>ENA-ORTU01000492-ORTU01000492.1-human-gut-metagenome-genome-assembly--contig:-NODE-492-length-49056-cov-5.146405_pt1 | contig 49056 bp, 68 predicted proteins | sample MGYA00241910_ERZ509184 | MGnify/ENA primary metagenome ERZ509184 (study PRJEB26280, sample SAMEA2338847) | human gut metagenome | biome: human gut; feature: human-associated habitat; material: faeces... | reverse complement strand
AATCTTTGATTTCCTGATAGGTTGCTTTCAACTCGGCACTGGTGGCATCCAGCTCGTCCAGGTCTAAGTCGATCTCTATCGTGTCATCTGGTTTTTGTTGGGACAAAAGAACAACCGTCTCGACGTGCACCGTTTGTTACTTATGTTCAAGCAAAGTTTTCAATAGCTTTTTAAAGACTCATTTACTAGCTAAAATACTACTTTTTTCAACTTGTTTAACATTTTAGTTTCTATAAGTATTATCTAGCCGTATTGACTCGGTGGCAAATGGGTGGCATTGCCACCTTTGAACTGCTTTCTTCACTTCAAATAGTTTATTTACACTTAATAAGTTTACCTCGTTTTAATAAATTAAGCAACTTTGTGTTCTGTGAAGCAGTACCACTATAGTTTTTGATTCCGTTAAGACTTGCAACCTTTTTTCTATTACTCTTACTAGAGTTAATACCTAATGATTTCAGTGCATCCACAAGCGATTTCGACTTGCCTTTATATTTCGGATAATATACGGTCTTCTTCTTAACAGGTTTCTTTGTATTTTCTTCACCTTTTTTCTTCGCTGGCTCTTTATAAAGTACATTTAAGTCAAAGTTTCCGCTGTTACCGTTTGAAATCGTCTTCGGGAAACGTCCTTTAGATGTGTACTGCCATGCAATATTAGCCATAGTCGGCTTCTTTTTTTCGTCTGGATTTGTTGCAATCTGCATACGAGCATCCCCACGATAATAACGGGCAATCCACCAATTATTACACTTTACGAGTTTTCTATCAATGTGTTCATTGTAATAGCTCATGCCCGTGTAGACTCCAAAAGTATATCCTCGACTTTCTACAACTTGCTGTGCTGCATTAATAATCTCGGCAATCTTTGTCTTACTTAAAGCTGCCTGGGCTTTGTCCTCCAGGTCAAACCACACGCCATAGACAAAATGGGGTTTATCTATCTTATCTAAGATATCGCAGACCAACTTCATGTCACTTTTAGCTTTTGTGACTGTAGTTGCGTAGGAATAATTATATACTCCCCACGCAAGCTCATTTTCATTGCAGGCCTGATAATTTCTGTTGAAACCGTTATCAATCTTTAAATCTTTGCGAATAATCTTTAAGATAGCTCCCTGACATCCGTATGCCTTTGCCTTCTCCCAGTCAACTTTTCCATTATATGAAGATACATCAATCAGTTTTCTCATGTCTATTCCTCCTCTTTCGGTAGCTCATCTGTCATATCATCTAAAAATTTCTGTATATACTCTCTTACTCGTTCCGGAACTGGTAATCCGCAAAGTGTCATATTTTTCAAGATGCTAACCGCTTCATATAGTACAAACAATAGACAGAAAAATTCGCATACCCCCATCTTCTGAATACCCAGCAGTTGAATATATTTGTCCGGAACCATAAATAGAACATTGATATGCATAATAATATCTGTCAGCATCAGTAAGCCTACGCTGAGCAACATGGCTACTTTACGGATTGCTCCATCGATGCCGACACAACTATTGAACTTATGTTCTTTAATCGCTCGAAGTACTCCCAATATTGTATCCAGAGCTACTGCAATTAATAAAATTTCAAAAAATGAATTTCCTGCTAATAATTTAAAAACTTCATGTAACATAATCTTTTCCTCCTATTTCACGATAACTATTCCTCTGTACTTCTCGTTCGTACATTTTTTCTTGTTTTCTTTTTCGACTGTCGTTACGTTTTTGTGCCCATCAGAGAATCTCCATACTTTTCCTGTCTTTAAATCTCTCAGTAATACAACTGTGTGGATAGGCGATCCCTCTTCAAACAAAATCATATGTCCTTTTTTTAGATGTGCTTCGATTCTGTCATTACTCATGCTTTTGTGATAGATTGCGGGCTTTCCAGGGCAGATCTGGTTAATTCCCTTAACGATTTCTGTAAGCGGATACTTTGCGCCGCATTTCAATTTCTTTCTGGCATGCCGCAGAACCTGCTGCATATTTTTCTTCACGCTCTTATAGCACAAAGCCATGTAGAAAGCCACTAGGCTACAACCATGTTTTCTAATAAAATCGCTTTTGAAATTGTATTGCGCAGGCACCGGAATCTGTCTTCCGTTATCTAGCACGATTCGCCATGGGAATTTCTTTTTACTGTTCTTATTTTTATTTGCTACTATTCTCATTTTTTCTCACCTCCTTGAGAATAAAAAAATACACAACAGTATTAAAAAATACCATTGTGTATTACACAAAATATGTTATGATAACATCATTGACCTGCCTTTCAAGGTTAATGATTTTTTTCATATTTTTTAAAGCAGCTCTTTCGGGAGCTGTTTTCCTTTATACGATATATTTCTTATGATCATTTTTCGTGTTTTCTTCAGATACCTCTGCGTATATCATTGTTGTTGTGATATTTACATGTCCTAATAGTTTCTGTACCTCTTCTACTGGCATTCCTCTGAATAGCCCGTCCGTAGCCGTTGTATGCCGGATTAAGTGAGGATATACCCTCCTGCCTATCTGAGACATTTCTCCTAATTGGCGCACACGCTTTTCTATTGCAGCCTTTTTAATCCTGCCATGTGGTTTCCTTTCAGAAACAAATAATGCTGGACTATCATCTTCTCTAATTTCTAAATATTTTTTCAATGCTAATTCAGCTCTGGCATTGATATAAGAGATTCTATGTTTATTGCCTTTTCCGAGCAACAGCACTTCTTTCTTATGAAAGTCTACATCTGCAATATTTACTCTTTCCATCTCCGTTACACGACAGCCGGTACTGTACAGAAACTCTATGATTGCAGCATCTCTAATCGTCTTGCAAGTGTTTCTAAGCATCTCTAGCTCTATCGCCGTCAGAGGATTTCGCTTCGGTCTTTCATATTTGATTGGCCGGATGCTCCGGCATGGATTACTTCCTATATATTGCTCATTTGCCGCCCACTCCAAGAATGAGTGGATAATCGTTCTTCGGCTATCTAAGGTGGCATTACTGAGCTGCCTTTCCTGCTGGACCTTATACAGATATACTCTGATATCGTTTGTTGTTATTTCTTCAATCTTTTTGTTAAGACAATAGAAGAAATGTTTCAAAACCATGTTGTATAACTCTAATGACTTCATACTCATTCCTTCAATTTTTCTTGTCACAAAGAAGATTTCATAACACTCTGGCAGATATCCTTCGTAAATTACTACTTCTGTACTCTTTTTTCTGATTTCATAGTCTGCTGTATGAATTGTCAGTTCTTTATACACGATGCGCAACAGTTCATCAGGAATCAGTTCAGAAAGCCTTACCATAAATTCATCAACAAATTGTTCTCTCATAAAAACTCCTCCTTCGGGCTACACAAAGGCAGGAGTGTATGTTATAATATGCCCGTACCTTTGTGTGCAGGGAGCTGAACTGTTTGATTGCTAGTCTTGGAGTTCAGCTCCATTTTTTTGTTCTATAATTAGTATGATATATTTTTTTCTGAGAGATTTTTCTGAGGAACTTTTTCAGAATACTGACTAAAACCTTATATGTTCAGTATTCTGACTAATTTTACAGATATCTGACTAATTTCCGAGTATACTGACTAAAAAACATAGCAAAGGGAGGTTTTTGGAAACCTCCCCTCTTATAGGATATTATATTGTATATATACAGGATACCTTCTGATTTACATGAATACCCTGCAAATTTAAAAAGGATACCTTATTGAGCCATGGTTTTCCTATGCAGGAAACCCTCTGAGGTACCATTTTGCTTTCCAGGGCTGTATTTTGCAATAGTATTTCTATATCTGGCCGCAGGCGGTGAGCCTGCGACCAGAACATCTTGGTTCACTAACGCCACTTTTAGTTAATTACTTACCCTCTGGATATTCCTCTTTATACAGCATTTCATATTCTTCCACAGGAAGTTTTCCTTTTTTCACATACTCAATACCATATTCTCTTGCTTTATTCTGATATTTCTCAGGAATTGCATCATATGTAATAGTTCCTACAATCAATCTGTTAAAATATACTTTTGCCATCATTTTATTTCTCCTTTTCTTATTCAGCATTTCCGAGAGTTTCAAGCAGTTCGCAAACAGCAATCTCAAGGTCATTGATACGTTCTTCATTGCTCACAACCGTTTCTTTTTTCTCAAAATCTGATTCGGTCAGACCAAGTTCCTCCATCATCTTTTTCTGCATTTCAGTCATTTTGCCACCTCCGCTAAAGATATTACATATTCCTCAGAATTTGGTACAGGGGTTCTGTAATCATCACCGTGACTGTTTCTAAATGTCAGTGTACCGCCTGCTTCTACTTCGATTGGTTCCTGAAAGGTATTGTCTATGATGTCGGAGATGTCAATTATCTGTTCCTCATTGAGTTCGTAATATATGGTTTCATTGTTTTGTTGGAAGTAATCCTTAACTTCATTTTCATTAGCAAATTTAGATCCTATATCCGTAAATACAAATCCATCACTTCCTTGCCTAAAGATTATACCTCCCCATTTCTCAGAATATGTATCAGTCACTTTAAAGTTAACACAAATAGCGTTTTTCGTTGATGGTTTAGGTTTTTCAAAATCCGTAACTGTCATTACCCAGTACTTATTTTCTTTAAAAATGATTTCAGAACCATCAATGGTATATTTGCCAACTCTCTGAATATACTGCTTATTCTCCCAGTCTACTTCGTTTCTCACATTACCAGCTGACCAACCGTAACCGTCTAAATCAATGATTGCTTTGTGGATTGAGTAGGTATTTTGGTGGTATGGAGAATAGGTTGCTACAGTTGTGCCTTCCTCTATTTGGAAATTTTCAATAATGCCGCTCATACCAGCGTTTCGGAGTTCGAGAAATTGTATATCATCATTCATTTCATAAGAGAATTTTATTGTTACGTGCTTTTTCACATTAAGCGAAAATTCAACTCCAGTTGATCCTTCACCAAGGCCCGCATTTCCATTTACGAGTATTTTCATTACTGGATTAGCAATTAATATTTTTGTTGGTGTAAAATCAAATGTCAATTCATATTTCGTGTTACATTTCAACCCTCTTATTCCAATACAAAGATAACCATTTTTATAACTATATGTCACACTGTCACCAACTTTATTTTGCGTCACAATCAGACGGTTTGTCGAATCTATCGTAGATATTGTTGTTCCGTAGTCATTAGCAATATCACGTTTTGCATTTATATCGGGAATACCGGTACACGAAAATCCATAGCAATCGAATAAATTTCTTCCTTGTTCCACTATTTCATTTACAGGCGCACTCATCAGCTCTCCTACATTATACGGATAGTAGTCTGCTGGAAACATAGCTTCAAATTCTTCGGGTGCGGATGGCTCGTTACCAGAGCCAAACATTTGAGTGAGGTCGAAAATCTGAGGGCAGATAACATCGTCTATTACCGCACCGGACTGGATTTTTTCTTTCATGCCGTAAATTGTAAGATTTTCAATTCCGCTGTCCTGTGGCTCAAATATTAACTTCTGAGATTGCATCGTGCTTTCTCCAATCCCATAACCAAGAATGCAGAAATTATCTGTTCCCGTCAGCTTAAATAGATATTTATGACCAGCTGTTACTTCTATAGAATTCAGGATTGTGTGCACATTTGGGTCTCCATCTGTGTAAGTTGATGTTCCACTGATTTTGATTTTGCCGTTATCCATCCAAGTAAAATCTAATCCATAGTTATGCGCCGATTCGTTCTGCTTCGTTATCAGCTGATTCCAAACAATCGTCTTGCCGCCAATACTTTTAACGCTTACCATCTTTGCACCACTCGGAATCGTTTTCTGGTAAGCTTCTGATTCATCTGTCTGAAATTCATAGCTGATACCCTGATTGAGTTTCCAGAGAGCATCGAGCTTTCTGTCAGTTTGTGCAAGGGATGTTTTATCGGCTTTAGATGTCAAGTCTTCCTTTAGTACACTAATCGCATCTCCTGTTGCCTTCGCATCTGCAGCTTTTCCTTCTTCTGATAGTCCTTTATCTAAGCTATCTTTTATCTTTTTAATCTGTTCACTAGCTTCATCTGCAATTGCTTGTACAGAATTATTCTGTTGCGTTGTTACAGCCTTAATTGCAGCATTTGTTTGTCTAGTCTCCTCATCTGTTACAGCTTTTATAGAGAGATCCTGCTGTGTCGTAACGGCATCAATAGCTTTTTTTCTTGCTTCTTCAATCGACGCCTCTGCTACAGAGGTTTTCTCTGAGACATGCGTGTTAAAATTATTTACTTGTGCATTAATGTTCTGCTCAGATTCTGCTGCCGCTGTTCTGGATGCTTCTGCCGCCTGTGCGTAACCCGCTGCCGCGTCCCGACTTGCAATAGCTGACTCGGATGCTTCTTGTGTATCTTGCCGCATCTGACGCACATCTACCTGCGCGTCCTCAACTGCTTGCTGAGATAACTCAACCGCTGCCCTGGATGTTTCGACCTGCTTGCTCTTATTAACAATATCGTCATGCATTGCAATCGCTCCTGGAGTCAGCTGTCCCGGCAAGGTCAACATCTGCCAATATTGTGTATTTTCACCCGATTCTGGCGCAATCCCGCTGATGTTTTTTGTCAATTCTGCAAGGCACATATATGACCCGCCCATATATGAAACAGTATCTAAATACTCATACGATGTCTCATCTGAATATTCACCTCGCGGATTCAAAGCAATATTCCCTAAGTCAGTTTCAATATATGCATTTTCTGTCTGCATCTTCTCACCTTTCTTTCTACAACGCTAATCTATATTTTAATCGGCTACCCTCTCTTTGAAATCGTATCTTGTCCACCGTCGGGTCTGAATACATTTTTAAGCGACCTTTTACAACTGCAAAACCTGCAAAATATACATTTCCAGTTTCACCTTTCAACTGATTTTCTTTTTCTTTCACATAATTATCAATCTGCTTTTTACTTTCTTTTACTCGACCAGATACACTCTCTGCCGCATTTTTTGCTTCCGCTGCATAGTAGGAAGCGTTGTCTTTCAGCCGTTCAGGATAATCTTTATGACCGTGTGCCCAGGACTCTGCTTCTTTCTCTGCTGTTTTTGCTCTTCCTGACGATGCATTCACTTCCTCAATCGCTTTTCTGAAAAGTTCTTCCTGCTCCGGCGTGTCAGAAAATTCTGGTTTTGGTCGGGCTTTAACTGGAATTGTAATCTTGTAGCCAGTCCCTCCTGCTCGTTCCTCAGTCAGATAAATATATGCATATACGTTATAACTCTGCAATGCGTCCATATTGTCAAGGCAACTATCTGGGATAACAACATCTGTTACATTATCTGAGGTAACTCCTACACGGGTTACAGAAGTTTCTTCATCCTCGATAGCAAAATGTATCTCAACTGTCGAAGGTAACTGCAAACCCTGTATTCTTAGCGTCTGACCGTAATCGTACTGCCATGCATGAGTAGAGATAACGGATGTATTATTATTCGAAAAAACTGCAAAAATAATGTTTTTCTCCATCATGTGCTCCTTTTAATATGTTAAATTTACTTCTATCTTCATGCTGCTCGGTGGATAATAAGTTCCTTTATAGTAAGTTGCAGAACTTCCTTGCTTTACAGATACATGTACAAATGTACATTTTACAGAGTATCTAATAGTTACACCCTCTGAATCTACCGATTTTACAGCAGCACTAACTCCTAAGTTTACCAAACTTTGTGTTCTTTCTGTGCTATTTGATGCAATATCTACAACATTAGATGCAACAGAAATAAATTTAGCTGGAATCATTTCAGTTAAGTTCAAATCACTTTTTGAAATATATACACTACCACCAGCATAACAATATTTATCATCTCCACCAGAAAAAGAGCTTTGTTTAATAACAATTTGTTCTTTGTATGTTCGATAATGATACGGAACTCCGCTTTTATCTTCGTAATGTTTAATCCCCGTTTTATCTATACTCGTCTTTAAATTATTATTATCATCATAAACAAGAACAGCTCCATCCTTGGAAAATTTTAAATTTTTTCCAAAGGTCGCATGTCCGTCTCCAAATAAAATAAAATTAGGATTCCAATTTCCCCATACACCATTTTCTTTTGTTCTTTCTTGGCAAGAAATTATATATGTCCCAGCCGGGTTATTTTGTATTGGTGATGTAATTCTTGCTACATATTGTTTATCACCAACTTGTACATTTTTATATATACACTCTGAATTAATCACCCAGCCACCAATAGATCCTTTTTCACTAACAAAATCACCTGTATCCAAATTCCAATAGTTTTTCCCCAGTTGGTCGGATAAGATTCCTAGAATGAGCGTATTTGCATAGCCCCCTTTTGCTGTAAAAGCCGTTGCCCAGTCCCAATCCTTTCCGTCTGCAGTTCTCTTATCTGCAATCTGGAATCCCTGCGTTCCAAGGCACATTGCACCGTATGTACTGCTTTCTGTATCAGTATCTTCAAATAAGATTGCCCTTACATCTTGCTTTTGTGCAACATTTTTCTGATATCTAAGCTGTGTGTTAATAGCGTTCAGTACACCTTTTATCTTTTCTGCCATAACTGTTTTTGACTGTGCATTTACAACGCTGTTAATAGCATCTACAGCCGAAGAAACTTTATCAAAATACGTTTGCGTAAAGTCTCCTAATTTTACTGAGGAAACTGTATTTTTAATGCAATCCCATTCCATTTCGATAACTCGTGCTTCTGTTGTGATATCTAACTTTTTATGCCTGCAACGCACTGTATCGCCTAACGAAACCTTCTCTAACATCTGTACATCGGAATATTCATTTGTTCTTGATAGCTGTACCATGTCCACTTCAAGCGACACTACTGGCAGATCAGCACCGTTCTGATATTCTTCCTTACATTTATTTTTTAATGCAGTTTCTAGCTCCGTCTGACTTTTGCAGATAATATCATTTTCTTCTGCATCATCCTCATTTTCTAAATCGCTAAGTAATTTGACATCTTCGAACTTAACTTCTTTTATATATACTGTCGCATACTTATTTATATTTGACGAATCTACCCACGGGGTTGAACCACTTATCATTCTGCCGTTATATGCAACTGGGACAATCCTTGTCATCACATTTGACATATCAACGGTATAAGTTAATCCGCTCATATTTTTGCCATAGCGAACCTCTACACCATACCGTCCACCAACCTGCTTGTTTACGATAACCGTATAATTATCATAAAGGACTTCTCCTCCCCATCTCTCAAGAAACGTTGGAGAATCTGTTCCATTAAGTGCATCAAGCATATTTCTGCGTTCAAAATAAGCTGTAGAAACTGACGTAATGTCCGATTTACCAGAATACTTTGAACCTTTCAGCATTAGATCAAGAGCGTCCTGCCCGTTCTTATCTGTTGGTCGAGTATCCATTAGAAATACTTCTTTGGCAGAATCATAAAAAATAGGATATCCGATTGTAGATACCCCATAATCATCTTTTTCTATTTTATCAATGCGAAATAACTGACCTGCTCCCATAAACGTAGGCACAGATACTATGCTTTCTTCTTCTATGTATTTCCATCGTTCTTCATCATCTAACGGATGTTCCATAGTCAGGCTCCAACCGCCATTTAAAGCTGCTTGAACTTTACAACTCTCCGGGAAAAGCGTCATAACTCCATTTTTTTCTGGCTTTACAGCATCCTTTTCATAAATCTGTATCATTATAAGCACCTCCAGTTTGGTATGACCTTCACACTTGCTCCAGAAGTTGAAATACTATTTGTTCCTGGTTTCAAATACAAATCCTCATAATCTCCTGTCACATAAGCATTCATCAACTCTCCACTTTGCCTGTATGTGAGCATTCTATCTGTGTCTATTGTGCAGTTTTGTCCTACATTTACTATAAATTTTTTACCGTTTACAGTAATAGTGGTATTGCTGCTCCCAGTCAAAACAAAAGTAGGATGGCACTCTTCATAATCATTCTTCAAAACAGATGATATGCTATACTCCTTACTTCCAGATTCAAGATACATATATCCTTCACATGTAAATGTCACAGTAAATTTTCCTATTTTATATGCTTCTCGCTCTGCAGTATCAATGGTTACCTTTTTCACCCTATAAAAAAACGCAGTATCATCTGTAAATTTCAACTTTCCAACGCTTTCAAAATGAAGCAGCCACTTTTTAGCTTCTCTCCACTTTGAAAACCATATGTCTGGCGAAACAGAAAAGTTGATATCTACTTGAATATCTATATCAGAGACTGTTCCATCTCTAATATAAACATTTCCTTTTCCTGGTACTTCAATTTCCTGAGCATTCAATTCTGGTGAGGGAATATTAGGACGCTGCATAACATACATATCATAATCTGCCGTCTTTTTCCCGTTGTATTCTATATCATATCCCCACATAATCAGTTACCTCTCATCTTATCAATAGACTGCTGTTTTGTACCAATTCCTTTTTCAGATGTCTTTACAATATAGTCTCTAAATCTCTCATTTCCAATATAAACACAAACTTCTGGTGCTGATACCTCACTATTTATTCCGCTTAGTGCGCCTTGAAATCTATCTGAAAGATTTTTGCAGAATGCTTCTAATGACAGTTCCACATTACCTGCTGTACTGGCCGCTACGGGAGTTTTCATCCCAGACAGGTCAAGGTTCTGTGCCGTACTTAAAACAGAACGATTTAATACTGGCAATGTCTTATCAATGCCACTTGCCATTCCTTTTATAAAGTCAGGCATCCAGTTTTCATAATCACGCAATGGGCCTCTATCTGGCCGCGAAAAATGAAGATAACTCCTGATATCATCCGCTAATCCCTGCACCGCATCTATGATATTATTGATTTCATTCTTGATTCCTTGCTCTAAACCTTTTATAAAATCTTCTCCCCATTTCAGAGCATTTGACGGAAGATTTTTTATATAAGTTACCGCTCCTTGAAATCCGTTTTTAACAGCGGCAGTAACCTTTGACACTGTATTTTTTATTCCGCTTACCATGTTTTTAAATCCTTCAACCGCTCCAGATTTAATGTTTTTTACTGTGCCTATGACAGAATTTTTTATATTACTCCACATAGAGGAAGCTGTGTTTTTTATTTTATTCCACACCTCTGACAATGCCTGTGGTAATGCAGAAATAGCTTTTTGCGCTCCTTTTTTTAACTCAGCAGCTTTCGTGATCACTGTTTGCTTAATGTTCGTCCAAGTCTGTTGTATACTGTTTTTTAATCCTGTTACAATACCTGTGATTCCTGTTGAAAGAGTTGTCCATATCTGGGTAGCATTTGTTTTGATATTGTTCCAAATCTTTTTTGCATCGTTAGATAAATTTGTGAAATCTCCTGTTACAAGGTCAATGAGCAATAACACCGGGCCAAGTACCGCATTTTTTATAATCTCCCACGCTGATGAAGCTATTGTAGAGATACCATTCCAGATTGTTTTTAAGGTATTTTTTGCACCCTCCCACAATCCGGTAATTGTAGAGATAACATTCTTGACAGTTTCACTATTTAAAATCCCATTCCAAGTACTTGAGAAAAAATTAGAAACTGTCTGCCAGATACCAGACCACCATGCCGGAATGCCTGCAAAAAAGTTTTTAAATGACTCAAATGCTCCTGGAATTGTATCAGTAAAAAAAGTAACAATTCCCTGCCATATATTCTTGCATCCATTAGAAACTGTCTCCCACAGTTTTCCAAACCATTGTGTGATTTTTCCCCAGTTCTTTACGATTAAAATAATCGCTGTAATTGCAGCTATTATTCCAACGATAATTCCTGCTATTGGCATCAATGGAGGAAGGAAGCTTGCCGACATCAGCTTGGATATTGTCCCAATCATAATCATGACATTCCCTATTGTTGTCAGTAATGGACCAAGTACTGCAATCAATCCTCCTATGATAAGAATAATCTTTTGGACAACTGGACTGGCATTTGTGAAAGCGTCAATCATAGATGTTATCTTCTTTGCAAGAGATGTCAGAAAAGGAATCACATAATCGGACATTTTAATTGCTAATGATTCTAATGCCCCACCAAGCTGCTCAAGCTTGCTCTGCAGGTTGTCCTGCATGACACTCGCTGTTTCTTTTGCAACTCCGTTACTATTATTCATCGAATCTGATAATGCATTATATTCTTTTTCCGATAAATTAAGCAGGGCAAGCAGACCTGACATACCTTCTTTTCCACCAAGAATTGTTGCATAATGTGCTTTTTCCGAATCTGTAAGCCCAGAAAAGCTTTTTCTCATTACTCCTACAATATCATTTAAAGATTTAAAAGAACCATCGCTGTTCGTGATATTTATTCCTAATTCATCTATCGCTGCCTGCACCGTTTTAGACGGTTTCACCAAGTTTGCCAGGCAAGTCCTAAGAGACGTTCCGGCCTGGGAACCTTTAATTCCTGCCAGCGACATCGCTGATATTGCTGTAGTGGTATCTTCAATAGAAAGCCCCATAGACTGTGCAATCGGTGAAATGTACTTATAAGATTCTCCAAGGTCACTGACTCCAATCGTTCCAGCATTTGCGGCCTGTGTCATCAGATCAGCTACCCTGCTGGAATCTTTTGCTTTCAATCCAAACCCTGTGATTGCATCTGCTGTGATTGTCGCAACAGTCCCAAGATTTTCGCCAGACGCTGCTGTCGCATCAAGTACGCCGCCCATGCCGGAGATGATCTGTTTTGTAGACCAGCCTGCTTTCGCCATCTCTGTCATAGCTCCAGCAACTTCTTTTGATGAAAATGACGTATCTGCTCCAAGTTCGATTGCTTTATTTCGCAGCTTTTCAAAATCTTTTCCTGTTGCTCCAGTGATTGCCTTTACATCAGACATTCCTTTTTCAAAATCCGATGCGACTTTAATACCTGCCACTCCAATTCCTGTGACTGCTGCCGAAACTGGCATCATTGCCTGTCCTGCACTTTTTGCCTTTTCCCCTGCTCCAGTAAACTTTTCTCCTACCTCTGCCAGTTTCGCACTACCTGAACCCGCTTCTTTTTGTAAATCTTCCAGTTTACTCTCTGTCTCTACAATTTCCCTTTGAAGTGCATCGTATTTATCTTTTCCGAGGTCTCCAGCTTCTAATTGTGCCTTTGCCTGTTTATCTGCTTCTTTCAAAATATCCAGCTTATTTTTTGTATCAGAGATTTCTTTCTGTAAAAGCTGCTGTTTTTGTGCGAGCAGCTGCGTATTTGTAGGATCCAGTTTTAAAAGATTATTTACATCCTTTAATGTCCTGCTTGTCTTTGTGACAGAGGTTTCTATTCCATCTAATGCCTTTTTTAATCCGGTAGAATCACCATCGAGTTTTATCGTGATTCCTCTTATTCGATTACTCCTCTGGTTGTCCTCCTTCCCGTGTCAGATTCTGACACCTTACAGAGCATCTATATCTTCCTGCGTTGCTATGTATGGATATTCATAATCATCGTTTCTCAATTCTGTAAACATATCATTTACCATGCCTATGCTTAATAAATCTAAATCAGATAAAGAAATACCGCACTGCACACACCTAAGCATGAACAATGCGGTATTCATCTCTCTGTCTATCTCTCTGGTTTTTTTTTGCCTGTAGAGGTCTGTTCGTTCTCAACATTCCACATTTCTACAATCTCAGGCAGGATTTTATAGATATCAAGCATAGCAAACTGTTCTAACCATTCTTCAATATCAGACGGCTGACTTGGATCTCCGTGTTTATGCATCAGAAACGCAATATTCTCAAACATCTCTAAAGAATCTATTGGTAAATTGCTGCCTTCCTCTTTATTATTTTCATTTGCTTTTACCTGTTTCACAAGCCTGTTCATGTCAACAAAAATATCCCTGCCAAATTTCAGCCTGTACATTCTTGGTATTGCCGCTGAACTTTTAAACCGGCAGCTTACCCCACTTATATCTATATTCTTAACCATTTACTGCTTTTCCTCCCGTTACCTGAGCCTGATTTGCCGTTTCATCTTTCTCATATACTTTCTTAAACCAATTGCCTTTTACTGCATCATATGACTCTTCTGTTGTTTTCGCTCTGATAGTTCCATCTTCCCCTGGAGATGCCGAAATATTAACTTTATCCGTAGATGGTTCTTTTTTATCCTCATTTGTCTTTGATTCTACATTCGGTCTCGTTGCTACACAGTTATAAAACCAGAATAGTGTAGGAATTTTATCTCCATCAATCTGAAATCCTAATGCAAACTCCTGAATCTCTACGTCAGAATTTTCAAAGAGCACGTTGTTTTTATCCGCTACCTCTTTCAAGATAGTTTTTCTGAACTCATCATCAATCAGTGCTGTTTCAAGATCCCCTTGATAGCCGCTGTTTGAAGAACCTGTATAATATTTCACGCCATCCGCATAAAAATAAGAAAGTTCTCCCTGCTGTTCTAATGAGATACTTACTGCTCCTGGCAATGCTACTGGTGTTTCATATCCACTTTCTGTTTTTGCTGCATAATGAACATTTTTAATATTGAATTTTACTTTATTTCCCCTTAAAATTCCTCCTTATATAGAAACGAAATAGGTATTTCTTATCAGTTTTTCTGAATTTATATAATCTTCTTCCTGTTCAAAAAAAAGCCCATTTTTTATTAAAAAATCTGCTATTTTTTGCTCAATTTCTAAGTCTTTTTTCTCTGTATATAACTCAATATTCACATTTTTTACCTGTAAATATGCGATTCCATCTGCAGAAAAATTACTTGTATCTGGTACAAAATATGCAATTGCTGGATAAGAAACTGGTTTTGCAAAAGAATAATATGACACATTCGGAACGATGCTTTTCAATCCTTGATAAAGTTCTTCTAACGTCATAATCTTTCTAAACGCTCCTTTACTCTCCTCTCAAATTCTTCATTGCACCACTCTTCCACTGGCTGTATATGAACAATCGCTTCTGCTCTTCCACCCTGTCTTAACACATGCCCATTTTCAAGCAAATGGGTTAATCCTGGCTTCTTTTTATTGTGTACAACAAACTCGAACTTATCTGTTCCTGTCTTTACTGCTGACACAGTCCAGCCATCTGCATAATGTCCTTTTCTACTGCCCGTTCCTCTTGGTGAAGCCTCTATGAGTTTTTTTCTGCCTTCCTGAGCTACTTTTTTTGCAATCTTTTCAAGTTCCGTTACCGATAACTTTTCATATGTCTTCAACTCGTTCATAACTTCTTTTACCAGGTCACTTGCGTCTATACTCTTTCCCATCTTTTTCTACCGCCCTTATTTTTATTTTCTTATTTTGAAACTGTATATTATCTATAGACTTGATATCATAGATTCTTTTTCGGAATATCAGTCTGTATTCAGCCGTATTCATCTTTTTAAACAAACGATTATACCTGAATATAAATTCTACGGTATTTTCCTGATGAACGGCTGCTGCTTTCCAGTATTCCGAGCCAAACAAGTTGTTCACATAGGCATAAGTTTTTTTATAATTTATCCACTTTTCTTCCTCATTGCCCACTCCATCCTGAGAAATAACAAGTTTCTGTATTATAATCCGATTTTTATATGCTCCTGAATCCATATCAGTTCTCCGCTTCTGGTAGTAGATTAATGCAGTGCATAGACAAGATAGTATCTACAGTCGGATTTATATTTTTCAGATTTCCTACTGCATCCCGGTTATTCCACATATCTGCAATCAGTGATAAAATTGCGATTGTGATATCCTCATACTTATCTAATTCCTTTTCTGCCAATCCTGTAAACCCGCAGCAATAGTTTATTGCTGCAGATTTCATAATATTGAGAGATTTCATGTCATTATCATCGAGGTTTTCCCATTCTTCTCTGATATGAGTGCAAATATCCTGATCACCAATTTCACTTACTCTCATACGCCCTCACCTATGCTGTTTTCATCACGAGTGCTTTCATTTTCTGCTTGTCTTCAATCTTAGAATCCAGTTCCATCCATCCAACAATTCCTACTGCGTGCTGTGTTGCATATTTTTCCCTAAGGACCTGTAACTGCATCTCTTCTGCAAACTTCACTGCAAGTCCAGAAAAGTCCCCATAGTAAATTGCTTTTTTTCCTGCTGCGATATCCGGCATATTATCAGACACATAAATCGGTTTTCCAAGTAAAGTATTTCCAAACGGTGCTGTGATATCATCCTGTAACAGATATCTGCCGTTTTTATCTTTCAGTTTTCTTAGAGCAGTTCTTGTCTTCTGGGACATGATCCAGATTGCATTTTTCTGCAGAACATCCTTTATGCTGCCCTGAAGTTCAATCAGTTCATCTGTTGTGATTTCTGTAGCTGATGCTGTTGTTATGCCTGTCTCGATTTTTGATAGTCCTTCAATCTTTCCAGATGTTCCAAGCAGAAGTTCTTTCTCAATCCAGAGTGCAACCTTTTCTGCAATATGATTAATAACAAATGATACAATATCAAACTCGCTGTTATTGATTAAAGATTGTGAGATTTTCGCTAACGTACCGGCCAAGAAGCCAGAGAGAGTGATAGAATCAAATTTTCCTGACTTTGCAGCAAGTTCTTCAAATTCATTTGCGTATGCCACCTCATTGTCATTTGCATCTGCCGGATAGCATGGGATAGCAATCTGTCCCTTTACGTTGTATCTTGTTGCTTTCTCTAAAATAGGACAGATATCATACACTTTCGTAATAATCTTTTTTACGATTGATTTTGGAATAACTGCACCATTATCACCAAAGGTCATATTCACATCCGCTCTCAGTTCCCCTGACACTTTTCCTCTGATATAATCAGCAAAAACCTGTTCTTCCTGCTGTGCCCTTGTCTCCCCATCTGGTCCAGCTCCTGGATCATCTGGGTCATTCTGATTTACCATTTCTTCTTTCATTTTTTCTAAAAATGCGATTGTTCTATCAATGCTATCAATCTCTTTCTGAATACCATCAATATTTGCCTGTTCTTCTTCTGTAACAGCTCTTTCTTCGCCCTCTTTTGTAACTGCAGCATAAATCTTTTCCAGTTCTTTAACCTTTGCGGCTCTCTGTTCTTTTAATTTCTTGATATTACCTTTCCTTAGACATTCCCTCCATATTTTTCAATCATTTCTTTCAACTTGCTATGGTCTGGTTTTTCCTTCTTTTTTGTTGTTTCCGTAACATATTCCGGCTCCATTTCTTCTGCACGTATTTCATATGTCACCTCTCCATCTTCACCGGCACGAGCTTCCACTGTTGTCGATGGATACCACGGTCTCATTCTCTCATCAATCAATGATACTTCATCCATCTGCATATCTGTTATCTCTCGTACTGGGATACCGCTTTCTTTATCAGCCCGTACTTCCGTAGGGGTAAAGAACCGGAAAGACCAGCCTCTTAATTTCTGTTCCTTTGCCTTTTTTACAATCTCAGGGTCACTGGTTTCCATGTGTGCCCGAAGTCCAATACAGTCCTCCTTCAGAGTAAGATTACTGTCTGTATCTCCAAGATTTTTATTCCAGTCATGATTCAACAGAACGCTTACTTTCTTTGCCTTTTGTAATGCTCTTTCGAATGTACCTGCCCGGATTTTTTCGATAAAATACCCACCTTTTCCATCCGGTATCGGTCTGCTGTTCCGTCCTGTAACATTTACATAGCCATCAATGATTACCTTCTCTCCTTCTGGAGTGCCTCTGATTTCTATTCTTGACCTTGTATTGGCTCCTTTCCTAATTCAAATTCCTGATTCATATTTGGGATATATACCTTCCTTGTCTTTGGATCATATAACACATCCTGTAATCCAAGCTTAACCATATCTATTCCAAGTGGTTCCATATTTTCTTTTGCACGTATCTCATCAATCTGAAGCCATCCGGTTTCTGCTGCAGTCTTATATGCTGCATATCGCTTGTCTTCATCACCTTTTGTAAGTTCATACATATCTGGTGCAAAAAAACACTCATTTTTTTCTGATTCAAGAAGTAATGCTCGGTTTAGGGCTGTCATAAATTCACCCATAAATGTATTGATTGAGTATTTTATGTAAGTCTTATCCCCCTGCTCTGTTGCAAGGTCATCCGGAACTCCTAACAAGTGTTTCACTTCCTGTGTATTTGTTTTTTTATTTTCATTTAACTGCATCTCTACTGAGGTATTGGAAGCCTCCTGAAAGTCTAATCCATCATTCAGAATCACAACATTCTCTGTATTATTCTGATATAATTTTCTCCATGCCTGTTTCAATCTGTTGATTGCTTCCTGCGTTAATTTTTTAGTTGACTTTACAAAACCCTTTTTGTTCCCACCTGTTTTAACTAATACCTCTTCAAAGATAAGTGAGTTATATAAGACCGAAAGAAGTTTATCATTCTCCTTAACAATACTGTTTCCACGCATTCCATCTGTTGTATTTCTTAATACTCTGACAAACTGTGATGGGAAATAACTTTTCCCCTGTACCAGTATCACATAGTCCTTAAATATCACGTCTGAGTTTTGTGCAATGGAAATCTCCTTACTTTCAACATACCTCAAAGATTCCACTTCCAGTCCATTCCAATCCACATAGATAAATCCACCATGTGACAGATAATAATCTCTCACAATAGCCTGCTTCATCTGAACTGCATCGAGTGTATCTCCAGTCTCCTCGTTAAGAAGGAATACTCGTCTGTCTCCTTCCAATTCTATAATCTTTCCATTTTCTTTTTTATAGAGCTTGATTGGTATATTTGCTACTGTCTTTGCAATCTCATCAATTACCCCAGTTACTGCAGGGATCTGGATTGCTTTTTCTCTTGTCATATTTGTATCCATCAAACAAGACCTTAGAATCGGGTCTAAACTTTCTTCGTTAAACTCACCTCCTTGTTCCTGTTCCGGCTCTGCTCTCACCTTTTTCTTAAAAAAAGCCCTTGTACTCACTCCTTTTATGCTGTCTGAACAACAAAATCATCCTGTCCGTAAAGAATATACTGCTGTAATAAATACATCGCATTGATTAATGCGACAACCATATCCACTTTTCCGGCTGATTTTTTCTTGTTAACATACTTATTTTTGTTTGTATCTTCTGTGCATCTCGCATTCTGAAAATTTATTTCCAACATACGATTATCCATATATTGAAATTCCTGCTGCAAAATGATTTCTTTTAACCACTTCGTTGGCATATGAAGTACAGAACTATGCTGCTTAATTTTTACACATTCATATCCATCTTCTTCTAATCCCTGGATTGTTGCGATTGCATTCCACGGGTCATAGCCAATCTGTTGGATTTCAACTCCATACTCCTCTTCCAGTTCTTCTATTTTTCTCTTTACGAAAATATAGTCAATAACCTCTTTTCCACATTTGAAGCAATCTCCTCTTTGTATTAGCGAATCATAATTTATATGTTCTTTTTTACTTTTTATGGCAACTCGTTTTCCTGGGATAAATCCAAATATCTTTGCATAAACAATTCCATCCAGCTCCGTAACCATCGCAAGTGCTGTATTGTCATCAGATTCTGACAAATCCAACCCTAACCAGACTCTCTTTCCATGCCAGAATTCTTTATCATTCTCTATCCGGCATAGTTTTACCTTCTGAATATCCAGATAACCCTCAACACCTAAACTCTGATAACGGATATTATTGTGCTTACACAGATAATTTTCCCGTTTGTTCTCATACAGTATTGCCGCTGATCTGCGCTGCACAAGGTTCTTAAACACCGCTTTCTTTTCCACTGCAACGGGGTTTGACTGATAAATACATTTATCATCACTCTGCCATATTTCCCCTTGCTGCAGTTCTTCATCTGGTTCATAAAGCAATGCAAAATACTTACCAAGTTCCTCTACGATAGCGTCAATTCCATCCAGCATCTTCTTGCTGATGTCAATCTCATCAATAAAAACATTATCCTCGTTTGGGTATTGAGTACTGATTACCATACCAAGTTTATTTGGTATCTCAATCTGTGATGAGCGCATTGCTTCGAGCGGGTAAGAATCCATTCCACCTGCTTCATCTGCCACAAACGCATTTGCCAGTCTGGAATCCAGATTATCTTGAGAATATGCAAGTGGCGTGAACGTACTATCATTCAGATAACAAGTAACATCAGAGCGAAGAATCTTAAATGCCGGGTCATCTTCATCCATAAGTGCTGGACTGCTTTTTAATATCTTACGAACTGCCAGCTTTACCTCTGAAGACTGTGCTAATGTGGGTGCAACTGAAAAGTAACGCCCAAACTCAACATCAATCAGCATTAAAAGAATCAATATCACCGCACAATAAAAAGTCTTATGATTTTTTCTTGAAATCTCTAACACTACCGTTTCATAATATCTTATTTTTTGGTATGCAGGGTCTACTCCATTATCTGCATAAACTTCTGCATCTTCCCTCCACATCGTACAGAGTGCGGCAGTTATCAACAACCATGCATAGTCTTCTATGGTCTCATAAAGATTTTTTCTAAGGTCTGGATGATTCATGAGTTTTAATAACTTACAAATCTTACTATACTGCCGCTCATCCACATAGGCTTCCGAATTATCCCCATCTGCAATCTCTAACCAGAGTGCAGCCTGCTTCTTTACATACTTCCCAACATAATTTTTTTGTTCAGAGACACACCACTTTGCATATGCATACGCTTTTCCATCCTTAACCACTTAAAGCTTCCCGTAAAGGATTTTTCTTTTCTGTTTTCTTCGGTATGCTTCGCAAAGATGCGGCTATCGTCATCACATTCTCTTTTTCAATGTCAAGAAGCATTTTTCTTTTTGACTGTACCTGCTTATCAAGTGCCAGCATAGACTTAACTAAGTCATTTTGCAGATTTATGTACTCCGAAAATTCCATATCATCTTTTCGCTCTTCTAGCTCTTTCTGTCTTGAAAAAATCGTCTCCCGCTTTTCTTCAAACTCTGTACATTCTGCAAGTAATAAGCAATATCTGTTTATTGTGCTACCATACAGGTCATCGTTCTTCTCAATACTCTGCAGCAGTTTTCTGATTCTCAAAAATTCCTTATGAGCAATCTTATTATTTTTTACCTCTTCCGTTTCTTTCAGAGTCTTCCCTGTAAGGAGAGCTGCCTCTGCCTTTTCTCTCTCCCGAAGCTCTTTTTTTGTCCGATGCGATTTGCCTTCAATCGCAATCAATTTTGCTGGTTTTGGTGGTGTTGGCATATTCTCCCTCCTTTCAAAAGCTGATGTGGGAATTTTTTAAAGAGAAAGGTGGGGCGTCGGTGGTGGCGTGCTCCCATTTTTTTACATTGTTGTCCCCGGGGGACCCTTCTCCCTCTCAATTGCAATTTTTTTCAACAAATCTCTGGGGATTTTTCCGTTTTCAGCCATTTCATGATGCCTAGCACATAACGTAATCAGGTTTTCATTGTCAAGCCTCTTGCAATAGTCCTCAACAAGCGGCACAATATGATGTACAGATAAATCCTCTGTCTCATACTTCCTCACAGGATCATATAATCCTCTGACACAAATCTGACACACACAATCTCTTTCCCTGATTTCTTTTCTCTTCTTTCGCCAAGCATGTCTCCCTCTAAACTTATTTGAGTCTGTGTGTAGCTTTGTCTTTCTTTTGCTCATTGCTTTCTCTTTCTCAATACATACATAAGTACTATCATGTATCCTTCCACAATAGCTGCATGACATAAGCATAACTTCCCCTCCTTCCGAAATAGCAGACTCAGGAATCGAACCTGAAACACCGGCTAAGGAGACCGGTATGATACCATTTCAACAGTCTGCATAAAAATTAGGCAACCGGATCACCGATTGCCTGTATACTGGAGAAGGTTTTGTCAACATCCCATCTTGGGGTTGTAATGGGGTATCTGAGCTTTTGCTCGTTATAAAGATAGCACATCTAAAAACAACATTGGTCAACATTTATTAATTTTTTTATTTTTTTACGCTTCTTCTAGCTTTCCAAATATCTCCTCATACTTATCAACGTCATACTTCATCAGCATTTTTTTCACAGTTTCTTCATCGACTGTTCCAATCTCTTTTGCTGAGTCCTCCTGTACCACACCTAACCAATTCCATCTTATCAGTATCATATTTCACCATATTTTTTGTATCTACATAAATCATCGTTTTCTCCCTTTCACTTTGACATATCTAATATTTTGTAAACTATTGTGTGCATCCGTTTCTTCTTATATATAGTTTTTAATTTTTAACCATTGAGTTTTACATAGTCTCGTTATGTCAAACTAATAGGCCAAATTAAAAGTAGCCATTGCCTTATTAATTGTATCTTGCTCAACCCCTATGTACCTCAATGTAATATGCACATCGGAATGCCCGAATATCTTCATAAGGAGCATCCCGTCTTTTGTCTTCATATACATATGATACCCAAATGTCTTTCGCATCGTATGTGTTCCTACATTATAGATTCCAAAATGTGCAGCAGCCTCTTTTATTATGTTGTAAGCCTGCTGTCTACTGATTGCCTTCTCCTGTCCCTGTCTGGATTTAAATAAAAGCTCATAATCCGGCTTGTCCTTTATGTAATGATCTATTGCCTTTCGTAGCTTCTTATTAATCACAAACTTTCTTTCATTATTTGTTTTCTGCTCACGCATGATAATATAATCTTTATTCTTTACGTCCCGGACTCTCATTTTTAAAATATCTGAAACCCTTAATGCTGTATAGATTCCAAACATCCAGAGCACGTAATCTCTTTCATTCTTACTTTTTAGGTAGTCTGCTATATCCTGTACTTTCTCCCGGTCTCTTATTGGTTCTACTGCGTTCATCTTTCACCTGACTTTCTGTGTCAGACTCTGACACTTGTCTATTTGATAAAATTACTGATACGCATACAACCCCAATCATGACTGTTAGCACTACAAGTAAAATTCCTGCAAATATCATTTTTCTTCTCCTTTTAGCTTTTCAAAGAATCTCATGCACCTGATCTGGCACCCAGCCTTTGAAAATTCTTTTCCCGTTTCTTTTTCCATCTTCCTGGCTACTCTGCTCCACGACATTCCATCAATATAATAAAATTGCAACATTAATCGAAGCTCTGCCGGTTTCACTGTATCAAGAAATATATATGCTCTGTTTATCGCCTTTTCCTTTTCTGATAATGTCCTGCCCAACTTATTAACCCTTGCTTCGAGCAATATTCTCTTTTTTTCAATCACAGATTGAGGAAGCCCTTCAACTTTAAACAATTGTGTGCCGCCGTCTCCCCCGCGAACGGTATCTACAACGGTCCTGCTAGATAATTCTTCAATGTCTCGCTCCGTTTTGCTTATCCTCTCCCTGATATCTCGAATCAGAGCATCAACACACCGGCATCTTTCAAGATTTTCTTTTTCTGTCACGGCAGCCTCCTTCCTGTGTCAGATTCTGACACGTTCAATTAATAAAAATCGAAAGAATAATAATTTGGTTCGACAGGCTTTTTTGTTTTCTTCTTTTTGATCTTAGAAAACCAGATACTGCTTCTATCCCAGCCAAACGTACAATTTAATGTCTGTGCTATTTTTATCATGCTTTTTAATGACGGACATGTCTTTCCGGTTTCATACCCTGTAATTGTCGCTACTTTTATCCCTGACTTTTCTGCTAACGCTCTTTGTGAATAACCTTTGTCTTCCCTTACTTTCTTCAGTTCCTCAGCAAATGTATCTGCTCTGTCTTTTGTTTTCAACCAGGGATAAAAGAAAAATGAGTTCTTGTCCCATCCGAATCCACATCCAAGTGCATCTGCTATTCGAAATATCTTTTTCAGCGATGGATTTGCATCCTCTGATTCATATTTTTTTATTGTATCAACGCACATTCTCGTTCTCGCTGATAAATCTTCTCTTGAAGTTCCTGTCATCTCTCTCGCTTCCAGCAAGGCTTTTCCAAATATATTTTCCATCGCTACTCCTTTAAACCTGCAAAACTTTTAAATTCGCTTTCCAGTAAATTTGCTTTAATCAAATCATAGGTGATGTCCATCCAGTCACGTTTATCTTTGTTGTGGTTTGCATTTTTATGTATGCGAGGATCTACATCATCCCATTCGAAAACATCGAAACAGACATCACTTACGAATAGCATCTTACTGCCACGTGCTACACAAAGATAAAAACAATCCTTATATATACCTTTACACCGTTTAAAACCGTATTTTTCAAATTCCGCTGCCTTTACCGTCGGTCTTAGCATTCGCCTCACACTCCTTGCCGTGTCTCTTCTGGTAGTCTTTAAATCTTTCCAGATTCATTTCCTTCCGTTCTTCGTTAAATGTCATATGCAAAAGTTTTTTGCATCCTGGGCATATACCACTGCCAGTATTAGCCCCCATTTCTATGCGGATACTTTTGCAAATCCGAATTGTTTTTCCACACACAGGACATACTCCTTTATATCCTCCCTTTAATTCTTCCATGTGTTTTTCTACGCATTTTCTTGATTCTTCTGAAACTGAATTCATTATCTCTCATCCTTCCCATATTGTCCTCCATAGACATATTTTTTAACTCCTGAGAGGAGCTTATCTCTCAGGAGCATCTGCTTTAAGCTTCTTGTCACACCATTGTTCGTTTGATCTCATCCTGATCGTTTTGATTATCCTGGATACACCATCTATTAGGGCTATCTTTTCTAATCATGCAGTCCCCGTTCAGGTTGCCGCACGGACAATCCATGCATGGACTGTCCGCATAACTATCTCTTGTAATCTCATCGCACATATCGCTCAATGTTTCTAAAGCTTTTTTAATTTTTCTATAATCCATTTTTACCTCCTGCTCCATCTCTTTTACTTTTCCTTTTCTTTAAAGCCATGCTTAAACGACAAAACTCTAATAATTCCATTTGATTTATCGTCATCAAGGCCTTGGATCACACGTCTCGTTTCTTTTCCCATAGCTGCAATATCTCGCGGCATATTAAAAAGATCAATATCTCCCATCGCCACTGAGCCAGTGTGAACGCCCTTTTCTTCGTCCACGTTTGTTCTGGCGACAGCAAATCCAAATTCCCCTGTCAAAACCAAAGGCTCTCCCCTATTTTCTGTATCTTCAATAGTAATTTTAATCATTATTTTTCCCCTTTCTGCGCCCTGCGTGGCGGGGCGCGATTAAAAGTTTACGCTGCGATTGTGCAAGCAGGGAGGCAACGACCACCGCCGTGCGCGGTCGCAATGACGCAATAGCCGGACGGATGGACAAGATGGACATAATGCGCGCTACCCAAGCGAGCCGACCTCGTCCAATACCAGCATGTTTCTCCCTCGTCATTTACTTTGACTCTAGTTTTTTCATTTTTAAAAAACTCATATCCGCCATTTAATTCACTCACAGATGGCAAAAAGAACGTATCTATAGTTTCTTTTCCTCTTGGTCCATTATCTTTATACACTTCGCAGAGTAATTCACGAAATTCTGGTTCAAATCTATTGATAAATTCTTCGCTATTAATATGTTTCCTAATATCTGACTCTTCCCAGCTATTATTTCCATTTTTGCTAAATGGCATCGGGTCAAAAATAAGATCCCGAACTGCAAGTGTCACACTGTGCTTTTTATTTTTATCTACAAGCTTTTCCTTGTCATAATCTAAGACATCAAAAAACACCGTTCCGAAGTCTTCCACCTGGACTTCCATAGATGCATTCTCACCAAAAAATTCTCTGGCTTCTCCAATCTCAATATAATACTTGAGATTCTCCCATGTGCTAATGTATTCTATTTCTGTCTTTCTTTTAAATTCTTTTGCCATGTTTTGCTCCTTTCTCCTCCGGAAATCCGGAGGAATCAATGGCATATAGCTCCGCGTTCATATTCCGGAACCGTTAACAAGTTGCTATGTAAGTATAAAAATCCTCTAAAGAGGCGTATCCAGCTTATTTCAAGATAACATTATCTATATTTCCGATAACAATCGTTGACTTACCTGTTACGTCAGTCTTAACTTCGAAATCAGATCGTTTATTATATGTTTCCATCGGAATTGAGATTTCAATTCCACTGTCAGTTATTAAAGTCTGTTTTTCTAACTTTTTTACAGTGTTTTCATTGACAACGGTGAAATCATCGTACTGCAGGTCATACTGTTCTACCTTTTCATCGAATTCTGCTTTCTTTTCTGGGCTTTTTCCAAAGAGTGTATTACCGATTTCCTCGACATTAAAAGTTTTGCGCTCCATGTATTCCTTTTGTAATGCACTTCTCGTATCCATCTTTGTTTTCAAATCTCTACCATCATATTTGTTTGAAATATTATTGATAATATGTGTCAAAATATTCAATTTCTTTTTGGACGAAAAACTCGTATGGCAGACAAGAAAATTTTCAGACAAATAATAAACTCTCTCGCCATTTACCTCATATCTTTTTTCTAACAGCTTTATGCTGTAGTCGGACAAGTTAATAATTGCCGCTTCTGGCACCCGTGAAGTTGCCGAAATGAGTGAGCGACCTCTCAAGAGTCCCACATATGTATAATCACCTTTGCGAATGCTATCATGATTATAATTTCTCTTGTAATTCATCTTTAATAACGCAAGATAAATAGTTCCTTCTATCTGGAAAGTTACAAATAATAAATCCGCTGCCGGAATATCAAGCCCCTCCCCCATAGCAACATAAAGTTTATTTGCAATCGTCTGACTCGTTTCAATGAAAGACGCATCGTTTGATTCATCCCACGATTCCAAGATAGCGTAGATCGGAGAAAATTCCGAATCAAATACGCAATTCTTTGTATCATCGCTGGAAACAATCTTGTAAATATGATTGCGAATAAAATCATGCATCTCTGGACCAGCATTTAATAATGCATTCGAGAGAACACATTCTTCAAAATCAGTATCCAGAATATGCAAAATCGCTTTTCTTATAACAATATCATCTCTCGTTATCATAAAATCTCCTTTCCGGTATCTATCGCCCATGAGCAAGTTTATTTTCTAATGCTGCATAGTCGTATTCTCTTTGTTCAAAATTATGAAATCCGTTTTTTTCTGCCTGCTTAACAGGTTTCGCCTGCCTGCTATTACGTTCCCAGGTTCGGACGCAAGCCTTCCAGTCTTTCATTTTGTTCTTTCCCACCATCCAGTTCTTTGAGGCATAAAAATCTACGAAATATTCCGCATCGATACTGTTACCTCTCTGCTCACAGTAGTCTTTCACCTCCTGAACAGTCGGTGGTCTGAAGATTGTACGTGTTTTTTTAGATATATCGTCAGATATATCTTTTTTTATCTTAGTCTCAGTCTTATATCTATTTATGTCAGCCTTTTGTACTTCCTTTGTACTTCCTTTGTACTTCTTTTGTACTTCTTTTGTACTGCCTTTCGTGTTGTACAAAATACAGTATTTAGTACATGTGCCTCGCTTTTTTGACGACACAAAGTCAATCAAGCCAAGCTGTTTTAATTCGTTCCTTGCACGGATAAACGCTTTTTCGCTTATGCCCATGCGACCGCTCAGACTTACGTTAGTACGGGAGAACCACTCTTCCCAAACGCATTTATTGTTAATCGCCAGCAATGTGTGAAAAAGCAATTGTGCGTTTGCGGAAACAGCGTTACACTCGCAAAAATCGTAAAATTCATTGAGCATATCTAAATATGTCATAAACCCTCTTCCTCAACCCCATTAGGGTACATTTTAAATATGTTCATGAGGCTGAAATGGTTCTATATGCATTTCTGCCTCTTTTTCTATCAGTTCGTTATATTTCTTTATGTGTTGATCCGGTGTAATTTCATCGTTCATCAACGCATCTTCTAGCCTAGAAAATTCTAATTCTATGTGTGTTCTAAATTCCTGCCGGTTCATCTTTCCGTCAGAAAAATTTTTCTGCAATATCCTGAGATGATGTTCCATCATCCCTTTGCTCCCTTCATAAAATCATCCATCATCTTCCCTTTCCAAGCCGGTTCTGGTTCACTTCTCTGTTTTTCTTTTGCGCGTTGCATCACTCTTTTCGTATGCTTCGCAATTTCTTTGCATTTCTTTTTGTATCTGCCATAAGCTGTTTTTTTCTGACATGGCTGAGAACCGCCACAGCGGTCCTTATCCATACAGATTTCACAAGGGTCTTTCATATTATTCCTCCTTATATTCTGGCATTCTCATCCAGGCAAAAATGTCCTCGTCCATCCCCCAACATTTCACATACCCGCCTTCTGCTGTTTTTACCGGGTGTGTCCAGTAGTCTGATTTTTCTCTTTCCCCTTCGTGAATTTGAATTTCTGCTTTTCCTTTTGAACAATATTCTATAGCTATGAGAATTGGTACACCGAGGTGAGGGATATACTCATCCGGTTTATACCATGTCCCAAATTTGCCCTCTATCTCAATTGGTTTCGACACAGTATACTCTTCATCCTCAGAATCACTTTTTGTATCCGGAATGGTTTTATTAGGTACTTCTGCATTTTTTTCTGCTGAATCAGGCTCATCACTTTCCGTTTTTACACATTGTTCCTGTTCTTCTACTGCTCCGATATCCTCTTTTGTTTCTTTAGTTTCAGTCTTCACTTCTTCAGGATCTTCCATTCTGGTGAAAGTAGGCATTCTTATCGTTATCTTTTCTTCTTTCTCTTCCGTCTGATCAGGCTGAATATCCATCTCAATTTGACCTGGTATATTCTTTTCTTCCCACTGCTGCTTAATCTCTTTAACATCCTTCAATGACAACTTGTCGTTTTCGTAGTATCTACGGACTGCTTTCACCTGCAGTTTGGTATCCAGACCGGCGACTTCGTACGCAACTGAAAAAGGTATCTTACCGCTTCTTAGTGGTGTTTTCAGAATCTCAATAAGATTGTTATTAATGCTCTCGATTTGCGCCACTTTAGTCCTAGACAAGCCTAAAAAGCTGGCAACTATATCCCGGATTCTTCCAGACTGCAAATCATATCCAGGCACTTTGGCCCCCTCTTCCTTTAACCTGCGAAAAGTTTCTGTTGCTTCTTTAACTTCCATCATGAGGTCTGCATTGTTCTTTTCTCGGTAAGAATTCGTTGCCATCAGTTCTAGTTTTTCCATATTTGCAGAGGCCGGACAGCAAACCTTACAGGTAACAATCTCATACTCTTTATACCCTTCCTCAACAAGCTGGTTTAAAGCTAACCAGCGTCGTTCTCCGGAAAGGATTCTATAGTCGCCCTCCTCACAAGGGTCGTAAATCACCTCAAGATTTTGTCTTAAACCTACGGCCTGAATGTTCGATGCTAGTTCTTCAATATTATACAGGTTGTACCGATTTTCTTTGTTGCGATACATCCGCTTTATAGAAATATCTTCTGTCTGAAAGTGAGCAGACGGAATCTTCGTTGCTTCCGCCTTTGTCTGTGCATTTAACACATCTGCTATCGAAAAGCTCCCCATCTGCCTCACCCTACCTCTCTTACAATCTCTTCAACAATTTTTCTATAGCTGGCTGTTACGTCTGCTTTCTTTGCGTGTTCTGGCAATGGCAGCTTCTTTAATGTTGCCTGCTCTATCACTGTAGACTGTTTGATATTTGTAGAAAAATAGCCTAATCCGCTTCTCTGCTTTACCCAGGTCTCCATTCCCTTAAAAGCAAGTGTATTTCGTGCCATATTAAGGAGGATCTTTACTTCTACGTTGTGGTTATATGTCCGAATAGTAGCAAGCTGCTTATTTAAATTTTCAAGCGCGCTTACTTCAAAGCCGCCAGGTTTAACTGGGGCTATAAGTAAATCTGTTGTCACAAGGATATTAATAATTACAACATCCAGCAAACGTCCGCAATCGCAAATGCAGTAGTCATAATCCTCAGATATTTCTTCTAATGCCGTCTTAAAACGAAAGATTTGTCCTGAATCATTGACGTTTGACAGGTTGGTAGCTGTACATGTTAAGTATCCATTTGCTGGAATAATATCAACATTGGAATATTTCGTATGCCGGATAACATCCCTAGTCGAATACCTCCCACCTGCTGTAATATGATTTTCTAAAAGATTTGTAAGCCCTTGCTCGTCTTCAATCCCAAAACTCGTTGAAGAATCTCCCTGTGGATCCGCATCAACTAAGAGGACTCTTGCTCCCATTTCCTGCCCTAATATGTATGTCAGTGCGTTGGAAGTTGTTGTTTTTCCCACGCCGCCTTTCGGGGTCATTACCGCAATCACTTTCATCATTCTGCCCCCTCCTTTGCCAGTTTGTTATCATCAAACCATTTGATTCCTTTTCTATTCCAACGAACTACCGGTACCAGGACGGTTGATCTGCTTGTTTCTAAAACTTCTGTTCCTTTTGCATCCATGCGGACAGCAAAATCCGCACGATATTTTAAGTTGTGTATCATTTTTTCCTCCAGTTTCTTTTCTCTTTTTTACCAAAAATTGCTTCGTATTCAGTTAATCGCTTACCGTTCCGAAGAATAAATACTTGATAATAATATTTATCTTCTTCAGAATTTTGCGATGGTGAAACATACAATTTATAAAGCCTGTCCCCTCGCTGAATCTCGCCCACATAGGATATATCCTTCCTGTGCAGCGTATCATCAACGGAATGGGCCTTCATTAATTTTTTTGTTAGATCTTTTTCCAAAATCATCACCCCAAATACTTGCAATTTCATTTAACATAAGATAAAATAAAAAATGTCATTTATTTGGAATGATGATTTTTGTTGGAGAGACGGTTGTTTTGAGATTTGCCTAAACCGTCTCTTTCATTTTGTTCAAATATTCAAGGCATTCCTGGTACATCTCTTCAGTTCTTTTCTCGCTAAACATTTTGCGGAAAAAGAATGTTCTATCCCATTCCTTGCTCTTTTTTATTTCTCCACGCATAACAAATACTTCTATGCCAAAATTATTGAAGGTAAAACTTACGTAATTTCCGGCCGCCTGCACTTCTGAAATTTCTTGGATCAGATTCATTATTTGTTCGTTATTCATTTTCTTCCTCCTATAGTTGTCTGTAATTTTTTCAGTGTCTTTAAACATTTTAGATACATACATTTGTAATCTCTTCTTTCTGGATCGAGAATAAATGTCTTTTCATATGTAGTCTTGTTTTTGTGCAAACAAATTCTTACGGATGCTCCGATTTCGCAATAAAACATTGTTGCTGTACCGCCCATCCTGTGCAGTTTTCTTATTTCACGCATCAAGGTGATTAAATCTTCTTCCGGCATTTCTACTGTTAAATTGTTTTCCATGTTTTACCTCCTAGTTATAAACCTAAATCTACACATTCAACCTGTGAAAGCTTCGTGCCATTTATGTAGTATATTTTCTTTTTACCTTTACCTGATAGCACCTGCCCCCATGAATACTTTCCTTCTTCAATCGCAGTTCCCAAAGTTTCTTTAGACATTCCCATGATTCTTGCTGCTTGGGTCAGCGTTAAACGCTTAACTTTTGCTCTTGAAATACAAGCTTTTACAGCGTTTTCTTCGGCTGCAAAATAATCTTCTGGAAGCTTCAATGCTACTGCAATTTCTTCCTGACGTTGTGGTGTTGGGATGTTTCTGTCAGACAGGTATTGACTGATAGAACTGCGCCCTATTTTTGTCAGCCGAGATAAATCTGATTGAGATATGTTTTGTTCTTTCATAACCTCTCTTAACTTTTCTGCAAATGTCACCGTGTTCACCTCCTCCCACATCCATGCTTTTGTTAAAAATTATTCTGTAACGTCCCAATCTTCCGACACAAGTTGTTCTCCAGTTGGTTGCCATCCTGTTTTGGGATAGCTTCCATCTCTCAACATCAATGTACACATATCCGTTTTTTCTAATCGTATCTTTACTGCTGGAATAGCTTTCATAAAGATGCATTTACCTTCCTTCATTGCAATTTCTGCCGCTTCTTTAATATTCAATTTACTACCTCCACGTTGGTATCTTTTCAACTTTGCTATACTCACCAATAGCTTGTTTTGCAAGGTCTAATACCATTTCTGCTTCATCATAACTAAGTTTTTCTTCTGAAAACTTAGCGAGAATGTCACAAGTTAGTTCTTTTAATTTTTCTCCTGCTATAACTTTTCCTGTTTGTGTCGAAGTATTTAAAAAATCCATTTACATTTATCCCTATGTTTTTATTGACATTTTCTTCCATTACCTTTATAGTTAAATTAAATTATTTATCTATATTAAAGAAAGGAACCAATATGGAACGAGTATCAAAATATGCTGATAAAGTTTTAATTAAAATCTCTAAAAAAATTTCTCTCTCAGATAAATTTTTAGAAGAACACGATAGCGAGATTACTGCTCTTATTGAACACAATTACATAACTTATTCTCAATATTCTTCTTCATCCGATTATCAAATAACAGATACCGGACAAGCTTATTTGGAATACTTAGAACGTGATTTTATTAGATTTGTGATACCTACTACACTTTCAATAATTGCTATTATCATTTCTATCGCTGCTATTGTCCTGGCTCCATTTTGGAATGCCTTTTTTACTAAGCTATATCATCTCTAAAATAAGAAGCCCAATTAATGGAACCACTACATTCAGGAAATTAATAAGTACTGCTATCATAGAAAGATACAGCGGAAAATATGGGTAGCGCAGGCGAAAACATAAGCGTTCACCCGGATAATTTTTTGAGAAATTTTTCCGCTCCTCTTTCGTGAGCTCATGGTCTACCCAAACTATGACTTTTTTCTTTTCTCTTTTTCTCATGTCTACTTACCATCCTCTTTTCTTTACTCTTGCTGAGATATATAACTTCTCACTTTTCTCCACGCAAATGACTTTGATAATTTGAGCCAAGTGCAACCAGAAAGTGTAAAAGACACTACTACTTTAGAATCATCTTCTCCAATGTATTTTGTTTCAAATACTTGCACTCCCTGATTGCTTTCTACTTTTGGCTCCAGACGTAAAGCCTGGAGTTCTTTTCTTATAAGAACTAGCTCCGTATAAATTTTTCTTAAAAACACATCTGCCTCCTATCCTGCTTTCTCAGCTCTACATAACATTCCAACCGTATCAACTACGCCAAGAATATAAATTTTTTGTTCATCAGGAACATACTGGATGTAATCTGTTACCTTTTTAATTATTTCTTTTTCTTTGTCAGTTAACTTAGTTTTTTTTGACATTTGTATTTCTCCTTTCTTTTTGAACTTAGTTAAATTATATATTAACTAAGTAAATTAGTCAAGTCTTTTTTTAACTCAGTTAATTTTTTTATTGATTAGCAAAACCAAATATGATAAGATGTAAAAAGAAAGAGAGGTGAATACTTTTGACTACTTCAGAGAGAATATCCGTCTTAATAGATGAACTACAAATTTCTAAAAGCGATTTTGCAAGTGCTATAGATGTGACTCCGGCATATATTTCTAAGATTATCAACAAAGGGGCAGTTCCAAGTAAACGAGTTTTAGAAGAAATATGCAAAAAATTTAAAGTCACAAAATCTTGGCTATATAATGGTGAGGGTGAAATCTTTGTGGAGCTTACAAAAGACCAGGAAATCGCAGATTTTTTAGGCGACTTAATTTCAGACGAAACTGTAGATTTTAAAAAGAGATTAATTTCTGGTCTTGCGAAATTAAATCAAGAACAATGGAGTCAATTAGAAATTATCATGGATACCCTGATAGAAAACATCAAAAAATAAAGCCAAAGCCGAGGATTAATCCTCGGCTCCTACTATTTTCTTCACTATTCTATATATTAATTCTAATTTTCGATAATCTGCTCGATCTAAAAGTTTGATAATTTTTTCTTTCATGATATGTACTCTCCTTCCGGGTAATATATTTCTTTCAATTCTTTCTTTCGTCATTTTACTCCTTTCACATTCTTCTGCTAATATGGTTCATTTTCCGATACATCATATAAACATTTTATCATATTTTTTCCGATTTGTGTTATAACGTCCGAACACACGGACGCTTTTTTCATTTGTATGGAGATTCAAACAAATCCGTTATCTTGACCTCTAATTTTTCTGCAATCGCTTCCAAATCTTTCAGTCGAGGGCTTGTTTTCTCTGTCACAATGTCATGCAGCGTTGAACGTTTAATGTTAGTCAAAATTGCTAATCTACGATATGATATTCTTTTTTTCATGCATAATTTCTCTTAAAAGCACCTTCACTATTTTTACCCCTTTCGCTATTGTGAAGTTTAGTTTCTGCTTTTACTAGGTAATTTATGCAAGCAAGAACATTTGTTTGATTTCTTGTCACAATTATACTATCAGAACATTTGTACGTCAATTAGTAACTTTCTCCTGCATTAATAGTATGACAGAATCGGAAAACAAACTATTTCCTCCTTTCGAAATCAGTGTATCAAACAAAAATAAATAAAAATTTTTGTAAGAAAAGTTCAAAATGTACCCCAGTCACCACTTGCTCCACCCTTTTCTTATAAAAAAATGTGTTTTTTCCGATGTGATATACTGATTCATTTTGAACATTCTAATATTAATATGTATAGATTTTTTTGAAATGGCCTCTCTCAATTTAAAAAAATCTATATAATAAGAATGATAGATTCTTAAACCAAATAATTTTTCTGTAGAAGTTTTTTTGTGTCAGAGTCTGACACAAAAATTGCTGTTTCCATATGCATTTTTTATAAAAATATGATTTTTTTCTTGTTTTCCGTAGAAAAAAAATTTTTTTTATGTATAATAGAATTACAATAGTAATAACACTATTGTAGAGAGTTACTTGTAAAGGAGTGAAAATCTATGAGAAACACAATCAGCAAGAGCTTTCTTAGAGGATATTTAAGAGTTTTTAATCTACAACAAACAAAAGATTGGCCTGATATTTCTAATGGTAGACAGAAAGATTTCGAGGCCCTAAGGAGCGATTGGGAAAATGTCGGAACATACATCCGAAAAGGAACAAAACGAGAATCAGAAGGAATTACTCTCTCATGGTGCTACGGCTCAACAAGCCAAGCCGAAGCCAAAAGAGGAAATAAGCGATTTGCCGGAGTTCGATGAATTAAACGAAGAAGAACAAGAAGAAATCGGCAAAATGACTAGTTATATCACTCGCCAAGTCATGGAAAGTTACAGTGGACCTCTTCCACACCCCAATATTATGGCTGGTTACGAGAAGGTTTTGCCTGGTACTGCTGAAAGAATTGTAGCAATGGCTGAAAAAGAACAAGCGCATCGTCATAATGCACAAAATAAGATGATACAAATAGAATCCCGTGATAGTGCATGTGGAATGATTTTTGCATTTTGTCTTAGTATAATTTGTCTCCTTCTTTCAGTATTTATTATCTGTAAAGTACCAAATGGTGCTGGTGCATTTGCAAGTGCATTCTTAGGTGCCAGCGGAATGATTTCAGTAATTATTACATTCATCAAAAGTACTCGTCAACGTTCCAATAGAACAGACGATGATACGCAAGACGATGATGAATAAAAAATTGAAATTGGAATATACTTGAATTATCTGACTCATTATGATATATTGAAGTCAGAAAAGAGTAAGTTGTTGCTTGATGCACAACACAAATCCCCTCAGTAGTGCGAATACTGAGGGGATTTTTTTGTGGGCTTGGCTACCGTGTGGTTTTATTTCCTTTTCCGGTCAAACCATTTGCGAAGCAGCACCAGTATTATCTCAACAATAATACCAGATACAATGCCTGCCAACACCGAAAAAAGAAAAGAGTAAATTGCCACTTGATACACCTCCCTCCTGTCACCAGGTATAGGGAACGGTAACGGAAAAAGTATACCATAATATTGTATAAAAGTCTTTCTTTTTTATTTTAAAATCGGCATTATACTAATATTTTTGTACCTTTATTCAGTATTCTGTAGTATAATTAAAAAAGGAACTTTTAAATTTTCAACAAGTATACACAAGGAGAAGTTAAGTATGAAAGAAAAGAAAACAAAAGTTTGCAAATATTGCAAATCAGAAATTGATGCTAAGGCAAAAATCTGTCCAAATTGTAGGAAGAAACAGGGTGGCAAATTAAAATGGATTATTATTGCAATTGTTGTTATTGCTATATTAGGAGCCCTCTTCGGTGGTGGTGATGATGATTCTTCAAGCAGCTCTAGCAATTCAACTAAAACTACCACCCAGGCTTCCACACAAACTTCTAAATCGACCAAGAAAGCTACTACTCAGGCTTCTAAATCAACCAAGAAGGCTACTACTCAAGCTCCAAAAGCTACTACAGAAGCCGCCACTACAGAGAAAAAAGTTTCTGCTGAATATTTAGCTGCATTAGGAAAAGCTGAATCTTACAGCAAATCAATGCATATGTCTAAACAAGGTATTTATGATCAGCTCACTTCTGAATACGGTGAACAATTCGATGAAGATGCTGCTAAATATGCAATAGAGCATCTTGACGCTGATTGGAACGAGAATGCTTTAGCAAAGGCTAAAGAATATCGTAAAATGGATATGTCTTCAGATGCAATCCACGACCAACTTACATCTGACTATGGCGAAAAATTTACTCAGGAAGAGGCAGATTATGCAATACAGCATCTTGATGATTAAGTGCAGAGAATTTTAATATTTGTACTGATACATAAACTCTAATGAATAATTAAATAAGCATATTTCCAATAAACCATTTTGATATCCATATCAGAATGGTTTATTTTTATGTTAATTTTCTTTTTTCATTGACATAGGGTCTACCCTATGTTATACTATACTTGTAAGGAGGTGAGAAATCAGATGGGAAAACACGAAAGAAAAAAGAAGTCCACTATCGACTATAAAAGCCTGGCCGCTGAAGCGATAGTGAACCTCTTGATCGGAATCATCTTATTGATTCTGGACAAGCTATTTAAGTAATCACTCAATAGCTTACGAGAAGGGCGAAAGCCCTTCTTAATAAAAATATAGCACACACACCCATCTGTGTAAAGCATGTTATTTAAGTTAGGAATCTTTTTTATTACAATAGGTATCGTAAAGCTTATATGGGCTTTCATATTGAAATGGAGGAATAAGTAATGTCAGCGAATGCTCAAACAAAAGCAACAGCAAAATATCAGCAGAAAGTCGGACTTGTCTCTAAGTCTTATAAACTGAGAAAGGAAATCGTAGATGCTTACGCTGCCGCCTGTAAAAAGGCGGGCGTAAGTGCTGCTGGCCAACTCACAAAAATGATGACTGCCTTTATTGAAGAAACGGAAAAGGAGAAATAATATATGGCAGAAGGAGTACGAAAAAGAGGAAAAACATGGTCTTACTATTTTGATACAGCTAAAATTAATGGGGAGCGTAATAAGATTGAAAAAGGAGGATTCCGCACCCAGAAAGAGGCTATCGCCGCACGAGCTGCAGCTATTGCGGAATACAATAATACCGGTAGAACATTTTCAGCATCAGAAATAAGTGTTGCCGATTATCTTGATTATTGGCTGGAAACTGTAATTAAGAAAAATATCGATCATGGGTATAGCTATAATACTTATACGGATTATGAGTCGAAAATCAGAATTCATTTAAAACCAGCCTTTGGCATTTATAAATTAAGCAGTTTTCAATATGCTCCAGACAAAGTCCAAGAATGGGTTGATAACATGAAATTAAATGGTTATTCTAAAAGCATGGTTAAAAACACTCTTACTTGTCTCTCTGGTGCTATGAATTATGCCATACTTCCGTTAAAATATATCCAAGCTAATCCTTGTGTTCCTGTAAAGGTAGGAAAAATGCCTGTTGATAGACACGCAAAAGAGTATTCCGAATACGTTTGTCCTAAAGAAGAATTTGAACGTATTCTTGAGCGTTTTCCTGAAGGAAAAAGTAACTTCTACCTTTCGCTGATCACACCATACTGTATTGGCACAAGAATCTCAGAAACATTTGCGATAGATCTGTATGATGATGTTGATTTTGAGAATCATACCGTTACTATAAACAATCAATTTCTAAAAATGAACAGAACATGGTTCCTAAAGCCGCCTAAATATGATTCTTATCGTACAATTAAAATGGGAGTTACTCTTGAAAAAGCATTAAAACAAGCTATAAAACAAAGAAAAATAAATCAGATAAAGTATGGACCAGACTATTTAAAAACCTATTTAATGCCTGATAGTTCTATTGTTCAAATGCGTTCAGAAATTCCTTTTCCTTACAAAGAGATTCATCCGTTATGCGTTAAGGAAAATGGAGAATTACTAACGCCAGAATCATTTAAGTACTGTTCAAGAGTTATTCATCATGAATTAGGCAACCCCCTTTTCCATAGTCACTGTCTGCGGCATACACACGGAACAATACTAGCAGAAAATGGAGTTAATCCTAAAACTGTCATGGAAAGATTAGGACACAAGGATATCTCAACAACATTACAGACGTACACATTTAATACAGATATAATGCAGACAGACGCTGTAACTATTTTCGAAAATACATTATAGAAAAAAAGGATTGACGCTGTTTAAAGTGTTCAATCCTTTTTCTTGCTTTTTATAAGTTTTTAATTTTGCGGGTGGCAAACGGGTGGCAAATTTGGTGATTTCGTGAAACTTATCTCCTGAAAACCGCTTATTTTCGTGATATTAACACGATTGTCTCCACGTGCACCGTTCCCGGGAACATATCAACTAAACAGCATCTCTTTACCTCATACCCCGCTTCTCTAAATACAAGCAGGTCACGCATAAGGCTGGTTGGTTTACAACTTACATATACCATTTCATCTACATTGAAATTAATGATTTTTCGTAAAGCTTTCGGATGAATTCCGTCGCGAGGAGGGTCGAGTACGAGAATATCCGGCTTCCGGGTTAAGTTATCCACAACTTTGAGGACATCGCCGGCAATGAATTCACAATTGTCTAAGTGATTGTCCACTGCGTTCTTTTTGGCGGATTCCACCGCTTCTTCTACGATTTCGACACCGACTACTTTACTTGCTACGGGTGCAAGCATCTGTGCGATCGTTCCGGTTCCGGTGTAAAGGTCGTAAACGAGTTTATCTTTTGTTTCCCCAACGTATTCTCTTACCTGATCATACAGGACTTCTGCTCCTAAGGTGTTTGTCTGGAAGAAGGAGAATGGAGAGATTTTGAAACGCATGTTATAAAGGTATTCATAAAAATAATCTTGTCCGTAAAGTGTTTTTGTTTCATCGCTTTGTACTACGTCTGCAAGGTTGTCGTTTAATGTATGCAATATTCCAACAACTTTCCCATCAATTTTCTGGGAGAGAATCATATTGACAAATTCAGATTCGTCCAGTCTGCTCTGTGTTGTAGTGACAAGATTAATTAAAATATCTCCTGTTTTTACAGAACGACGCATTACGAGGTGGCGGAGAAATCCTTCGTGACGAATTTTGTGGAAGTAGGTTTCGCCTTTTTCTTTGAAGTATTTTAAGATTGCCTGAAGAAGTACGTTGAAATCAGGGTCTACGATGCGGCAATCGTCTAATGTTACGATATCATAGAAGCTGTTTTTCTTATGCATTCCGAGTGCAAGTGGGCCGTCTTTTTCTTCGTCTCCAAATGTAAATTCCATTTTGTTACGGTAGCCTTCTGTGATTGGGCTTCCGTAGATATTTTCGATATCAAAAGAAAGACCGTTCTTTTCGATTAGTTCTTCTACTTGACGTTTCTTTAAGTCAAGCTGCTGTTCATAAGAAAGATTCTGATAACGGCAGCCACCACAAATACCGAAATGTTTGCATGCTGCTGGCTGTTCTATCGGGGATGGCTCGATGACTTCAAGAAGTCTTCCTTCGATTTTATCTCGTTTCTTTTTATTAATGGAGAAGCGTACTACCTGACCTTCTAACGCATTTTTTACGATTACTTTCTGCCCCTCAATATCTATAATTCCTTTATTAGGGAATTCGATTCGGATGACTTTTCCCTCAAAAATATCTCCTTTTTTCATAAAATAATTCCTTTCTATATACACAAAAAATGGAAAGGATGCTGCAATGTACACCCTTTTCCATTATATTCAAGAATGTCCCGGCTTTCTTGCACGAGTACATTTATATTATTTTTTAAATTTTCAGTTCGGTAAATTTGGATTTATAATATCCATGTCCGTAATGGGCCTCGCCTTCATCATCGATTTCCATAATGAGAAATGTTGGCATATGATCAGGTTGTCTTGGGTAAGAAACGCTTCCCGGATTTAATATCGTTACATCTTCATCGATTTCGATGTATGGTTTATGCGTATGACCAAACATAACAATATCGATACTATTTTGAAGTGCATACTGTTTTAAGCGTTCTACACCGCGATATACGTAAAAAGTATGTCCGTGAACAACCAGTACCTTATAATCGCCAATATTAAAAATGTCTTGTGCAGGAAGATCAAGATTATAGTCGTTGTTTCCGGAAACCATATGTACCGGACAATCTACCAATGAACGGATATAATCGTCTCCTCGCTCTACATCTCCACAATGGATGAGCATATCGATTGGTCCAACCTGCTCGATTACTCCTGCCACATCGTCATTACGTCCATGCGAATCACTGATTACCAAAATTCTCATTTTCTTTTCACTCATCTATTTATAAAATCTCCTTTATCTGGCGCAATGCCTTTCCACGATGACTGATTTCGTTCTTTTCTTCTGCTGAAAGCTGAGCCGTTGTCTTTCCTTTCTCTGGAAGATAGAAAATAGGGTCGTAACCGAAACCATTTTCTCCGGCTGGTTCCTGTGCGATTCTTCCCTCAATCGTTGCCCGGCGTGTCTCTACTCGTCCATCTGGAAATGCCGCTGCGATCACGCAGACGAAACGAGCACTTCTTACGATATCAGGGACGCCATGCAGTCTGTCTAAAATAATCTGATTTTTAATGCGATAAGATGTATTCTCTCCCATATAGCGGGCTGAATATACTCCTGGCTCTTTATTCAGATAATCTACTTCTAAACCGGAATCATCTGCTAATACGAGACTGCCTGTTGCTTCCATTACAGTTTTTGCCTTGATGATTGCATTTTCTTCAAATGTTGTTCCATCTTCCACGATGTCAACATCTACTCCGGCTTCTTTCATGGAAAGAATCTCGTAATCTAAATCTCCGAGAATTTCCCGGATTTCCTTCATTTTTCCTTTATTTCCTGTGGCAAATATCAGTTTCTTTTTCAAAATGCTGCCTCCCAAAAAACTTGTGCTTTTTATATCACTTCTAACATTTTCGATATCTTCATATTAAATATTTTCTGCTAAGTATTCTCGCATTAAAGTACACTTGAAAAAATACTCATACAGATTATTCTTCCGGCTGTACCAATTTCTTTCTTCTCGGTGGTTTTGGTCCTGGAAACATGTAGAAATATGTCTTCATCATTCCGTTATAAATCTTTCGGTTCTTCGCCGCTTTCTTTCCGATGTAACGCTCTGCATCTTCATAAGCAGTGATGACATACTCAGACCAGCCGTCAAGTCCTGCGAAAGCTTTTCCCATATCACGGTAAAGTGCTGGTAAATCTTCTTTTTCCTCTAAACGCTCGCCGTAAGGAGGGTTCGTGATTACAAAGCCGTACTTCTTTGGATGGCTTAAATGATGAACCGGACGCTGCTGGAAATGAATGAGTCCGTCCACGCCTGCTCTTTTCGCATTTTCTCTTGCTGCTTTTACAATCTGCGGATCAATATCATATCCTTGAATATCCATCTCCACGCTCGTATCTACTAAAGATTCTGCCTCCTCAAATCCTCTGGAAAAAAGCTTTGGAGACACGATATTGTCCCAATTCTGCGCTTGGAATTCGCGGTGCATTCCCGGTGCGATATTCGCTCCCATCATTGCCGCTTCAATAGGAAATGTTCCACTTCCACAAAACGGATCAACAAGGATACGGCTCTTATTCCACGGAGTGAGCTTGATAAGTGCAGCCGCCAATGTCTCCTCAATCGGTGCTTTGCTGACCATGCGGCGGTATCCTCTCTTATGAAGGCTTTCACCAGAAGTATCAAGACCAATTGTCACAATATCCTTATAAATAATAACTCGAACCGGATAATCGGCACCATCTTCCTCAAACCAATTGATGTGGTAATGCTCTTTCATTCGCTCTACCATCGCCTTTTTTACGATGGACTGAATATCGGAAGGGCTGAAAAGCTTACTCTTTACAGAAGTTGCCTTTGTCACCCAGAATCTCGCATCGGATGGAAAATACTCTTCCCAAGGAACCTTTTTCACATTCTGGAACAGTTCCTCAAAAGTTAGTGCCTTAAACTCTGCCACTTTTAAAAGGATTCTCTGCGTTGTTCTTAAGAAAATGTTTGCTCTTACCAAAGCATCCATGTCTCCGGCAAAAGTTACCTTTCCATCTTCTACCTTCACAATCTCATATCCCAAATCTGCTATCTCTCTTTTACACACTGCCTCAAGTCCAAAGTGACACGGCGCAATAAACTCATATTTGTTGCTCATCTTACCTCCATTCATTGCATCTTTCTTCTGTTTTTATACAAAGACACGTTTCTATATCTAAAGCAATATTTGTAATATTACTTCATCTGCCTAACCTCATTTTTCTATATAAATTACTACTTAAAATACCACGATACACATGTACTTCATCCTATTTTTTCATAATCTACATATTTCTCAATAATTATAATTGTACTTAGGAAATGTTGCTATGTCAAGAAGTACGCACCATCGTCCACAAATCGTTCTTCTCCTTTTCTAAGTATCCTTTATAAAACATAATGCCGCCAACCACACTGTATGCGTGAATTCCCACAGAATCAAGCTTCTTCGCCGCCAGCATACTTGTGGAACCTGTATCACAATATAAAAAAACTGGCTGTTCTTTTTCTATATTAAAATCTTTCTCTATTGCCTCTATATCGAACTTTTCATTCATAATTTCTTCAAATGGGAGATTGACTGCCATTGGGAGATGCCCTTTTTTAAATACTTCCTCTGAACGCACATCAACGAGCAGACCTTCTGAATCGTAGCTTCTTTTTATCGCTTCCGATATCGAAATTAAATCAAACATGATTGAAACCTCTTCCTTCCTTTGTATCAGAATATGTTGGTTTTCCCTAAAAGTGTGGCAAAGAGACGCCCAATGCAAGAGAAAAAAAAGCATATTTGTGACTTTAGTCGCGGCGGTTTGAATGCTCGCTTATGCGCTCGCATCCAAACCTTGCTCCGAGGCCACAAATATGCTTTTTTTCTCTTGCATTGGGCTGTCTTTGGCAGCTCAGGAGATTCAAACTGTAGTCTTTTTGCTTAAACGGAAGGAAGATCGGATGTAGAAAATGGGGCTTTTTAATTTTTTCTTTGGTATGACAAACGCGTGTTTAAACTTTCAGCAATTCCATTCCCAGCCAACCCAGCCAAAGAATAGCTCCCGAGAAAGAAGGCATCCTATATTTGTGGCCTTAGATCAAGGATTGAATGTGAGCGTGGAGGCGAACATTCAACCCGAAGTGATAGAGTCACAAATATAGGATGCCTTCTTTCTTCGGGAGCGTCTGTCTTACCTGCGGCAAATCCTATTCAGCTACAATCTTAATGAATTTCTTCTTTCCTCTCTTTAAGACTTTTCCTTCGCCTTTAAAGTCATCAAGTGTATAAGCAGCCTTAAAGTCCGTTACCTTTTCGCCATCCAATGTTACACCACCCTGTGTTACATTACGTCTTGCTTCAGAACGTGTTCCTGCTAAACCGGATTTTACAAGAAGTGCAAGGATATCTACTGTGCCATCTCTTAAGTCTTCTTCTGTAACTGCACATGCTGGCATATTTGCTGTGTCTCCGCCGTTGCTGAATAATGCTCTGGCGGCATCCTGTGCTTTCTGTGCTTCTTCTTCGCCGTGAACTAATTTTGTAAGTTCAAACGCAAGAATTTCTTTTGCTTCATTTAATTTGCTACCTTCCCAGCTATCCATTGCATCAATTTCTTCTAACGGAAGGAAGGTCAACATACGGATACACTTCATAACATCTGCATCTGCAACATTTCTCCAGTACTGATAGAAGTCAAACGGAGAAGTCTTATTCGGATCTAACCATACAGCACCGGACTGTGTTTTACCCATTTTCTTTCCTTCGGAATTTAAAAGAAGGGTAATTGTCATAGCGTAAGCATCGGCATCTGGTCCTAATTTACGACGGATCAATTCTGTACCGCCAAGCATATTACTCCACTGGTCATTACCACCAAACTGCATATTACAGCCGTATTTCTGGTATAACTCATAGAAGTCATAGCTCTGCATGATCATGTAGTTAAACTCTAAGAAAGATAAACCTTTTTCCATTCTCTGTTTGTAGCATTCTGCACGAAGCATGTTATTTACTGAGAAGCATGGGCCTACTTCACGAAGTAATTCTACATAGTTTAAGTCTAAGAGCCAATCTGCGTTATTAACGAGCATAGCTTTTCCATCAGAGAAATCAATAAAACGGCTCATCTGCTTTTTGAAGCACTCTACGTTATGGTTGATTGTCTCTTTTGTCATCATCTGACGCATATCTGTACGTCCGGATGGATCACCGATCATGGCAGTACCACCACCGATTAAGGCGATTGGCTTATTTCCTGCCATCTGCAGACGTTTCATCAGGCAAAGTGCCATGAAATGTCCTACATGAAGGCTGTCTGCTGTTGGGTCAAATCCAATATAGAATACAGCCTTTCCGTTATTGACAAGTTCCTTAATTTCTTCTTCATCTGTTACCTGTGCAATCAATCCTCTTGCAACCAGTTCGTCATATACTGTCATAAAATCCTCCTAAATAAAATAAAAAAATCCCGTCCTAATAAAAGGACGAGATATAACTTCGTGGTACCACCTTTTTTCGCAGAGTAGATGCTCTGCCTCAAATGAGCGTCAAACAACGCCTCTGCGGATAACGGCCGCCGCTCCGTCACAGCCTACTAAAAACAAATCTTACCTGTTCCATCACATTCAGCAATTTCTAAAATCTACTCACGCTTAACATGATAAATATCTGTCTCATTCGGTGTGCGACTCAGGAATGTATTCACTTGCTATCTGGCACATGACCTCCCACCAGCCGGTCACTCTCTGGAATGCATGAATAAAAGCTACTTGTTTCCGTCTTCGTCTTTCTCATTTTTGAAATTCATATTGAAATTCACATAAAAATGATGCTCCTATACTGTAAATTCTATATTATTACAAATATAAGTGATACAGAGCATCCGTCCTGTGCGGACAAACATCATGTTTCTTATTGTAGTAAAACCTGAAAATTTTGTCAAGTAGGATTTTTGATTTATTCTGTTCCTGTTCGTTTCTGTTTTCGTTTGGATATATCGCATATACCAAAGCTTTATTTGCCATTGTGCCTGCTTCGTTATTCAATGAATAACTATGAATACTCACTCATTCTTACTTTCTCATTCAGCGAATCAAAATATAACCGCCCGTATTCCTTTTTCTGCTAAAATATAAATGCGTATCCCCCACATTTTTCTGTGGAAACATATAGGAAATAAGTTCTGGCAGCTTAGCCCGTTTTAATCTTTGCTGTTCTCCTGCCCAGTCTCTTGTTGCAGAATCAGTAAAGACTATCTGCCCCTCTTCATCCACACCTAACAGAATCATCGTATGATAGGATCCCGCATATTTTTTATCAAAAAAGTGAACGATTCTTTTTCCTTTTCTACGCATTCGGCTTGTTTCTATAATGACGGGCTTTCCCTTATATAAATGCTCCATCATCTGTTTTTCGGCAGCTTTATCCTCAAAATCTCCTATATATTCGCAAGAAACACCCTCTTCTTGCAAAATAAGAGAAATTCCATAAAGAGAAACCGGCATCTGCCTTGCCATCACTTTCCCATAATTCTCCGTATATACTTCTTCGGGGAAATGCTTTCTCTCCACCTCAGAAATTGTTCCATTTGGTTTCAAATCTGCATACTTTTCCACAAAAGCCGCCAATGCTGTTGTCAAAGAACAGCAGGCACACCCATGCCTGGTCATGTATTCGCTGTAATCACCATAAATTCCCGCTTTCTGTTGAAAAACAGGATATATTCTTTGTGAATCACCGTCAGTAATTACTACATTAAGTGTTTTTTCGTTCAAACCATCTTGAGGAAGAATGGGGAAAAGGAACTTTCTTCCCTCTTTATCACTCACAAAATTTAAATGTATACAATTCATAAAAGTCCTTTCTATTCTGGGTTGCGTAACAAGGGAGACGCCACCAGAAAGAGAAGATACCTTATATTTGTGACTCTATCACTGCGGGGTGAATGTTCGCTTCCCATGCTCACATTCAATCATCGCTCTAATGCCACAAATATAAGGTATCTTCTCTCTGGGAGCTGTTTTTTGCTGTAGAAGTAAAATCAGAATTCATGTTGTAGGATTTGGATATCATTTATAAGATTATAGCTTTCCATGAAATGAAATATTAAGGATTGACACGCAAACTATTATTATAATATCACAGCAATTTTACAACAACAAGCCAGAATTCCTATTTCTTCTGTCCCCATCCTCAATTTTTTTCAACTGATTTGTAGGATTGAAATACACAGAACCCTCATCTCCTGTAATCTACAAAAATGCGCCTTAGAGCAAGTTCAAGTTGCGGATGAGCAGCTTGGACGCAGTGAAACGAAGCATTTTTATAGATTACAGGAGATGAGGGTTCGTCTGTTTATTTCTCCAGCCCTACAAATTAGAACTTAAACACCGCTACCCCATATGCCGGCAATTTATATCTAAAGGAATACTTTCTTCCATCACACTCTTTCTTCGCTGGTTTATATTCTTTTGGTCTTCTCTTACCAGTTCCGCCGAACTTTTTATCATCACTGCTGAGTACAAGTGTGTGCTTTCTTCGGCAAGTTGTTCCGACACGGTAATCTGGACGTTCTACTGGTGTGAAGTTGATGATGAAGAGCATATTGCTCTTTCCGCTTTCGGAATGTCTTACGAAAGAGAATATACTTCTGTCACCGTCATCGGCATTGATCCATTCGAAGCCTTCTGGATAGCAGTCGTATTCGTAGAGACATTTATTATTTTTATAAAGATGAAGTAATTCTTTTACAAATGCCTGCAAATGGCGGTTCGGCTCTTTATCTAAGAGGAACCAGTCAAGTTCTCTCTTTTCACTCCACTCTCTATGCTGTCCAAAATCCTGTCCCATGAAAAGAAGCTTCTTGCCTGGGTGTCCTGTCATGAACGCATAACCTGCCATAAGATTTTTGAATTTATCCTCGTAGCTGCCTGGCATTTTCTCTATCATAGAGCATTTCAGATGAACGACTTCATCGTGAGAAAGGACGAGCATATAGTTTTCGGAGTATGCATAAACCATTGCGAAGTTCATCTTTGTATGGTTATATTTTCTAAAGTAAGGATCAAGCTTCATATACTCTAAGAAATCGTGCATCCAGCCCATGTTCCACTTAAGGCTGAAGTCCAATCCGCCGTATTCTGCCTTATCCGTTACTTTTGGCCATGCGGTAGATTCTTCTGCGATCATAACGATTCCTGGATTTCTCTTCTTTACGATTGTATTCAGGTGCTTGAAGAATTCAATTGCCTCAAGGTTCTCGTTACCGCCGTAAATGTTTGGAACCCACTGTCCGTCTTCACGTCCGTAGTCAAGATATAACATAGAAGCAACCGCATCTACACGAAGTCCGTCTACATGATAATGTTCTAACCAGAAAAGCGCGTTACAGATAAGGAAATTCTGCACTTCTGTCTTGCCGTAATCAAATACCTTTGTTCCCCAGTCTGGATGTTCTCCTTTTCTTGGATCTGCGTATTCATAGAGGCAGGTTCCGTCAAACTCTGCTAATCCGAAAGCATCTCTTGGGAAATGTGCTGGCACCCAGTCAAGGATAACACCGATATTATGTTCATGCATATAGTCCATGAAATACTGGAAGTCTTCTGGTGAACCATGACGGGATGTTGGAGCAAAATAATTTGTTACCTGATATCCCCAGGAACCATCAAATGGATGCTCTGCAATACCCATCAGTTCCACATGAGTATATCCCATATCTTTCACATAAGCTGCCAGCTCATGTGCAATCTCTCTGTAATTATAGAATCCATCCTCATCTTCTTCTGTCTGTTCATGCTTTTTCCAGGAACCCGGATGTACTTCATATACAAACATTGGATTCTTTTTATCATCAAATTTCTCTCTCTTCTTCATCCATCGGCTGTCATGCCACTTAAAATCAGAAATGTCTGCCACAACAGAAGCATTGTTCGGACGGAGTTCTGCCTGAAATCCATAAGGGTCTGCTTTTAATGTTTTTTTGCCATCCTGTGCAGTAACACAATATTTATAAATATCTCCCACTTTTATCCCTGTAAGAAATATCTGATAAATTCCAAGTGGTTCTAAACGTTCCATCGGTGTCGCATTCTCATCCCATTCATTAAAATCACCAACAATGGAAACCGCTGCCGCATTCGGTGCCCACACAGCAAAATATACTCCCTCTTCCTCATCAACTGTCATAGGATGCGCGCCAAGTTTATTATATAAGTCATAATGTGTCCCCTGACCAAATAAATACTGGTCAAATTCTGTAATAAATCTGGTATCTGGCATAAACAGAGTCCTCCCGCTTTCATAATCATTCATAAAATATTTTTGTTTATTATATCATAAACTGGTAATTTTTTCATCATTTTGTTTGAATTAAATAGTAGTTGCGGGTATCTGTAAGATTCATAAAATCTAATCTGCAGGCTTTAAAGTAAACAGAACCCAAAAAATAACATAGTCCATATTTGTGGCCTCGAAGCAAGGTTTAGATGCGAGCGCATAAAGCGAGCATTTAAACTGCCGCGACTAAAGTCACAAATATGGACTATGTTATTTCTTGGGTTCGTCTGTTTTATCTAACCCTGCAATTAGCATTCACCATGTTTACAGATTGTTTTAATCCATCCCTCTGGTGCTTCAATATGTCCCATCTGGATTCCTGTAAGTGTATCATATAACTTCTTAGTTACAGGACCCATCTCTTCCATTCCGCTTGGGAAGCAGATTTCTTTACCATGGTCAACAATCTTTCCAACTGGAGAGATTACGGCTGCTGTTCCGCAAAGACCACATTCTGCGAAGTCTTTTACTTCATCGAAACGTACTTCTCTGTGTTCTACTTCCATTCCAAGATAATGTTCTGCAATGTACATCAAAG
>ENA-ORTU01000470-ORTU01000470.1-human-gut-metagenome-genome-assembly--contig:-NODE-470-length-49771-cov-18.713814_pt1 | contig 49771 bp, 68 predicted proteins | sample MGYA00241910_ERZ509184 | MGnify/ENA primary metagenome ERZ509184 (study PRJEB26280, sample SAMEA2338847) | human gut metagenome | biome: human gut; feature: human-associated habitat; material: faeces... | reverse complement strand
TACGGTAGCGACTATCGGAAGTTAAGCCTGTGGAGAAGTAGGGTTACCTAGTCTGTGAAGCAGGAAACTTGGGAGGTGACGACCAAGGCGAATTAAGTTTATTTAATTCTTTTGTTCTGAAATTTAGATGAAAAAGATATTCAACTTTCCTAAAAAAAGTTATAATAATAAAGAAGGAGTTTGTGCAGTATGAATCAAGAGAAAATAGGAAAATTTATTTTAGGTTTACGCAAACAAAATAAGATGACTCAAAAAGAGTTTGCAGATAAATTAAATGTAACTGCACAAGCAGTATCTAAATGGGAAAATGGTAGAGGAATACCAGATATAGAAATATTACACAAAATAAGTACAGAATTTAATGTGAATATAGATAGTATTTTAAGTGGAGAAAAAGAACGCAAAAAGAAGTCTACAAAATATATAATAGTTTCCTTATTGATATTGGTATTAGTAGGAGCAATAATATATTTACTATTAAACTCAAATGACTATAGTTTTACAGATATAAAGTCCACTAGTAATAATTTTAATGTCAATGGAGTAGCAGCTTATTCATCAGATAAAAATTCAATCTATATTTCTAAAATAGAATATTTAAATGGTGACGAAGAAGAAAAATATGTAGGGATGGAATGTACTTTGTATGAAAGTCATGATAATTTAGAAGAAAAAGTATCTCAGTGTGGTTCATTAAAAGATGAAAAACAAACACCAAAGACTTTATCAGAACTATTAAAAGAGACAGAATTTAAAGTGGATAATTTTTCCTGCACAAGCAATAATATCAAAAACAGTAATTTATATATCAGTATTAATGTATTAGATACTAAAGGAAAAATAACTACTTATAAAGTTCCTCTAGAATTAACTGGAACTTGTAACTAAACGCATCGTTTACTAGATTAAACGGTACGTTTATTTTTTTATAATAAAATTTAGGTTATACTAAAGAAAAGGAGAGATAGTATGCCAAAAAAGAAAGAGAAAAAACAAAATAAAAACTTAAAAAAAATAATCATAATAATACTAGCAATTATAATTATTGCCAGTATCATAGGATTATTAATATTAAATAATATATCAACAGCAAGAAGTGAATTAAAACTAACACTAAGTTTAAGAAGTGAACAACAAGAATTAGAAGAAGGATTTACAAGTGAAGGATATACCTTAGATAATCCTAATGTCATTGTAGATCCCTATAATAATTCCCCTTTAACAGCATTGGTTATTTTTGAAACAGCAAAAAAAGAAAAAGTAAAAATAACCATTGAAGGAGAAGATGATTTAACAACATACACACATCAATTTGATAAAGAAAAAGTTCATTATATACCAGTCTATGGTTTATATGCAGGAAAAGAAAATACCGTAATAATTGAATGTGATAATGAGAAAAAAGAATTAAAAATAAAAACTGAAGAACTTCCAGATGATTTTATTCTACCAACATCAGTAAAAAAAGAAGAATCTAAACTAACAAATGACCTATATTTCTTTACTCCATCTAGTGGTGGATATACTTGTGCTTATGATACAAATGGAGATGTACGTTGGTATTTAACAAATGCCGCAACTTGGAAAATAGATAGATTAGAAAATGGTCATCTATTAGTAAGTACAGAAAGATTAGTAAATAGTCCATATTATTTAACTGGATTATATGAAATGGATATGCTAGGTAAGATCTATGTAGAGTATAGTTTACCTGGAGGATATCATCATGATTATTATGAAATGCCAAATGGCAATCTTTTAGTTGCTAGTGATGACTTTAACAGTGGAAAAGGAACAGTAGAAGATTATATTGTAGAACTAGATAGAGAAACTGGTAAGATTGTAAAAACAATCGATTTAAAAGATATTTTAAACATGGAAGATGGAAAAAGTGAGAACTGGGTAGAATATGACTGGTTCCATAATAATTCTGTTTGGTATGATGAAAAGACAAATTCTATAACATTATCAGGCAGACATCAAGATGCGGTAATTAATATTGATTATGATACAGAAAAACTAAATTGGATTATTGGAGATCCTACAAATTGGAGCGAAGAGTATCAAAAATATTTCTTTAAACCAGTAGGAGATGGTTTTGAATGGCAATGGAGTCAACATGCCGCAATGATTACTCCAGAAGGATATGTATTTATCTTTGATAATGGAAATAATAAATCTAAAAATGAAGACGAATATGTAGATGCCGAAGACAGTTATTCAAGAGGTGTAATGTATAAAATTGATACAGAAAAAATGACAATTGAACAAGTATGGGAATATGGAAAAGAAAGAGGTAGTGAATTTTACTCTCCATATATTTCAGATGTAGATTACTTAGATAAAGATCATTATATTGTTCATTCTGGTGGTATCGTTTATGTAGATGGTAAAAATTCAAATCAACCAGCAGGACTTGGTGGAGCCGATAAATTAGTAAGTGATACAGTAGAAGTTTTAGATGATGAAGTAATCTTTGAAATAAAGTTACCATCAAATAATTACAGAGTAGAAAAAATGTCACTATATAGTACAGATACTTTTGAACTAAAAGAAGCAGATGTAAAAGGTAGTTTAGGAGAAACAAAAGTAGATAAAACAAGATTTGGTTTTATAACAAATGCGAAAAAAATTGATAAAGAATACAAAAATCATGACATAGAGATAACAAATGAAGAAGATAGAATTGAAGTAAAAGGAAGATTTAAACGAGGTACAGAAGTTAAAGTATTACTTTATCAAAATGGTAAAATAAAAGAGTACGAAATTCCAATTAGTAAAAAACCATATACTGCAATGTGTGTAGATATCTTTACAGAAGAAGAAAATAAGAATGGAATTGTTGTAACAAAATATATAAATAAGGAAAATTTGAGTGGAAAGTATTCCATTTATCTACAAATTAATGATACAATATATAAGACAGAAAAATACATAGAAGGGTAGGTATTGTGAAACATGGCAAAACAACAATCTAAAAACAACATAAATAATATCATTATCATTGCATCTATATGCGTAATTATCATAGTAATTGCAATTATTCTAATTGTTGGAAAAACAACAAATCATGTAACTAGAACATTAAAAGAACAAACAGAAGCAAATATTAAATTTGATAATAAAAAAATTAATGTATATTTATTTTACGGAGACGGATGTCCTCATTGTGAACAATTAATTAAATTCTTAGATAATTTACCAGAAAAATATGATGAGTACTTTGATTTATATACTATGGAAGTTTGGTATAATCAAAAAAATAATAAATTCATGGAAGAATTAGTAGGTGAATTAGGAAAAGAAGTAGAGGGAGTCCCTTGTTTAATTATCGGAGACCAAGTATTCTTTGGATATACGGAATCCATGGGAACAGAAATTAAAAAAGCAATCAAAGATGAATATTTACTTGTGGATAAATACGATGTTTATAAAAATTATAAATAATCAGGGAAGCATGATGAAAGTCATGCTTTTTTATGTTATAATTTCTTAATGAAAGTAGGAGATAAAATGCATATTATAAAACATTTTATAACAATAACATCACATAGAATAAAAGTTATGAATATGTGTTTTAAATGTGGAACCGTTTGGAGAGGACTAACACATGATTTATCAAAGTATTCACCTAAAGAATTTATAGAAGGTGCAAGATACTATGTAGGAACATATTCGCCAAATGCAGAATGCAGAAGATTAACTGGAAAAAGTGAAGCTTGGCTACATCATAAAGGAAGAAATCCTCACCATATAGAATACTGGGTAGATAGTAATGAAGCTGTAATGATGCCATATCCATATGCAGTAGAAAGCATTTGCGATAGAATAGCGGCAGGGAAAACATATAAGAAAAAAGAATTCAATCAAACGAATCCCTTAAAATATTGGTATGCTCATTTAGGATTAACACCAGTCCATGAAAAAACAGCAGATTTTTTTGAACACGTATTAACGGATTTATCCATCCATGGCGAAAAGTATATTTTAAATAAAAAATATATGAAAATTACCTATGAAAAAATATGTGGAAAAGAAAAAAGGAGAAGTAATAAATGATGTTAGAAGAATTATACGAAAAATATGATAGACTTCAAAAGAAATATGGTGATAAATCTCTACATTCAATTTATTTTGGAGGAAAAAAAGAAAATCCTAGTATCTGCTTTGTATTTATGAATCCAACAGCTGGAAATATTGCAGCTGAAAAAGATTGGGATGGGCCAAGATATCCTTGGTTAGGTACAAAAAATATTTGGAAACTATTTAATAAATTAGAATTATTAGATGATAATATTTTAGAAGAAATAGAATCAAAAAAGAAACTAGACTGGACCAAAGAATTTAGTGAAAAAGTATATAAAAATATAGAAAATCATGATATCTATATTACAAACCTTGCTAAATGTACCCAGATAGATGCAAGACCACTAAAAGATGATTATTATAAAGCATATTTAAAACTATTTATGAAAGAAATGAGTATAGTAAAACCAAAGAGAATAGTTTTATTTGGCAATCAAGTATCATCAATTGTATTAGGAGAAAAAATAAAAGTATCAGAAGTAAGAAGAAAGAAATTTGAATGTAATGGATATGAAATGTATTCTGTTTTTTATCCTGTTGGCAATGGTAGATTTAATATGGATAAATCAATAGAAGATATATCATATATTAAAGGATTGGAGTAAATATGAAAGAATTAGAAACAACTTTATTATTTTTAAGAAAAGAAAATAAGATATTATTAGCTAGAAAGAAAAAAGGTTTTGGTTTCGGAAAATGGAATGGTATTGGTGGAAAGCTTGAACAAGGAGAAACACCAGAACAAGCTATGATTAGAGAAACAGAAGAAGAGATTTTTGTAACACCAATAGAATATGAAAAAGTAGGTATAATTAATTTTATAGAATACTATAAAGATGAATTAGCAACTATCAATATGCATGTCTATGTCGCAACAAAATGGGATAAAACACCAAAAGAAAGTATAGAAATGCTACCAGAATGGTTTGAGATAGATAACCTTCCATGGAATGATATGTTTCCTGATGATTCTTTTTGGTTACCTTATGTATTAGAAGGAAAAAAGATAAAAGCTCATTTTGAGTTTGATAAAGATTGGAATTTAATAGAACATAAAGTAGAAGAAAAAGAATAAACAAGAAAAAGAAACTATGCTATAATAATACTGGAAAGAAGGAGGATGCAAAATGAATGAGAACTTGATGAATAATGAACCTTTTGATATTAAAAAGAAACGTATAAGTATTTTAGAGAATTATGGAGAAAATTTTCAAAATAAAGATTATATAACAAATCCTGCTATTGGTCGTGATGAACAAATAAAACAATTAATTTTAATCTTGTTAACCCCAGATAAATCAGCTGTATTAGTTGGTAAACCTGGTGTAGGTAAAACTGCAACAGTAGAAGGATTAGCTTATAGAATTCAAAAAGGATTAGTACCAGATGTTTTAAAAGGATATCAAGTAATAAAAGTAAATACTTCAGCATTACTTGGTGTAGACCCAGTAACAGGAGAAGCAAAAATCCAAACACTAATTGATGAAATTAAAACGAAATCAAAACTAATTCTATTTATTGACGAGATTCATACTTTAATGGGAACAAAAGGAGAAGCCCTAGACTTCGCTAATATGTTTAAGCCAGCACTAGACCGTGGTGATATTAAAGTAATAGGTGCAACAACTACAGAAGAGTATGAAAGATATATCTTACGTGATAAAGCCTTTGTTAGACGTTTCCAAAAAGTAGAAGTAGCAGAACCAACAAGAGAAGAAAATATCCAAATATTAATTGGAACACTTCCAAAGATTGAAAAAAGAACAGGAGCAAAGATGTTATACTCACCATTCATTCAAAGAAAAATGATGGAGTTTATTACAGATATTACTAGTGAATACAAAAGAATTTATGAAATTGGATCACGTTACCCAGATGTTTCTCTAACTATGGTACAACAAGCATTTTCTAATGCCTTATTCGATAACAGAACAGAAGTAAATGTACTAGATTTTAGAAAAGCAATTGAAACAAGTAAAAATATATATCAAGATGTAATCGATAAAGCATTACCTGAATTTGATAAAATATTTAAAGATGAAATAAATGCCTGCCAAAGTACTAGAAATATTTATGCAAACTTAGATACCTTAGGAGAATAGGTATCTTTTTTGTGATTTGCAGAATAAGTATAATTTTGCTATAATGAGGATAGAATGAATACTAGGAAGGAGACAAATTCATTTAAGCGCCTGGACTTTTATAGTTGACGAGGACAGTAGTGATCGAAAGATTCGGCGGATGCTACTGCGGGGAAAAGTGCTTCGTTAGATATATAGCAAAAAGTAAAATCAACATTACAACAATATATATATCACCACAATAATTTTTAGCATGGAGGAAAATAAATTATGTGTGGAATTATAGGGTATATTGGTACCAAAAGTCCAATAGAAACATTAATAAATGGATTAAAATGTCTTGAATATAGAGGCTATGATTCGGCAGGAATTGCCTTAAAAGAAAAAGACCAAATAGAGGTCATTAAAAGTGTCGGAAAAATAGTAAATTTAGAAGAAAAATTAAAAAATCAAGAATTAATACCAAGTCATTTAGGAATTGCTCATACAAGATGGGCAACCCATGGAAAACCAAGTGAAAAAAATGCTCATCCTCATACAGTAGGAAATGTTACTTTAGTACATAACGGTATTATTGAAAATGCCGAAGAACTAAGAGAAAAATTAAAAAAAGAAGGAGTAACTTTTAAAAGTGAAACAGATACAGAAGTAATAACAGCTCTAATCAATAAATATTATGAAAATAATCCAGTAGAAGCAATTAATAAAGCTTTAGATGAAGTAAAAGGTTCTTATGCTTTAGGAATACTTTTCCAAGGTAGTGATGATTTATATGCTGTAAGAAAAGATTCACCATTAATTGTAGGACTTGGTAAAGAGGAAAATTTTATTGCTAGTGATATAGCGGCAATTATTGACTATACAAATAAATATTTATTGTTAGAAGAAAGAGAAATCGCTCATATTACAAAAAATAAAGTAACAATAACAAAGGATGGAAAAACAGTAGAAAAAGAAGTACAAACAACAAATATGGAACGTGATGCGAAAGATAAGTGTGGTTATGATCATTACATGTTAAAAGAAATTATGGAAGAGCCAGTAGTACTTGAAAAAACATTCAAACCATATTTAGAAAACTTAGATAAATTACCAGATTTAACAGACTATGAAGAAATTCATGTTGTAGCCTGTGGATCTGCAATGTATGCAGGAATGATTGGAAAAGCTTTATTAGAAGAGTATGCTAATACGAAAGTAGAAATAGATGTTGCTAGTGAATATCGTTATAAAAATATTATTTATGATAGAAAGACTTTAGTAATTTTAATTTCTCAATCAGGAGAAACTGCAGATACAATAGCTGCCATGAGAAAAGCAAAAGAAAATAAAGTAGAAACACTAGCAATTGTTAATGTAAAAACATCAACGATTGCTAGAGAAAGTGATAATCAAATATTTATTGAAGCAGGACCAGAGATTGCAGTCGCAACAACAAAAGCTTATATCTTACAAGTGGGTATCATGGCTTTACTTGCTTATAAAACAGCTCTAACAAAAGGTTTAGTAAAAGAAGAACACAAAGTATTAGAAGAAGCAGAAAAATTACCAAGATTAATTAAAGAAGTACTAGATAGAAGAGATGAATATAAAAAAATCGCCAAAGAAATCTACACTTCAGAAGATATTTTCTTTATTGGTAGAAAGATTGACTATGCAACATCCATGGAAGGAAGTCTAAAACTAAAAGAAGTATCTTACATTCATAGTGAAGCTTATCAAGCAGGAGAATTAAAACACGGTACAATCTCACTAATTGAAGAAGGTATGCCAGTATTCGCAATCATCACAGAGGAAGAAATAAAAGATAAAACAGTATCTAATATTGAAGAAGTAAAATCTCGTGGAGCTAAAACAATTATTATTAGTAATGAATCATGGGATAATCAAAAACTACAAATAGTAGTACCAAAAATAAGCCCATATTTCCAACCAATCTTAATTGTACCAACTCTACAACTAATTGCATATGAAACTGCAAAATTAAGAGGCTGTGATATCGATAAACCAAAGAATCTTGCGAAAAGTGTAACAGTAGAATAATTGACAACAGAAAAAAACAAAGTATAATAATGACAAAAGAAAAGAGTGTGATAATCATGATAAAGACAATAAAATCAATGGATAAAGATAAAACAAACAGTGGAGAAATCACACTTCTTTTAGCTGTATAAAAGGCGATAGTATGATTGGACTCTCTACTTAGAGAGTCTTTTTATTTATTGAGGTGATAACATGAACAAAGAAAAATACATAGAATATGTGAAAAAAAACTTTTCAAGGAAAAGCCTTAGAATTAGTATTAAATAATATTGAGCTATTTTATAAAAATGAAAAAATAGGAAAAATAAATACCAGGTAGGAGAAGAAGTAAAACTAAAAAAAGGAACTTATATGCATGGGATACCAGGATTGCTAGATAATTTTGATTGGATAGTAGAAAATGGTTTTATTAGTAATGATTTTACAGAAGAAAATATTCACAATAAAATTAGACATAGTATCGGAATGTGGGTAATACAAAAAGATTGTCTATTACAAGAATATATAAAGAATTATAGTGGATTTACTATAACTTATACAATTGGTAGAGGACCCGGGTCAAAAGAAGTTACAAAATTAATACCATATCATAAATTTGATGAAGAAACAGAAAAGATAAACAATGATGAAAATATTTGGATGTACTGGGGAGATCAAACTAAAGAAATTAGATTTATGCCAAGCTTAGTTTCTAACAAAAGACAAATAGCTTTCATTTTAAATATGGAAAGTGATTATGCAAAAGAAATGATAAAAAAAGATGTTTGGAATATAGAACTAGTGGAAGAAGAATTAAAAGATTTTTTAGATTATAGATATTACGAGAACTTTTTAAAAGAAAGAGTGAATAGAACCGCACAGACAACAGATAGAGAATCTGCTATTATGTTTGGGCTACCAGCCACTTTAATAGAAGGAGTATTAGTAGGAAGAAAACTAGAACAAGACAAAGATTCTCTAAAACATATAAAAGAAAAATTACCGGATTGTTATATATGTAATATCGATGGTAAAATAATAACTGGTAATAAGTAAAAATATAGTAGGTAGGAATATGAGTGATAAAAGAATATATATAAAAACAAAAGCCTTAACACAAATAGAACAAGAACAAGCAATACAAACAATGATTGCAGATGAAGATAATATAAATAAAGTAACTTTTACAAAAGATAATTGGATTGAAATAGAACCAAAACGCGCAACACCTGTAACTTTATTTTATTCTTCTATAGATATGTCTAAACTAAGACTGCCAAAAGATATTATCTATATTGAAGGGGAGCCAGGAATTCGCTATCCTATAGAATCCATCGCTATAGAGCAAAGTGAGTTAATAAGACAAGAAATAGAATATGAAAATAAGAATTTTTCTTTAGAAAGCTTTTATCAAGAGCAAAAAGATAGAGCTGTATGTGTTATTACACCAGAAGAAACCATTAACGTATTATCTTGGATAGATCATGGGAGAGCAACTTTAAGAGTATATAATATGTTATACAACGAAAATAAAAAAATGTGGGATTCTCCTATATGGCAATTTGGGGCAATGGAAAAAGGAAATGTTGTAATTCAACTAAGCCATAGAGAATGCTCTCCGGTCTGGTTACCATGGGAAATAAATGATTATCAATATGGAGTTCTAGTAGGAATGATAGAGAGAATGAAAGAAATAAACAAACAAGGAGACTATAATATAGAATTAGCTTTAGACTTTGATACACAAGTAGGCATTGAAAATGCAAAAGAGGAACTAGATAGAATTTGTACAGAAAAGAAAATTTATGAAATACCAAAAAAGAAATAGAGTTAATTTCTATTTCTTTTTTAATTCTTTTTCATAAATTTCAAATAATTCTTTAAATCTAGCATAATGAACAATTTCTCTTTGACGTAACCAAAGTAGAGGGCCAATAACATCTGGATCATTTGTTAAATCAATTAAGTTTTCATAAACAGCACGTGCTTTTTGTTCCGCTGCCATATCTTCAGAAATATCAGCTAAAGGATCACCAGTGGTCGCAAAGTAAGTAACAGTAAATGGAACACCATTCGCATCTGTTGGGTATAATGCTTTAGCATGTTCAGCATAATTTCCACCAAGTCCTGCTTGCTTCATCTCTTCAGGTGTTGCATCTTTTGTTAGCTGATAAACCATAGTCGCAATCATCTCTACATGAGCAAGTTCTTCTGTCCCAATATCAGTAAGTAAAGCTTTTCCCCGATTATCAGGCATAGTATATCTTTGATTTAAATAACGAAGAGCAGCTGCTAGCTCTCCATTAGAACCACCGTATCACAAAAGGGACATTAGTTATAATATAACTCTAAAGTGTTAGAGGTTGGGTCATACTCGACCTTGTTTATTAAGATATGAGCAACTTCATTTTTTTCTTTTAGTGATATTTTATCATCGGTCAGTATCTCATATACTTTCTTTCCATTCTCAATAATTTCTTTTTTCTTATTTTCAGTTTTTGGTTTTTCAACTTTATCAATTTCTTTTAGTAATCTGTTTTTTTCTCGCAAAATAATATTTTTGTTTTCTTTATATTCATCAATAGTATCTACACCTTCACGATACGCTTCTTTTATTCGTTGTTCTTTATCAGATAATTGTTCTAATTGATGTTGTAAAATTAAATACTGATTACTTTCTTTTTTTTCTTTCTTACTTTGGACGATATGCTCAATTCTACCGTTTTTCATTACTTGCTTAATATTATCTATTATTAAATCATATACATCAGCAATCAGTAGAGTAGAAGAGTTAGAACATTTTCCTTTGTTGTACCCGTTACATCGTAATTTTGTCTTTCCACAGGTTACCATAGTACATCCACATTCTTTACATCTTACTAAACCTTTAGTCCAATGTTTAGGATTAACATCAATGTGTTGTTTAGGCTTTTTCCATATACTGTTTTTAGTAAGCTTCATTTGAACTGAATTCCATAGGTCCATAGATATAATAGGCTCATGTTGTCCATCAACTAATATAGTATTTGGATCATCAAAATCATATTGATTTCTTCTGCCTGGTGTGTATCGTAATTTACCAATATAAACAGGGTTATTTAATATGTAATAGATAGTTCTATTCTCAAAGTGGCGACCACGTTTAGTTTTAACGTTCAAAGCATTTACATTTCTTGCTATTTGCATCATAGGAAGATTATCTATTGCATACTGCTCAAATATCATTTTTACTACGTTAGCCTCGTCCTCGTTAACGATTAGCTTATTATCAGATACATTATATCCAAAACTAGGATTAGTCTGTAATTCACCTTTAGAATGCTTTTCCAACTGTCCTTTTTTTACTTCCCCTGAAAGATTAAGAGAGTAGTACTCAGCCATAGCCTCGAGAAAGGCTTCCATAATTACTGACATTTTATCATCAGGATCTAGTGGCTCAGAGATGGAAATAACTGGAATTCCATATTCTTTTTTTAGCAAAGATTTATAAACCACAGAATCTTCACGATTTCTTGAAAATCTATCAAATTTATGGACAAGTATCACATCAAATTTTCTTGGCTTTGATTTAGCTTGTTTTATCATTTCCATAAAAGCAGGTCTTTTCTCAGCTTTTCTTCCGGATATTCCTTCATCTGAAAAAATATATTTAGAATCGATTAATATATCGTTATTTTGTGCATATTTTTTTATTGCTTTTAATTGAGCATCTAATGAGTATCCTTCACGAGCTTGTTCGTCCGTGGATACTCTTGTATATACCGCAGCTATTTTCATTGCAACACTTCCTTTTTTATTTTTAGGCCTTTTGGTCTATTCTTTATTTTTGGAATTAAACTTTTATTATACGCATGCTTAATATTTTCACTATGAGTACACCATTCTAAATTTTTTACATAATTATTTTGCTTATTTCCATCTATATGATTAATTTCAGAATAATTATTTGGATTGGGAATAAAAGCTTCTGCTACTAATCTATGGCATAAGTATAACTTTCGCTCGGCTTTTTTCGTTAATGATATTTGCACATATCCTCTCTTTTTATTAACGTGAGTGCGTAATATTTTTTCTTTAGTTAAATAAAATTGCTTTTGCTTACCTTTTCTTATACGTGCCTTTGATTTTATTCTCCCATAATTACTAACTTGATAGTAGTTTTCGTAACCTTTTATATCTTTCCATATTTCATTTTCTATTATATTCATTTGTACCATCCTTTTTATTTGATTTTTTTTTAAAAGTAGGATACAATAATATAGAAAAACTCCTATATCATTGTATAGAAAAACTTCTATATTAATTTTATAGTTTTAGTTGGTAGCTAAGTAGTTTTTCATTTGTGACTTCGTATTTGCGGTACGAGGTCTTTTTATTTTTCCAAATAATCAATTTTAAATTCATCAATGTCATAAAACTGATTTAAGCTTTTCTGTAAATCAGTAGAAAATTCTCTATCAATATCTTTATACCATTTTGTTTTTCTGAATTTTCTCAAATAATGATACAATTCTTCATATTTTTCTTCTTTTATTAATTTTGAACATTGTTTTATTAAGCTAAAATAGTAAAATTCTGTTTTTCCGTTTTCTTTGTTTAATTTTCTCAATGACATAAAATTAAATATAGTAAAAATTAGAAATATTATTAAATATAAAATATTGTAATTTTGTGTTCCTATCAAGGATGATATGATTGAAATAGTAGTACAAAAAATAGCTATACCATCAAAGATATATATAAAGATAGCAATCAATTGTATTCCTCCTTAATTCGGTTTAAATTTTTTTGATAATAAATCATTATAATTTAGTTCTTTTTTCGACAGCGATACCAACAATTTTTATAGGTAATTGCTCAACTTGTTTTTTAGAAAACATCATAATGTTATAAGCTGTGTTGTAAGGTTGTAGAACAATTCCTTGCTCATTTATTAAGACCTTTTTGAATGTAGATTCAGTTCCGTTAATCATTATTGCACAATCTTTTCCGTTATATAATTCTATATCATCGGTTTGCTCAAATATTACTATGTCTTTTTCATTATATTTAGGAAACATTGAATCTCCACTTATTTTTAATCCAAAGAACTTTTTATTGCCTTTTGTCCAACTTCTTGGTATATCAACATATTCTATTATGTCATTTTGACTTTCAATAGGTATGCCAGCTTTGATAGTACCGAAAACTGGAATTTTTATAATGTCGCTACCTAAGTCAATAACTTTAGCTTCATCAAACGATAAATTTTTAATTAATCTATTGTTTATTTCATTCCATACTGTTGATGGCTCTAAACCAAGTGCTTTGCATATATCTTGAAACGTCTTGTTCTTCATTCTTGCTAAATTATTTTCATATTTAAAAAGCATTTGTCTAGAAATACTGTCATTCATTTTTTTTACTACTTCTTCTAAACTGTATCCTTTGCTTAATCGTTTTTCTTTTATTACAGTAGAGGCTATCTTATTTAATTGATAATCCAAGTTATCATCTTTTTCAAAATCCATAAATCCTCCTTTCTATTGACATTATAATTAAAAAAATAAGAAATGTCAATTTTTTTGTTGACAAATTATCAAAGGTTAGATATACTTGATTTGTAAACTAAAAAGTTTACAAAAAATAGAAGGAGGAAATTATGTATCCGAAATTGATTGGCAAAAGGAATGAAATGGGATATACACAAGAAAAGATGGCAAAAGAATTAGGCATTTCAAAGAATAATTATTATTTAAAAGAAAACGGAAAACTAGATTTTAATTTGTCAGAAGTTAAAAAAATATTGAAAATATTAAACGCCTCGTATGAAGAAATTTTTTTAACCAATACGTAAACCAAAAAGTAGACGATGATAAGGGAGAGTGTATGATATCTAATTATTTGAAACAATACTTTAAAGAAAGAAGAATAAGTCAAAATGAAATAGAACTGAGAACTGGAATTAGTCAAAGTAAGATAAGTTTAGCACTAAATAATAAAAGAAAGTTAAGTGCAGAAGAATTACTAAAAATAGCAATTGCATTTGATATAGATTTAAACAAAATAAAAGAAATCATCCAGTCGCCAAACAAGAATGATTTCTAAGCTACACAATACGAGATTAAACGATACTAGCATATCGAATAATCAAGAGTTTAATTCTAGATTAATAGCAGTATATAGAATATTTATTTATCTATGCATTTTTTAGAGTGGTTCCTCTCCACAAATAAATAACTAAATATTTTTCAACCCTAAACACTGCTAGATGTTTAGTTGCAATTACTTAACATTTACGAGTTTGCTTTCTCTCTTAAGTTAAATAAACTTGCCCCATAGCTGTTAAGATCTAGAGATATGATAATCTCATAAATTCAAAATACTGGTATGTATTTCGAATTAGATATCTAGGCAGGGCAAGTTCAAAAGTGCTTTTAACATAAAGACCCTCTTTCTTGCCACTGAGGCAATTAAAGTATATCAAGAAATAATTAGAAAATCAAATAAATCTTAGCTACCAACTAAAAAGTCGAAATTTATCGACTGAAACATAAGATTTAATAGGAGGTATCTTATGGAATTAAAAGTAATTGTCAAAAATCCTCCAAATGAGGAAAGACAAAAAGAACTTATTAACGAAATCAAAGAATGGATTCAAATTAATTATTATTCGTAGAAAGGAGTGATAAAGATGACAGAAACACAAAAAATGTTTGATATTATTCACGAAAACCGAAGAAAAGTTAGAGCATTCAACATTAAAAGAGCAAAAAAGCAAAAGAAACAAGCAATTATTGATGATGTTGTAATATTCTTAGGAAGCTCGATATTTATGATTGGAATTATGACGTTTATTGCAATGATAGAGAGTTTAAGATTTTAAGAATAAATAGGAGGAGATTATGAAAATTTTGCAAAAAGAAAAGGACTCAATAACCACAAAAAGTCCCTTTGTCAAAACGACAACATTATTATACAACAAATGTCCGATTTTTTCAAGGAGGATAGAATAATGGCGACTCGCTATATGCAAACTGATTTCTGGACTGATTCAAAGGTTCATAATGAATCTAGTCCAGAAGATAGATATTTTATGATTTATTTACTAACAAACCCCAAAACTAATCAGTTGGGTTGTTATGAACTAACAATTGAGCAAATGGCTTTTGATTTAGGATATAAAGAGCCTGAAGTAGATAAAATTCTTAATAGATTAATTAAAAATTTAGGATTTGCTGATTATGATTATGATACAAAAGAAATTTTAATTAAAAATTGGTATAGATACAACTGGACCAAGTCACCAAAGGTCCAACAATATGTTTTAAAAGAACTTGAAAAGGTAAAATCAGAAAAATTTAGAAAGTATTTAGATAGGGTATGCATACCCTATGTATACCCTATAGATACCCTATGCATAGGGTATCGGTATAATTATAATAATAAAAATAATAATATATATAATTATAATAATACTTATAGAAAATTAGAAGAATTCTTTGGTAGACCGTTAAGTTCTATTGAAATAGAAATAATTAAAGATTGGGAAAAAAAGCAATTAAAGCCAGAAATTATAGAACTAGCAATTAAAGAGGCCGTTCTTAATCAAGCTAGAAGTTTAAAGTATATTGATAAGATTCTTTATGATTGGGCGCAACAAGGATTAAAGAATGAACAATCAATAGTCAATTATCTGAAAAAAAGAAATAAAAGAGGAAAAGAAGATGCTACTTCTTCTTATGAAACATTTTGATGAATGATTTAGAAGATGAAATACTCGGCTTATTATTGCTGAATCCTGATTTTATGAAGCAATGTGTCATAAGTGATGAATTATTTCTAAATGGAACAAATAAATTTATTTTCAATCTTTTTAAACAACAATATTCAGATTCAAAGACGATTAGTATTGTCGGTTTGGCAGAGAATTATAAGCACGTATTTAATGATAATTTTAAAATTAATGAAATAATTTCAAAATTATCAGAACTAATGAGTGAAGTTATACCTGTAAACAATTTTAGCTACTATCAGGAGACATTATTAGCTAGATATATTCAAAATAAGATTCTTCATGTAGTAGATTTATATAAAAACGAAAAAATATCTACAGAAGAGATGTTAGATCAGATTCATAAGTTTGAAAGTATGTCAATAAAAACAGAAGCTGGAAAGAAAAGTGCGGAAGAAATTTTTAAATTAATTAATAGTAAAAATAAATCAATAAAATTTCGCCTCAAAAAATTATCCGATTATGTTGACGTAAAAGAACAAGACTTGGTGGTTATAGGAGCACGACCATCTGTGGGAAAGACTGCCTTTATGCTTAATTTATTTGAAGATTTGTCAAAAAAATATAATTGTATTTTTTTCTCTATGGAAATGAGTGAGATTCAAATATACAGAAGATTAGTATCAATAAATACTGCAATTCCTATTAAATGCTTAAATATGATAGAAACAGACTATCAAAGAGAAGCAATTGAATCAGGTTGTAAAAACATTTCAAATAATAATTTAAAAGTTTACTTTGGTGGCCAAACAATTAGAACTTTAAAGAGAACAATTGCGAATGAAAGTAAAAATGGTCATGTTATAGCATTTATTGATTATGCTGGGTTAATTGGTGGAAAAAATTCTAACCAATCCATCTATGAACATTTGACATCTGTTTTAAAAGAGTTGAGAAGGGTAACTTTAGATTTTGATTGCACTATTTTTCTTGCAGCTCAATTAAATAGAAATGCTGATGATAAAAAAGAGCCAAAACTTTCTGAATTAAAAGAAACTGGTGAACTAGAACAGTCTGCTACTGAAGTAATTTTTTTACATAATGAAAATTTTGAAAATACACAATCTTTAAAAGAAATTGAATTAAGTATTATTATTGCTAAAAATAGAGATGGAAAGACAGGAAAAACAAAGTTGAAGTATAACAGAGAAAATCAAAGATTCGAAGAAATAACTAAGTATTAGGAGATAATAATATGGAAAAAATTGATAAACAACAACTAAATAAATTACTTGCCATTATAGAAAAATATGGTTTGCAAAACAAATGGATATTAGAAATATGTAATATCGAAAGTTTAATTGATATGACAGTAAAACAGTATAACTTCTTATTAATGCTAATCTCACGAGTAGGTATATAGGAGGTTGCTATATGTTCTCAGAAATAATAAAAAAGAGAAGAAAAGAACAGCGAAGAAAGAAAAATACGGAAGACCTAAAATATCAAACAGCATTAGAACAAAACATAATAAAAGCAGATAAAATAATAGATTTACAAGATAAAGTAATTTTATTGCAAGATCAAATTATTAGTTTAGACAATGAAAACAAAAGATTAAAGTTATATGTAGAAAAAGGAGAGAAAAAGAATGTATAGAAAAGTTTTGAAAGATGTAATAAAAGATTTAGAAAAAACAAATGATTTAATTGAAGTGGCAGAATATTTAAAATCATGTGATAATAATGAATTTTTAAATATAATAAATGAACTTTTAAATCAATTGTCAGAAGAAAAAATAGAAAACAATAGAATGAAAAAGAAAATTAAAGAATTAACGTCAGAAAAAGAAAAAATAAAAGATTTGCTAAACTCAGTTCAAAATGAAATTATATGAAAAAAGAAATATTAATCAAAAAATTAGATGAATGGATAAAAGAACAATTTTTATCCGAATTATCAGAAAACACAAGAAATGTATATAAGCAATCAATCAATAAATTTATTAATTATTTAAATAACAAAAAAATTTCTGATATTGATAAAGATGTAATGATTAAGTATAAAAGTTATTTAGATGAGGTTAGTGAATCAATAAATAGTAAAAATCTGTGGATAATATCATTAAATAAATATTTAAAGTGGCTCGGTTATAAAAATTTATGTCTACGACAATTTAAATATCAAAAAAAATACTTTAGTGTTAATGCTATGACTCATGCTGATTTTAAAAGATTTTTAAGAAAAGCAAAAGAACTAAATATGTCTCAGGACTATTATATTATTAAAATTTTAGGAATGACTGGGATAAGAATAAGTGAACTTAAGTATTTCACAGTAGAAAATTTAGCAAAAAAGAATAAGAACATTATTAAAATTAAAAATAAAGGAAAAGAAAGGGATGTTATAATTCCCAACTCTTTGGCTAGAGATTTAAGAAAATATTGTAGAAATCAAAAAATTAAATCTGGAACTATGTTTCCTTCTCCTAAAATTACAGGAAAAATGATAACAGAAAAAACAATTAATATACATTTAAAGAAAATTGCTGGTGCGGGAAGAGTTTCATTGAAACTAGCTCATGCTCATGCATTTCGTGATTATTTTGCAATTTCTTTTTTAGAAAAATATCCTGAAAACTTTATGTTTTTAGCAGATTTAATGGGGCACAGTTCCTTAGAAACTACGAGAATATATACAAGGTTAACAACAGAAGAAAAGCAAAAATTGATATCCAAAATACATTCATAATTACCCCGTTTTTTTAAAAAAAAACATTCTTAAAATTTCAAAAAGTAATCTAATAAAAAAAAGTTCTTAGAGTATTGAATTATAAATAAAAAAACATTTTATCCACAGGTAATATAATTATTAGGTTATTTTACCGCAATTTTTACACATCCCCTAGAAAGGAAACGTATGAAAAAAGAAAAGTATGTAGTTAAACATAAAGCATCTGATATGTATCTAACCGATGGTTATTATAAATCATTAAGAAATAGAAGTTTATTTTTAAGTGACGCACATTTATTTAGTGCATTTGAATTGAAGCTAGCAAGTTGTACTTTATTGAGAAATAAAGACAAGTATATTGTATACAAATATAAACAATTAAAAGATAATGAAAATATTTTAGAAAAGGAGTAATAAATATATGTTTAATTTTAGAAGAAATAATGAAGAAAGAAAATTTAAAGGAAATACAATTTATGTTTTAAAGTATGATGATTTACCTATTGAACAAATTTTAAACATCATTGTAAAAAACATAGAAGCATATACAAAATCAAAAGGAAAAATGCCAGATAAATTGAGAATTAGTTATGAAACATATGAAAGAATATTATCACATAATAGAACACTTATAGAAAAAAGAAATGGTAAATATTATACTTTCGGAGTAGAAATAGAGGTTTAGAGTATGAAAAAGTGTATATATATAGTGATTTCTGTTATTATCATTACTTTTTTAATACTTATATTTGCATTAACTTATGAAACAGTGAGAAAAATAAGTTGTTACAATCTTCCTCCAAATGAATTTTACCAAAATGATTTTTGTGAAGTGTATAGGAAATGATAAAAGAAAATATATTCTATGAAATGGATAAAGAAAGTAATCCAGATCATGTTGCAACACCAAGGTACGTAGTTGAAGATATTTACGACTTGATAGATATTAGTAGCTTTAAGATGATATGGTTTCCATTCAACAATTACGATTCTCATTTTAAATTAAGGGCTGATGAATTGAAGCTGAAATACAAAGCTACGCATATTTTTGACGACTGTGGGAATGATTTTTTTAAAACATTTCCACCTAATTTAATAAGGGATGTTGTTGGATTTGTTACAACATACCTAGATTAAAAAGACAATTATATTGGATTTGAGGTGAATAAATGAAAAATAAATATGTTTTATTTTCAAAGGGCAATGGATATTATACAGGGAAAACATATTCTTGTATCAAATTCAACGAAGATGTAAAGGCATACCCATGTTTTACGGATAAAATTGAATTTGCTAAAAAATATAGTTCAATTAAAAGGTGCGAAAATTTTATAACAAGCTTTTCAATCAAAAACCCAAATGACTATGAGTGGGAAATAAGATAGGTGAAATAAATGGGATTAACTAATTATATATTAACGTGCGAAAAAGATAACGAAAAATTGAGATACGATCTTAGTTATTACAAAAGTTATAGCAAAAGACTTAAAGAAAAGAATGAAAAATACAAAAAAGTAATTGGCAATGTATCTGAGTTTATAAATGAATATAGAAAACACCAAAATGTTTTTTTATGGAATGAACAAGATTACATTGATGTAATAGACAAAATTGATGAGCTATTAAAAGAGGTGGAATAAATGAGTGAAGAAGAAAATATAAAACAGTTCGATAGTGAACAATTAGAAATAGTACTTAATGATTTACAAGATATTGATAAATTTACTGGATTTAAAGATGGCGCTTTTAAATATGAATTAGGAAGATATCAAGCTAATTTATTAATTAATCAGATAAAAAAATGCAAAGAAGTCATAGATACATTAGAATTTATTAAAGCTAGAGCAAAAGAGGGTGCAACACAAGAAACAATAAATAAGCTTGCTATTAATTTTGTAAATTCATATATTAAGTGAGGTGCAATAAATGGACGAAAAAATGGAATTTTCTAATACTTTAGATGAATTTATAAGACAATATTCATTTATTGATGAAGAACAAATCTATACTAATGGTATTGAATTGATACCTGTCTTTAGAATCAGGCAATGGGAAGAACATAAGAAAGAAGAAAATCAAGAACTAAAGAAACAACTAAAGGATTTATTTAACGAAAATAGTAGATTAAGAAAGAAATTAGAAAAAGGAATGTATGTAAGATATACAAGAGGAATGCTTAATGGATGTGTACCAATAAGAATAGCAATGATAGTAGACTGTTCGGACGACATATTGATAAAGATTGACAGCGGTCAATGTATATTACGAGAGGATGTTATTAAAGCAAGACATAAAATAATAGATCTAATAGAAGTAGGAGATTATGTTAATGGTAAAAGAGTATACAATATTTCAATAGTTGATGGTTTAAAATATCTAGATGTTGAAGTAGAAGATTATTTATCCGATATGCCTTTTATAAATGCTGACCAAATAGAGTCAATAGTAACAAAAGAACAATTTGAAAGTATGAAGTATGAGGTAAAGAAAGATGAATAAAAGTGCAAGAGAGATGTTTGAAGAATTAGGGTACAGAGAAACAGAAAATGATATTTATTTTTTAAAATATTATAAACCCTGTAAATTACAAAGAGACAAAGAGATAAAGTTTCATAAATTAGATAAAACTTTCACTGTTAAAGATGATGATTTAATCCGTCATAGATGGATAAATGTTCCAGAATTACAAGCAATAAATCAACAGTGCAAAGAATTGGGGTGGTTAGATGACTAAAGAAGAATTTAGAAAGCATTGTGAAAAACAGATAGAGATGTGTATTAAATTACACGATGCAAAACATTTGCGAGAACACGAATTAGCATTAGGACTATTAAATGAAAACGAGAGATTAATTCAACAAAAGAATGAGTACAAAGAAGTAATTAATAAATTAAGGGAATTAATAGGCAAACATTATTTTAAACAATCAGATGACTATTATGATTATTTTACGGAAGGTGTTTGTTTGCAAGATGGGGATTATCAAGAATTAGAAGCATTATTAAAAGAGGTGGGATAAATGCGATTGATATATACAGGCGATATTAATACATTGAAACGGCTAGGATTTAAAAAAGATACTCCTTTAAGATATAAAAAAGCTAATTTATATATTGGTGCATTCTCAAAATACATTTTTATTTCTCAAGATATTGTTGGTGATAGTGTATGTATTCTATATGATTTAATAAAGTTAGATTTTGTTAAGAAAGAGGTGTAATAAATGACTATTAAAGAGGCTAATTACGAATTAAAAAGACTAGAGAATGAATATAATTATTGGCTTAACGAAAAAGAGCAAATTAAGAGCTTGGTATTTCCAAAGTCAACTGATATAAGGTTAGAGCGAGTTGATGGTGGTAAAAGAGAAGATAAACTAGTAAAATACGCAGAATTGTTGGATGATAAAAAGATAGATGAAACATTAGACTACATAGATAAAAAAAGAAACAATCTGATAAATTGGTTGAATCAAGAGTTGAAAATCATGGAAAAATATGAGCCATTAAAGAGAAAGATAATCAAATTGAGAGAAGAGAAACATCTGTCTTATGAAAAAATTGGAATAGCAGTAGGATATAGTACAAGACATGTAATTAGGATTTATAAAGAAGCGGTAGGAAGAAGAAATATTTATTAAACATGTCACTAAAATGTCACTATTAATGTGCTAATATGATATTGTGCAAATTAAGTTAAATGATTGCATAACTTCTGATAATACGATATTATAATATTGGAAGTGACAGGATTATGAATGAATCATGGGCAATTATAATTGCCGGAATTATACCATCAATAATTTCTATATTTGGTTTTATAATAACTATTCGTGAAAATAAGAAATTATTATTTAGAGAAATTAAAAAAATGCAAAAAGATAGATTTCTATTACATAATGAAGATTTACCATACAAACTTAATAAAATATTACGGGATATGATAAAAAAACCATGTGATGAACAAACAGAAGAAGAATTCAATAACATTATTAATTCAATTCATTCGTATGGTTCGGACATTGTCGTAAGTATAGTAGCAGATATGCAAAATAAGTTATATAATAAAGAATTCGAAAAAAACGGAATAGCTCTAATAGCATATTACGCAATTATTATTACTCAAATTAAATTTGAGATAACTGGTATAAAAGTTTCACCAATATTGTGGGCGAAAATAAATTTAAATGATTATAATAAACAAGAAAAAAAGTTGAAAGAAAGTATGAATGAGATAATAAAAGAATATAATTTAGAATTAAGTTTGTAAAAAGAGTCATAATATGACTCTTTTTTATTTGGAAAAGAGGGATTAAATGAAATTAGAGGGTTTTACATTCAAAGAATTAGAAAAAGCATTTAAAGAATGCAAAGAATTGGAATTGCCAATTTGTGTAGCTATCAAACTACCAGATCAAAAAAATCCAGAATTAATTATTAACGGAATTGATAGCTTGGATAATAAACTGGATTATTATAAAAAAGCATATGATGAGAAATTAGTGCATAAAAACAATAAAGAAATTAGAATTTTATCAGCATTTCCTATTAGGTTTTTCTATGATGAAATTGACAAAGCAATTGCAGAAGATACAGAATAAAGAGCATAAAATAAATAATTTATGTTCTTTTTCTTACTTTATGACTCATAGTTGTTATGGTTGTAAAAGAAGTCGTATGTGTGATGAGTTAGAGGAGAAACATAATGACACAAAAGAGAATCAAAATAAAGTTAGGAAGAAAGTTAAAATATAAAAGTGCACAAGAGTTAGAAGATCATATTTCCAATTATTTCAAGAAATGTCAACATGAAAGACTTGTTCCAGGAATATGTGGATTAGCTTCGTATTTAGGTATAACAAGAAAAACTTTATTAAACTATGAAAAAAATACAGAGTTAGAAGATTATGCTGAAATAGTGCAACGAGCAAAAACGGTAATTGAAGCATTTAATGAACAAATATTATATAGCAAAAATAACTCTGGTGCACAGTTTGTATTAAAAAATAACTTTGGATATAATGCTGAACAAAAAACTCATAACATTAATGAAAATGTAGATATTCCCTTTGAAGAATATCTAAAAGAGGTATCTTCTGATGAAATCTATTAATAGAAAACTTTATATTGAAAAATTTATAAAGATTGTAAACAAAGCCGGAGAACTTGTTCCACTAAAGTTTAATTATGCACAAAATAAATTATATGATGTAATAAAAAAACAAACACAAGAAAATAAACCAGTACGAATAATAATCTTAAAAGCCCGACAGATGGGGATTTCAACATGTGTAGAAGCTATACTGAATACTAATACCATGCTCAATTTTAATATGAAAACAGGTATTATAACTCATCAGTCAAGTGCAACTGCAAACCTGTTTAAAATGAGTAAAATAATGTATCAATCATTGCCTAATAAAATAAAACCGCAAGTTTTAAAAGATAATCAGAATGAACTTGTATTTAATAATACAGATAACACAGGCTTAAATAGTGAATTAAAATGTATGACAGCAGGTTCTTCGGGCGTTGGTCGTTCAGACACATATAAACAGCTACATTTATCTGAATATGCATTCTGGCCTGGAGATAAAAAAGCAACTTTAAATGGTTTGCTACAAGCAGTACCTAACACTCCTAATTCTATTGTTATAATAGAGAGTACTGCTAATGGATTTGAACATTTTAAAGAACTATGGGACGATGCTGTTGAAGGAAATAGTGATTTCATTCCAGTGTTTTTTCCTTGGTTCAAAATGCCAGAGTATAGAATGACATATGACGGTTTTGATTTGACCGAGGAAGAAAAAGAACTAAAAAGAATATATAGTTTGGACAATGAACAGTTATCTTGGAGAAGATGGTGCATAAAAAACAATTGTAGCAACGATATTGATATGTTTAAACAAGAATATCCGTCAAATCCCGAAGAAGCTTTTTTATCAACAGGAAAATGTCTATTTAATAAAGAGCAAGTAATCAATAGAATACAAAAGTTGAAAGATCCTTTAAAAAAAGGATATTTTAAATACAACTATAATTCTCAGAAAATAACTAATATAAAATTTGTAGAGTCTGAGTCTAAATCATTGATTGAAATATATGAAATGCCTAAATCAGGATATCCATATGTTTTAGGTGGTGATCCAGCAGGGATAGGTACAGATTCTTTTGCTGGAGACGTCATTGATAATACTACTGGTAAGCAAGTAGCAACGTTAGAAGTTGAGCTAGATGAGACTGAGTTTACAAGACAGATGTATTGTTTGGGTATGTTTTATAATGAAGCATTGTGTTGTATTGAAACAAATTATTCAACATATCCTACCAAAGAATTATTCAGGTTAGGATATACTAAGCAATATTTAAGAACTATTGATGATATTATAGATGTTAAAATTCAAGATAAACTAGGCTTTAACACAAATAGGGCAACAAGACCAGTAATAATATCTGAATTAGTTAAATTTTTCTCAGAATGCATTGATTTAATTAATTGTAAAAAGACATTATTACAAGCATTAACTTTTATAAAAAGAGAAGATGGAAAACAAGCTGCAGATGATGGATATCATGATGATAGAATCATGTCTTTAGCTATAACTCATGCCGCAAGAGAACAACAAAGTTATACAAAAGAAATAGTAAAGGAAGAATCGAATATGACTCTTCCTTTTGCATTACAAGATGGAACAACATCAGATAATTTAGATGACGATGAAAATGATATAGGATTGGAGTGGTAATATGACTATTTTGCTGATTATAAATATGATACTAACTATATGTAATTTTTTAATGCTATGCTTCGCCTTTAAAGATATTAGAAAAGGCAAGAAGTTCTTATTCGAAAAATATTCAAACATATTCAATTCTATAGTTGGTTTTGATAAAAATATGGTTAATCAAAGCGAAGAATTAAAACATATCAAAAAAGATTTAGAAAAAGTGTTGAATCAAGAAAACTATATACCAGATTTAAGTAGCAATAAGATTCTAGATGAATGGTTGAATGGTGGTGGTAATAATGAGTAATCAGGCTGGTATCATTTGGAACCAGTATCAAAATGGTTTGAATTACATGGATAGGTCTGGTTTGTCAAAAGAATGGGATGAATGTGAGAGGTTTGTCGAAGGTAAGCAATGGGGAAATATTACTAAAAAGACAAAGAACTTACCACGACCAGTTATAAATATTTGTTCTATGATTGCTGAAAATAAGAAATCTGGAATATTAAGTGAAAAAATAAAATTAATATATAGTCCTTCTGAAATGTTTGGAGAAAAATTAGAAATTGCTACACAAGGAGCTAATATTTTTACAAAATTTGCTGACAATATTTCAAAAGAAATGAAACTAGAAGATCTTGATGAAGAAGCAATTGACAATTCCACAAAATTAGGGGCATATATCTATCATTTCTTTTGGGATAATAATGTTATAGGAGGAATGGAAACTCCATACATCGGTGGATTAAGAGGAGAGATTTTGCATCCTAAAAATGTTATTGTTTCAAATGCAAGAGAAAAAGATATACAAAAACAAAAATATATAATAATTGCTTCAATTGAATCTTTATCAAGTGTAAAGGCTCTAGCAAAATCAAATAAAATTCCAAATGTTGATGAAATAGTAGCCGATCATGAAATAGAAGATGAAGCAACAAGAGAATTAGAAGTTTGCACGGTTCTTACAAAATATAGCAGAAAAAACGGTAAGGTAGTATGGAGCAAATCTACAAAAAATGTAATGATTCAAGATACAACTTATTGGGAACCAGATAGTAGTAAAATAAAGTTAGAAGATGAGGAGATATCTGAAGAAGGAACGGAAATGTCAGAGCCTGATAAAGTAGAAGATAATGTTTTGCTAAAGAACCAATTATATCCGATTGTCTTTAGAAGTCATAAGCAAAGAAAAGATTGTATTTATGGAATAGGAGAAGTTGCTCAAGCAATTCCTAATAATAAAGCGGTCAATTTTAATTTAGCAATGATGTTATTATCTGTACAGCAAACAGCTTGGCCTAAAATTATCCAAAAAGCCGGTGCACTTGCAAGACAAGTGATTACAAATGCACCTGGTGAAGTATTAACTGATAATACTACTGGATCTAATTGGGGTTTTAAATACATGGAGCCATCGGGATTTAGCTCACAAGCTTTAACATTAACAGATTCTCTTATTAGTTTAACAAGAACCACTACAGGATCTAGTGAAGTGGTTACAGGTGAAGTGATGGGAGCTAATATGGCGGCATCGGCAATCATCGCACTACAAAATCAAGCAAAAAAACCAATAGAAATCTACCAAAAAAAATTTTATAGTGCACATGTTGAAATAGGAAAGATATTTGAACAATTTTTTAAATATTATTATACAGATGATAGGATGTTTAGTTATGAAGAAGATAATCAAACTATAGTCAGTTCCATGAATGGAGAAAATTATCAAAATATAGAATTTTCAACAAATATTGATGTAGGAACTAGTGGTATATTTAGTGAATCATTAACTGTAAGTTTATTAGATAATATGAAAGCTAGCGGAGATATTGATTTTGATGAGTGGATTGAATTATACCCTGAATCAATTATGCCATTTAAGGCACAGTTGAAAAAAATGAGACAAAAGAAATTAGAAGAGCAAGCTATGATGCAAGAACAAGCTTTGCTCCAGCAACAAATGTTGGGTGGTAGTAACACACCTTCAATTGATTCATCAACACCACCAGGGCAAACAACAAATCCAGTTATGCAACCAGTCTAAAAGCGTTACCTTTGTAGGTAATGCGATAATAATATGTGAAGTCTAAGCAGAGGCTCAAAAGAGGCTATTCATATAATCTGCTTTATACTATGAATAGTGTCTTGGGTATATTATTATCGCAGTGCTTATAAAAGCACAAAGAACACATAACAAGTTGTGTTCTTTTATTATGTAATTCGCATGGAATAGCGCAAAAATCCATCCAGGAGGAAATATGACTGAAGAATTAGAAAGCGAAAAAGAGTTGGATGTCGCTGATCCAACCGAAGTAGAGGAAGAGACTACTGATACAACTACTGAAAATGATGATGAAAATGATGTAACATTTGATGATTCAGAAAGTAATCAAGAATCTGAAAATAGTGAAGAGGAAGAGAAGTCATCATCAAAAAAACAAAGTAGTGAAGATAATTCCAAATATGCCGCAGCAAGAAGAAAGGCAGAAGAGGAATTCGAAAGTAAAGTAAAAAGCAGAGAAGATGAGGCTTATAAGAGAGGTAGACTCGATGCCTATAAAGGAAAAATTAATCCTTATACTAATACAGAAATTAAAGATATAACAGATGTAGAAGTTTATGAAGATATGTATAAAATTTCGGAAGAAGGAAAAGATCCTTTAAAGGACTATGCTTCTTATGCTGCAGATAAAAGACGAGAAGAGACAAGACTAAAACAAGAACGCCAAGAAAGAGAAAGTAAAGCACAGCAAGAAATAGAAGAGTTTAGTAAAAAATATCCAGATGTAAATATATCATCTTTATTTAAAGATGAAGTTTTTATGGATTATGCGGATGGAAAAAACAAGTCATTAATTGATGTCTATGAGTCTTTTAATAAGATGAAAAACAGCTTTAGAAATCAGGGGATAAAAACTGCTAAAAAGGCTATTGCAAATAATATAAGTTCGCCAGGTAGTCTTGGAAACAGTTCGGATAACTTTATTGATTATGAAAATATGTCAAGAGAAGAGTTCTTAAAAGAGGTTGAAAAAGTAAAAGAAGGATAATAGTGGCGAGCTAGAAGGAGAAAAAAATATGGCTGATGTATTAAATACAATAGAGACACTAAGCGTTGAGAATCAAACATTTTATGACCGAACATTACTTGAACGTGAATTACCAGAGTTAGAATTTTATGAGGATGGAGATAAAAAGACAATTCCAAAAGGAAAAGGAACAAGCATTGAATTTAGAAAATTTAATTCTTTAAAAGTCCCAGAAAACTCTTTAACAGAAGGTGTAACACCTGCAGGTAATTCTTTAGATATTACAAGTTTAAAAGCAACTTGCAAACAAGAAGGAGACTATGCAACTGTTACCGATGTTTTAGATATGCAAGCGAAAGATCCAGTAATTACAGAGGCATCTGAGGTGTTTGGAGAACAATCAGCATTAACTGTAGATACTAGAATTAGAGATATTGTTACTGCTGGTACTACTGTTCAATATGCAGGTGGTAAAGCTAATAGAGATGCACTTACTGCTAGCGATGTTTTAACAGGAGATGAAATTCTAAAAGCTCATACTAGATTAAAAAATAATAATATTAAACCATTTGCTGATGGAACATATCATGCAATTATTAATCCACTTCAAGAGTACGATTTTATGAATGATACTTCTAATAAAGGATTTGTTGAAGTACATAAATATACTAATAATACACCATTATTAAAGGGAGAAATTGGTAATTATTTTGGTACAAGAATTAGAAGTTCTTCAAACATTGAAAGCATAGCAAATACAGGAAATGTAAATGTATTTAAATCTGTAATTTATGGACGTCATGCTTATGGTGTTCCAAATATTGAAAAAGGAGCAGCAAAGGCTTCTATTATTGTTAAACCTTTAGGTTCATCTGGAACAGCTGATCCATTGAATCAACGTTCAACAATTGGTTGGAAAGCATTCTTTACTGCAGTTAGATTAAATGAGCTAGCAATTTGTAGAATAGAAACTGCTGCTACGTTAGCACCAACAGCAGACGATAGTGAATAAACAGAATAGGAGGATAAATAATGGCAAAAGAAACTGTAAAAAAGGAAAATGTTTCTAACACTGAAACACAAGAAAGTCTTAATGAAACTTTAAAGTTTCTTCAGGAAGAAAGAGAGTCTCTAAATGAGACTCTTAAATTGATGGAAGAAAAAAAAGCAGAATTAGAAAAATTACAAGATGAGTTAAATATTGCGAAAGAAGAAGCAAAAGAACAAGCAACATCTTTTTCTAAACTTAAGGAAGTAGATAAGGTAACTTTGCGTAACGATTCAATCCAAACTGGAGAAGAATTAAAAAAAGAAGAAAAGATTACTATTACGATTCCAAAGAGTGAATTAAATCCTCATGAAATGAATGTTCCTGTTACTGTTAATGGATGGACATATAACATTAAACGAGGAGAAAGAGTAGAAGTACCTATGACAGTCTTTAATATTTTAAAAGAAGCTAAATATCTTTAGTTTCTTTTTTTCAAGTTAGTAGTGAAAGCAAGTGCAACTCTTGTAGACTTGACCACGAGTTAGGAGGATGAAATATGAATTGGGGACAAATTCAGATAGAATCATTAAAGAAAATGTTTTTAAATAATGATGAGTTAGTAGCTGACAAATTAAATGAATATAAAACTGATAAAAAATATAAAACTTATTTATATGCAATGCCACAAGCATGTAATGAGGCTATCAATTATATTACTGAAAATGGGAAACCCTTAGTAAAGGAGTACAAACTCAAGAAAAAAGACAAAAATAAATATAATCTTCCACAACAAGTTCCTAACTTTAAAAGATTGTATCAAATTGTTTATGATGGAAGTAATAGACCGGATTGGTATATTGAAGGTAATAATATACTTGTAATAAACAATTGGAAAGATGGAGATATAACTATTTATTATGAAGCTTACCACGACTTAATCACTTCTAATACAGCTTCTTCTTTTTCATTAGATTTAGATAATCAAATGATAGTATTAATTCCATTGTATATAGCAGCAGAATTATATAAAGATGATGATGTTCAATTAGCTACTATGTATATGAATGAATTTGTAACGAATGTTTCTAATATATCTGGTAAAGATTTTAATCCTAATCCTACACATATTGAATCAGTATTTGGAATGGAGTGGTAGTTATGTATTCAGTACCCACAAGTCAAAGTAAAAATTATTATAATATCGAAAGTTTTTTAGGTGTTGATTTTACTACTAGTCCTTTAGAAGTAGACAAAAGAAGAAGTCCTGATGCTAAAAATATTATTAATAATAATGGATATAATGAAACAAGAAATGGATATGAAATCGTACACAATTTTACAGACCCAATTAATGGTATTTGGAATGTTGATTTAGAAAATAGTGAAAAATTTCTTGTACATGCAGGAACAAAATTATATGAATGTTCAACAGATTTTACTGTTTGTACAAAGATATTAGACAATATGTCTAATAATAGGTCTGTTGGACTGTATTTAGGAGAATATTTAACCATATTTGATGGTAATAGAGCAATCATTTATTCTAATACAGTAGACGGATACAAGGTTTCTTTTTTAGATGAATCTGGATATATACCAACAACCTCAATAGGTAGAGATAGTTCAGGAGGAGGAACTGACTACGAGAAAATAAACTTATTATCACCATATCGAATTAATACTTTTCTTACAGAAGAAATAGAAGAAACAGTAAATGGAGAAGTAGAAAAAAAGCAACAAACAGTATTTAAATTAGATGATAGTAATATAGACAGCGTAGAATTAGTAGAAGTCTTATCTGATAGTGGTTCTTGGGACGTAATTGAATCTTCTGGATATGAAGTGGATACAGTAGCAGGACAAGTGACTTTATCTAGTGCACCAAGAGAATCACCTGTGTTAGGTCGTGATAATGTATCTATAAAATATAAAAAAACTGTACAAGAAAACTATGACAAAATTAACAAATGTACTATTGCAACATTATTTGGATACGAAGGAAACAATAATAGAATTTTTGCAAGTGGAAATCCAGAATTTGCTAATTATGATTTTTATTGTGAACAAGAAGATCCTACATATTGGCCAGATGAAAATTTTACAAAGATTGGTACAGAGCCTATTATAAGTTATTCTAGATTATCCGATGGAACACTGGCTGTCCATAAAAAACAAAGTGATACAGATTGTACTATATATTATCGCAAAACCAATTTATTAGATAACTTAGAAGTATTTCCTTTAAAAGATGGAGTAAAAAACATTGGGTGTATAAGTAAATATGCTAATTGTAATTTGTTAAATGATCCTCTATTTTTGTCGGAACAAGGTGTGTTTTCAGTTATAGGAGATGCAGGAGAAAAATTTGCACAGCAAAGAAGTTTTTATGTAAATGGAAAGTTATTAAAAGAGTCCAACTTAGAAAATAGTGTAGCAATTAGTTTATTAGGAAAATACTATCTTGCGGTAAATAATCATGTTTATATCGCTGATAGTAGATATTTAAGTTATCCAAAACATGCAAGGACAGAACAATACCAGTATGAGTGGTGGTATTGGGACAATATACCTGTAAGGGTATTTTTTTCTTGGAATAATATTTTATATTTTGGTACCGAATCTGGAGAAATATGCAAATTCAATAGTAGTTATCTTGATAATCAAAATTCAATAGAAGCATATTGGGAGACTCCGTTTTTAGAATTAAATTCTAGCTTTTTTGCTAAAACAATTAAAATGGTTACATTAATTTTAAATCCTAAAGAAGGGTGTGATATTGAATTTGGATATGAGTTAGATGATGGAACAGTAGAAATTATAAAAAAACAGTATCATGATTTAATAGACGACTTCCCAAAAACTATACAAGAAAAAGAAAAAATAAAAAAATTTATGTTTATTAAATTTTATTTTAAAAATAATACTCAATATAGAATGACTTTCGAAAGGTTACTAGTTGAATACATTTTAGCTGGTAAATATAGAGGAAATTAAGGAGGTAATAGTATGGCGGCAATTGACGATTGGAGAGCAGCTGCAGATCAAATATCAAATCAAAAAAAGAATGATTATATAAATTCAAATCAATATGTATTAGATAGCATTAATAGTCAAAAGGATGCAGAATTGCAAGGGTTAGCTAATTCTAACACTTCAGCTATAAATGCACTAAATCAAAATAAAGAAGAAGTGAATAAAACAGCATTAGATAATGCAAAGCAGGCAAACATAAATAGACTGCTTGCTTTAAAAGATAATAGAAGTGCTATGAACAGAGCAGGTTTAGGTACACAGGGAGTAGTAGGTTCGCAAGTAAATTCAATTAATAATAATTATGGAACAAATTTAAACACGATTTTAAAAGACAAAGCTAATGGAATTAGAGATATCAATAATCAAATCAATGATACTAATTTACAATATGAGACTAATAAAGCAAATTTAGCCGCACAATATGCACAAATGTATGCTAATAAGCAATCAGAAATACAATCTACAGCTTTACAACTTGGGCAAGATGCCTATAACAATTATATTGCACAACAGCAAGCAGCGGCAGAACTAGAGTTTCAAAGACAGCAACAAGAAGAAGCAAACAGATTAGCGTGGGCACAATTAAGAGCACAACAAGCTTCTAATTATAGTTTTAGTAATAGTGATTCTAACTATCAAGTTAATACAGCTTATTATCAAGGAGATTTAAATCCTGATGCTCAATATGGAACTTTCAATAACGATTATCAACCTAATAATGTTAATGGTCAAAAATTAAGTAAAACAGGAAATACGATAACTTTTAATACTCAAACTTTATCAGGTCAAAGGCAAACCGTTACTCAAAATATTTGGAAAGCAGGAGGAAAATATTATTATTGGGATGGAAGATATAATCGATATATTCAATGTACCAAAAAAGGAAAACCAGTATAGAGGTGAATTTTTATGGCCAACTACTATTTAAATGATAACGGAACCACATCAGTTAGAAAACAAGGAAAAGGAAAAAATTACATTTTACAAGATGATGGTAATGTAATAGAAAACAAAGTTGCTAATAATACTATAAAGGAAAAAAGGAACAAGTCAGCAACGGTAGATGTGCAAATTGCAAAAAACAAAGAAAAAACCGCAAAAAAAGAATATCAAAAATCATTATCAGATTACCAAAAACAATTAAATAGAAAATTTGAAAAAAATAATATTGACTTTAAAACAGATTTAGAATCAAAAAAAGAAAAAACAATTTCCTATAAAAATAAAGCAGAAAATGTGATAGAAAATAAAAATGTAGAGAAATTAGAAACAAATAAGACTAAAGTTAAAAAAATCAGAAATAGTCTAAAAGAAGAAAATAATAAAGTACAAGACAGTCTCAATAAATTAAATTATGCAAAATATGAAACAAATAAAGCAAAAGTAACGAATGAAGACACTAACTTATATGATAAAACAATAGGAATAATACCAAGAGCAGTATCAGATTTGATGAGCCCATTAACTATATCTCAAAGAGAATATATTAATGAAAAAGGAAAAAAAGAATATTTGCCAACTTATAATAAAATGAAACAGGAAAAAGTTTCAAATGATTACGAAACAGGTGTTGGTAAGTTTTTAGGAGATTCAGGATATACCATTACCAAAATAGCTACTTCCTCATTGCTTCCAGGTCCATTAGGCTCAGGAGCCTATTTTACAGATATGTTTACTGATAATTATGAAGATGTTATAAATGAAGGATACACTAAAAAGCAAGCATTTATGAATTCTACAGTTTCTACAGGACTAGATTTTGTAACAGGGAAATTGTTTGGTAGTGCAACAAAAAAATTAACAGGTGGAGCAACTAATGAATTCTCAAAAATGGCCAGCAATACCTTTAATAAGATGATAAAAAGACCGAAGGTAGCTAACATTTTAGGAAATGCTAGTAGTGAAGCTTTAGAAGAATTCTCACAAGAATATTTAGACAATTTTAATAGATTATTAACCTTAGAACAAGAAACTGATATTAAAAAATATATAGACGTAATAAAAGATAAAGATGTCTTTTCTTCAGCTTTATATTCTGCTGGCGTTGGAGGATTATCAGGAGGATTTTTAGAAGGGATAAATAATTCAGAAGGGAAAAGTGCAGCAAGCAATACTAGAATTTTTAATTCTTTAAAAGAAACACTTGAAGCCAAAAGAAATAAGACTAGCAGTAAAGCGGAAATAGAAAAATATAATAATGCTATAAAGATAATTGATAACTATATTGAGAAACCATTTACAGTCTCTGCATCCGATGTATATGATAAGGTAAATAATGTAGCGACTCTACCAACAGGTCTAAACCAAAACATAAATAATAATTCTCAAGAATTTAATGGAAATCCTTTAATAAACAATAATAGAGTATCAATGCCACTAGATTCAAATACAGTTAACAGATTAAATAATCAAAATAACGCATTTAATCAATCATTAGAGAATGAAAGTATAAACACACTACCTGTTGGTAAAAATGGGCTAAATAGTCAAAATAGTGAGGAAATTTCAAACATTAATCCTTCAATTGTTAATGATGATAGTGTTGCTTATGAGTATGTTCCGGATTCTAATACAAAGATTGATAATTTACGAAAAAGTGCCAATCAATATTTAAATAATAGTAATACATCAAAATCATTTATAGAAACTGCTGAAAAAGTAATTAATGATAAAGGGTATAACATTATCCTAGATAATAATTTAACAGCAGCTAATGGAAATATGGTTAATGCACAAATTAAAACACGTGAGAATGGAGAAACAGAGATAAGAATTAATCCTAATTCTGATAGGGCAGGAGAATTTCTATTAACACATGAAATAACGCATGCAATCGAAACTAAAGATATGGTAGATTTGGTTACGGATTATGCAAGTAAAAATCAAGAATTTAATAGTGCGCTAGAATCTTTAAAAGAAACTTATGGAACTAACGAAGTATCTAGTGAGGTTCTTGCAGATATATCTGGCCAATTATTTGGTAATGAAGAATTTATTAATACTTTGTCCGTACAAAAGCCTAATATATTTAAAAGAATATATAATAAGATTGTTTCACTAGCAAATAAAATAACTGGTAATTCTAAAGAGTCTTTATTTATCAGAGATTTAAAAGCTAAATGGGAAAAAGCATATAGAGATAATAATAACAAATTTAGCAAGACAGAATATATGATGACCAGTTTAAAGGGAATGGAACAAAGTGTTAAAGCATCGGAAAAGTATCAAGAGATAAAAGATAGATATGATGCTGCTTTATGGTTGGAAAATAAAACTAACAAAAGTACAAGTAAAAAGTATACAAATGAAGAAATAAGAAAAATAACTGGTTGGTTCAAAGATAAAGAAGGAAATTGGGAGTTTGAAGTATCTGATAAAAACACAAAAGTTTTGGACAAGCTTTCTCCAAATACTTCATATAAACTATCAGAAATATTTGAAGCAAAAACATTATATGATTTATATCCTGAATTAAAAAATGTGGAATTACAAACCAAGAACATGAAAAGTAATGGAAGCTTTAACAGTCAATCAAATAAAATAATGTTAAATAATAAATTACTAAATAATTCAGAGTCGGTAAGAGGTACAATTCTGCATGAAATACAGCATTATATACAGAATGTGGAAGGACTCCCTACTGGTACTACGATTTTATTTGGTAATGAAAGATATGCTAACAGTAAAGGAGAAATAGAAGCAGCGGATACAAAAAATAGAAGAAATATGACTGTGGAAGAAAGAAAAAGAACTTCTCCAGAAAGCTCTAAAAAAAATCCAATTCATCCCAATAGAGAAGATATATTAAATCATAAAAGAAATATAAAAGAAAAAATTGCAGAAAAGCTATATAATATATTAGAAACTAAAAATACAAAATCCGATGATATTATTGATAATGTAATTGATAAGTTTTATAATAAATATGGTGAGGATATTTATGAAAATATTGAAAACTATGAAGAACAAATTGCTAACCAAGTTGTACAAACTAGCAAAAAAGATATTAGATCAGACGGAAGAGAAACTTGGGACGGATTGGGGAACAGACGACAAAATGATGTAAATAAGGAACTAGATAATAGTTCTTTTTCTTTTGATGAAAATGTAAAACAATATGATGATTTGAAAAAAACTAATAATATTGAATTTTTTAAAAAGGATAATGGTGATATAAGAATAAATTTGATTGACTCAAATAATAATTTAGTAAATCAATTTGATATAATTTCAAAAAATAATGCTATAAAAGAATTAGGGAATTCAATTGGTGAATACATTTATAATAATTCAAATGCAGATACTCAAAAAATTAACATTGGAAATGATATAAATAAATTAGGAACCGATACTGACTATTTTATGACTCATAGACCTAGTGAAGATTATGGAAATGCATCAAACTTTGAAGCTAATATGGCTGATGTTTTTGAACACCCAGAATGGTATATGGATATGACTGAACCATATAACAGAGAGTCTCTTGCTGCTCTAAGGAAAGTAAGAAATAATCCAGATGCTGAAATAAAAATTTATCGTGCAACTCCTGGTAATAAAATTAATCCTGGAGATTGGATTACACCATCAAAAAAATATGCTGAAGAGCATAATTACAGACAATTTGATGGTAAAGCAAATATATTAGAAATGAAAGTTAAAGCAAAAGATATTCTTTTTGCAGGTGATGACATAAATGAATTTGGATATTTTCCACAAAATAAAAAATATTCTAAAGAAAATGGGAGTTGGCAAGACTTTGTAGAAAAAAGCTTTAAGTCAAAAGGTACTAAATCTTACTTCAAAGATATGAAACTAAAGGAAAGTAAAAATATCGAACGAGATTTACGAAATAAAGAAATCAAAAAGATTCAAAGTAAAAATAATAAGTTAAAGAAATCAAAACAAAAAATCATGACAAAAGAAGCCTCAAAAATATTACAGTTTTCTGACTACCAAACCAAGCAAAAATTTCAAAACTTAATATCTGAATATTATGATAATCCAGATTATAATAAAATAAGGAAAGATATTTTAGAAAATTTTAGTGAACAAAAAATAGAATATGTCAATGATGAATTAAATGAAATAAAAAGAAATATCAGAAGTACGGATTTGAAAGTTGATGATTATGTTAAAAAGAATTTGACAGATTATTCTTTTTTTCGAAAAAGTAACTTTAATAAATTAAAACTAAAGAATGAGGGACAATCAATTGATTCGTTTTATACAGAATTATCTGATATGTATCCATCGATATTTAGTAAAGATATTACAAATGAAGTAGACCAACTTCATAGACTTTCTGAGTTTATGAATGAGGATAATACATTGGTTGAAAAATACAAATTAGATGATAAAGCAATAGATGAAGCAACGAAATATATTTATGATTCTTTAAAAGATAATGTAAATATAGATGATATTATTAACAGCATTAATATATCACCTAAAGAAATTCGTAGAGAAAAAACAAATCAGTATCGAGAAGAAGCAGAGGATTTTGTAAAAGATTCATTTAATTGGAAAGACAAAAAATCTGGACTAGCTTACAAAATTAATACAATGAAAAGAAATTTCTATGATATCATGCCAAAAAAAGATGCAGCAAGAATATATACAAACTATATAGAGCCGATATTTAAACATAATGCTGACATGCAAAAAGATATTGAAACTTATAATAAAAGAATAGAAAAACTAAAATTAAATGACAAAGAGTCAACAGCGGTGCAAATGCTAGGTGAATATAAATATAATCCAGAAACTCTTCTAACTGGTTCTCAAATTGACGAATTTATTAGTAAAAACAAATTAGACTATGACAAGATTTCAAATGCGGTAGAAGAATTTAGAGGATTATATGATGAATTGTATGATAGAGTAAATGCAGTTTTAAAATCACAAGGGTATAAAGAAGTGGATTACAGAAAAGGTTATTTTCCACATTTTATTGATGATAAACCCACAAGCATCATTGGAAAATTGGCAGAAAAGTTGGGATGGAAATTTAAGAACAATGATTTGCCAACCTCTATAGCGGGTATCACAGATCAATTTAAACCAGGAAAAGTTTGGACTTCCTTCTCACAACAAAGAAAAGGAAAAATAACGGATTATAATGTTTTAAAAGGTTTCGACAATTATATTAGAGGTGCTATGCAAGATATCTATTTCACAGAAGATATTCAAAAACTAAGGGCGCTTGAAAATGAAATTAGATATCAACACTCTGATAAAGGTGTACAATCAAAAATTGATGAGATATACGATGATACTTCTTTATCATTCGAAGATAGACAGGATAAAATAGAAAAAATATATGCTACGTATATTACTCCACTTAACAATTTTGTTACAGAATTAAGAGACTATACAAATGGAATTGCAAACAAAAAGAGTGGATTAGATAGAACTGTTGAAGCACTATCTAATAGAAAATTTTATAATGTAATGGAAAATGTTAGTAGTAGATTATCGGCTAACATGGTAGGAATGAATTTAGGAAGCGCAATAACAAACTTTATTCCTATCACTCAAGCTGCTTCTCAAGTGAAATCAAAATATCTTTTAAAAGGGTTAAAAGAAGCAATAAAAAATCAATATTCTGCTGATGGGTTTGATAATAAATCTGTTTTTCTAACATCAAGGTTAAATGAAGCTGATAGACTTTACAAAACTAAATTAGAAAAAGTAAGTGAAAAAATGAACTTCATGTTTGATGGCATTGATTCTATTACTTCTAATACGATAGTTAGAGCAAAATACTATGAAAATAAAGCAAAAGGAATGAGTGAATTTAATGCAATACGCAATGCCGACGAATTTGCTCGAGATTTGATGGCCGGCAGAACAAAAGGAGAAATGCCAACCGCATTTAATTCTAAAAATCCCTTAATAAAAATGTTTACTTCATTTCAATTAGAAGTTAATAATCAATTTGGATATATGTTAAAAGATTTACCACGAGATTTGGGAGATGAAACTAAAAAGAAGTTAATAGGTGCATTTGTAAAGATGTTTATAGGTGCGTGGATGTATAATCAACTTACAGAGAAGGTTGTAGGAAGAAAAGCTTCATTCTCTCCAATTGATACTATAAAAGAAATTTATGATACAGCTACTAATGATAATTTAAAAATAACAGATAAATCGGCTGATATTTTAGAAAATTTAACACAGGATATTCCTTTTGTTGGAGGACTTGTTGGTGGTGGTAGATTACCAATTTCTAGTGTTGCTAATCCATTAAATGTCATAAAAGGTGAAAGTACAATCAAAGATGAATTAAAGAAATTAGGTTACTATACAATATTACCTTTCGGTGGAGGTCAATTGAAGAAAACAATAGAAGGAACTTCGATGTACACTAATAAAAAAGAGATAAAGGGAAGTTATACAAGCAAAGGAGATTTAAGATTTGAAGCAAAAGAAGATCCTTTATCAGTCGCTCAAAATTTTTTGTTCGGACAATATTCAAGTAAATCAGCTAGAGAATATTTTGCTAAAGGATATGCGCCAATAGATGCAAAAACAATGAAGAAATTACAAAAGCAAAATTTAACAGTTGATGAATATAGAAAATGCGAAGATAATTATTCTTCCTTAAAGACTAAATCAGGTAAAAAAATTAATGATATAAAATCTGATAAAGTAGATGGAAAGCCGGTTTCCGGTAGTGCTTCAGCAAAGAAGGCCTATCTGATAATGAATAGTCATTTTTCTAAAAAAGAAAAAAACTATATGTTATCAAAACTAACATCGTCAGATAAATATCCTAAGGTAAGTGATTTGGAAAAGTTACCAAATGATAAAAAGATATATAAATTCTATTATTCAATGAATAATGATTCAAGAAAAGAATTTAATAAAGAATTAAATAATTTGGATATTTCAGCAGATAAATTATGTGATTATTATTTAACAAGGAAAAAGTATAATAATGAATACGTTTCTAGTTTTGCTAAGTCAAAAATGATGGATTATATACAGAACTCTAATTTAAATGAAAATACAAAATGGTATTTATATAATAAAGATTACGGAAGTGAGTCATTGGAGTTATTAAAGAATACTTTTAGTATAAAGACAAGCGATTATTTTAATGTGATGAAATATTCAGAAAAAATAAAAAATGAGTATTCTGGAGAAAAACAATCTAAATTGAGAAAAAGTATGATATATCAGTATATAAATAATTTGAAAATTTCTGCGAAGCAAAAAATAATTTTATTTAAGCAAGCAGGTTATACAACATCGGTAGGTAAAGCAAGCATGTATGATTATATTAATAATCTAAATTTATCAGCAATAGAAAAACAAGAAATATGGGATGCAATATATTAGGTGGTGAAATAGTATGGGAGTAAATTATGATCCTAAGTATGATACAGATCAAGTCACATTAGGATATTTAAAAAAGGTATTAGGGGAAGATAATATTAAGGCCGCAAATACAAAGTCAGATGATATTCAATTTTGTAAGAACTACGGTTCTACCCCAATTCCGCCATATAACATTGGTGATACTTGGACCACACCAACCAAAGTATACAATTGTATAAGAGCTCGCAAAATGGGCTCTTTTTCAATTGATGATTGGGTTGTTGTGTATGATAAAGAGACTAATACAGCTATTTCTAATAGTTTACAATTCTTGAGTTCGGTCGAGTTGTTAGAAAGTCCAGATAATAAAATAGAAACATTTTATATGGAAGATGATCCTTCAGAAAATTGGAAAACTGTAGAGGAAAAAAACAACCATCTAGGGGATTACTATCAAAATTCACAAGACTTTAAAACTTATAAATATGTTTTAAAAGATAATGAATATAAGTGGGAAGAAGTCAAGGTAACAACAATAATTTTTAATGCCAGTACAACGCATAAGAATATATTTTTAAAGCGCCCATCAGCATATGAAGAAGGCGACATTTGGAGAGTAAATAATGTTGATGATGTTGCGTTACTAAAAGATGCAGAACTTGGTGATTTTTTTAAAGCTACCAAAAAAAATCAGTTATTTACAGAAACTGATTGGGAAAAAATTACAAACGAATTATCTTTAAAAGGAAATATCTATTCTTCCGCAGGAATTCAAGTATCTGGTGATAATTTATTAGCTAATTTACAATATACATCTACAGGATTATATAACGGTTATTCATTGTTAGGTTTTAATAAATATTTTACAGTAACAGGAACTGTAAAAAATTATTCGGATATTGCTCTAGATATAGATTTGCCTGATAATTTTAAAATTATATCAGCTTATTTATCTTTATATCATACTCCTGTTTATTGGAGTTATTACAACGAAAGTTCTCAAGCAACAGGAGAGAATTGGGGATATTCGAGAAATTTAAAACTATATAAGATAAAAAATGAAAATAACTTTAAGTTATTTATGGCTTTTGCTAATGAATATCGCTATGAGTTTAATAAGTCAGATATGGAAGAAATTGTAAATGCATTCAAAAGTACTTCATATACTCCAACCAATCAAAGTGGAACAAGCATAGTGCGAAAAGATACTATTAACCTTAAATCATATTTGAACGAAACTGGTAAAACAAAGTTGATTATTAGAAGTGGTAACAACGTTCCAAGTAATGATGCGGACATAACAAAACAAACTGGAATGGCAAGAGCGATTGTAAATATTTTAGGATATATTAATCCAAAGGAGGGATAAGATGTTTAAGATTGATGATTCTGATAAAACTACAATAAAATGTACCCGAGGAGATAAAGGAAATATTTTTATAACAAAAAAGAAGAAATCTGATGGCAGTATAGAACCATTTTACAAAGATGATATAGTTATATTTACTATAAAAAATAATTTTGGTGATAGTGAAGCCGTACTTCGTAAAGAAATAAAAGTAGAAGAAGATTGCAATACTGTAAAGATATCATTATCAAAAGAAGATACCACAATTGGTGATTTAATTGCGAGCCCAGTTAAATATCAATATGAAGTATCTATAAATGACGACTTCACTATTTTAGGTTATGATGAGAAAGGTCCTAAAATCTTTCAACTATATCCGGAGGGGAGTAATGATGAATGATTGAAGATAATAATGTAGAAATAGATGTCATTATAGAAGATGATAGTATTGTTTTAGAAACAGATTTAGATCAACGCGGGGAAAGGGGACCACAAGGAGAAACTGGTCCAATAGGACCACCAGGACCCGCTAATATTCTAACAATAGGAAATGTAACTAAAGGTGATGAAGCTTCAGCAAGTATTACAGGAACTAGTCCTAATCAAAAGCTTAATTTGGTTCTTCCAAAAGGAGATCCAGGGCCACAGGGTGAAACGGGTTCAGTAGGACCAAATGGACCTGCTAATACTCTAACAATAGGAAGTGTAACTAAAGGTGAAGAAGCTTCAGCAAATATTACAGGAACTAGCCCTAACCAAGAACTTAATTTAGTTCTGCCAAAAGGAGACCCCGGTCCACAAGGAGAAACTGGTCCTAAACCAATCAAAGGTGAGGACTATTTTACCTCTGATGATATTGAAGAATTGAACATATCTGGAATAGATAAGTATATCTTACTGTCAGATATGAGTAGTAGTGCTCCAGAAGTTACGGCTCTAAATAGTAAATACTATAACACCAGTAATAAATTGATTTATACGGCGATAGATGAATCACATTGGAGTGATTTTTCAGAAGAACCTAAGAGAAATGTTTTTTATATAAACACTAAAGATGGAGCAATGTACTATTGGAATGGTGCTGATATGATATTAGTAATGCCTATTGATTCTGTATATTTAGGTACTTGTACCGATGAGGAGCTTGAAGCTGCAATTGAAGCTTCAAATTGAAAGGAGAAATTAAAATGAAAAATTTAAATGTTAAAATACGTGGGGGGGGAGCTTTACAAGCTTAACTCCTCATACGAAAGGAGGGAGAGGCTAAAAAACAATTCTCTCTCTTCTTTATTTGATGAGGTGAACTATGAGTAATCCTTGTTTGAAAGATAAAAATGGTGATATATTTAATCCTAAAATTCCAAGGTATGAAGGTTTGAAAGGAGTTGTTCTATTTGAAGGAAGTACAACTACAGGAGGTAATATAACTGAAAATGGAGAACTCGTTAATTTTAAAGATTATGATGCTGTATTGGTTGAAGTGAACCTTTATAACAGACAAGCTATATTGATATCAAATCCAAATTCCTCTTCTATTCAATTCTTACAAAATGATTGGGGAGACACAGTTTATTTTGTCCAAGCAATAGTGAATATGAATGAAGATTCTTTTACAATAACATCAACACAGACATACATCTATGGTGGAGCTGTTGGAAAAAGAAATGGAAGTGCATCTGTAAAAAAGATTATTGGATTTAAAAAATTAATAAAATAATTGCTCATAGTTAGCTTATGCGAATATATGAATGAATGTTTAAGAGATAGACCAGATAATACTGGTAGAATTTTAAATCCACATATTCCAAGATATGAGAAGGAGTCGGTGACTTTTACGATTCAAAATACGGACGAGGTTGTTTTTTCAAACACCTATAAAAAGTTTCCGTTTGATACTACAACTAATAGCAATTCTAAAAAATTTATTCTTCAGAGTGATGGATCTGTATTAATTGGTAAAGGAATAAAAAAAATAGTTGTATCTGGTTCGACTTCATTATCAGGAATTAGCGGAGAACAAATTAGGAGACTATCTATCTTTAAAAATGATAGTATTATTAATAGAACACAGATGTCGTTTGGTGGATATCATTCTTTTGTATTACCTCCAAAAACCGTTGAGGTCGTTGAAGGAGATAATATATCTATGCAAATTTCTGGGACAAACAATCCATCTGGAACTGCATCATGTGGAAATGAAATTACATTCATGACTTTACAAGAAGTATGAGAGAATTAAGTAGCCTATGTTATGAATAATAAAATAATTAAAATTTCTTGTGGGGGGGGGAGCTTATATAAGCTAACCTCACAGGAGGTTGTCTATGAATGACGTATTAAAAAAAGTAAATAATGAAATATACAATCCGAAGATACCGAGATACGAAAAAATTTCAAGAACTAATAAGGCAGTAGATTCGAACGGTTGGACAAAGGTAGTTGAACATGACAAAATAGTGTATTTTAAAAATTATATGTTTACTCAAAAAATAGAAGGAAACGCATGGACAGATATACCATCTCAAAATCTGCCTGTTGATATTGAAAAGTTTGATTCTTCGAGGATGAGTGCTAGTTTATCAGTTCGACATGGTGATTCTGCAGTATGTGTATTTGCATCTCTACAAAACAACGCAAATCAAATTTTTATGACTGGGCAAAACAAGTATGGTGGAGCTGTTACAAGTTCAATTGTTTGTAATTTTGTTATAACCGTTTATTCATAGACTGCTTATAAAATAAATATGAATAATGTTTTAAATGATATAAATGGGAACATTTTAAATCCAAAAATCCCAAGATATGAATCGAGAGGAATAGTTGTAACTTTACAAAATACTCAAAACATTTCACAAGGTGTGTATCTTGTGAATTTTTCAAATTCAAATTCAGATAATGAATATTTCAAACTTAATACTTCAACTCATAAGATTGAGGTATTGAAAGATTGCATCGCACTAATTTCTGGCAACTGTTTTGTTGATGGTGCTGGAGGAGATGGCTATTGTTGGGGAGAAATATTTGTTAATGAATATGTTCAGACAAGTCAGCTTGAAAGGATTATTAATCGGGATTATGTTAACACACCAATTCCAGCGAAAATAGTTAATTTAAAAGTAGGAAACGAAGTGTATATGAAACTGGACTATGCATCTAGTTCTGGTAATCCAAAGATTCGCGCACAAGCTGACACAACATTTTTATCTGTTGTAAAAATTTAAAAGGAGGAAAGATGAGAGAAAGAAAAATATTTCCCATCATGTTATTTATCGTATTGGCGATGCTTGTATTTAACTTAGCATTTGCATTATATGAGTATCTTGAATTTCAAGAAAGAGTGCAAAGCGGTAATAATCGATGGGAGCAAGTTGAAGAAAGAATAAAAAAGATTGAGAGGTGTTGTGGCTGTGGAAGAGATAGCTAAGCTAATTGCCAATTACGGAGTTTCTATTATTATAGTAACTCTTTTTATTTGGGATTGGTTTACAAACAAAAAAGATATGAAAGAGACAATAGAGGTCATAAAAGACACTTCAATCAACATTTCAAAAAGCCTAGACTTATTACAAAAGTCAATGGACAGGCATGATGAGAAATTAGATAAATTATTAGAGAGCGAAAGGAAGTAGATAATAATGAAAGAGAAATTAGCTAAATTAATTGACTTAAAAAGTATTGTAACAATAATTATGACCATTGCTTTAGTGTACGGGTTTATCGCTAGCAAAATACAAGCAGACCAGTTTATTACTTTAGCAACCATGGTATTTATGTTTTATTTTCAGAAGAAAAAGGAGAGTGAGTAATTTATGAAAAATGATGAAATGTTAGATTTATGCAAGGAAACAGTAGTTAATTATTTCAACGATAATGTAGAAAAGACAGATGGTTTAAAAATAAATAAAGATAATGTCTTTATTGTGTGGTTTTCTAAAACATTACAAAACTTTAAAGCATTAGTAAGTACTACAGTAAGTGATGGAATGTATTACGAATTAACATACAATGGAGATAAAAAAGAACTATATTTAGATGCTTATAAGAAATGGGAAAATAAGTGTATTAAGGTAGGTGAAGAATAATGGCTACATTTGAAAAAGAACACGAAGAATTATCTAAAGAAGAAGCTTCAATAGATAATGTTACAGAAGGAATTGCAGAAGACGGAAAAGGAGATGACAAGTAATGGAAATTATTGAAATGTTGGCTCCATTAGGATATAAATGCAGACCTGGAATTTCTCGTACTGGATTTAGAGGGATAACGATTCATAACACTTCGAACTGGAACAAAGGAGCAAATGCTATTGCGCATGCAAATCTTTTAAGAGGTTCATGGAAGAATGTTACAACATCTTGGAATTATGTAGTAGATCAAGATAGAGCTGTTAGATGCGTTCCAGAAAATGAAGTTGCTTGGTGTCAAGGCGATGGAAATGGTGACGGAAATATGAAAACTATTTCTATTGAAATTTGTGATAACTCTGATGGAGATATTAGAAAAGCTACTGATAATGCTGTAGAATTAGCAGCGCAAATTCTAAGAAGATACGGAGTGACTAATGCAAGTGGATACTTATTCCAACATAATTACTGGACCGGAAAAGATTGTCCTTATGATATTAGAAGAGGCAAACCTTATGATTGGAACACTTTTGTGTCAAAGGTACAATCTAAGCTAAATGGAACGTCTAGTTCTGGAGGAGACCAAGTCTTAACAGTTGGATCTAAAGTAAAGTTTAATGGGGTATTTAAAATAAATGAGTTAATCCTACCAAACAAGAAATATCCAAACGGTGCTATTGGATGCTATGATACTTGCTATGGTTCTCCTTGTGGTGTTGATGATTACATTCCAAGTGGACTAATTGCAAAATGTAATTCTGATGGCAGTAATGCAAATTATAATGCGATTCTTAATAAAGGTGATTACTGGAAATGTGATAAAGAATTTACTGTTAAGGCAGTAGAATTACCTACGAAGTATTTACCAAATGGAGTAGCAATTCTTGAAGCTGATGGAGTTAGATTCAGGTGTGATTGTGGTCCATTGTATGAAGTTGCTAATTCATAATAAAAAGAGGTAAAGCTTTAAATGTCCTTACCTCTTTTTTTTTGTTTTAATATAAAGTGAAGTCAACAAAAATATAGCAAAGAGTATAAAAAAACATTGCAATTTGTCGTAAAATAATTGCGAATTATATTGAAATCTTAAAATAATTTGTTGTATAATTTTCATATAAGATATAATAGGGTAGCTAAAGGAATGTTTTTGTCGTGTCATAATAATCAAAATTATAATTGACAAATATATAATATTTTGTTATAATATCACAACAAATGAAACTGATAACATCTTGTGAATGTGATGTTAATTATACTTCATAAAAGAAATATTAATGCATAATATATTATATATTTTAGTGCATAATAATATTGTAACTAATAGCAAGCCTATTAATCTAAAAAAAGAAGGTGATGTTATGAAGAAAAATAAGGAGAAAAGGGAAATAAATGTTGACAAAGTGAAGGAAAATATTGTAAAATTGCAACAGATTGATAAGAACTTAATTCCTCAATATCTTGATAATACTATGCAAAATAATAACATCAAAGCACATACAATTAAAAATGGGGAGGAAAATAGTTTCTTAAAATACATGTTGTAGGAAGTGATAGAATGGGTCAATATACAACCGGGCAGTTAATTTGGTTAAGAAACTTATCTGATTTTTCAGGGCATTCTGTAAAAGCTTCGCGTTTATGTGTAGTACGAAGAGTGTATGATGATGGTAGAATTGATGTGAGAACTTTATCTACAATTTATTCAGATAAAATAAAAAAAATACCAGCCCGTTCTCTAAAAGAAGCTGAGGAAGTATTAAAAAATTTGTTTGAAACGAAGATTCCAGAGTCTGGTCAATATGTTATTTTGGAGCCAGATAAAGATAATGTAGTAAATATGAGTTTTACTTTTGGAAATATGATTTCAAATAAGATTGACTTAAATGAAATTGAAAATGAACCCCTGTTAGATAAAAACGGCAATCCTACTTATGTTTCAGAGGCAAAAGAAGTAGAATTATTTGAAAGAGAAGCCGAAGCAATAGCACAAGATATAATTTACATATTTAAAATAAATAGTAAATAATGGTATAATGCGGATAGCATAGTGAAGATTATTCGAAGGACTTATAAGACTATCCATAAGTCATATGACGAATCTGGGATTAACTCCTGGGTTTTTTTTGTTCTAATTTAAAAATGTAATCTTGTCCAAAGGTTTCTATAAATTCATCTCGTGTATGAGTCTTTAAAAACTCTTTTTCAAATAAAACTTTATAGTACAAATTAAACATAATATCGTTGTGAAATCTATCATGACATTGTCTACAAAATGGAGCAACCATTCCCATTTTCATAGAACGTTGACGATACGCTCCCTCAAAAACTTCATTCTTTGCTACAGATAATTTAGATCCACAATGACAGCATTTAGTTAAATCAGGATAAATTATACTGAATCTTTCTTTTTCTTTCTTAGCAAGCTCGTATGACTTCTTTTTTATACTTTTAACACGCAAATTAGAATGATTTTGCAAGTTATTATTTTTTAGTTCGCATTGTTGCGCCTTAAAGTCCGCTTTTTTATTAGAAAGTCCACTTACTGCCGGACTTTTATATTCCTTGAACGGACAATCACTACAGTCCTTAAATACTATTGGTTTCTTTAGTTTTTTACAGTACAAAGTACGATTCATTTTTTGTTTTAGATTAATACAAAAAGACATTAAATCAACTCCTTGTTTCTTTAATGTCCCCTTAACAATATCCTCCGCCATATTGAGTAACTAAATATTTAGCCATAGCTAGATCTTTTCTTTTTATATTAATAGGATACTGTAATCTTTTCGAATATCTAAACATTAGGTTTTACCTCCCATGGCCATATATCTCTTTCCCATAAAAATGGAGTTTGATTTAAAGTATTGCTAGAAATTAAAAGTGGCCCAAATTTCTCATCATATTGCTTTACTAATTGATTATATTTTTCACGATAATCATTAAATAAAGTAATCATAGTAGTATCTTCAGGATGTAAATCTAAATATAAATTTAACTCATGAGCAGCGAAATCCATTCTAGCAAGTTCACGAATTAAAGACTCCCTTTCATTATTAGCAGGAACATTAGCAGGCTTATAATTCTTATAAGGTTGATAAAGATTAGAAAATAAATTTCCATAATCTAGACCTTGAGCAGGTGTAAACAAAGATGGCATAGTTGTATTTCGATATAAATCTTGTTGATTAACAAAATTCATATCAGTACTAGCTGGTACATAATTATTTAAAAATGGATAAACATAATTCTGGTTAAACATAATATCTCCTTTCGTTTTAATGTATTCTAATAAAATAAAACAGTATAAGACAAAAGCCCAGAAAAAAATGACAAATGTACAAAAAGTACTTGTCAAAACTTAAAAAGATTGATAGAATAGGAATGTAACTTTGAAATGGCGTCGTTGGTGAAGTGGTTAACACGCTGGTTTGTGGCACCAGTATGCAAGGGTTCGATTCCCTTACGACGCCCCAGAATGAAATGAAATCGGTTCTTATGAATCGATTTTTTTATTATGTTTGACCGTTATGGTCAAACAGTAAAACCACCTGCTATGCAG
>ENA-ORTU01000463-ORTU01000463.1-human-gut-metagenome-genome-assembly--contig:-NODE-463-length-50293-cov-3.039771_pt1 | contig 50293 bp, 37 predicted proteins | sample MGYA00241910_ERZ509184 | MGnify/ENA primary metagenome ERZ509184 (study PRJEB26280, sample SAMEA2338847) | human gut metagenome | biome: human gut; feature: human-associated habitat; material: faeces... | reverse complement strand
CGGCGCAGCGTGCGTCAGCACGATGCGAGTGTGCGTAGCACACGGGATTCCTGATGAAATGTTTTAATCAGGAATCAGTATCAGATCTCAGCGGATGCTGACATAGTCCATCGGGTTGACGGTGGAACCGTTGTAGAACATCGTGAAATGCAGGTGCGGGCCGGTGGAGTAACCGGTCGAGCCGACATAGCCGATGAGGTCGCCCTGATTGACATAGTCGCCGGACGAGACGGTATAGTGCGTCATGTGGCCGTAGAGCGACGAGAAGCCGTCGCCGTGGTTGATCGTGACATAGTAACCATAGCCGGATGAGAACGTTGCGGTCGTCACCGTGCCGCTCTTCGTGGCATAGACGGGCGTTCCCTGCGCAACAGCAAGGTCAACGCCGTTATGGAAGCGATAGCCGCCGTCGATCGGATGATAGCGATAGCCATACGGGGATGTAATCACAACACCGCTGCCCGCCGGAAGCGGGAAGAGGAAGCCGCCGGCGTTTGTGCCGCCATTGCCGCCGCCGTTGTTGCCACCGTTATTGCCGCCGCCATTGTTGTTATTGCCGCCGTTATTGTTGTTCTTGGCAGCTTCTTCCTCAGCGCGCTTGGCATCGGTGTATTCCTTTTCTTTTTCGGCAATCTGCTCCGTCAGATCCTCGAGCATGGCCTCATAGGTCTCGTTTGTCTCGCGCAGCAGGTCTGCATCGGAGACAAGCTCCTGCAGCAGCTCGTCGGAATCGGCGCGCTTGGCCGTGAGCGTCTCCTGCGCGCTGGCAAGCTCAGTCTTCTTCTCCTCGAGAGAGACCTTCTCCCCTGCCAGCTCCTCCTTGGCGGAGAGGACCTCCGTGGCGATCTGGCGCATGTTCTCGAGCATACGCTGGTCGCTCTGAGCAATCTCCTCGACCATGGAAACGCGGTTGAGCATTTCGGAGAACGTCTTTGCGCCGAAGATGATGGACCAGTACGACACGTCGCCCTGCTCCTGCATGGCGCGGATGCGCTGCTTATAGCGGTCGAGCAGGTCGTTCTGATCGGTCTGGAGCTGGTCAAGCTCCGCCTGCTTTTCGGCGATGAGCAGATTGTACTGACGGATCTGCTCGTTCAGATTCTCGACCTCCTGCCGCGTCAGCTCGATCTCCTGATCGATCTGCGCCTTCTGCTCCACGACATTGAGCGTCTGGGTATTGTTTGCGGCGATCTGTGCCTCGAGCTCCTGCTTCTTCTGGTCAAGCTCATCCTGCTTCGATTCCAGGCCGCTGATCTCCGTGCGGATATCCGCGGAATTGGCCGCGAAGACCGTAACAAGCAGACCTGTCAGGATCGCAGCGGCCAGCAGCAGCGCGATGACGGAGATGATGACTCTTCTGTACTTATACATAGTATACCCTCCTGTGCGCGTATTTCAGACCTTCAGGAATTTCCGGATGGACATCAGGCTGCCCACAACGCCGATCAGCAGACCCGTGACCACGCACACCAGCGCGACCGGCAGAGCGACCGTGCTGAACGAGACGACGTGGAGGAAGCTGAGCTGACCGGAGCTTGCAATGGCGCCGCGGATGGCCTCGTACAGGCCCCATTCGAGGAAGAACGAGCACACGGCGCCCAGCAGGCCGAGGATGAAGCCCTCGACCACAAACGGCAGACGGATAAAGCCGTTCGTTGCGCCGACCATGCGCATGATGGCGATCTCCTCGCGACGGTCGAACATGGCAAGCTTGATCGTATTGGAAATGATGATGAGCGACACGATGAGCAGCACGGCCGCGATGCAGGCCGAAACAATGGACAGCACGTTGCGGATCGTGGACATGGCGTTGGCGACCGTCGGATCGGAATAGATGGTCGCAACGCCGGGCACCTGCTTCAGCGCGTCGATGGTCTCCTGCAGCTTGGAGTTGTCCTCCAGCGTGACGATGTACTGGTCGCGCATGGTCTCGGCGGTCACGCCGTCGTACATGACGGCGTCATATTCCTTGACGAACGTCTGCAGAGCCTCCTCGCGGGAGATGAAGCGGGCATCCGCGACATTGTCGATCAGATTGATGCGGGAGCCGACGCTCTTGGCCTCGGCATCGGTGTAGCTCTCGTCGATGCAGATGAGGACCTCGTTCTCCTTCTGCAGATCGTCGACGATCAGGCCGATGTTATAGGTGATAAGGCCGAAGCTCGTGACGATCACGAGGCAGGCCACGGTGATGCAGACTGCGGCAAAGGACATAAAGCCATGCTTGAAGATCGCCTTCGTGCCCTCGCCGACGAGAAAGCTGAAATTATTGTGCTTCATAGCTGTAATACCCGTCCATTCCGTCGCTGACGACTCTGCCCTCGTCGATGGCGACCACGCGCTTGGTGAAGCGGTCCACCAGGCCCTTTTCGTGCGTAACGACCATGACCGTCGTGCCGAGCGCATTGATCTGCTCGAGCAGGAGCATGATCTCAAACGAACGCTGCGGGTCGAGGTTGCCGGTCGGCTCATCGGCGATGATCATCGTCGGATTGTTGATGAGCGCGCGGGCAATGGCCACACGCTGCTGCTCGCCGCCGGACAGCTCGTTCGGCAGACGGCGGCCCTTGTTCTCCAGCCCGACCAACTCCAGCACATAGGGCACGCGCTTTTTGATCTCCTTTGGCGCTGCGCCGATGACGCGCATGGCGAACGCGACGTTCTCATAGACCGTCTTGTTCTCAATGAGGCGGAAGTCCTGGAAAATGACACCGAGCGTGCGGCGCATATAGGGGATGGACGCGCGCTTGATGGACTCGAGCTGATAGCCGTTAACCAGCACCGAGCCGGACGTCGGTTTGAGCTCCGCCGTCAGCAGCTTGATGATGGTAGACTTGCCGGAGCCGGACGGACCGACCAGAAACACGAACTCGCCGTCATCAATGTGCATATCGATGCCGTTGAGCGCGTGCGTGCCGGTCTCATATGTTTTTGTGACGTTTACCAAATCGATCATAAATCACACCAGTTTCTTACTCAACTATTATTAAATATTGAAATGTCCGTACCAACGGCGCTGCAGCCGTGCAGCGTTCCGCGGAAGATCAGATCATACGGTTGTCGCGGGAGGCCAGATACTTCTTTACCATGAGGGCGACCTTGAAGATGATGGCGTCGTCGAACTCGCGCAGGTCGAGACCCGTGAGCTTCTTGATCTTCTCCAGACGGTAGACCAGCGTATTGCGGTGGACGAACAGCTTGCGGGAGGTCTCGGAGACGTTCAGGCTGTTCTCAAAGAACATGTTGATGGTGAACAACGTCTCCTGATCGAGCGACTCGATGGAATTCTTGCGGAAGACCTCGGAGAGGAAGATCTCGCACAGCGTGGTCGGCAGCTGATAGATCAGGCGGCCGATGCCAAGGTTTTCATAATTGATGACGGTCTTTTCGGTATCGAAGACCTTGCCGACCTCGATGGCGACCTGCGCCTCCTTGTAGGAATCGGCCAGCTCGCGCAGATGCTCGGAGATCGTGCCGATGCCGATGGTCGTGCGCACGAACAGCTCGGACTTCAGGCGCTCCTCAATGGTGCGGCCGACGCGGGTCAGCTCCTCGCCCGTCGTGTCCGCCGGGACCTGACGCACAAGCGCGATATCCGTCTCGTTGACATTGATGACAAAGTCCTGCTGCGTGTCGGGGTACATGCTCTGCAGCAGCTCCACGACGGCCACATCCGAACGGCCGACCTGCCGGACGAGATAGACCGCGCGCGGCAGCTCCGTCGGGAAATGCAGCTCCTTCGCGCGGATATAGATGTCGCCCGGAAGGATATTGTCCGTGATGATGTTCTTGACGAAGGTCCCTTTGTCGTGCTTTTCTTCATAATAGGCCTTTGCGGAATTCAGGGAGACCTGCGTCATGCGCACAAGCATCTCGGCCTGTGTGTCCGTTCCGAGCACAAAGGCGGAGTAGCCATAGGCAGGGTTCCAGCCCTTGAGCGCGTAGAACGTATACGGCTCCTCGCGCACGGGGTTCTCCAGCATGGCGGCCACCGCCGTGGCGGCATCCGGCCACTTTTCGCCGATGAGCGTGGTATCGCTGCAGGAGATGACATTCCCTTCTGCATCGATCACACCGATGGTGGTCTGTGCGGCTTCGCTGAGCTGGAGCAGTACGCCCTGAAACATACGACTTGACATAAGCCGTCCTCCTTACGCCAAAGACAAAATGTCGATATTCGGCAAAATTATGCTAGTATCATACTATTTTTTTCGGCAGAATGCAATAGGTTTTCGGCATTTTATTTCAAATCATAGGTACTTTTTTATGGAAGATTCCGACTTTTTCGTTAAATTATCCAGTTTTTCAGAGCATATTTCTAATTTTTTGTACAAGTTTTTCCAGATAGGCTTCGTCAAAATCCACAGTTTCCAAAAGTCGAATTTCGCCGCATGTCAGCTCGCGTGTCATTCCCATTGGGAGCGCTCCAAGCTCGAGTCCGCCCTCGGCAATTCGACGAAGCGCCGTGACCGGCATGCCGCGGCTGGCCAGCATCCGGCGCACCTGATGGTACTTTCCCTCGCACACGGCCACAAGGCTGCGGCCGGGGCCGAGCGGGCGGAGATAAGCCGGGCGGCAGACCGTTCCGTCGCGCAGCGTGAGCCCGGCGCGGAAGGCGGCGCAGTCCGCCTCCCCGGCCTCGCCCTCGTGGACGGCATCATAAATTTTCCAGACCGCATGGCGCGGCGAGATGAGCCGGTGCGCCAGCTGTCCGTCGTCCGTCAGAAGCAGCAGGCCGGACGTATCCTTGTCCAGCCGCCCGACGGGTGCAAGGCCGCGGTACTGCGGCGGCAGCAGCTCCATCACGGTGCGGTCGCGGGGATCGTCCGTCGAGGTCACATAGCCCGTCGGCTTATGCAGCAGCAGAACGACCGGCCCGCGCGGGCCGACCGCCTCGCCGTCGAGCGTGACCCGGTCCGATGTTTCGTCGATCTTCTGCTCCGGGGCCGAAGCGGGAACGTCATTGACGCGCACCCGCCCGGCGCGGATGATGGCCCGCAGCTCGCGGCGCGAGGCCACACCGGCCTCCGATAAAAACCTGTCCAGACGCTGCATCCGTCTGCCTCCTTCCGGCATAACCGTCCCCTGTGGGACATACATTGGAGTGACCATAAAAACCTGTTTAAGGGGGAGCTACATCATGTTTGTCATGACTGCAAAGCTGTCAAAGCCGCGGCTGATCGCCGCAGGCGTCCTGATCCTGGCCGTTGTGATCCTGGTCGTTGCGCTCGTCTCCGGCGGCGGAGACGGATCGGCGGACGCGCCCGACGGAGCGACGAACGACGCGCGCCTTGCCTATCTCGCGGGCTTCGGCTGGAGCGTGAACGGCACGCCGAAGCAGACGCAGCAGGTCCGCATTCCCAAGTCGGCCGACGACCGCGTCTTCTCGCGCTACAACGCGCTGCAGAAAAGTCAGGGCTTCGATCTCACGGCGCACGCGGGCAAGGAGGCCACGCGCTATGTCTATGAGATCCTGAATTACCCGGACGCCTCCGCGCCGGTCTACGCCAGCGTGCTCGTGCTCGACGGGCACATCATCGGCGGAGACATCACGGACACTGCGCCCGGCGGCGCCATCCACGGCTTCTGCAAGCCCGGCACCACGGCACCGAACGCCGAGCCGTCCGAGGCAACGGAGGCCGGAACGGAGACCGAGGCCGGAACGGAAGAACCGACGGAGCCCTCCGCCGAGCCTTCAACCACATCCTAAAAAACACTTGCATTTTCGCTTCGTCGTGCTATAATGACAGCAGCCAATCGAATACGACTCTTCAGGGCAGGGTGAAATTCCCGACCGGCGGTAAAGTCCGCGAGCGCGCTGCGCATGATCCGGTGAGATTCCGGGACCGACAGTACAGTCTGGATGAAAGAAGAATCGGCTGGCGCACCTGTCCGTGTTTCCTGCCGTTTACCCGAGGGATCGTATCCTTCGGGTGTATTTTTTTCTCAGGAGGCAACCATGAAACACGAAAAAATGAAAAAACTGACCGTTCTGGCCATGCTGAGCGCCATTGCCTATGTCGCAGTCGCGCTGCTGCGCTTCCCGGTCGTCCTGTTCCTCAGCTATGAGCCGAAGGACGTCGTCATCGCCATCGGCGGCTTCCTCTACGGGCCGCTGGCCGCACTGGGCATCTCGCTTGTCGTCTCGTTCATCGAGATGCTGACCATCAGCTCCACGGGCTGGATCGGCTTTGTGATGAACTTCCTCAGCTCCGCCGCCTTTGCGGGCACGGCCGCCCTGCTCTACCGCAAAAAGCGCACGCAGGGCAGCGCCATTGCGGGCCTGTTCGGCGGCGCGCTGCTTATGACCGTGCTCATGCTGCTGTGGAACTATCTCATCACGCCGCTGTACATGCACACGGCCCGCGCCGACGTCGCCGCGATGCTCGTGCCGGTGTTCCTGCCGTTCAACCTGCTCAAGGGCTGCCTGAACGCCACGATCACCGTGCTGCTCTACAAGCCCGTCGTGCAGGGACTGCGCCATGCGCACCTGCTGCCGCCGAGCAAAACGCCCGGCCGCATGCCGGTCAAGCGCCGTCTGGCCGTGTGGCTCGGCGCACTGGCCGTTCTGGCCGTGTGCATCGTGCTCGTTCTGGTCCTGCACGGAACGATCTGAGTCTCAGAGGCGCAGCAGATCGGTAAAATGATCGATGCGCTTATCCCAGTGCGCGGGCTTGCCGAAGCCGTAGGCCGCCCACACGAACGGCAGGCCCGCCTGCTCGGACGCTTCCATGTCGCCCTGCGTGTCGCCGACGTAGACCGCGTCGCGGACATTGCAGCGCTCACACAGCAGGCGCAGCGTCTGCCCCTTCGGCAGGCCCGTGTTCCCGAAGCAGTCGAAGTCGCTGATCAGGCCGCCGAGGCTGCCCTTTTCCATCAGCAGCTCGATATAGCCCTGCTGGCAGTTGCTGACGATAAACAGGCGGTGCGTTTTGTGCAGCTCCGTGAGCGTTTCCTTGACGCCGGGGTAGAAAATATGGCACGGATCACGGCGCAGGCGCGCCATCTCGCCGTCCATGCAGCGGTCCATGACCTCCATGGCCTGCTCCTGCGGGACGCCGGGCACCACGACCTGCGCGATCTCCGTCATGGTCTTGCCGAACAGCGGACGGATGCTCTGCTCCGTGCAGTGCGGCGCAAAGCCCATGCTCTGCAGGCCGTCGTTCCAGCCCTCGGCTACGAGGGCCACGGCATCCCAGAGCGTGCCGTCGACATCAAAAATCAAGCTTTCCATTGCTGATACTCCCTATTGTGACGTTTTCTCCTATTGTACCGATTTTCGGTGCTCCCGTCAACCCATAGATAAAGCCCGGTGCGAAGCAGCGTTCTGTTCCGCACCGGGCCGTTTTTTATGCGTTGCTCTGCTCCGTTTTTTCGGGCAGCAGGTTCGTCATGCTGCGCAGGCTGATGCCGAGCGTCGACATGTTGTGCAGCAGGGCGGAAAGCGTCGGCTGGATGACGCCCGTCACGCCCAGGAGAATGAGCATGAGGTTGAAGCTGACGATGAACCGGTAATTCCGGTCGATGCGTCCCATAAGGGCCTCGCTCAGGCGGCGCAGCGTCACAAGCTCGAACAGGTCCTGCGACGAGATCGTGATATCGGCGATCTCGCGGGCAATGGCCGCACCCGTGTTGATGGCGATGCCGGCATCCGCCTCGGACAGGGCCGGGGTGTCGTTCACGCCGTCGCCGATCATGATGACCGTGTGGCCCTCGGCGCGGCGGGCGCGGATGTAGGCCGCCTTGTCCTCCGGCAGGACTCCCGCGTGGTATTCGTCCACGCCGACGGCGCGCGCCACGGCGGCAGCCGTCTTTTCATTGTCGCCCGTCATCATGACGATGTGCGCGATCCCCTGCTCATGCAGAGCGCGGACGGCATCCGCCGCCTCGGCCCGGAGCGGGTCGGAGATGCACACGACGGCGGCAAGTTCGCCGGAAATGGCCAGATACAGATGGGAGTAGGCATCGGAAAGACCGTCGAATTTTGCCTCGTCGCCCTCCGGCACCCGGCATCCCTCATCCTCAAACACGAAGTGATAGCTGCCGATGATGACCTTCTTGCCCTCGACGGTGCTCGAGATGCCGTGCGCCACGACATACTCCACGCTGGAGTGATATTCCTCGTGGTTCAGGCCGCGCACGCGCGCCTCTTCTACGACGGCATTGGCCAGCGAGTGCGGATAGTGCTCCTCGAGGCAGGCAGCCAGACGCAGCATATCGTCCTCGCGGCGGCCGCCGAACGTAACGACCTCCGCCACGCGCGGCTGCGCATAGGTCAGCGTGCCCGTCTTATCGAACACGATCGTATCCGCTTTGGCAACGGCTTCGAGGAAGCGCCCGCCCTTGACGGACATGTGCCGGGCATTGCTCTCGCGCATGGCAGACAGCACGGCGATCGGCATGGCAAGCTTCAGTGCGCAGGAGAAGTCCACCATCAGAACGGCAAGCGTCTTGGTGATATTCCGGGTAAACAGCCACACGAGGGCCGTTCCGCCGAGCGTATAGGGCACGAGCCGGTCCGCCAGACGGGAGGCGCGGTCCTCCGCCGTGGATTTCAGCTTTTCGGACTCCTCGATCATGCGGACGATGCGGTCATAGCGGCCACCGCCCATGGTCTTTTCGACCGTGATGAGGCACTCGCCCTCCTCCACGACCGTTCCGGCATAGGCATAGCTGCCCGGCGTCTTGCGCACGGGGAGCGACTCGCCCGTCATGGACGACTGGTTCACCATGGCCTCGCCGCCGGTCACGCGGCCGTCGAGCGGGATCATGTTGCCGGTACGGACGACGACGCAGTCGCCTGCGTGGATGTCCTTCACGGAGACAAGCAGCTCCTGCCCGTCCGCGCCGCGCACCCACGCGCGGTCGACGTTCAGCGCCATGGCCCCCGCCAGATCGGCGATGGACTTTTTGTGCGTCCAGTCCTCCAGCAGCTCGCCGAGGCCGAGCATGAACATCACGGAGCCTGCCGTATCGAAGTCGCGGCGGACCAGTGAGACCGTCACGGCCGTTGCATCGAGCACGGAGACAGAAAGCTTCCCGTGCAGCAGGGCGGAGAGACCGGCCTTGAGATAGCGCACGGAGCGCACGATGGCGATGCCCGCCCGCACATAGGCAGGCAGGAACAGCTTGCAGGCATAGTGGAGTGCCGTTTTCCAGACGAGTTTGTCCTCAAATTCGCGGTTCAGCGCACGGCCGGTGTGCTCCGGGACGAGCCCGGCCTCCTCAGCCGCCGCGAACGAGAAGGAGGAAAGCGCCGCAAGCACGGCGCTGCGCACCTCGCAATATTCAATGACAGCGTCCTGCGTGCGATCATAGACCTTGACCGACGCCACGCCGTCCACGGCGCGCATGGAATACTCCAGCAGGTCTGCCTGCCAGAGCGTCATCCGCCCGATGCACAGATGCACACGCAGGCGGCCCTTGGTTTCATGTAAAATTCTGCACTTCATAGGATTCTCCTGCCCGCAGCCGGGAAGGGTTTTTCCTCCCCGGCTGCACATGATTCAGGCCTCGGCAGGCTCTGCAGCGGGCTCCTCCGCAGTATCGGCGATCTCCTCGCAGGCAGCGGCGGCACGCTCTTCATTGATGGCCTTCGCATCTGCCAGAATGTCCCCGCAGTTTTCACGGAGCGTCGTAACCGTCGTCATCACGTCTTCCTTCGCACGGAGCACGGCAGCCGTCGCGTGGGTATAGACCTTTTTCGCGTCACGGCTGCTGAGGATCCGGATCCCAGCCGTTCCGAACAGAACGCCGCCTGCAAACAGGCCAAGCTTTGCTGCAATACGCATATTGATTTCCTCCAGTTTTCGTAACTTCAGAAAAAGTAAGGTTTGGCTAACATTTGACCGCACTCGCTTTTCCCGTGCCCGTATGATACACCGCAGGGCCATAAATGTCAATGCTTTCCCGCCCCACTTTTCGAGAAAAATCCGCAATTCTTGACAAACGCAGGCCGCCCGTTATAATGAAAGCAGAAAAAGGAGGAGACCGCATGAAACGCTTATTTACCCGCCGGACCGCCGGGACGGATGCAAAAGTTGACCGGCTCGTCATGGAATACACCCGCCGCAGTGCGGCCTCTCCCCTGCTGCAGCATACGGAGCGGCTCGTGCTCGACCGGAGCGAGGGCATCGCACACCTCAGCTCCGTCGGCAAGCACACCGCCGAGCGCCGCTGCTCGCTCCCGTCCGCGGCGGCCCGCCTGCTCGACAGGCTCCCGCAGGGACTGCTGACAGTGCCGCCGCTTGCCTCCGGGACGGACGATGCCGCGGCGCGCTATGCGCTCACGCTGCGCTGGTCGGACGGCGCGTCGCAGCGCATTACCGGCCGCTATGACTGCACGGGCCTTCCGGACGGCTGGGCAGAGCTTGCCGCCGAGGCAGATACCCTGCTGCGCTTCTATACGGAGGGCGAGCTGTTCGACCCGTCGCGCGCAGCCGCCGCGCCGGGGCCGCTGTTTTACTGCGCCGTGGAATTCGAGCCGCACGGCACATGCTACTCCTACCGCTCCGAAGACCGGACGCTGGAGCCAGGCGAGCTTGTGGTCGTTCCGGCCGGGCCGGATGCGCACGAGCTGCTGGGCAGGATCGTCGCGGTGCAGGCCTGCACGGCCGAGGACGCGCCCTACCCGCCCGCGCAGACAAAGCCGGTCCTCCGCCGCGCCACCCCGCAGGATATTCTGGAGCTCGGCGAACTCGTGTAAAGATAAAGCAGGACCCGATGCGGCTTTCCGGTGCCGCATCGGGTCCTGTTATTACTTACGATTTTTTCGCCGGGACGGTCCAGTCCGGCGTCTGGCTCAGGATCTTGAGCGTATCCGTGGCGGAGACCTGCGCAACGGCCAGAACCTCCCCCGGACTGAGCGACGTATCCGCCGCTGCCAGCGTTTGCTCGTCGATATACTCCGTCGGCACCTGCTCGCCGTCGACCAGAATGACGCTGTACGGCGTGAAGTTCGTGCCGTGGACGGTCAGGCCGCCGTCGCTGCTGCTCACGCCGGTGAGCATGATCTTGTCGACACCAAACTGCAACTCCATCGGCTGCACCGCCACCTCGCCGCCCGTTGCATAGTGCTTGCCATATAGCATGTCATACTCCAGCATGCACAGGCCGTTCTGGAAGGTCTCGCTGCCGGTCTCATCGTAGCCGTGGCTCTGATGATAGCGCAGGATCGTGCCGTCGTGGACGCCGAAGCGGTCGAGCACCATGGCGGCCAGCTGATAGGCCTGCACATCGCGGTCGGTCTTTTTGGCATGGAAATTCGTCCAGATGACATATTCCGTGGACTGCACGGTGCCGCAGCTCAGCTCGTCCTGCGTGATGCCGAAGCTCGGCAAATGATCGCCGTAGAATACGACGACCGTCGGCTCGCTGAACGTGGAGAGCCGGCGCACAAGGCGCGCGACAAAGGCATCCGTCTGCTTGAGCTGGTAGAGGTAATACTCCAGCCCGGCGCGGCGGGATTCGGCCTCCTCGCCCGTGACCATGATGGTCCGCGCTCCCTCCAGCGGCTCCGTGGGATATTTCCCGTGGGGCTGCACGGAGACGGTGAAGACGAGATCGCGGCCCTCGGTGGAGCACAGCGCCTTCAGGATCTCCTCCGTCAGAACGGAATCCTTTGCCCAGCCGAGCGGATTCCGCTCGACGTCGTGCATGTATTCCAGCGACGTGAACGTCTCGAAGCCGAAATTGGCATAGACGCGGTCGCGGCTGTAGAACGTGGCGTTATTATTATGGATGGCGTGGGTGGAATAGCCCGCGCTCTGCAGCGCATAGGCCATGGATTCGCAGGTTCGGTTCTTGACGACGGTCTTGTAGGGATACTCCCCGACACCGAAGTGGTCGAGATTCATGCCGGAGAGGACCTCGAACTCGGTGTTCGCCGTGCCCGCGCCGATGGACGGCACATAGAACAGGCCGCTGGAGCACGTCTCCTTCAGCCGCTCAAAATTTGGGACCGGATTTTCGCCGTAGGTCAGGTCCTTCAGATAATTCGCGTCAAAGAATGACTCGAGCTGCACAAAGATGAAATTTGGCGTGCGCACCCGGTCGGCAGGCAGGTCGTCCTGCTCGCTGAGGAGCACGTCGATCGCTTCCTGCGAATAGCCGTCCGGCTCACTGATGCCCTGCGTCACCGCACTGGCGGAGAAGCAGTAGGCAAAGCCGTTGGAGTCGTAGGCATCCGGCAGATTGGGGAAATGCGAGGCCAGCGTCCCGCTGCGGAGGAAGGCGACCGTAAAGCCCGCGAGGATCACGCCGCAGAGCAGAACCTGCACGGCAGCGAAATAATAGGACGGGCGCGTCTTCTTCGCGCGCAGCCACAGGAGGACGATCACGCCGATGAGGGCCGCGATGCCCAGCATCAGGAGGATCAGCACCGGCTGGCTCATATAGATCTCGATGATGTCCCGCACGGACGACAGCAGCCAGATATCCGGCGCCGTCAACGGCGTGGCGCGGAAGCCGAGCAGGATGCAGTTGGCAAGGCCAAGCCCGATCCAAACAGCGGCGAACAGTAGGAAGCAGAAGCTGCGCTTGCGGAACAGCAGGGAGAGAGACAGCGTGAATAAAATAATGAGAGAGTCATAAAAAAACTGCCACGGTCGCGTCACCATATAGTGCAGGCCATCGCCGAGGGACCTGCGCGACAGGCATTCAAGCGCCAAATTGATGACGAACGCAGCAAGGATATAGCCCAAAAAACGGAGAATATTTTCACGGTTCCATTCCTTTCCCACTCGGCGGAGCGAAAAGGGACGCTTCATTTTCATCACCCCAGAAGTCATAATTCTGCGCTAACAGTATAACACTTACCCCGAAAAAAGCAAGGATTTTTCCAGTTCTTTTCCAAAATTCAAAGTTTCGCCACAATTGAAAACAGTTTGTAACGAAAAAGCGGAGCCTATGTGAATTTCCGATCAAAAAATCGAAAATTTCTTGCAGGGGCTTTACACGGGTGATATAATATAGGATGAAATAACAGCCGAATGCCGCTTTGCGGCCTTCGTTTGGAAAGGAAGCAGAAAATTCATGACTACCATTGACATTTACTCCGGATTCCTCGGCGCGGGCAAGACCACGCTCATTAAAAAGATGATCCGCGAGGCCTATCAGGGTGAAAAGATCGTCCTCATCGAAAACGAGTTCGGCGAGATCGGCATTGACGGCGGCTTCATGCAGGACGCCGGCATTCAGGTCAACGAGATGAACTCCGGCTGCATCTGCTGCTCGCTCGTCGGCGACTTCGGCCGCGCGCTGAAGCAGGTCATCTCCGACTATCATCCCGACCGCATCCTCATCGAGCCGTCCGGCGTCGGCAAGCTCAGCGACGTCATCGGCGCCGTAGAGCGTGTTGCGGACGAGAGCGTCACGCTCGGCAGCTTCATCACCGTGGCGGATGCCACGAAGTGCAAGGTCTATCTGAAGAATTTCGGTGAATTCTACACGAACCAGATCGAGACCGCCTCCGCCATCATTCTCAGCCGCACCGGCTCCATCTCCGAGGAGAAGCTGGCTGCCGCCGTGGCCCTGCTGCGCGAGCACAATCAGAACGCCGTCATCATCACGACGCCGTGGGACCAGCTCTCCGGCGCACAGATCCTCGAAGCCATGCAGAAGCAGCACACGCTCACCGAAGAGCTGGCTGACATGATCCGCAGCGCCCAGTCCGAGGAGGACGACGAGGACGAAGAGGAAGAGCACCATCATCACCATCATCATGACGATGACGGCGAGGAGGACGAGCACGAGCATCATTGCTGCCACCATCATGACCATGATGACGAGGATGAGCATCACTGCCATCACCATCATGACCACGATGAAGACGATGATGAGCATGAGCATCACTGCTGCCATCATCACGATCATGACGACCATGACGAGGATGAGGACGAGCACCACTGCTGCCATCATCACCATCATCACCACGGCCACGACGCCGACGAGGTCTTCCAGAGCTGGGGCGTCGAGACGCCGAAGAAGTTCACCGAGGAAGAAATCCGCAATGCCCTCGCCGCACTGGACAACGGCGAGACCTATGGCATCGTGCTGCGCGCCAAGGGCATCGTTCCGACGGCGGACGGCACCTGGCTGCACTTTGACCATGTGCCCGGCGAGATCGACGTCCGCACCGGCACGGCCGCTGTGACGGGCCGTCTGTGCGTCATCGGCTCGAAGCTGGACGAAAAGGCACTCGCCGCCCTGTTCGGCGTGTAAGGAGGCTGCCATGGCCATTCCCGTCTATGCCTTCACCGGCTTTCTGGACGCCGGAAAAACGAAATTCATTCAGGAGACGCTGGAGGACGAACGCTTCAACGCAGGCGAGCGCACGCTGCTGCTCATCTGCGAGGAGGGCGAGGAGGAATATGACCTCTCCGTCTATCCCTACCAGCATGTCTATCCCGAGGTGATCGATCAGGAGGCCGTTACGACCGAAGAGCTTTCACAGCTGTTCAAAAAGCACCACTGCGAGCGCGTCGTCGTCGAGCTCAACGGCATGCTGCAGGTCGGCCCGTTCTACCAGAAAATGCCGGAGGACTGGCAGATTGCGCAGGAGGTCATGTTTGCCGACGGCACGAGCATTCTCGCCTACAACGCCAACATGCGCTCCCTTGTGGTGGACAAGCTCACGGGCTGTGAGATGGTCGTGTTCAATCGTCTTGCACCGGGCACGGACATCATGCCGCTGCACAAGCTCGCCCGCGCGCTGAACCGCCGCGTCGGCATCCTCTATGAATACACCGACGGAACGACGCAGCCCGACGAGATCGAGGACCCGCTCCCCTTTGACATCAACGCCCCGGTCGTGGAGATCGGCGACGATGATTTTGCGCTCTGGTACCGCGACATCACGGAGGAGCCGAAGAAGTACGACGGCAAGACCGTCCGCTTCAAGGGACAGGTCGCCCGCCTGAAAAAGGACCGCGACGGTTACTTTGCGCCCGGCCGCTTTGTCATGACGTGCTGCGTGGAGGACATCGCCTTCATGGGTCTGCCGTGCAAATACGCCGACGCCGCCTCTCTGCACGCCCGCGAGTGGGTCACGGTCGAGGCGACGGTCTCCGTCCGCTTCCATGCGCTCTACCGCGGCACCGGCCCCATCCTGACGGCCATCCGCGTAACGCCCGCCGAGCCTGCAAAGAACGAGGTCGCGACATTCTGAATCAAGCCCTCATATAGCGAAATCCTGCCGGAGTCAGCCACTCCGGCAGGATTTTTTTGGCTCAGTTTTCGTCCGCAGCTGCTCCCATGGTCGCAGCGAAGGCCGCTGCGGCATTCTGGACCGTTTCTGCGACGATGTTCTCCGCCACCTGATGCAGATCCGTCTGCAGGACGCGCTCCACATAAGGGGCGTATTCTTTTTCCGGCACGCAGTAGAGGCGGAAGCAGCACGAAAGATAGCGGCGGATCTTCCGCTCCATCGTGAAGTACATATCGCACGGGACGGACATATAGCTCCGCGTGACACCGGCGGAGGCCAGCTCCAGCTCAAACAGCTCGCTGTCGTCCGCGCGCTTCATCCAGCGGGAGAAGATCTGGCGCAGCCGGGGCGTCATGCTCCGGTTGATGAAATCGGACGTCGACGGCAGCGAATACGCCGTGACATACAGGTCGCGCAGCGGCTCGGAGCACTCCGCGATATGGAGCTGCAGCCCCGTCTCCATGGCGTACAGCAGCAGCGGCGACTGATCCGCCGGGAGCATCTTCTCCGCGCGGGAAAACTGTGAGCGGAACATGATCTGCGTCAGGCGCAGCAGCAGTGCCTCCTTATTTTCAAACGCGGCGAAGAACGACGCCGGAGACATTCCGGCCTTGCGGGCGATCTGCGCCGTCGTCGTGCGCTCGTAGCCCTGCTCGAGGAAGAGCGTCATCCCCGCATAGATCATCTTCTGTTCGCGTGCAATTCCTCTGGCCTGCAGCCCATGACCCGGCATGGCACTCGCTCCTTTCAACTGAATATATGAATCAAAAATAAACTCCGGTCAAATGATATCACATGCTGTCGAATTTTGCAAGCAGGAATTTGTGGATTTTCTTGGTATTCTCCTGGAATTATCAACTTTTCTCATTGTCTGCATAAAGCGATCCCCGGCCTTCCGGTCGGGGATCACACTATAGCATTATACATTTTCCACCGCAGCCGGGTGCCAGAAGCCGACGGCATCACGGACGAGGACACAGCTGCGCGTCAGCTCCGCTTCTCCGGCGGCATTGGGCGCCACGCCCCATGCTGCAGCGCTGTCCTCCGGGACACGGAGCCTGCAGCGGAACGTGAAGCGCAGGCGGTTGCCGCAGAGCGATTCGACGCCGCTGCTCGCACCGTCGCGGGCCTCGTGGGCGCTCAGGCTCTGCACCATGGCTCCGGCAGCACTCTGGGCGATGGTCTCGTCCTCAGCGGACCCGGTCACGCCGACGGCGTAGAGGCTGCGCGGATAGGCATCCTGCTGCTCCAGCCCCTGCAGGGCGGCGGCGAGATCCGCGCCCTCCGGCTGGTCCAGCCAGACACGGCCGCCGGGTGCATCCAGACACAGGGCGGAGACGCCCTTCCAAAGCGTGAGCAGCGTGCCGCCGCCCGCTGGCGAGCTGAGCGTCACATAGCTGTCAAACGAGAATTCCTGCACGCCCGGCGCTTTGCGCTCGGCCCACTGCGCAGCATTGGCGGCATCGAGCACCGCAGCGACCGCAGCGGCGTCCAGCATGCCGCTGTGCTCCAGCTCCCCGCTGCGCGACCACTGGCACAGGCACAGGGCCGCGCCGTCGTCTGCCAGAGCGGCCAGCGTCCCGGCATTGGGCAGCTCGACCGGCTCGGGCGGCTGCGTGGGGTTGGTCGGTGCGGCGGTCGGCTCTTCCGTTGCGGGCGGGTCCGTCGGGTCAAGCGGCAGCAGCCCGCCGTGCTCCGCCGGGCCTCGGGAACAGGCGGCAAGCGAAACGGCCAGCATCAGCGCGCACAGCGCGGAGATCAGCTTTTTCATCTCCATCATCCTTTCGTCAAAAATCGTAAAATATGTCAGCGAGTGTATTTGCTCAAAACCGTTCTATCTATTCAGACGCGATTTCTGCGCATCCGTTCCGCTTATTTTGCGTTTCTTTTTTCTGGGCAGCACCGCACAATTGCAGCTTCGGCCTTCACCGAATGCTCTCGCTGAATTATGCGGTACTGCCCTTGTTTTAACCGAAAGATTCTATTATAATAAGGGTATGTTTTGGAAACACCTGTACGGAGAGGATGACTGCCGTGTATTTTTCCCGGGAAAAATTGAATGCGCTCGTGCCGCCCGCCGGGCTGGAGGGCGCGGCCGAGCTGCTGAACGGACTGGAGTATGATCGGAGCAGCGTATGCTCCGCCGTCGTGACCGCCCTGCGCCCGCTGCTGGCGCGCCTTGCGCCGGAGCCGGAGGCCGGATGGCTGCCCGCGCTGTATGCGTGGCTGGACAACGGTCTGTTCCCCGATCCCGCCTATCAGGCCCCGCCCGAGGCACCGGTGCTTGCCGCGCTGGCCGAGCTGCTGGACGGCGTGCTCGCCTGCGAGGATGCGCCGTTCGATATGCTGACCGATCTGGCTGCGCACGGCCCGGAGGACGGAAGCCGTGTCGCCGATGAGCTGCCCGCCTTCCACGCCGCACTGCACGCCTCGCATTTTGTGACCATGCTGCGCATCGGCCGGGAGCTTCTGCCGTTTGACGCCGCTTCGCACACCATCGGCGTGCACAACATCGCCACGCTGACCGCCCAGTGCGCGAAGGAAGCCGGGCTTCCTGTCGACGTCCCGCTCGTCAGCGCGGCCGCCCTGTGCCACGATATCGGCAAGTTCGGCTGCCGCGGCGCGGATGCAAAGCGCATCCCCTATCTGCACTATTATTATACCTGGCAGTGGCTGTCCGGCCACGGCATGGAGCACATCGCGCATATCTCCGCGAACCACTCCACCTGGGACCTCGAATTTGAGAATCTGCCCGTGGAGTCCCTGCTGCTCATCTATGCGGACTTCCGCGTGCGCGGCACGCGCGAGGGCGGGCGCGAGACCGTGCGCATTTATTCACTGGCAGAGGCCTATGCGATGATCCTTTCAAAGCTGGCGGACGTTACGCCGGAAAAGGAGCGCCGTTACCGCACGGTCTATACGAAGCTGCGCGATTTTGAGGCCTATCTGCACAGCCGCGGCGCGGCCACGGAGCCTGGCCCCGCGCCGCAGCGCGAAACGCGCGACCCCGCCCTGCTCACGCAGCAGGAGGCGCTGGACGCCCTGCGCGCGCTGACGTTCGACCACGCCATCCGCCTGATGCATACCGTCAGCACGGACGCATCGTTCGATCAGCTGCTCGAGCAGGCCCGCGGCGAGAAGAACACGCTGCGCATCCGCACCTACCTCGAGCTGTTTCAGGAATACCACACCTATATGTCCGGCGGAAACAAGCGCAAGCTGCTCGCCTTCCTCTATGAGCTGCTGCTGTATCCCGAGGGCGACGTTCGCCGTCTGGCCGGGCAGCTCATGGGCAGCGTGCTGGCCAACAGCGGGCCGAAATACCGCAAAGAGCTGCCCTCCGCTGCGCCGCAGGACGCAGCCGCGCCCGCGATGCTCTCCGTGCTGGAGGAATCGCTCGGCCTGTGGGAGCAGACCGTGGCGCAGTGCCTGCACCCCGACCACAAAATCTCCCCGAAGCACGCACAACGCATCTCCAACTCGCTGAAGGCCGTTGCCGAAACGCTTCTGGCCGAGACGGAGGACGCGGCGCGGCTGGCGCAGCCGCTGCTCTCGCGCCTGCCGGATGCCACGGACGAGGACAGCTTCGTGCTGCTCGACGCCCTCTACCACACCCCGCCGCATGCCGTCTCCACGCTCGCCCCGGCGGCGGACCGGCTGCGCGCCCTGCTGTGCGGTCCGGACCAGAGCCGCCGCATTGCGGCCCTGCGCTGCCTGCGGCGCTTCCGCGCCGCCGCGCCGGAGGACCTGCTGCAGGAGGCCGCTGTGCCGCTTGCGGATGATCTTCCCGCCGTGCGTGCCCTGCGCGGCCGCCTGAGCGGCAAAACGCCCGCGCCGCTCTCGGAATCCGAGGCCTCGCTGCTCTACCTCAGCAATCTGAAGACTGCCGTGCCGTGGGTCGTGAAAAACGCCCAGATCGACCTGCTGCAGGCCGATGCGCTGCAGCACACGGGCAACACATTCCACACGGCGACGCATTTTTCCAATCTGCTGTCCGTCAGCGAGCACCTTCCCGTGCGCGAGCACGCCGGGCGCGCGCTTCTGACCATCAGCACGCGCCTGAGCGTCGACCAGCGCAATGAGATCATCGTCGACCTCATGCGCGAGCTGGAAAACGGGCAGGAGCAGATCGCACGCTTTATTCCCCGTTATCTCGGGCGGCTGCTGAGCACCATGCCGGAAAAGGAGATCCGCGAAAGCATCGACTTCCTCGACGGCCTGCTGCGCAGCGGCAGCGCCCGCGCCGCTTCGACCTCGCTCCGGACGCTCGGCAGCCTGATCTCCGCCCTGCCGGAAAACAGCGTGCTGGCGGAACACTGCCTCGGACTGCTGCTGACGGGCGTGTCGCACTATGACGAGTCCGTGCACCGCAGCGCCATGACCGTTCTGTGCCACGATGTCATCGGCAGCGAACGCCTGCCGTTCTCCCTGCGGGCGCACTGCTTTGCCCGCGTGAGCAAAAAGCTCCTGTGCCTGCTGGCCGAGCCTGCACCGGGCAAGCTGACGTTCTTCAACCGGGCTGCCATGCTGAATCACCTGTACCGCTTCCTTGTGCAGGCGGAGGTCGTGCAGGGCGGGCTGCGCTTTCCCGCGCCGCTGCCGGCCGCATTCTTTCCCGGCACGTTTGACCCGTTTTCCGCCGGACATAAGCGCATCGTGCAGGAAATTCGTGCGCTCGGCTATGAGGTCTATCTCGCCGTGGACGAATTCTCCTGGAGCAAGCGTACACTCGCGCGGCTGCTGCGCCGCCGGATCGTCAACATGTCCGTGGCCGACCAGTGGGACACCTATGTGTTCCCGAACGCCATCCCCATCAACATCGCCATGCCGGAGGACATCGCGCGCCTGCGATCCTGCTTTCCCGGCCGGAGCGTGACGCTCGTGGCGGGCTGTGACGTCGTGTGCGGAGCCTCGGCCTACCGCTCGCTCCGCCCCGGCGGTGTACAGGAGCTGGATCACCTGCTCATCCGCCGCGGAGAGACGGACGAAACGGACATCCGCACCCGTCTGCAGGGCCGCGTGACGTTTCTGGAGCTCCCGTCACAGCTCGAAGGCATCAGCTCCACGCGCATCCGCGAATCCATCGATCAGGACGTCGATATCTCCATGCTTGTCGACCCGATCGTCCAGTCCTATATCTATGAATACGACCTCTATCTCCGTTCCCCGCAGCACAAGAACGTGCTGCAGGCGCAGGAGCTGGAATTCCGCATCGTGACGGGGACGGAGGACGACCTCCCACCTGCCCTGTTCGAGCGGCTGCGCAGCACGCCGGAGCCGCTGGCCATCCTGCTGCGCAGCCGTAGGCGCCATGTGGCCGTCGGCTGGTGCTGCGGCCATACCGTGCGCCCGGCGAGCCTGTTTGCGGAGCTCGGCTCCGTCGAGGCCGCTTCGGCCGTCCGCCGTCTGACCTCCGGCAAGCTGCTGAAGCTCGACCATGTGGAGGCGGACGACGCGCAGACGCGGCGCATGCTTGTCAATGAGCTGCTCGCCCGCAGTCTGGCGTCCGACCACACGTTTGCGCTGGCCCGCTGCGAGGGCGAATGGCTGGAGGAGCTCGGCTTCTCCCCCGTCGAGGATGCCGAGGGACTGCTGTGCGTCGACATGCGCGCGCCCATTGTCCTCATTCAGGACGTGCTGCTGTGCATCAAAAAGCCGCACCACGATGAGCCGCAGGTACGCGCCGCCGTGGAGGCCGCTCGGCCCCGCCTGCGCCGCGCGCTGTGCGCGCTGTATCCCGGCAGGCTCGTGCTGAGCTTCGACGCGGAACTGCTCAACCAGTCGCTCATGTACCGCGTGCAGAAGCTCGGCGGTGTACTCGGCGCACCGGCCGGGCAGCTCGGCCGGGCCATGTGCGTTCCCTACGGCAAGATTCTCTCCGACGAGATCGTGCCGAACACCGTCACAAAGACGCTGCATGTGGACAAGACATTCGCGCCGGACGGCAGCTCGTTCTCCGTCCCGGCCTACCCCGGCTACGACACCGTGCGCAATCAGGTCCGCACCATCAAGGCCTTCCGCCGCCCGGTCATCCTCGTGGACGATCTGCTGCACAACGGTTACCGCCTCGACAAGCTCAGCCCGGTTTTTGCCGCGGAGGAGCTGGAGATCCGCACCGTCGTCGTCGGCATTCTCTCGGCGCGCGGCCGCGACCTCATGGAGGTGCAGGGGCGGCAGGTCGAGTGCGAATACTTCATCCCGAATCTGCACTACTGGGTCACGGAGAGCCTGCTGTATCCCTTCCTCGGCGGCGACAGCGTCGGCACGCCTGCGCCGGGGCGGATGCTGCCCTCCATCAACCTGATCCTGCCCTATTACTACCCACGCCACTATGTTGGAACGACGGACGCCGCCATCCGCGACCTCAGCCGCACTGCGCTGGAGAACACGCTCTCCATCCTGCACGCGCTCGAACAGGCGCATCAGGAACAGTTCAGCACGGCGCTGACGCTGCGCCGCCTCGGCGAGGCCCTCTACCGCCCGCGTCTGCCGGACCGAGGCCGGTCCCTGCGCTATGACCTGTCGCTTCCCGCCTCCGCCTGTCTGGAGGACGATCTGCTGCGGCTTGACCGCATCCGTATGCGAGGAGGAATGATCCATGGAGCTTAAACAATGGCACGGCTTCTGCCTGTGCCCGCTGGGCGGAGCCTGTCCGCCGGATGCCGTGCCCGCAGACGCGCCGTTTTCCCCGCTGGTGTTTCTTGTCCGGCGCGATCCGCTGCGCTCCCGCGGCCTGTTTGCCGTTACCGTGCTGGACGAGGTCTTCGAGGCCGAGACGGCCGGTGTGCTGCTGCCGCCGGCGCAGGGGACGACACCTGCCGAGCCGCTGCGCGAATTTGTGGCGGCTAACGGCGCCTGCGTGCTGAACACGGCGTTTTCCGCCGCATTCTCCGTTCTGGAGCGCTGGCACCGGAAGCGCACACAGCCGCTGCGCGTCACGCTCGTCGGGCTCGGCGACGTCGGCGGCACGCTGCTGCTGGCGCTGAAGCTGCTCGGCCGGGAGCTGGGCGAGCTGCGCATCTATGACCCGAACGCCGCGCAGTGCCGGCGCTACGAGCTGGAGCTGAATCAGGTCCTTCCGCTGGACCACCCGCTGCCGCCCGTCACCGTCTGCACGGAGGACACACTGTTCGACTGCGACCTGCTGCTGTTCACGGCCTCGCGCGGCGTGCCGCCCGTCGGCTCCGGCGTGGCGGACGTGCGTCTGGCGCAATACGAAAAAAACCGCGCCATGCTGCGCAGCTATGCAGCCATGGCGCGCAAAACGCACTTCACCGGCCTGTTCTGCCAGATCTCCGACCCCGTCGATCCGCTGGCCTGCGCCGTTTTCCGCGAAAGCAACCGCAACGCCGCCGGGGAATTTGACGGCTGCGGCCTGCTGCCGGAGCAGGTACAGGGCTTCGGCCTCGGCGTGATGGCGGCGCGCGCCCGCTGGTGTGCGCAGGAGGACGGCATCGACTTTTCGAACGGCCGCGTCTACGGCCCGCACGGCGGCGGCCTTGTCGCGGCAAACGATCCCGCAGCCTACGACGAAGCGGTCTCCGCCCGGCTGACGGAGCGGGCCGTGCATGCCAATCTCGAGGTGCGGGCGCTCGGCTTCAAGCCGTATCTCGCCCCCGCCCTCTCCTCTGCCGCCGTGAGCATTCTGTCCCTTGTGCGCGGGCAGCCTTACTATGCCGCGCTGCCGCTCGGCGGCGTGTGGCTCGGCGCACAGCGGCGCATGACGCCGCTCGGACCGCTGCAGCGCCGTGAGCCGCTCCACCCCGCGCTGCTTGCCCGCATCGAGGCCGCGCGGCTGGAGCTGGAGGCCTTCTGCCATGATGCCTGAGCCGCTGACTCTCGTCTGTCCGTCGGCCGGGCCGCGCCTGAGGGACGTGATCGAGACGGCGTTGTGCGACCTTCCGGTCCGCAATGCACAGGATGACCTGCGCGGCGCGCGCATTCTGTTTGCACTCGATGCAGGCTCCGCCGGGATGGATGAGCCGACGCTCCGTCTGCTCCGGCGGCTGCGGAGCGAGCCGGGCTGTCTGGAGGGCTCCGTCTGCGGCTTCGTTGTCGACGGAGAGACGGAGCTCTACACCAAGGCGCTGGCGCAGGATCTGGCGCTTGCCGCGAATCTCGCCGGAGCGGCCCTGCCCGGCAAGCCGCTCGTGGAGGGCACAGGCTCCCTCTATAACCAGCACATTCTCGCCGCGCGGCGCGGCATGAGCTGGGAGGAGACGTACCGTGCACGCACGAGGGAGCTGGGAGAACGCCTGCTCGTCTTTTCCCCGAAGCGCGTCGGGCGGCCGAAGCTGCTCGTGCTGCATGCCTCCGAAAGCGGCCGCTCGAGCACGCTCTGGATGGGCCGCGAGCTGAGCCGCCGCCTGAGCGGCTGCTGCAGCATTGCGGAAATTTCGCTGCGCAACGGCACGATCCACGACTGCCGCGGCTGCTCCTACAGCGCGTGCCTGCATTTTGCGCGCAGCGGCAGCTGCTTTTACGGCGGAGCCATCTCCGAGACCGTCCTGCCCGCGATCCGCGAGTGCGACGCCATGCTGTTCCTCTGCCCGAACTACAACGATGCCGTCGGCGCAAATTTCACGGCCCTGTTCAACCGCCTGACGAGCCTGCTGCTGCAGTGCGACCTGTCGGAAAAGCAGCTCTACAGCGTCATCGTCTCCGGCTACTCCGGCGGCGATCTCGTCGCGCGCCAGCTGCTCGGTGCGATGTGCCTGAACAAGACCGTCTCGCTGCCGCCGCGCTTCTGCCTGCTGGAAACGGCGAACGACCTGCCAACGGCGCAGGCTCTGCCGGGCATCGCCGGGCGGCTGGACAACTTTGCCGCTGCCATGCAGCGCTCCCTGTGTCAGCCCGCCGGGAACAGCTCGGAAATTTCACCGAACGAATAGCCCATCTCCTCCCAGCGCGTGAGCAGACTGTCGAGGATGGCCGCATTTGTCTGCGAGGTGCTGTGCAGCAGCACAACGGCTCCGTTGTGGATGCGCGGGATGAGCTTGGCATAGGCCTGCTCCGACGTCGGCTGATCGTCCTGCAGCCAGTCCACATAGGCAAGGCTCCAGAACACGGTGTGATAGCCGAGCTGCTGCGCCATTTCGAGATTTTTCTCGGAATAGATGCCCTGCGGCGGGCGGTAGAATCTTGCAAGCTCCTGCCCGGTCGTGTCACGGTAGAGCGTCTCGAGGGACTCGAGCTCCTGCCGGAACTGCTCCATCTCCCCGATCTTCGACATGTCCCAGTGGTGGTAGGTGTGATTGCCGACCGTATGCCCCTCCTGCGCCATGCGCCGGACGAGGTCTGGATTTCGCTCGATGTAGTTGCCGACCAGGAAGAATGCCGCCGGAGCATGGTGCTTCTGCAGCGCATCGAGGATCTGCGCCGTGCAGCCGTTCTCATAGCCCGCGTCGAACGTGAGATAGATGCGCTTCTGCGCCGTATCGCCAAGGAAGGCCGCATCATACTGCCGCAGCCGGTCCGCCGTGGTGTTTCCCACGGGCGGCTGGCCCTCCTGCTGGAAGCTCAGGCCCCACGAGCCTGCCGGGAGCGCCGCTGCCTGCTTGGCCGCGCCCGCGCCCGCAAGGGCCAGAATGATGCCCAGCACGAGCAGGACGGGCAGATTCCGCCGGTAAAAGTTTCGCATGTCCATCACCTCGCCTCAGCTTATGCCGCCGCTGCCGGGAAATATGCAGGGCGCGAATTTCCCGGCTGTCAAGTTTTTTCTCTTGACAAGCGCACATCCGTCTGCTATAATACCCAAGGTCAAGGGGGGCAGTATCATGAAACAGGAAGCCTTTACCATGTCCCTGCTCTTCGACACCTACGGCGCGCTGCTGACCGAAAAGCAGCAAACCTATTTTGACCTCTATTACAATCAGGATCTCTCGCTGGCAGAGATCGCCGAGCAGGAGGGCATTTCCCGTCAGGGCGTTCACGACGCCATCTCCCGCAGCGAGGCGCTGCTCGCTTCGTTCGAGCGCGTGACCGGCTGCGTCGCCCGGGAGCAAAAGCTCCGCCATGCCCTCGCCGCGATCACCGCCGAGGCCCAGCCCCTGCTGCAGGCCGGGGATCCCGCCACCCGGCAGGGCGCCCAGCGCATCCTTGCCGCCGTTGATTCCCTGAAGGAGTAGCCATGGCATTTGAAGGTCTGACCGCAAAACTGAACGCCGCGTTCAAAAAGCTGCGCGGCAAGGGCCGCCTGTCCGAATCCGATATCAAGGAGGCCATGCGTGAGATCCGTCTTGCGCTTCTGGAGGCGGACGTCAGCTATAAAGTCGTCAAGGACTTCGTCAAGTCCGTTTCGGAGCGCTGCTCCGGGCAGGACGTGATGGAGAGCCTGACCCCTGCACAGACGATCGTCAAGATCGTCAACGAAGAGCTCATCCGTCTGATGGGCAGCGAAAATCAGCGTATTTCCATCTCCCCCAAGCCGCCGACGGTCGTTATGCTCGTCGGCCTGCAGGGCGCAGGCAAGACCACGAACGGCGCAAAGCTCGCCGGTCTGTTCAAAAAGCAGGGCAAGCGCCCGCTGCTCGTCGCCTGCGATATTTACCGCCCCGCCGCCATCAAGCAGCTGGAGGTCGTCGGCGGTCAGCTCGGCATCCCGGTGTTCCAGATGGGGCAGGAAAACCCCGTGAAGATCGCCAAGGCCGCCATCCGCCATGCGCAGCAGCACGGCAACGACATGGTCTTCCTCGACACGGCCGGCCGCCTGCATGTGGACGAGGCCCTGATGAACGAGCTGAAGTCCATCAAGGCTGAGGTCCAGCCGAATGAAATTCTGCTCGTCGTGGACGCCATGACCGGTCAGGACGCCGTGAACGCCGCCCAGTCGTTCAACGAATGGCTGGACATCGACGGCGTGATGCTCACGAAGCTCGACGGCGATGCCCGCGGCGGCGCTGCGCTGTCCGTCAAGGCCGTCACCGGCAAGCCCATCAAGTTCATCGGCACCGGCGAAAAGCTCGATATGATCGAGCCGTTCCACCCCGAGCGTATGGCTTCTCGTATTCTCGGCATGGGCGACGTGCTCACGCTGATCGAAAAGGCCGAGCAGGCCCTCGACCAGAAGAAGGCCGCCGAGCTCGAACAGAAGATGCGGGCCAACAAGTTCACGCTCGCCGATTTCTACGATCAGCTCCTGCAAATTCGGAAGATGGGTCCCATGCAGGATCTGCTCGGCATGATCCCCGGCATGGGCAGCATGAAGAATGTGCAGGTCGACGAATCGGCCCTCGGCCGCGTCGAAGCCATCATTCTCTCCATGACGCCCTATGAGCGCGAGAATCCCGCGTGCCTGAACTCCTCGCGCAAGCGCCGCATCGCGCTTGGCTGCGGTCAGAAGGTCGAGGACATCAACCGTCTGCTCAAGCAGTTCGACCAGATGCAGCAGCTCATGAAGCAGATGAACGGCAAGGGCAAAAAGCGCAAGCTGCCCGGCAAAATGGGAGGCTTCCCCGGCTTCCCCGGTATGTGATCATTGGACCGCAACCAGGTCTGACGATATATTTTGAATTCTATTTGGAGGTGAAACCCCATGGTTAAAATCAGACTGAGAAGAATGGGTGCGAAGAAGGCTCCTTACTACCGCATCATCGTTGCTGATTCCCGCAGCCCGCGCGACGGCCGCTGCATCGAAGAGATCGGCACCTATGATCCCCTGACCGAGCCGGCCACCATCACTGTCGACGCCGAGAAGGCCCAGCAGTGGATCAAGAACGGCGCTCAGCCGACCGACACCGTGAAGGCGCTTTTGAAAAAGGCTAACGTCCTTTGATCGAGAGGGACTGCACGATGAAGGAACTCTTGCTCTATGTGGCAAAGCAGCTTGTTGACGATCCCGAGGCCGTGACGGTCACGGAGCGTGAGGACGGCGAGAGCACCGTTCTGGAGCTTCGCGTTGCGCCGGAGGATATGGGCAAGGTCATCGGCCGCCAGGGACGCATCGCAAAAGAGATCCGGACCATCATCAAGGCCGTCTCCCAGCGTGACGGCAAGCGCGTCACCGTTGACATTGTGGACTGATGCAAATTCGCTCGCTGCATCCCTGCAGCGGGCATTTTGCATTTTTCCCCCTTTTGCCCCGTCGGCCCGCGTGCATACCGTTATCGTGCATGCGAACTTGTCATGGAGGAACCGCTGTTATGAAATCTGATCCGCCCCGCGTCCGGGCGCTGCGCAGGCAGTTGACCGCGACGTTCTATCGAAAAAATAAAGCCACATTCTTTGTCACAGCAGGAGCAATGCTCCTGCTCGGCGGCGCGCTGCTGGCCGTCGCCTGGATCCTGCAGCAGATCATCGACATTGCCTCCGGCGACAGCGTTGCGCCGCTCGTGCGCATGTGCTGGCTGTGTCTCGGTGTTCTGGTGAGCGTGACGACGATCTATGTGGTGCAGTGCTATACCTACCCCGCCTTTCTGCGGCGCGCCATGAAGCAGTATAAAGAATACGCCTTCACGGAGCTGACGAAGAAAAGCATCAGCACGTTCTCGGACGAGAATACGAGCCGCTATATCTCCGCCCTGACGAATGATGCCGTCTCCATCGAGACAAATTACCTTGCGAAGATCTTTACACTTCTGACAAAGAGCGTCTCCTTTGTGGGCGGCCTGGTCATGATGCTGCTCTACAGTCCCCTGCTCACCGGCTTTGCCCTGCTGCTGTCGCTCGTGCCGCTGGCCGTTTCCGTCCTGTGCGGCAACAGGCTGGCGCGGATGGAGACGGAGGTCTCGCGGCAGAACGAGTCGTTCGTCGCCATGACGAAGGACCTCCTGTCCGGCTTCTCCGTTGTCAAGAGCTTCAAGGCAGAGGCAGAGGTCGTTGCCCGCTTCTGCCGCCGCAACGAGGAACTGGAGGAGACGAAGGGCCGTCGCCGCCGCATGGAGGAGGTCATCACCATGCTCGGTACCGGCGCCGGAATCGTGGCCCAGCTCGGCGTGTTCCTGTTCGGCGCCTATCTTGCCGTGACGAAGCAGGGCGTTACGCCCGGCGTTGTCATCGTATTCCTGCCGCTCATGAGCTTCGTGGTCGATCCCATCGGCTCCGTGCCGCCCATCCTGGCCAACCGCCGTGCCGCCGTTGCCCTCATCGACAAGCTGGCCGACGCCGTGGGCAAAAACGTCCGCGAGAGCGGCGAACAGATGGACCCGGTCCTCCGCGACGGTATCACCATCGATCACCTGACCTACGGCTATCACGAGAGTGCGCCCGTCCTGAACGATGTTTCCGTCCGCTTTGAGGCCGGAAAAAGCTATGCCATCGTCGGCACATCCGGCAGCGGCAAGTCCACGCTCGTGAACCTGCTCATGGGCAGCAGCAACGACTATCAGGGCAGCATCCGCTTCGATCAGCGCGAACTGCGCAGCATTGCAACGGAATCACTCTACGGCCTTGTTTCCGTCGTGCAGCAGAACGTGTTTATCTTCGACGATACCATCCGTAACAACATCACGATGTTCCGCCACTTTGACGAGAAGCTTGTGCAGCAGGCCACGGAGAAGGCCGGTCTGACTCCCCTTTTGGCCGAGCGCGGCGAGGACTATATCTGCGGTGAGGGCGGCTCCGGCCTCTCCGGCGGCGAGCGGCAGCGCATCTCCATCGCGCGCTGCCTGCTGCGGCAGACGCCCGTCCTGCTCATCGACGAGGCCACGGCAGCGCTGGACGCCGCCACGGCCTATTCCGTCAGCGCCGCCATTCTGGCCATTGAAGGTCTGACGCGCATCGTCGTTACACACCGGCTCGAGGAGCCGCTGCTGCGGAAATATGATGAAATTCTCGTTCTGAAAAACGGTGAGATCTGCGAACGCGGCAGCTTTGACGCCCTGATGGCCCGCCGTGAGCAGTTCTATTCCCTGTTCAACGTGGCAAACGGCTGACCCTGACCGAAAACACGGAGCCCCCGCTCTGAAAGCGGAGGCTCCGATTTTTTGCGCCAATTTTGTTCAGAAGCCAAGCTCCTCGCCGACGAGGATGACATGGATGCGCCCGGCGGGGCGGCAATTTCGCGTGATGAGGATCTGATTGCAGATGCATTCCTCACCGTGGCAGTCGGCACAGCAGCCGGTCTGCGCGCACGGCGTTTTGCCGAGGAAGCGCTGCTCATTTTTCGGCGCGGCGATCGTTCGGGCACGGCGCACGGCCTCGTCGAGCGTATCGACGACCTTGTTCATCCCGGCGATCACGATGATCTCGCGCGGACCGAACACAATGGCAGCAACGCGGTTTCCCTTGCCGTCGATATTCACCAGTTCTCCCGTAAGGCTGACGGCATTCGCGCCCGTCAGGAAGAAATCGGCAGAGAGGCAGTCGTGGGCCGCCTGCTCCCGCTCGGCATCCGTCTGCATGCTCTCGCGGTCGATGACGCGCCACGGGCCGTCCCGCAGGGCCTGCTGCAGGCCGATCTGGTCAGCAGAGCGCGCGCCGCCCCAGCCAACCAGAGAGCCCTGGGGGATCAGCCGCAGCGCAGCAGCAAGCGCAGAGGTCCGGTTCGGGCAATAGCATGCATCAAAATGCCGGGCGCGAAGATTCTTCAGCAGGAGCTGCGCGCGCTTTTCATAAAACAGCGAAACAGGTTCCATCGGTATCCCTCCGTTTTTCTTTCATTTTATCGCGCCGGAGGCAAAAAAGCAAGGGATTACGGAAGTTCTGAAAAATTGCCGCCCTGTCCCGGGGGACAGGGCGGCCGGTATTTGCTTATTTTCCAGCGGGGACGATGGTCAGACCGTTGAGGTCCAGACCGCCGCCAACGGTGTCGATCAGCGTGATCGCGCCGGTCTCATCGAAGGAGTAGAGGCGATGCGCCGAGTCGGTCACATAGAACAGGCCGGTCGTCGGATCGTAGTCCATTTCGTTGAGGCGGTTTTCGACCATGAGGTCGACCTCCGCAAGCTTCGTGAATGTGGTGAGATCTACATCCGCGCGGATGAGCTCGGTATTGCCATAGCCTCTGGCGAGGACATAGACATTGCCGTCCTTGCAGGCAACGGTACGCGGAGACGGGATGTTCGTCATGCCAGACATATCGCGGTAGGCCGTCCAGTAGTTCAGCTGCGTGGGATCCATACGGGACGGATTGAACTGGAACAGGTAGAAGCCCGCGACAACATACAGCACCTTATTTACCGGGTCATACGCGAGATCGTTGGCATCGGTGAAGGTGTAGACCTGGCCCTTCAGCGTGGTCTGCTTCGACGTGAGGTCGTAGTAGTAGATGTAGGGCAGGCCGCCTTCGTTGACGACATAGTACAGGCCGCCTTCGTAGTCATAGGCAAGACCCGTGATGTTCGTGCCGCCGCTGAAGGTCGCAACCTCAGTCGCCGTGGAGTCCGGCAGCTCGGGGTTGAAGCTGTAGAGGGCGTCGTGCTTGGCGGAGACCGTGTAAGCCGTGGAGACAGGCTTGCCGGTCATGTCGACCACAGTCAGCGTGCAGGTGGCAGTAACGCCGGTCTCAACGCTCGTGGCGGTGATGACGACATTGCCTGCGGCAACGGACGTGACCAGACCGTTTGCATCGACCTTCGCGACGTTCTCATCGGAGGAGCTCCAGGTGATGGCCTGGTTCGCCGCGTTGGACGGACGAACCTTGCCGGTAAGCTGGAAGGACTCGCCAAGGGCCAGACGGCCGACGGTCTTATTCAGCAGGATGCCGTTGACCTTGCCGACAGGCGTCTGCTCCGCCGTGGGGATGGAGCACAGGAGGCCGAGATAGGCATCGCCCTGCTTCGTCGTGCGGCCGGGAGCGGTCTGGACGGAGATCTTGCCGAGGTTCACGAGCTCAGGCGTGCCCTCGCCCAGCATGAACATGTACATGCCGCTGCTCATGGCCAGCTGCTTCGTGTGATACGTTGCATGCAGGTACAGACGATCCGTGCCAAAGTCATAGGTCATCTGTGCGTTGTAGGACATGCTGCCGTAGTAGGTGCTGCCGGTGCCAACCTGAGCGCCCGGGATATCCATGACGAAGGTGCAGGCAGCTGTCTTCGGATCGACGGTGTAGAGCTTCGCCTCCACGCCGATGGCAGTGCTTCCGGCTGCGTAGAGGACGCCTCTCTTGTCGATTGCAAGAGCCGTGACCTTCTCGGAGGTCGCCGCGATCTCGGTGACGGCGCCGTTATCAAGGTCGATCGTCACAAGCTTGCCGCTGAGCGTCAGGCCGTACATGGTGCCGGTCGTGTAGTCCATGGCCATGCCGGTGACCTGATCGGTCTCCACGTCGAGGTTGACGCTGCCAAGGTTCGTGTAGGACGAAACGTCCGAAGCATCGAAGCGGTAGAAGTCGCCCTTGGAGTTGTAGGCGTAGACACAGCCGTCGTAGTAAGCGCCGGTGCGCAGGGAGTAAGTACCGATGGCAGAGGTCGTCACCGGGCAGGTTCTCAGGTTGTTGTCCGGGACCTGCAGCCAGAAGTCATAGTAGCCGCTGCCGCCGTTCTGGTCGTCGTTCAGGAACGAGAGGAACGTGCCTGCGGAGGCGTAGACCGTGACGTCGATGCTGTCCGTGAACGGGCCGCCCTCGACCTCGGGATTCTTGTTCGTGATGGAGACCGTGACGGTCGCCGTGCCGACGCCGTGGAACGTGGCAACACCAAAGCGGTCAACGGTGACGACATCGGGGTTGCTGCTGGTCCAGGTGCGAGTACGGACAGTCGGGCGGACCGGGGTCGTGACGGTATCGAGCTGCAGCGTGCCGCCGACAAGGCCGGTGACACTGTCGCCGTTCGTAATCTCGATGCCCTCAACGGGGATGTGCTTCGTCTCCGGCTCATTCTCCGGAATGGTGAACATTGCAGTGGACTCAACGCCAGACTTCGTGGAGACGTTGCCGATCTTCACGATCGTCGCTTCGAGCTTGTCGGGATCCCATTCCTGCGGGTCGATGCGGACGAGGCACAGCGGAGAAGAACCGGCATTCATGCAGGGGTTCCAGTAGATGTTTCCAGTGTTGTAGTCATACATCATAGAAGCATAGTACCAGGTATCCTGACCGAGGGAGCCGAGCTTCGTCGTGCTCAGGGTGTCGGCATCGACCATGTAGAGGTTGCCGGACATATCCGAGACGATGATGTAGCCTTCTGCAGTGACGGTCATGGCGGGGGTGATCGCCGGGCCGCCGATCTCGCCGGAGTAGGTGCCGAGCAGGTCGATCGCGCCGGTGTCGAGGTCGACAATGGCGAGGCCGCCGTTCGTAAGATCGACCGCATACATACGACCGGTGTTGTAATCGAAGCCCATGTTGCCGAGCTCGACGCCTGCGGTGAAGCCGATGAACTCGATATCGCCGAACGTGGTCTTATCCGGGGTCTCTCCCTTGTTGACCTTGAAGCGGTAGAGGGACGTGCCGACGCCGAACGTGCTGTCATCCATAGCGCGGGCTTCCTTCACAACTGCGTAGACATAGCCGTTGTAGTAGGCTGCACCCTGCCACATGGCATCGGTCGTGCTCTCCTCGCCGTCGATGCCGACAACCGTGAGCTTCTGCTTTGCGATCTGTGTGAGCTGCGTGGGCGTTTTGTCGGAGAACGTAACCCAGGTAAAGCCATTGGCGGCGTTCTTGTAGTCCGCCACAATATAGGTGTAGATGGCATCTGCGGAGCCAACGACGCGGACCGTAGCGGTCGCGGTGTAATCGACCCACTGCGGGACGGTGGAGCTGGTTTCTTCATCCCAGTGCCAAGGATCCCAGACCTTGCCAGTCGCGGTGATCTCGGTCTCGCCCTCGCCTACGGCGGTGACGAAGCCCTGCTGTGTGACGGTGGCGATGGTCTCGTCCGCGGAGGCCCAGGTCAGTTCGCTTGCCTTAGCGTTCCACGGATTCCACTCGACCTCAAAGCGCTTGCGCTGGCCCTGCGTCATGGTAAGCTGATACGGGGAAAGCTGGAAGCTCTCTTGCGGATCCACGCCGATGGTGAACAGATCGGACGTCTTGTCGGTCGGAACGAACAGGGACGTCTGGCCGCCGGGGCCGTAGGTGCCGACCTCTGTGCACTTGCCGGTGGCAAGGTCGACCTTGTAGGTCATGCAGACATTGATGTAGGTGTTGCCTGCAGCCGTCTGGCTGTGTGCATACCAGTACATCGTGTCGGTGTTGTGATCATAGCCCATGGACTGGATGACATTGCAGCCGGAGTAGTTGGCGTAGTTTACGAAATCGGTCGTGCCGATGTAGGTGCACACGCCGTCGCGCTCGAGGCTGTAGAGCTTACCGGCGGTAGAAATGCCGTAAAGCTGGCCTTCCGTCGTGCAGCCGAGGGTCAGGATCTCACCGTCGGAGCCGGTGATGTCGGCGATCTTCTCAAGGGAGATGGAGCCGTTGGAGTAGAAGCTGATCTGGAAGAGAGCGTTGCTTCCGTCATCCTTGCCGTCGCCGTCGCGGTCGCCTTCATAGTTCCAGCCGACAGCGTAGAGGTGGTTGCTGACCGTATCCGAATCGCTCTTGCCCTTGTCAGAATAGTCGAGTGCCATGTCGTACAGGACCTTGAAGCCGCTGTCGCCGACATTGCCGGACTGAGTGACGAGGGTCTGAGAACCCCAGTAGGTGTTGTACGGGGTAACAAGCACGACCGCGCCGTCCGTTGCGCGCTGGGCCACGAGGTAGCCGTTGACGTACTCTGCAGAATAATAGCGGTTCGAGCTGTCGAACGTCTCGTTGCGGTAGTCGCTCATGTCTGCCTTGTTGGCGCTGAACCAGCCGCCTTCAACGGCAGCGCGGTCAAACGTCTCGCAGCCATACAGGCGGTCGGAGCTCAGCTTCTGCATGGCAGGCTTCTGATCGGCCATTGCGCCGAGGTCGAGGGAGACATCGATTTCCGTCTCATTGCAGGCGTAGTCCGCCACAACGATGGTGAAGTCGGGGCCGAAGCCGGTGATGTCGTAGTCCTGGGTAAAGGTCTTGCCCGGCTCATTCTTGACTTCATACTTGCCCATAATGATGCCGTCGTTGTTGACGAAGATCAGGGCCGCGATGTGCTGGTTGTCGTTGAGCTTCAGCGGAAGAAGGACCTTGCCGTTCTCGATCTTGAGATCCTGCTGGAGGGTCGCCTCATTCTCCACAACGGGAGCCTTGTCGTCCAGCGTGACATCAAAGGAGAAGGAATCGTCCATCACGTCGTCGCCGTCATCAAGCCATGCACTGGCAGTGTAGGTGACGGTCGTGCCGTCGGGCAGCTTGTTGTCGTTCTTGTCAAGGCCGTTCCAGACCTCGCCTTCCTCTGCCAGAACATACAGCGGGATGATCTGGCCGTAGCCGGAGTTATAGTAGGACTTTGCCATATACTCGCCGGTCAGGTCGAAGTAGACCTCGTTCGTGACCTTATCCTTAACCTGGAAGTTGATCTTCTTCAGGTTGCGGAGCAGGCCGACGTCGATCTCGGCAAGCGGGTTGGCATAGGAGAAGGCATTGTACTCGTCGCCGGAAGCGCCGGTACGGATGTACGGGTTCGTGCCGATGGCGGCATTGTTCGTGAAAATGCTGAGCGGATACAGGCTGGCTTCGTCTTCGTCAGCAGAGTCGAACGCAGGAGCCTGAGACCAATCGCCGTAGAAGCCGAGGAACGGCATCTCGAGGTCGGTCGTGTCATCCGTGGCGGACTTCACATAGAGGAAGCCTTCGACATACATGCCGTTCTCGAAGGATGCGTCGAGATAGGCCTTGTCTTCCGCGGTCAGCGTGATGGTGGCAGTCAGGGTGACGGACTCGCCAGCCGGAACGGTGACGCTCTCGAGCGCTTCCGTGCCGGAAATGACGGCATTCTCCGTCAGATCGGTGCTGACCTCAAGCTCTGCGCAGTAGGCCGTGATGACATCGACATCATCCTTGTTGACGGTGCCGTCGCCATTGACGTCCAGATAGGCATAATGCACATTGTCCTCAGCGATGGGAGCATCGTCGGTGACGTGCAGCAGCAGGACGCGGGCGTCGGCCGTCGTGATCTCGCCGTCGTCATTGAAGTCATACTTCATGATGTTCGACTCGGTCGCACCGGCCACGGTCAGGGAAGCGCCCAGCGCATAGGGAGCGTGGCCGATGAACGTGCCGTTGGTGTAGGTCACGACAGTTTCGGTGAGAATGGAGGCATTGAACGTATAGGTCAGATCCTTCTCGCCGGACATGTTGTTGATAGTGAACGGGAACGTGTAGACACCGTTTTTGGCATCGTCGTCGCCCAGCTCCGCCTTGGCGCGGTTCTCATAAGCCTGCGCGTTGGACAGATAGGCAAGGGAGCTTGTTGCCTTGACAAGGTTGGCAAGACCGGCGCCCTGGCCTCTCGGGGAGACCTCGAGGCCGTTGGAATCGAGGATGGGATCCGCCGTGCTCATCAGGAGGTTCGCAGCGACCTGACGGAGCTCTGCTTCCTGATACTGCGGATAGTTCTGGCGCAGATACTGCATGAGAACAGCCATCGCACCGGCGATCTGCGGGGTCGCCATGGACGTACCGCTCATAAGGCCGTAGTTGGAGCCTGCAATGCTCGGATCACGGGTGGAATAGATGTTGCCGCCGACACCGGCGATCTCCGGCTTCAGCTTCAGGTCCGGGGTGACGCCCCAGGAGGAGAAGTCGCTGAGGGTGCGGTCGCGCTTGACCTGCACGAGGTCGCCGTTGCAGCATGTCAGGGTCTTGACGCCCTCGGCGAACTGCGCCTTCATGTACTCGCCGTCTGCCTTGGAAACAAAGACTGCGGGGATGTTATCGCCGCCGTCATTGATCTGCATGTTGAGCATGCCGGAGGCATTGTTGTAGACCACGATGCCGATCGCACCTGCAGCCTGTGCAGCGGCCTGCTTGTCGGGGAAGGAGCTGGAGCCGCGGGAAACCAGGGCGATCTTACCGCTGACATCCACATTCTCATAGTCGCTCGCCTCGCCGTAACCGCCGATCGGAACGAACTCCACAGACTGGCCCTTGAAGTTGCTCAGGAACTTCGTGGCGTTCGTCGTTGCGGTGTCGTTGTAGCCGATGGTGCGGCCGTTCACGGTGAAGTACAGGGATTCTGCGCCGTCGTTGTCGATGGAGGCAATGGACAGAGCGGCAGAAAGCGTACTCGGGGTACCGACAACGCCGTCATCGGGGTTGCCGGAACGGGAGAGATTCCATCCGGTGCGGTTCTGATACGCAGCGTTCGTTTCGTTGCCCGCAGCGATCAGGACCTCGATATCGGTGCTCTCGAACAGCTCGAGCGTTTTGCTCATGTCGCCGGTCGTAAAGCCGCCGGCTGCACCAAGGGAGAGGTTGCAGGCATCGACATCCAGACGGACGCAATCTTCAAGGCCGGCCATGATGGTGTCCCAGCCGGCGCCGCCGCCTGCGGAGAAGACCTGCATGACGATGATCTGCGCATCCGGCGCAACACCGATGACACTGCTGCCTTCGATCTTATTAGCAGCCGTGATACCGGCGACATGCGTGCCGTGGTCATGCTGTGCCGTTGCGTGCGATACATCGAAATCACGCGTGTAGTAGTTGAAGATGAACGGAAGCTTGCTATTATAATAGGAGCGATTGCGCAGGCTCGTCATCTGGCCCGCATTCAGCGTGTTCCAGATGGCATCGACGCCTTCCTTCGTCAGGGAGCTCTCGGTGAGCTTATCCTCGGACAGAGCGCCGAAGTTCGGATGATCGACCACGATGCCGGTGTCCAGAATGGCGACCTTCATGCCCTTGCCGGTGAAGCCCGTTGCATTGAGCTGATCGGCGCCGATCATGGTGGTGGCGTTGCTGGTCATGGGCTGCAGCTCACCGTCAGACGTCAGGGTGGACTCCTCCTCGGGCAGGGAGAACGTCGGGGCGACGTAGACATGATCCACACCGGGAAGCGCCTCGAGGGCTTCCTTATTGCCGTACTCCGTCTTTACGGCCACGCCGGTCGTAGCGATGGTGTAGGTGTAACCCAGCTCGAACTGTGCGTCATTGCGGAACTTCTGGGTGAGGTTTGCCTTGAGCGCATTGAGCTCGAGACGGAGCGCAGCCTCATAGGCAACAGCCTTCGGCGCGCGGGTGGCGATGTCGTCCTTCGTGAAGCCTGCCACGAGCAGCGGGCTCTTCTGCATGACGACGATGAACGTGACAACCTCGTCCGCCTTGGGCTCGCTCTCGGCAAGCTGTGCGGAGAAGCGGTCTTCGCCGTTCTGCACGAGCTTCGGCTCACCAGCCTCAACGGGCTGCTGCGCGTCGGGCTCGACAGTCGGGTCTTCAGCGATATTGCTGCTCGGGAGCTGCACCGGGCCGTCCGTGGAGATCTCCGGGACGTTGCCGTCTGCAAAGCCGCTCTCCGTGGCAAAGGCCATGGGAACGCCCGTCAGAACAAGTGCCAGCGCAAGGAGCAGAGACAGGATCCTTTTCTTCATTGCGGCTCCTCCCTTTCTCAGTGCTGCACCAGCGTGGCATACCGCACGATGACGGTGGCCACCTGACCGCGGGTGGAATTACCGGTGGGATCGAGCTTATTCTCGCCCACGCCGTTGATAAGGCCAACGCTGACGGCCCACGTCATTGCGGGGACCGCATAGGCGCTGACGCTGGAGGCATCTGCAAAGGCCTTCAGATCGCCCTTTGCCGTGGTGTCGACACCGGCAAGCTTGGCATAGCGCGCAAAGAACGCGACCATCTGCTCACGGGTGACATTTTCCTCCGGAGCAAACTCCGTTGCACTCACGCCGTTGGTGACGTTGTTCTGATAAGCCCAGATGACAGCGTTCGTGTACCAGCTGTTCTTCTCGACATCGCGGAACGGTGCAGTGCCCTTGACGGAGGGCTCCCCTGCGATGCGGTACAGCACGGTGACGAGCATGGCGCGGCTCATCTCGGTATCGGGCTGGAACTTCGCGCCGCCCATGCCGATCATGTAACCGCGGCTGACGACGAAGTCGATGCCCTCGTGATAATACTCGTTCCGATCGACGTCCGTAAAGCGGGAAGCCGGGCACTCGACGAGCAGCGTAGCGGTGGACTGCAGCTTTGCATCCTTCGCGCCGCTGATGTAGCCGCCCTGCAGGACGACCTGCGTTCTGCATTCCTGCAGAGCCTCAAACTTGAGGGTCAGGACGGTGCCGGCCTTGGCAGCCTTCGCACCGGCAAATGCCGCAACGACGGCGTCCTTCTTGCCGGAGTTGACCTTCAGGCTGAGCTCCGTGCCTGCGGGCCAGGCCTCGCCTGCCTCTGCGCCGACGAACTTCAGGCTCTTGCTGTCGTAGGCAAAGGTCAGCTTTCCGTCTGCCACGACGCCGTCTGCCTCCGTGTTCACGGCGACGCAGACCTCATCGCCGCGGATCACATGCTGGGATGTGACCTGAAGCGTGAGGAGAGAGCTCTCGATCGCAGCGACGCTGGTCAGACCCAGGCCGAGCACCAGGGCGACTGCCAGCAGCAGCGAAAAGAGCCGGCGAACGTTACTTCTCATAATCTCTGTTCCTCCTTCTTTTTGATGCACCCGAGCCGGGTACACGGGCCCGCCGTTCCTGCCGAGTCGGCAGTATTGCAGCGGCAAGCTGCAATTTTTGCAGCTCATACCCAATTTTACCATAAACACAGGAAAATCGCAAGCATTTATTTTTAATATTTGTCTCATAAATAGTCGTATAGTCCTGACGGCGTAAAAATTTGGTAAAAAATACCCGTCCGGCACCGGTCAGGTACCGAACGGGCCATATCTTACTTCTGTTCGCTGACGTATTCCAGTACCCAGCGGAACAGGCGTTCGAGCGCATCGGGCCGCGTGATGTAATTCACGCGCTCACCGTCGCCGCGCGTCTCCAGATAGCCGAGCTTGTAAAGCCCGTAGACGTTCCGGGAGACCGTGCCGGAGTTCAGGTTCATCGAGGCCGCAAGCTGTGCCGCCGAAAACGGCTCTGCGGCACAGCGCCGCAGGATCTCCAGCTTGTCCTTACCGGTCAAGGCGCGCATCATGGCGCACAGTGTCTCGGCATCCGGCCGGACCTGATGTGCCGCCGCAAATTCAAAGCTGAGGTTCGCGCCGAGATAGGCAATGCGCACAGTCTTGCCGCCGCTCTCGAACCACTCCGTCCAGAAGCCGACCATGTTGAAGTTCCACAGCGCGATCCAGACCTCATCCGGCTGCATCTCCTGCGTGAAGAGATACGACGCGCGGAACATCTCCTGCTGGAACGTGTCGACGGAGTGCGTCTGAAAGTACTTTTCCCAGATGGCCAGCTGCGCGCGATTCCGCTCGGTCAACGCCTGCATTTCGGCCGCCAGCTGCTCGGCGACCGGGCGGAGCAGCTCCGTCAGCTCGCGCAGATAGGTCTCGAACTCCGTCAGCACGCGCAGGATCTCCCATCGTGCCTCCATGGAGCATGGCAGCCGTTCCAGCTGCACCTGCAGCGGCTCCGGCTCCTCCTGCGGATCAAGCGGCTCCAGAACGAGGCCCATGGTGTTCATGTCGTTGATCTTGAAGCCAATGCCCGACATATACCGGAACATGCGCAGCAGCTCAGCGGCAAACGAGTCAATATCGGTGCAGTTGAGCGGCGTGGCCACGAGCATGGTGTGCGCAAGACAGCAGCAGGTCTTCTCATCCGTTCCCGGCAGCTTTTCAAAAAAATAGCGCAGCCGCGCCTGATGCGGGTCGAGCGTCTGCGTGACGGCTGCGGAGATACGATCCAGCTCCTGCGCCAGCTGCAGGCCCTGATCCTCCTTCTCGAGCAAGTAGCGGCCGAATTTTCGGTTTACACGCTCATAGTCTCTTGTATATGCTATTCCATTTATATAATAGTATAAAAGATAGACGGTTTCCGCAAAAAGGCAGGGTTTATCGATCACACGAACCTTCACAAGATCACTCCTTTGCGGCTATTGTAGTATACGCCCGCGCAATTTGTCAACACCCGTTTCGGAAAAAACTTGTATATTTTGCTGGAATCTGCCGCATAAAAATCGGTCGTTCCTGTCATTGTCACAAAGCGCTCCCCTGCCGGAGTTGACAAATTTCTGCCTTTCCGGTATGATAAACCAAACGGCATATCCGAAAAACGGAGCTGCCGCAGGAGGGACTATGAAATATGATTTTAGCACGGTGCTCGACCGCACCGGCGCGGATTCCATTGCCGCAAACATCGATCCCTGGGGCGTGAGCCCTGCTCCGGCGCAGCGCATCCCCATGTGGATCGCGGACATGAGCTTCCCGACCGCGCCGCCGATCCTCGAGGCGATGCATAAGCGTCTCGCTTTTCCGAACTTCGGTTATTTTTCCATGCCGGATGAATATTTTGACTGCATTCTCCGCTGGCAGGAGACGCGCAACGGCCTGACCGGCCTGAAGCGCGCGGACATCGGCTATGAAAACGGCGTGCTTGGCGGCGTCAGCTCGGCCGTGCAGGCCCTGACCGTCCCCGGAGAGGCCGTGCTGCTGCACGCCCCGGCCTACATCGGCTTTACCCATGTTCTGGATAATCTCGGCCGCAAAGCGGAGCTTTCTCCCCTGCGCCGCGATGAAAACGGTGTCTGGCGCATGGATTACGAGGACATGGACCGCCGCCTGAAGGAGCATTCCATCCGCCTTGCCATCCTCTGCTCGCCGCATAACCCGACGGGCCGCGTCTGGGAGCGGTGGGAGCTGGAAAAGGCCATGGAGGTCTATGCCGCAAACGACTGCTTTGTCCTCTCAGACGAGATCTGGTCCGATCTCATCCTGCCGGGCTATCGGCACATTCCCACGCTTTCCGTCTCGGACGATGCACGCCGCCGCACGGCCGCATTTTATGCCCCGAGCAAGACGTTCTCGCTGGCGGGTCTCATCGGCTCGTATCACATCATCCCCGACCCATGGCTGCGCGACCGCGTGACGCGGCAGGGCGACCTCAGCCATTACAATTCCTGCAATGTGCTCTCGCTGCACGCCCTGCTCGGAGCCTATTCGGACGAGGGCGCACAGTGGCTCGACGAGCTGCGCCCCGTGCTGGCGGACAACATCCGCTATGCCTGCGATTTCATCGCCGCTCACTTCCCCGGCGTGCAGGTCATGCAGCCGCAGGGAACCTATATGCTGTTTCTGGACTGTGCCGCATGGCTGCAGGAGCACCATATGACGCTGCGGGAGCTGGAGGAGCGCGGCGCGCGTGCCGGTGTCATCTGGCAGGACGGCGCGGCGTTTGCGTGGCCGGACTCCATCCGGATGAATCTGGCCCTGCCGCACAGCAGGCTCGTTGAAGCCATGGAGCACCTTCGTGTCCATGCCTTCTGCTGAAGTGCTGGCGGGCTTCCTCCGCGCGCATGGTCTGCAGCTTAATGCGCAGCAGCAGGCAGCCGTCGGAGCGGTCGAGGGGGCCGTCCTGCTGCTGGCCGTCCCCGGCAGCGGCAAGACGACCGTACTCGTGACGCGGCTGGGCTATCTCGTGCAGTGCTGCGGCGTCCGCCCGGAGGAGATCCTCACCATGACCTATACCGTCGCTGCCACCCGCGACATGCGAAGCCGCTTCTCTTCCCTGTTCGGTGAGGAGCTTGGCAGCCGGATGGAGTTTCGCACGATCAACGGTGTCTCTGCGCGCATCATCCGCGCCTATGAGCAGCGGATGGGACGGACCGCCTTTTCCCTGCTCTCAAGCGAGGCAGAGCAGACCGCCCTGCTGCGCGTGCTGTATTTCCGGTGCAAGGGCGAATACCCGACGGACGCCGAGCTCAAGCAGGCCCGCACGCTCATCGCCTATGCAAAAAATCAGATGCTGGGCAAGGAGGAGCTGGACCTGCTGTGGAAGGAGCTGGACTGCTTCCCCGCGCTCTACCGCGCCTATCAGCAGGCACTGCGCAATGCCCGGCAGATGGACTATGACGACCAGATGGTCTATGCCCTGCGCATCCTGCGGCAGGTCCCGGAGATCCTGCACGAATTTCAGGCGCGCTATCACTATTTCTGCGTGGACGAGGCACAGGATACCTCGCGCATCCAGCATGCGATCGTCTCGCTGCTGGCCGGCGCGAGCGGCAACCTGTTTCTCGTCGGCGACGAGGATCAGAGCATCTACGGCTTCCGCGCCGCCTGCCCGGATATGCTGCTGCACTTTGAGGCGGACCACCCCGGCACAAAGGTCCTGTTCCTCGAACAGAACTACCGCTCCACGCCGCAGATCGTCGAGGCGGCCGACCGCTTCATCCGCCAGAACGTCTCCCGCCGGGACAAGCACATGCACCCCGTCCGCTCCGGCGGCGCGGCCATCCGCCAGATCCCGCTGAACCGCCGCGAGCGGCAGTACACCTACCTGCTCGAAGTCGCGCGCGATCTGCCGGAGAATACCGCCGTGCTGTACCGCGACCACGACTCCGCCCTGCCGCTCATCGATCTGTTGGAGCGAAACGGCGTTCCCTACCGGGCGAAGCAGCCGGACGGCACGTTTTTCTCCAGCCGGATCGTGCGGGACATCACGGATATCATCCGCTTTGCGCAGTCCCCGTGGGACGGCGCGCTGTTCCGCCGCATTTATTATAAATTCTGTGCCGGGATCCCGAAGGCCGTGGCCGAGCGGGCTGCGGCCCACAATCCCACGGCCGAGCCGCTTCTGCTGGCCGTGGCGGACGACGACGTCTCCCCGTATACGCGGCGGCAGTGCCGCATGCTCCAGACCCATCTGCAGAACCTCCGGACGGAGAAGGCCAACCGCGCCGTCTACCGCATCGTCGCCTTCATGGGCTACGGCGACTACCTGGACCAATGCGGGGCCGACAAGAGCCGCGCAGAAATTCTGGAGGCGCTCGGCGCGCAGGAGCCGGATCCTCTGCGCCTGCTGGAGCGTCTGGACGAGCTGCAGGCCCTGCTGCGGCAGCCGAAGTCCGAGGCGCGCGGCCTGATCCTCTCCACCGTGCACTCGAGCAAGGGCCTGGAGTATGACCGGGTCTTTCTGCTCGACGTCATCGACGGCGTGTTTCCAAAGGAGGGCGAGGACGTCGACCGTGACGAAGAGCGGCGGCTGTTCTATGTCGCCATGACCCGCGCCCGCAACGAGCTTGCCGTCTTCACCTTCCCGCCGGAAAAAACGTCCTCGGCCTTTTCGCAGTTCCTGTTCCGACCGAAGCGCCGCATCCCGCGCAAGTCAAAGAAAAAGACTGCGGCAGACAGCTTTCTCCCCGGCACGCCGGTGCAGCACAGCGCCTATGGCGCGGGGCGCATTCTGGCGCGGGAGGGCGACCGTGTCCGCATCCGCTTTTCCAGCGGCAGCGAGCGGGTGTTTTCGCTGGCCGCCGCCGTTCCGAACGGGCTTCTCAGCCTGCGGCAGGAATCCGGCGGAAATGCCGCAAAAGCCGATTGACACGGTAGGCAATTCGTTGTATCATAATTTGAACGGCCCTGCGCCGTGAATCCACAGTGCGGAGGAACATCTCACCATGCTCAATTCTTTCTCCCGAACCGAACTGCTGCTCGGCCACCCGGCCATGGAGGCCCTGAAGCACGCGCGCGTGGCGGTCTTCGGCATTGGCGGCGTCGGCGGCTATGCCTGCGAGGCCCTTGTCCGCAGCGGCGTCGGCGCCTTTGACCTCATTGACGACGACAAGGTCTGCCTGACGAACATAAATCGCCAGATCATCGCCACGCGGAGGACCGTCGGCCAGTATAAGGCCGACGTCATGCGCGACCGCATGCTCGACATCAATCCGCAGGCCGATATCCGCGTACACCGCTGCTTCTTCCTGCCGGAAAACGCCGCAGAGTTCCCGTTTTCGGAATATGATTATATTCTCGACGCCGTCGACACCGTCAGCGCCAAGCTCTCGCTTGCCGTGCAGGCGCAGGCAGCCGGTGTACCGATCATCAGCGCCATGGGGGCGGGCAACAAGCTCGACGGCAGCCGCTTCCGCATCTCCGATATCTCCGAGACGCGTGTATGCCCGCTGGCACGTGTGATGCGCCGCGAGCTCAAAAAGCGCGGCGTGCGCCGCCTGAAGGTCGTCTGGTCTGACGAGCAGCCGACCCGTCCGCTCGAGGACATAGCCAACAGCTGCCGCTACCACTGCATCTGTCCGCCGGGCGCCGCACATAAGTGCACGGATCGCCGCGATATCCCCGGCAGCACGGCCTTTGTGCCGCCGATCGTCGGCCTTCTGATGGCAGGCGAGGTCATCAAGGACCTGACGGCTTCTGTCAGACAGGAGGGCACATGGAACTGACGCTCGAAGAATTGGAGGCGCTGGAGCCTGGCAGCTATACCCTGCTCGACCTCCGCTCGGAGCAGGAGACCGCCTACGGCACCATTCCCGGCTCCGTTCCGGCCAACGCCGCCGCCCTGCCGGAGGGGCTTCCGGCAGAGCCCGGCCGCATCGTGCTGTTCTGCACACGCGGCAAGCTCAGCCTTGAAACGGCTGAACGCCTGCGCGACGAAGGCTTCGATGCCTGCAGCCTCAAGGGCGGCTATCTTGCCTGGCTCATGCGGCAGATGCAGCGGCAGGAGGCAGAGGAGCTGTGCAGCCGCGTGGAAAACAGTCTGCGCAAGCGCTTCCGCCTGAAGCTGTGGTGCAACTTTACCAAGGCCATCCGGCAGTATGAGCTTGTCAAGCCGAACGACCGTATCGCCGTGTGCATGTCCGGCGGAAAGGACTCCATGCTCATGGCAAAGCTTTTTCAGGAGCTGCAGCGTTATACGAAGTTCCCCTTCTCGGTGGAATATCTCGTCATGGACCCCGGCTACAGCCCGGAGAACCGCCGCGTCATTGAAGAAAATGCACGAAAGCTGAATATTCCCATCCATATTTTCGAGTCGAACATCTTTGACTATGTCTACAATGTGGACAAATCTCCCTGCTATCTCTGCGCGCGCATGCGCCGCGGGCACCTGTATGACTATGCCCGCCGGCTCGGCTGCAACAAGATCGCGCTCGGGCACCACTATGACGACGTCATTGAGACGATCCTCATGGGCATGCTCTACGGCGCGCAGGTACAGACCATGATGCCGAAGCTCCACAGCACGAATTTCCCCGGCATGGAGCTGATCCGGCCGCTGTATCTGATCCGCGAGGACGATATCAAGGCCTGGCGGGACGCAAACGAGCTGCACTTCATCCAGTGCGCCTGCCACTTTACCGACACCTGCACGACCTGCTCCAATCAGGAGACGCGCTCGAAGCGGCAGGAGATCAAGGATCTGATCCGCACGCTGAAGCAGCGCAATCCGGATGTGGAGGCGCATATTTTCCGCTCCGTGGAGAATGTGAATCTCGACACCGTCATCGGCTGGAAGACCGGCGGAAAAAAATACAGCTTTCTCGACCGCTATGATGAAGAAGCCTAGAATAAATCCCTCTGCTAGACGCGCAGAGGGATTTATTCTATGTTACATTGGGATCAGCAGCAGCGTTCCGGCCGGGACCTCGTCTGCCTGCAGGTCATTTGCCGCCGCGACCGTCTCCGGCGCAGTGCGGCAGGCCTTTGCGATATCCCAGACCTGCTCCGGCTGCTCCGTGCGCCGCAGGATGACGCCCGGACGCCGCGCATCTTCCGGCTCCGGCTCCGTCGTACCGCCGCACACGGCCTTGAGCGCATGCCGCGCCGTGCTGGCAAGCGTCACCTGCACCGGGCAGCGCAGTGTCACGCCGTCCGCCCCTGCCGCACAGAACAGCTCGCCCGGCGTGATCTCCGTGACGCGGCAATCCGCCTGCGGCGCAAGCGCCGTTTCCAGCAGCACGTTCGTCCGCAGCGTCTGGCCCTGCAGCTTCCCTGCCGGGTCGGTGAAAAGGACGTTCGCAGCAAGCGGCAGTTCGATTTTTGCCATGCCGTTCTCCTGCCGCCGCACCGGCTCCCCTGCCAGTACCCAGCCGTCCGCGATGGCGGAGGCGGGTTCCCGCCCGGCCGCCTGCGCCGTTTCGCGGAACGTCTGGACATCGAGGATGCCCTCCATCTCCCACGTCTCCCACTGCGGCTTCAGCTCGGCATCGAGGCAGTAGGCATCCTCGATCAGCTCTACCGGCTGCTCGCCGCAGACCGTGCACTGCGCCAGAATGCCCGCGCTCAGCAGCAGGCGGCGGCAGTCGAGCTGGCCGTCCGGCTCCGTCTCGGCCGAGGTCAGGGCGAGGAATACCGTCAGGTCTCCCTCATCCAGGTCCTGCTCCAGCTCCGCAAACTGCGAGAACGGAAGCTCCGTCTCCTGCCGCTGCAGGCTGCCGTCCGGGGCCTCATAGAGGATATGGACCGTCAGCCGCCCCTTGAACACCGCCTTGTTCCCGATCGTCTTCCGCTCAGCCGTATCCAGCGCATAGACGCATTTGAGCAGCCGCTCGACCGGCGGCTTCGACTCCGGGATCTCGATCTCCTCGTTGAGCGAAAAGCTCTTTTCGCCGAGGCCGCGCGGCAGACGAAGCGGCAGGCGCTTGCGCCGGAGCTGCAGCGTCGGTGCCGGCTCCGGAAAGTCGTGCAGCGTCCGCGTGAACGCGGCATAGACCGTCAGCGTGCAGGAGACGCCGACGCGCACGAGCAGCTTGCGCGAGTGCACGAGCCGTGCATCCACGCTGCACAGGCGGCAAACGCATTGCAGGCGGCAGTCGCTCTGCTCCCCCTCCCAGCCGCGCCGGGCGCTGAACGGGATCACGGTCTCCAGCCGCTCGAGCCGTCCGTCCTCTGTGACGAACAAAATACCCGCCTGCACCTCCCCGCTGACCGACGCACTTCCCGCGGTACACTCCTCCGCGCGGACGAGCAGCGTGCCGAACGCATCGACGACGCGGTCCGCGTCCGCGCAGCTGTCCGGTACGATGACCTCGGCTGTCAGCTCCTGCGTGACCGTCTGATCGAGCACGCGGCCGAGATAGTCCAGCTGCTTTTCCTGAAAGACAAGCTCCATCGTCTTCCCTCCTTCTTGTTCTGGGAAAATCATATGCGGGCCGCGCGCGCAATATTTGCCGATTATCGCCGCCGCGCAAGGCAAAGCCCTGCGACCAGAAGCGCGATGCCGAGCACGACCAGCACAAATTCCGAGCTGAACAGCAGCGAGAGCAGCAGCCCCGCGCCGAGCGCCATCATCACCGAGCCCAAAAGCTCCATTTTTCTGCACATAAAAAACCGCCCCCTGCCAGCCTATGCGCAGAGTGCGGTTTTATGCAGGAAGATCGGGCAGCAGCGTGTTCCGCACCGCAAGAAATCGATCAATCTCTCCTGTTTGCTTGATTGGCATGTCAACGCTTCGGAGCAGAAAAGGAAACATGCAGATGCTCCTCCGGGCCAAAGCGATCCCACAAGGAGTGCAGCAGCGTCAATTTTCCAAGAGGCCACTGCTCCCACCGGCAGTCCTCTCGTTCTTCTGCTTCGGCAGGCGATCCGTACGCCCTTCTCAAAGCAGCTGACAGCTCCGCATAAGAAACGGCAGCGTCATAGCCCTTCCGCTGCTCCGGCGGAATGACCCGAAAAAAACTCCAGAAATTGGATGCGGCCAGCCTTAAAATGGACACCGATATTCAGCAGAATATCACAATGAAACGCTTTTCCCGGAAACACAAGATATCCGGGTGCTGCCATATGATATGGCCTCGACTCCTTTCAGCACGGTGAATCTGTCCGGATGCACGAAGCAGCCATTGTTACCGTGCAGCTGCTCCGGAACAGATCAGCCAGCACAGGCCCTCGCGGATACGGAGCCTGACCGTCGGTTCGATCCACTCATTGCTGATGGTCAGCGAGTCGCCCCGGCGCGCTTCTGCGTCGCAGAGCGGGTATTTCGCGCCCTCGATCGTCACACCGCGCAGAACGGCGTCGATGGGAAGCAGAGAAAAATAAAAATATTCCGTGCGCGGCAGGACATACTCCCCCGGTCCGATGCACGTCACGCGATTATCGGGGTCGAGCAGGATCGCCTCCACGCCATCGGCCCGCGCCGTTTCCAGCAGCTGCAGATTGGCAAGGGCATGGTCCAGCCGCCCGCCGGTGCAGGCCGTGAGGTACAGGCGCGTACAGCCATGCGCCCGCGCCATCGTATAGGCCGCCTGCAGGTCGGACTCGTCCTTCTCCGGGCGGAGCAGGATATTTTCCGCTCCGGCCACAGCCGTGCCGCCGGAATCTCCGTCCCCGACATAGCAGTCCGGGGCAAAACCGGCCGCCGCGGCGCAGTGCACGCCGCCGTCCGCGCAGATCACAAGCGGTTTCTCCGCGCGCAGCGCATCGAGATGCGTCCAACTGCGGCAGGGCATCGCGCCAAAAATCAGGGCTGTTTGTGTTCCCAAAGCCGGATCTCCTTTGCTGCTTCATAGAGCCTTGCATAGCTGGCATGACGGGTCGGCTCCAGCTCGCCTGCCGCAAGCGCCTCGAGCACGGCACAGCCCGGCTCGGACAGGTGTGAGCAGTCATGGTAACGACACCGGCCGAGATACGGGGCAAAATCCGGAAAGGCATACTGGAGGTTTTCCTTCAGGATCAGTTCCATCTGCTCCGTGTCAAATGAGGAGAAGCCCGGCGTGTCGATGACGCAGGTGCCGTCCGCCAGCGGGAACAGCTCCACATGGCGCGTCGTATGGCGGCCGCGGCCAAGCTTTTCCGAGACCTCGCCCGTCTCCACGGAGAAGCCGAGGCAGTTCAGGATGCTGCTCTTGCCGACGCCGGAATTGCCCGTGAAGGCGACGGTCTTGCCGCGCACGGCCTCGTGCAGGGCGGCAACGCCCTCGCCGCTGGCCGCGCTCGTCGGAAAGACCGGGAACCCGGCATGGCGGTAGATGTGCGTGAGCGACTCCCCGCTCTCGAGGTCCGTCTTGTTGACACACAGCACGACCGGCACATTCTGGTTTCCCGCAATGGCCGCGACGCGGTCGATGAGGAACGGGTCCGTCACGGGATTCGCGCCGGACGCCAGCACGACGAGGGCGTCGAGGTTACTGACGGCCGGGCGGATGAAGCTGTTGCGGCGCGGCTCGATCTCCTCGACCATGCCCTGTGCGCCGGAGCCGGAAAAGCGGACCCAGTCACCGACGAGCGGCGACATCCGCTCCTTGCGGAAGCGGCCGCGGGCGCGGCACTGCGTGAGTGTGCCGTTCCCGCTGTCTACATAGTAAAATCCGCTGAGCGCCTTGACGATGCGTCCACGCTCCATGCTCAGTCTCCCGATTCAGAGGATTCTGTCGTCGGCTCCGGCTCCGTCGGCGCGGTGGTCGGCGCTTCCGTCGGGGCCTCCGTCGGCTCGGGACCGTCCGAGACCTCGAGCGTCACGATCGTGTCCTTGGCGACCTTGGAATTTGCCGCCTCGCTCTGCCGCACGACGCGGTCCTTCTCGTCTGTGTCGCTGTAGACGCGCTTAATCTCATATTTCAGGCCGTTTTCCGTCAGCAGATCGATGGCGTCGCGGACGCTCAGGCCGGTGACGGGCGGGACCGTGACCTTGCCGCTGCCCTTGCTCACATAGACCGTGACCTGCTGGCCGCGGCTGAGCTGGCTGTCCGAGGCAGGGACGGTGCGCGTGACATTGCCGGATGCGATATCGTCGCTCTCCTCCTCGAGATAGGTGATGCGCAGATTCAGGTTCATGGCATCGAGGATGCTCTTGGCATTTTCCTTAGACTGGTTCTTGAGCTCCGGCATTTTTCCCGAGCCGAGGCTGACATACACCGTCACGCTCTGGCCCTCCTGCAGCTCGGTCTCGGCTGCGGGATCCGTGCGCGTCACGCTGCCCGCGGGCACAGTGTCGCTCGATTCTTCCTCGCGGCGGACATTCAGTCCGAGATTCATGGCCTTGAGCTGGGACATGGCGTTTGCCTCCGACTGACCGGCCAGATCCGGCATGAGGTTGTTCTCCTTGCCGAGGCTGACCTTCAGCGAGATCGTGCGCACGCGGCCGCCCTTGACCATTTCGCCTGCCTTGGGGGTCTGCTCATAGACATAGCCCTTTTCGTATTCGTCGTTATAGTCGTAGGTCACGCCGTTCAGGTCGATCTTCAGCTCGGGATAGTCGTCGGGGTTGATGTCCTCGAGCTTCATGCCGACGAGCTTCGGCACCTCGACCTCAGGCGTATCGGGCTTGTCATTCGTGCCGGAGCCGCGGAGCAGCACAACGCCGAGCACAACGAGCAGCACAACGGCTGCCGCTGCGGCGCAGACGACGCCGATGACGGTGCGGCGCTTTTTCTCCTGCTCGCGGCGGGCACCTTGACATACGAGGAGAACAACTCACCGTCCTTGCGCTCCATAC
>ENA-ORTU01000447-ORTU01000447.1-human-gut-metagenome-genome-assembly--contig:-NODE-447-length-51197-cov-3.564448_pt1 | contig 51197 bp, 45 predicted proteins | sample MGYA00241910_ERZ509184 | MGnify/ENA primary metagenome ERZ509184 (study PRJEB26280, sample SAMEA2338847) | human gut metagenome | biome: human gut; feature: human-associated habitat; material: faeces... | reverse complement strand
GCGTCGTTAATCTGCTCTAAGTGATTGATATATTTAATGTAACCGCTTGCGAAATTGCTCATATTGCTTCGCGATGCCCTCCTTTCGTTCGAGAATCTCCGGGTAACGGCTGATATATTCATACGAATATTTGAAGTTAAAAATTCGTGAAAGATCTTCGGAATACGGGTTCTTAAGCTTCGTCACGCCGCCTGCGCCGCACGCCAGCACCGTTTCGGTCTCATCCATCGTGAAAATATTATATGCACACTCGGTGCCCGGCTTTGCCCAGCCCGTATTCTCCAAATTGCCCGCCATGCGGCTTTGGCGATAGAGATAATACGGCTCAAGACCCCGCTCTGTCAGCCGCTTTTCGGCATAAGTCATCATGCGGTCGGCAAGCGCGGCATCGGCGTGGGCCTTGTTGATCTCGCCGCTCTGCGTGATGAACGAGGAGCGCTTCAATGCGAGCGCGTGCACCGTCACGTTCTCAGGGTCAAGCGCAATGACCTTTTCGATTGTGTCACAGAACGTCTCATACGTGTCACCCGGCAAGCCGACAATGAGGTCCATATTGATATTCGTAAAGCCCGCTTCCCGCGCGAGGTGAAACGCATCCACAGTCTGCTGCGCCGTGTGACGGCGGCCGATGTTTTCGAGCACGTTGTCCTGCAAGGTTTGCGGGTTGATGCTGATACGCGAAACGCCGCTTTTAAGCAGCGCATCCAGCTTTGCACGGTCAATGGTATCCGGGCGGCCGGCCTCCACCGTAAGTTCCTCGCACTGCGACATGTCGAACGAATCTTTCACAACGCGGATCATCTCGGAAAGCTGCTCTGCGGAGAACGTCGTGGGTGTGCCGCCCCCAACATACACAGCGCGCAGGTTTAGGCCCAAAGCATCGGCGACTTTCGCCGTCTCTTTCAGCTCTTCCAAAAGCAGGCGGTGATATTCCGGGATCTGTTTCTTGGCCTTTTCCACGCTCTGCGAAACGAATGAGCAGTACGCGCAGCGCGTGGGGCAGAACGGCACGGAAATGTACAAAGAGTAGTCGTTTTCGCGCACTTTATCCGTAATGGGCTTTTGTGCGCGCAGGGTGCGCACCGCAAGTGCCGTTTTTTCGTTTGAGACGAAATATTTTTCGCGGAACAGCCTTGCCGCTTCCGCTTCGCCGTGCTGTTCGGTCAGCTGGCGCAGGAGCTTAATGGGGTGAATACCCGTCAGCATGCCCCAGCGCGGCATTTTGCCCGTGTGGGCGCAAAATGCATCAAATAATAAAGACACCATGCCGTATTCGGTCTCTGCGCCCACTTTTGCTTTGCGCTCCGTTTTGCCGTCTGCGTCTTCAATGCGCACGATATATTCGCCGTTTTCTTCGGCGGTGTACACCGTGCGGTTTTCATCGTTCGGCATAAATTCGTGCTGTACCGTGACTTTGTCAAACGGGTAAAACACGCGGCAGAGATTTTCCGCCTCATAATGATAAGGGTGATCGATAATATATAAAACCATACATTTTCCTTTATAAATACGGATTTCGGCGCTTTTCGTCTTCCAGCGTCGTCACGGGGCCGTGGCCGCCGCAGATATCGGGATTTCCGGGAAGCGCCGCAAGCTTTTTCAGAGACTCACGCAGCTCGGCACTGTTGCCGGTTGGCAGGTCGCACCGCCCGACAGAGTAGCCCATCAGCGTATCGCCCGTAAACACGGCGTCCGGCGTAATGTAACTCACGCCGCCCGCGGTGTGGCCGGGCGTGTGCAGCGCCGTGACCGGCACTTCGCCGATCTGAAATGTTTCTCCGTCTTTAAAAGCCTCGTGCACCTTGCAGGTGATGGACTCGTACATCATGAGAAGCGAGCCGTTTTGCTTATCGTCCGCTGCAAACGCCGCTTCCGTCTCATAGGCGCACACCGGCACACCGAGCATCTCGTGCAGGCGGTCAGCCTCCCAAATGTGGTCAAAATGGCCGTGTGTCAGCAAAATTCTCTGCACCGTATATTTTTTAATTTCATTTAACAGTACGTCGTTCAAAAAGCCGGGGTCAACGACCGCCGCCTGATTCGTTTTTTCGTCGATGAGCAGGTAGCAATTTTCCGAAATAGGCCCGCCCGTTATACATTTATATTTCATATCTTTGTTTACCTTTAGCTGCGGTCAATAGAGATTACGCCCTTAATCTTCTGCAAGCGGTCAATAACGGTCTGCAGGTGCGAAAGGCCGTTGATGGTAATCGTTGCCGAAATGACGGCATTCTCCGAGTTTTTGATCTCGCGGGAGTTGAGCGAGTGAATGAAAATGTGCATGTTGAAAAGCTGCTGGGTCACGTCTGCGAGCAGGCCGGAACGGTCGGTTGCCACAATATGCAGCGTAGACTTGAACTCTTCCTTGACTTCACCCGCCCAGTGCGCACGCACCCAGCGCTCCGGCTCCGGCGCCTGCGAGAAATCCTTCGGCACGTTCGAGCAGCTGCGTTTGTGGATGGAAACGCCGAAACCGCGCGTGATGAAGCCGACGATCTCATCGCCCGGCAGCGGGTTGCAGCAGCGGGAGAACTTGATGAGACAGTTGTCCATACCCTCTACGAGCACGCCGCCTGCCGCTTTCTTGTTGAGGTTCGGTGGCGGGGCCTGCTGCGCAATCTCCTGCTGCGGTTCGGGTGCAGGCTTGTGGGTTTTCTGGTATTCCTCTTTTACGCGCGGCAGGAGCTTCCAAAGCTGAATGCCGCCGTAGCCGACGGCCGCGTAAAAATCATCGGGCGTGACGCAGCTGTGGCGGCGGCCGGCGCTTTCCAGCATGAACTGCATCAGCTCGTCGCTCATCACGATGCCGTTGCGCTTAAATTTGCGCTCCAGCTCTGCCTTGCCCTCTACGATGTTCTCATCACGCTTTTCTTTCTTGAACCACGCGCGGATCTTATTGCGTGCTTCGCTTGTACGCACGATGGAAAGCCAATCGCGGTTCGGGCCGCGACCGACCTCCTTCGTCGTCAGAATCTCAATGATCTCGCCCGTTTTTACCTTGTAATCGAGCGGCACGATCTTCTGGTCAACCTTTGCGCCGATCATGCGGTTGCCGACGGCGGAATGAATGGCATACGCAAAATCAATAACCGTAGAGCCCATCGGCAGGTTGATAACATCGCCTTTCGGGGTGAAGACGAACACCTCTTCCGGCGCAAGATCGGTCTTGATGGAGCGCACAAGGTCAGTGATATCTTCACTTTCGGACTGGTTATCGAGCATATTGCGGATCCACTGCAAGCGGCCCTCCAGCGAGTCGGGCTTTTCGTTGCCGCTCGTCATGCCGAGCTTATACTTCCAGTGCGCTGCGATGCCGTATTCTGCCGTGTGGTGCATTTCCCACGTGCGAATCTGCACCTCGAACGGGATGCCCTCTTTGCTGATGACCGTCGTGTGCAAGGACTGGTACATGTTCTGCTTCGGCGTGGAAATGTAGTCCTTAAAGCGGTTCGGCAGCGGGGTGAACATATCATGGATGATACCGAGCACATTATAGCAATCGTTAATGGTATCGACGATTACGCGCAGGGCGAACACGTCGTAAATTTCGTCAAAGCTCTTACCCTGAATGAACATCTTGCGATAAATGCCGTTGACGCTTTTTACGCGCCCTTCAATATATACGCCCGGGATAAGCGGCTCCACACGACTGCGGATCATTTCTTTCGTTGTCTCAATAAACTGCTTGCGCTTTGTGCTGCGCGCCTCAAGGTTATCTTCAATCTCCTTATACGCTACAGGGTCAAGGTACTTTAAAGAAACGTCCTCCATGTATTCCTTAACCTTGCGCATACCGAGACGGTGCGCAATGGGTGCGTACACCTCAAGACATTCCAGCGCCTTGTCGCGCTGCTTCTGCGGCGCTACGTATTCGAGCGTCGCTAAATTGTGCATGCGGTCCGCAAATTTAATAATGATCACGCGGATGTCCTCGCTCATCGCAATGAGCATTTTGCGCAGGTTTTCCGCCTGCTGCTCTTCACGGGAGGAGAACGGGATCTTGCCGAGCTTTGTCACGCCGTCCGTCAGGTTTGCAATCTCCTTACCGAACGCTTTCACAATGTCGTCATACGTAACCGGCGTGTCCTCAATGACGTCATGCAGCAGACCTGCCACGACGGACGGGGTATCCATGCCGAATTCCACAAGCTTATACGCCACCGCAATGGGGTGGATGATGTACGGCTCGCCGGAGCGCCGCACCTGTCCCTGATGCGCTGCCTCCGCGAACTTATACGCTTTTTCGATCAACGCGAGGTCATATTCTTTTTCGCTTTTTTCGATCAGTGACACAAGGTCCGCATACGTTTTTGCTGCTTCTGCCATCGTTTTTCACTCCTTCCGTTCCCTTATTGCAGCGCCAAAAGCACCGGGGAACGTGTAATATCTGTTTTGCCGCTCGTTTCGATGAGCGTTGCCGTAAATGTATCGTCTGCAATTTCGCTGTGTACCAAGCCGCGCTCCTCAAATACAAGAAGCGCCGTTTTAAAGAGTCCCAGTGTCATATCTTTTCCAAACTGCGAAACAAACCGAACCTGGTCCGTCTCTTTACCGTTCACCGTGCGCAGTGCGCGGTAAATGGCTGCTAAGCACGCGCGGTCGGGGTATAATCTATTTTTGTCCTCCGCGGAAAGCACCTCGCCGCGCTGCCACTTTTCAAAGCTCGCAAGCGACGCTATATTCTTTTCCGTATTGAACGCTGCAAACTTCATATCGCGTACGATGACGGTCAGCGACGGCTGGCCGCGAAATTCGCGCGCCTCCAGCTGCACCGCAAGGTCGATCTTATCGCCGATGTGGTACGGCAGCTCCTCGGGCTTTGTATTAAAACGCATCGCCGTGATGACCGCGCCGTTCTTTTCTAAGGTCAGGCGCAGATGACCCCCGCCGCCGACCGGTGTGACATTGGAAAGCTCCATGTTGAACAAACCGAACACGGGCTGCGGGTTGCCGTTTCCAAACGGCTCCAACTGCGTCAGGCTTTGCGCCATGGAAACTGAAAGCGCCGCCGGGTTCAGCTTGCAGTCCAGTGTGACAGTCTGCGTGGGCATCTGCGGGAAGCGCTCCGCCGCATACCGATTGATGCGCTTGCGGAACGCTTCGATGTTTTCGGGCTTCAACGTGATACCCGCCGCCATGGGATGTCCGCCGAATTTGATGAGCAAGTCGCCGCACGCGCAGATGGCTTCAAACAGCGAGAAACCCTCAATGCTTCTGCCGCTGCCCTTCGCCTCTGTTTCGCCGCGCGAAATGATCATGCACGGCTTGCCGCAGCGCTCCGTCACACGGGACGCCACAATGCCGATAACACCATGGTGCCAGTTTTCACCGTCCACCACGACCACGCGGTCTTTCATGTATCCTTTCGCTTCGATATCCGCAAACGCCGCTTCGGCAATCTCTGCTTCCACGCGGCGGCGTTCCTCGTTATCGGCGCAGATTTCCTCACTCAGTACCTCGGCTTCCTCTTCATAGCCGCTGATGAGCAAACGCACGGCGCGTTCCGGCGCGCCCATACGGCCCGTCGCGTTAATGCGCGGCACCAGCGTAAACGCCACATTCGTGCTCGTCAATGCCTTGCCTGCAATGCCTGCGTTTTCCAAAAGTGCCTGCACGCCCGGGCGGTCGCTCTGTGAAAGACGCTCAAGACCCGCGCGGATCAGCGTACGGTTTTCGCCCGTCAGCGGCACAATATCGCCGATGGTGCCGATGGCCGCGAGATCGCTGTATGCTTCTAACAGATCTTCCACGTCGCCCGCGCCGTCCTCCAGCGCCATAAGCAATTTAAACGCGATGCCTACACCGGAAAAATGCTTATAGGGGCTTGTGTCATCCGGTCGGTATGCGTCCACAACCGCCACGGCATCGGGCAATATCTCCTGCGGGCGGTGATGATCGGTGACGACCACATCAATGCCAAGCTCGTTCGCGCGCGCTACCTCCTGCACGGAGGAAATGCCGTTGTCGACTGTGACAATGAGCGACACACCTTGCTCTTTTAAGTATTCCACGGCGCCAATGTTCATGCCGTAGCCTTCGCCCTCGCGCTGCGGTATGTAGAAGATTACGTCTGCGCCGCGCGTTTCAAGGTACGAATACAGCATGGCGGTCGAAGTCACGCCGTCGGCATCGTAATCCCCGTAAACCGCGATTTTTTCCATGTTGTCCACCGCGCGGGTAATACGCGCCGCAGCTTTGTCCATATCTTTTAAAAGAAACGGATCGGAGAGCGGCTCGCCCTCGCCAAGAAATTCCCGCAGATGCGCGGCATCGTCAAGGCCGCGAATATTCATCAGCATCGCGAGGAAGAACGGCACGCCATACGTCTGTGCAAACGCCGCCGCGCGTTCCTTATCGAGAGGACGCACCTCCCATTTTCGCAAGATCATTTTGCTTCACCCTTTAAATCAAAAGCCCGATTTTCCGCGCAACCCCAACTACTGCGCGGCAACCGTGTCCTATGTAAATTCGTTTCATTTCTAAAAGAATATTTTAGCATTTTTTTGCCGGTTATTCAACAGAATTTCACAATTATCTGCGAAACTGTTTGTAGAAAAAGAAAAACACATTCTCCATCTGTCGGCAAAGCGACGAACAAAGTCTTTGATTAAACTTTCCTCAAGAAAGTTTACGGATTCTCGAGGCAGTGCCTTAAGTCGTCGTCCGCAGACGACGAAACACTTTTGCGTTCGTAATCGTCAGGGCAGGTAGACTTGAACTTCCGGCGGACGTTCAAGTCGTAGGAAGCCCAGCTGTATGGGGTTTCTGAACAAGACACCAAAGTGTCTTGTTTTATACGCGCTCGGCGCAGAATTATTTCCCGAATTTTTGTTGATTTTTCCCGAAGAAAAAAGTCGATAAATTATAGAAAACAGGAAAGGCATGTGGTAAAATGGAAATGAAAGATTCTGTATCTTTGCAGAAAAGAGGTGCCGTTATGGAAGAAAAAACACGGAAACCCGAAACCGCCAAGCAGGCCGCTAAAGAACACCATGTGCCGGAGCACGAAGACGAGCACCAACACGGCAACCCGCAATTTGCGCTTAAGGTGCTGCTTATTCTCATCGCCATCATTTTGGTGATCGTTATTTTAAAAGCCACCGGCGTACCGTTCGCCGTAAAAGACTGGCTTTCGCACTTCACCGGCGACATGATCGCGCTACGCTGAATGTACTCTCCCCATAAAACACAAACCCGCCGAAACTTTTCAGCTCGGCGGGTTTTCATTTTGCTTATTTAGTTCGAAGCGCCACTGGTGGAAGATTCGGCTTTCGGCGAAAGCGTCACATGCGCCGTGTAACTGCCGGTCGCCCAGCAGGAATCCGCATTGTTAATCGTCACCGTCACCGGCGCTTCCATGCTGCCGCTCGGGTCTGTCACCGTGGAAAGATCCACCGTACAGAAAACGGAATCTCCCGTCAGCTTCGAGATCTGCGCCGCCGTGCCGATGATCTTCAGCGTGAGCGTCTTTGTAGAAAGCTCTGCTTCCATACCCTCCGGCACGTTGATGACGCTGATGTTGCTCGTCAGCACAGACGTTTCCTTGTAACCGTTCAGGTTGAATGTAACGGTCGCGTTTTCCACTCGCGTCACATTTGTCACACCGCTCGGCACCGGGATAGCCACCGTGAACGTGTTGTTTTCCGGCGTAACGTCCAGGAAGTTGATCGGCGTGGAGAGCGTCAGGGTCGTGTACTTTGAGACCGTTTCACCGTCGCCGGCAATTTCAATTTCTGCCGGGTCGATCGTGATGCGGTTCGAGGCAAAGCTGTCCGGAATATTGCGCACATCCGCTTCCAGTTTGACCGTCTGTCGGCTCGTCACCGGAATGGAAACCTCCACCGTGTCGTCGCTCAGCTTCAAATAGAGCTCCGTTGGGTCAAGTACATTGCCGTTCGCGTCGTACAACGTCACTTTGCAGGAAAGCGACTTCGACTGCGTGAGCTCTTCGCTGAACTTATATTCCAACACAGCACGCGCCACCTTGTTCACGCTGCTTTCCGGGCCGGAGACCGTGATAAGCTCCGTAGAAAGTGTGGGCGTAGAAGGCGCATAGTAATTTTCCGCCGTAGTGTACTGAAAATTTGTTTCCAAAGTGAGCTGCGTTTCTTTATATTTATCATACACCACTGTGATCTCGGACGGCGAAACGCTTTCCACCTCGTATTCGGCGAGGGTGTTGCCCTTTTTTGCTGCGCGCAGAGAAAGCGTCGTCTGTTGCAAGCTGCTGCCCGTCAGCATGCTGACGGAAGGATCCAGCGTCCCCGTAACGCCGATGTCCTCGCTCGTCACCTTACTTGTGATGAGTGAGTTGCCCGTAATACTCACATCCGTCGCGCTGCTGCTCATACTGAACACGCGTACACCGGCTTCCTGCGCCGTATCGGAAATTTCAACGTTAATCGGCACATTGCGGATTACGGTCGCACGGCTTTCGGAGTTGCTCGCCATCATGGCAAACCAGACGGCCGCCGCGGCAAGGAATGAAAAGATAAGCAAAATTGTGTTGTTTTCAAACACGCGTAAGCGTTGTTTTACTTCGTTTCTGGGTTTCTTAGACATTTTTGCCATCACTTCTTCACCGTCCTTTTGCTTTTCAGCACGCCGAACTTACGGCGCACGGTGGAAGCTTCTTCCTGCGGAATGAGGTACCCCTCCAAAACATCACGCAACGTATCGCGCGTAAAGCGGCGCGCCAAAACGCCGTTTACAGCCACGGAGATCTGCCCCGTTTCTTCCGAAACCACCACGACCACGGCATCCGATTCCTCACTGACACCAAGCGCCGCGCGGTGACGCGTGCCGAGCTCTGCAGAGACCGAAGTGTTTTTCGTCAGCGGCAGAATACAGCCCGCCGCATGAATCATGCCGTCGCGAATGATCATGGCGCCGTCATGCAAAGGCGCCTTATTGAAGAAAATATTGCCCACAATCTGGCCGGAAGGCTCGCAGTTAATCTGCGTGCCGGTCTCAATGATGTCGCCAAGCTTCGTTTTGCGCTCGAATACGATAAGCGCGCCCATTTTGAGCTGCTGTAAAATACCCACGCCGTCTACCACGGCGTTGATTGCCTTGCGGATCTGCGCGCGGTCATAGCTGCGGTCACGGCCTGTTACCACAGCCGCAATAGATTGTCCGACGTTGTTGCGGCCCACTTGCTCGAGCGCCTTGCGGATTTCCGGCTGAAACACGATGAGGATCGCGACGAAAGCGAACTGGAAGAAATACGCCAGCACGCGGCTGACCATCACCAGATTAAAATACGAAGAAATAATAAACAGAACGACAAGCAGAAAAAGTCCCTTTACAAGCTGCCCCGCGCGCGTTTCGCGCACAAGCTTGACCACACCGTAGATCAAAAATGCAACGATGATAATATCAACGGCATCTTTAAATTGAAAATTCATGGCAATGCTCGCCATCCACTCCCACCAGGAAGCAATGGCTTCAAAAACCTTATTCAAAGCATTCACCTCTTTGCACAGGATTCGGCGGTACATGCACACGGTGCACATCCGCTCCATACGATTTACTCTTTACAAAACCTAAATGCGTACTGTATATAGTTTAACACAAAGAGGTGGGGATGAAAAGGGGGAATTGTACGTTTTTTCCTGTTCTTTTCTGTATTTTTCGATTTTTATTTACACTTTGTTCATTTTTATTTGACTTTTCGCGCCGCACTTTCAGCCCGGAGCGAATAGACCATGCGAATCAGCTCCGTAATGTCCCTGTCGGTCGTGAACGCACCCGGCGAAACGCGCACCGCGCCGCCGGGCGTTTCACCGTCCGTTCCCATTTTGCGGTGTACGAGCGGCGCACAGTGGAACCCACAGCGCACGGCAATGTTCCGCTTTGCAAGTACCTCGCCCACTTCTTCACTCTGCATGCCGCGCACGTTAAAGCCGAGCACCGGCACAAAATACATCGTGTCCGGCATTGCGGTGTATAAAACAACATGCGGCATGTTTTTGAATGCCTCGTATACGCGACGAATGTGGCGCATTTCCCTCTCCCGCAGCATGTATTCACCGTTCGTGCGCACAAAATCCATGCCCGCACCGAGTGCGAGAATGCCCGGCACATTCTGCGTGCCGCTTTCAAGATATTCCGGCATTTCCCGCGGCTGGTCCAGCTCCAACGCGCGCGTACCCGTACCGCCCTGTATCAGGCTTTCCAGCTTTTCGCCGTTTTTCGTAATGAGCATACCCGTGCCCATCGGGCCGTATAACCCCTTGTGTCCTGCGCAGCAAAGGTAATCGATGCCGTCGCGCTCCGCATGAATGGGAATCACCCCGCCGGACTGCGCCGCGTCCACGCAGATCTCCGCGCCGTATATATGCGCAAGCGCCGCCAGCCGCTCCACAGGCACGCGGATGCCGAATACATTCGAGGCCTGCGTGCAGACAAACAACCTTGTGTTCTCGCGCATCGCATGACGGAACGCGTCGAGCGTCGCGTCGTTGTCGCCGGGCGTCACGGGCACAACGGTAAACGAAACACCGTGCGTCTCCATGGCTTTCAGCGGCCGCAAAACCGCATTGTGCTCCAAATCGGTCACAAGCACATGGTCGCCACGCTTTAACGAGTGGATAACGATATTCAGCGACTGCGTGCAGCTCGGCTGAAACGAGATGCACTCCGGGCCCGCCGCACCGAAAAAGCTCGCCGCCTTCTGCCGCACATCGTAGACCGCCTGCGCCGTCTGCAAGCTCATTTTAAACCCGCCGCGGCCGGGGTTCGCGCCGAACTGCTCCAGCGCCTGCGCCATTTTGCGGCGCACCGAAAGCGGCTTTGGGTACGTCGTCGCGCTGTTATCGAGATAGATCATTTCTTTTCGCCCCGTTCCGCACGGTAGAACACTTTCACGCCTGCATCCCGCAAAATGCGCTCCGCTTCGTCCGTGCGCTGCGGAACATATACACCATAGCCGCAGCCGCTTTCTCGGGTGCGCGGCAGCCGCTCAATGTAGGCTTTTATCCCTCTTTGAAAAAGCAGATCACGGCTTTTCAGCGCATAGGTCACGCTGCTGACAACAATAAGCCGCTTCCCGCCCGTGTCTCTTTTGTTTTCCATTGCAAGCACCTCCAAGCCTTCAAAACAGTCTCATCAAAACAGAATATGAGACAAGCCGGGAATTGGTGCAAAAAAGAGCCCCGCCGAAGCGAAGCTCTCAAAACAATGCAAATTTATTTCAGCAGGCACACCGCATGCGCTGCAATACCCTCGCCGCGGCCGGTAAAGCCGAGGCCCTCCTCCGTCGTCGCCTTGATGCTCACGCAATCGAGGTCGAGGTTGCAAGCGGATGCAATGTTGCGGCGCATCTCATCGATGTATGGGCGCAGCTTCGGACGCTGTGCCAAAACCGTCGCATCGATATTTTCAATTCCAAAGCCCTTGCGGCGTACCGCCGCCACCGCCACCGCAAGCAGCTTTAAGCTGTCCGCACCGGCGTACTGCGGGTCATCGTCCGGGAAAAGCACGCCGATGTCTCCGAGCGTCGCCGCGCCGAGCAAAGCATCCGCTATGGCATGCGCGAGCACGTCCGCATCGGAATGCCCCAAAAGGCCCTTTTCATACGGGATATGCACGCCGCCCAAAATGAGCTTTCTGTTTTCTACAAGCTTGTGTACGTCATAACCGTGACCGATCCGCATAGTAACACTCCTTTACTTTTCCGCCGCAAAAGCCTCTGCCACAAGCAGATCCTCCGGCGTTGTGATCTTGATGTTTTTGTAGTCGCCCGGGGTCAAATATACCTTGCCGCCCGCCGCTTCAATGAGCTGGCAATCGTCCGTATATTGCTTTCCGGCGTTTTTCGCAAGGCACAGCGCTTCTTTATACAAAGAAAGGCGGAATACCTGCGGCGTCTGAATGGCACGCAAAGTGCTTCTCTCCGGCGTAGCGCACACTGTGCCGTCCGCCGCAGCAACTTTGATGGTGTCTTTCACCGGCACCGCCAGCGTTGCCGCGCCGTATTTTTCCGCGTCCGCGCACACGGTTTCGATTTCCTCCGGCGTGATAAACGGTCGCGCCGCATCGTGCACGGCGATATACTCTGCGTCACCGCAAAGCGCCGCACCGTTTGAAACGGAATCCTGCCGCTCCTTGCCGCCCTCGGTAATCGTGAGCGGCTTTGTGACGAACGCCGACGCTTTTTGGATTGCATCGAAATCGCACGCACGCGCCACAATAACGATCTTTGAGATGCACGCGGTATTCTCAAATGCGCGCAGTGTACGGCTCAGAACCGGCTCGCCGCCGATCTCCATCATCGTTTTCGAAGCGCCGCCGCTTTTCATACGTGCAGAGCTGCCCGCCGCCACCAAAATTGCCGCCGTTTTCATCACGTTTCCCACCTTATTTTTCAAGTATTCAAATGCGTTTGCCTAAAACGCGCCTAAAATATAAATACAGTATACCGCGATGCTTGCCGCGGGTCAAGGCAAGATAATTTTCTCTTTCGACGTTTTTTATCAAAAAAGCATTGAATTCCCGCCGTCACCTATGTTAGAATAAGCTTGTATGTAAAGATTAAGTAAGAAAAAAGAAAAAAATTTGAAAAGCGAGCGTTTTGCGCACACAAAGGAGCTGCAACCACAAATGGACATTTTCTCCGTTATTACACTCTTTGGCGGACTTGCGTTCTTCCTCTACGGCATGCATTTGCTTTCCTCCAGCCTTGAAAAAATGGTCGGCGGCAAGCTCGAACGTATTTTGCGTTCCATGACCTCAAACCGCTTCAAGGCCCTTTTGCTCGGCATGGGCATCACCATTGCGATCCAGTCCTCCTCTGCTATGACGGTCATGCTGGTCGGCCTCGTCAACTCCGGCATCATGGAGCTTGGGCAAACCATCGGCGTCATCATGGGCTCAAACATCGGTACCACTGTCACTGCGTGGATCTTAAGCCTTTCCGGCATCACGAGCGACAACGTTTTCGTACAGCTTTTAAAGCCGGAGAGCTTTTCGCCCATCGTGGCGCTCATCGGCATCATTCTCATCATGTTCACCAAGAGCAGCAAGAAAAAGGACATCGGCTCTGTATGTGTCGGCTTCGCCATTTTGATGACCGGCATGACCATGATGAGCGGTGCGGTAAAACCGCTTGCGGATTTGCCGCAGTTTAAAGAGGTCTTAACGATTCTCGATAACCCCATCATCGCCATTTTAGTCGGCGCAGGCATCACGGCACTCATCCAGAGCTCCGCTGCTTCGCTCGGCATTCTGCAGTCTCTCGCCATGACGGGCAGCATTTCGTTCAGCATGGCGCTGCCGGTCATTATGGGCCAGAACATCGGTACATGTATCACGGCGCTGCTTTCCTCCATCGGCACCACAAAAAGTGCAAAGCGCGTGACCGCCGTGCATATCTACTTTAACGTGCTCGGCACCGTCATCTGTCTTTCCGGCTTTTATATTGCAAACAGCATTTTCCATTTCACATTCACCGACCAGCCGATCTCCTCGTTTATGATCGCGGTCGTGCATTCCGCATTCAACCTCATCACCACGTTCATTCTGCTGCCCTTCTGCAATCAGCTTGAAAAGCTCGCCGTTATCACCGTGCGTGATAAGCGCCTGAAGCCCGGCAAGCAGGACCCGCACGCGGTTTTGCTCGATGAACGTCTGCTGCTCTCTCCGTCCTTCGCGATTGCGGAGTGCCGCAATGCCACCACAAAAATGGCAGACCTTGTGCGCGACACCATTTTGGATGCCATCGGTCTGCTCTCGCATTTTGATTCCGCCACAGCAGAAAAAATCGAGAAAAACGAAGAAACCATCGACCAGTACGAAGATAAGCTCGGTTCTTACCTCGTCAAAATTTCCAGTAAAAACCTCTCCACGTCCGACAGCAACGATGTTTCGCAGCTGTTGCATACCATCGGCGATTTCGAGCGTATCGGCGACCACGCGGTGAATCTCCTGCGCGTTGCACGCGAGATCCACGATAAAGATCTGAAATTCTCCGAAAAGGCTCAGCAGGAGCTTGAGGTCTTCACAGGTGCCATCATCGAGATTTTGAACATCACGACAGACGCGTTCGTCGAGAACAACTTACAGCTTTCCTACGAAGTAGAGCCGCTCGAACAGGTCATCGATTCGTTGAAAGTTGAACTGAAAAACCGCCACATCCGCCGCTTACAGGAAGGCAAGTGCACCATTGAGCTCGGCTTCGTGCTCTCAGACATCCTCAACAATTTCGAGCGCGTTTCCGATCACTGCTCTAACATTGCGGTATGCCTGATCCAGATCAAGGATTCCACCATGGACACACACGGTTACTTAAACGAGATCAAAACCTCCGGCGACCCGCGCTTCACCGGCTATTACAACCGCTTCACAAGCAAGTATACACTACCGGAAAGCCGCCACAAAAAGGCCCCGCAGGAAGTACCTGTAAAAAGCTAACCAAGCTATTTAAAGCCGCATAGAATTTTAGCCCTCCGTATTTGTTTGCGGAGGGCTTTTCTCATTTCTTCTGTGCCTCGTATTTGCGCTTTGTCGCCATACCGCCGCGGATATGCCGCTGGGCTTTATTCACCGCCAGTACGCTGCTCACCTCTTTGTAAAGCCCCATATCCACGCTGCGCAGCCGCTCGGCAACGTCCTTATGTACGGTGGATTTACTCACGCCGAACTGCTTCGCAGCACGGCGCACAGTAGCTTTGTTCTCTACGATATACTCCCCCAGCATAGCGGCTCTGTCCTCAACATTCTGCTTCATCGTAACACACCCTTGTCTGTGATACTTGTGCTGCATTATATGTTGAGCTTTTCTCTAATTATACCTCTTTTTGTTTTGAAAAAGAATTTAAACGCTCATCAACACATGGAATCAATTGTTATTGCTCTGCCGTGCATTCCGATATTCATTCATCATGAGCCGTTTTTTCCTTGCAATCCCCCATATAACTTGAACCACTTGCCCAGCAAGCAGGTCTCTTTATAAAAGAAAGACAGCACCTAAAAATCGGGACTCCTGCATATCAATTAGAATGGATTTCTTTTTGCGTGTGTCGTACCATTAAACAAAATATCATCAGAGAGTTCCACCACCATATGCAAGTCGCTGGGAGATTCGACTTGTTTGCCTAAAACCACTACATTGTCAAAATAGATATTTCGGGGGCGACTCATTTCCGTATGCATCTCAAAACCGCGAATAATAGAAACAGGGAAATTACCATTCAGAATTTCCACGTTACGGAAATATATATTTTCGACACTTCCGCGTTTTCGATCCAATGAGTACTTGGAATCCAATACCTTGATGTCGACAAACTTTTCCTGAGCATCTTCAACGCGGATATCTTCATACACAATGTCATGAATGTGAGCGCGATCTGCATTGTGGATGGTCAGCACGCCGCCAGACTGATTACCCTCATACTCGCAATGGACGATGTCCAGATCTCGGAATGTGATGTCGCTAATCTCATCGCAGCGCACTTCATATCCGATTTCCACGGCGTTACCGGGTTCTGCATTCCACAAAACGCAGTGTTCTACCAGAATATTCTTCACATCCCTATTGGCAGCAGGGTCGGGATAACTTGCAGCTTTGATGCACACGCAGTCATCCGAAGCGCGAATAAAGGAATTACGCATGGTTACGTCTTCGCAGCCTACAATATCGATGCCGTCACCCGTGCAAACTCGAGACATGATGTTTACATCCTCAATCTCCACATTCCGGCAAGCGCCAGGAACCAGGTGCCACGAACCACCGTCCACCATGGTGATGCCTTGAATCTTCACATCATCGCAAAACACCATTCGAATCATTGGTCTGCCGCCACCGTTTTCTTCTTTCGGATGCCATACACAACCATTCAGAATGCCGTTTCCTAAAATTCTCATGCCGTGGGCGAAAAAAGCATTCACACAACCACAGACAATACTGCCCTCTTCCAAGAAAACCGTTTCTTCCGCTTTGACCTCTAACGTGCCAACATTGTAGACTTTCCCACTCTCAAAAAGATGATCCACTTTTTCGGGCTTCGGGACACGCTTTGTGCACAAGATAAAGAGCGGTGTCTTCAAATTGCCATCTAACTCCAAGGTGACCTTACTGGGCTTTTCCAGCTGGAAGCTCAACTCTCGGCCGGAAATCTGAGCCTGAACATTGGTCTTGGCCGGACGGAAAACCGCCTTTTGGAAATCTTTGGATACTTTTACCTGAAAACTTAGCGGAGAATCGTCGTCCACAACAGGAATTACGTAATCAAAACTATCCGTGTGGTAAACCGTCAGCTCCTTTCCGCCGCAAAGCACAGTGTACAAAGGAGATTTTTCCAGTTCCTCAACTTTATACAACGGCTCCGTAATTCTTGCAGGATTGGGATTGTAACGCACAGCCACTTTTACTCCTCCTTAAAATAATGGTTTTTCCTTTATGGAAGTGATTATAGAATATCATGTCTGAAGAATATTGAAAACAAACAATTTTTTCTTTTATTCCTACAAAATTAAGCTTTTAATAAATTTTATTAGTGAAAACATAAAGAATCAACCTGTATTTATGCCGGAATTACATAATTCACGATGAGAAACTGTAAAAGCATCATGTGGCAGTCGGTATACAGGAGCTTCAGCATAAGTTTAGGCTACAATATCTTGCGCCGCAAACTCGGAGCCAACTGTACCGTTTTATCGATATAAAGAGCCGCTTACGATAAGGAGGTAATCGATAAAATCCACTGCCTCCGCACCGCAGATATTTCATTCATATTATATCAATTTTTCAAACACTTGTCGAGTATATTTTATCTTATTTTCCAATTTCACTTCATCGCCATACTCTATTAAAGGTTTTATGATATTGCAAACGGTCCATCTGCATCACTGGACACAGCCTTGTATTGTTTTCGGATATATTCTTTTTCGCGATTATCCCACAAGATCGGCACCGATGTGATGCCGGTGCTGCATTGTACGTTGAGCTTTTACACAATTATGCCGGTTTTTTAATATAGCAAGACCCCCGATCTGCATTGCTGCAAATCGGGGGTCTCTTTATTTCAGCGGTTTACGCCGCTTTTGTACGGTTCAGTACAGGCGGAAAATTCCTTGCGGAATTATTCCTCCTCAGAAGCCATGTGTGCGAACTTCTCGTACTTCTCTTCTGCGTACTTCTCAGCCTTCTCGAAGAGCTGCTCGGCTCTCTGCGGGAATGCACGGGTAAGGCTGTTGTAACGAACCTCGCCCATGATGAAGTCACGGTAAGAAGCAGACGGCTTCTTGCTGTCGAGCTGGAACGGGTTCTCACCGTTGTCAGCACGGCGCGGGTCGAAGCGGAAGGTATGCCAGTAGCCTGCTGCAACTGCCTTCTTCTCTTCGTTCATGGAAACGCCCATGCCGCCCTTGATGCCGTGGTTGATGCACGGTGCGTAAGCGATAACGATGGACGGGCCATGATAGCTCTCAGCCTCATGCATAGCCTTCAGGCACTGGTTCATGTCGGCGCCCATAGCGACCTGCGCAACATAAACATAGCCGTAGCTCATCATGATGGAAGCCAGATCCTTCTTCTTCACAGACTTACCTGCAGCCGCGAACTGTGCAACAGAACCGACCGGGGTAGACTTGGAAGCCTGTCCGCCTGTGTTGGAGTAAACCTCGGTATCGAAGACCAGAATGTTGATATCTTCACCGGAAGCCAGAGCATGGTCAACGCCACCGAAGCCGATGTCGTATGCCCAGCCGTCGCCGCCGAAGATCCACATGGACTTCTTAGCGAGATAATCCTTATCCTTCAGAATCTCGGCTGCCTTCTCGGAGGAGGAAGCCTCAAGAGCCGTGATGTAAGCCTCAGCCGCCGGACCGTTTTCAGCGCGGTCAGCCATGGTCTCAACCCACTTCTCAGCTGCTGCCTTCAGCTCTTCGCTTGTGCCTTCTTCTGCAACGAGCTCATTCGTGAGCTGCTCCAGACGGCCGCGAATTGCGTTCTGTGCAAGCGTCATGCCAAGGCCGAACTCAGCGTTGTCTTCAAACAGGGAGTTCTGCCATGCCGGGCCGTGACCCTGCTTGTTGACGGTGTACGGCGTTGCCGGTGCGGAACCGCCCCAGATGGAGGAGCAGCCGGTAGCATTTGCAATGTACATCTTGTCGCCGAACAGCTGGGTAACGAGCTTAGCGTACGGAGTTTCACCGCAGCCGCCGCATGCGCCGGAGAACTCGAGGAGCGGCTGCTTGAACTGGCTGCCCTTGACCGTGGTGTCCTTGAACTTAGCAAGAACTTCCGGCTTCGGATCCAGCTTAACGCCGTAATCGAATACTTCCTGACCCGGGCGCTCGTTGTCGATCGGGGACATTGCGAGAGCCTTGTTGCCCTTCATGCCCGGGCAAACCTGTACGCAAGAGCCGCAGCCCGTGCAGTCCAGGGTGGAAATCGTCATGACAAAGTTCATGCCCGGCATACCGGTCATGGCCTTGCTCTTCACAGCAGCCGGAGCCGCTGCGAGCTCTGCATCTGTCATCGGCACCGGACGGATAACCGCGTGCGGGCAGACCATAGAGCAGAAGTTGCACTGGATGCAGTTTTCCGGGATCCAGGTCGGAACGTCAACTGCAACGCCGCGCTTCTCGTAAGCAGCGGTGCCCTGCGGGGAGGTGCCGTCTGCATACTTTTCAAAAGTGGAAACCGGCAGATCCTTACCGTGGAAGGTGTTAACCGGGATAACCACGTTGTTTACATAGTCCACGAGCTCCGGACGGTCGCCGGTTGCAACGTGCTTCGTGGAATCGTCCACAGCGTCCTTCCAGGAAGCCGGAACATCAATCTTCACGTAGCCGTTAGCGCCGCGTTCAATAGCGTCATGGTTCATCTTAACGATGGCGTCACCCTTCTTGGAGTAGGACTTCGTAGCCGCATCCTTCATGTATCGGATTGCGTCTTCCTCCGGGATGATCTTCGCGATGGAGAAGAATGCGGACTGGAGAACCGTATTGATTCTGGTGCCAAGGCCGATCTCCTTACCGATCTTGAAGCCGTCGATCGTGTAGAAGTTGATATCGTTATCAGCAATGTATTTCTTAACCTTGCCCGGAAGCTTCTCGTCAAGCTCTTCCGGCGTCCACTGGCAGTTCAGCAGGAAGCTACCGCCCTTCTTCAGGTCTTCGACCATGTCATAGGTGCCAAGGTAAGCCGGGTTGTGACATGCAACAAAGTCAGCCTGGGAGATGTAATAGGTGGACTTGATCGGCGTATGACCGAAACGCAGGTGGGACATCGTCAGACCGCCGGACTTCTTGGAGTCGTAGTCAAAGTAACCCTGTGCGTACATATCGGTGTGGTCGCCGATGATCTTGATGGAGTTCTTGTTTGCGCCGACGGTACCGTCAGAACCGAGGCCCCAGAACTTGCAGGACTTTGTGCCTGCCGGTGCGGTATCCGGGTGCTCGTTTGCTTCGAGGGACAGGTGCGTAACATCGTCCACGATGCCGATGGTGAACTTCTTCTTCGCATCGTCGCCCTTTTTCATGTTGCGGTATACAGCGATGATGTCAGCCGGCTTCGTATCCTTGGAGCCGAGGCCGTAACGACCGGTGAGAACCTTAGCACAGCCGAACTGCGTGCCGTTGATAGCAGCCAGAACGTCAAGGTACAGCGGCTCGCCGATGGAGCCCGGCTCCTTCGTTCTGTCGAGCACGGAGATCGTCTTAACGGTTTCCGGAAGCACGTCAAGCAGGTACTTTGCAACGAACGGTCTGTAAAGGTGAACCTTAACAAGGCCAACCTTCTCGCCGGCTGCTACGAGGTAATCGATCACTTCTTCGATGGTCTCACAGACAGAGCCCATAGCGATGATGACCTTCTCCGCATCCGGAGCGCCATAGTAGTTGAAGGGCTTGTAATCGGTACCGATCTTCTCGTTGACCTTGTTCATGTAATCGACAACGGTCTCCGGAATCGCATCGTAGTACTTGTTGCAAGCCTCACGAGCCTGGAAGAAGATATCGCCGTTCTGTGCCTGGCCGCGGAGAACCGGGTGCTCAGGATTCAGAGCGTGTCTTCTGAACTCGTTTACGGCATCCCAATCGAGCATCTCGCCGAGATCCTTGTAGTCCCATACTTCGATCTTCTGAATCTCATGAGAGGTACGGAAGCCGTCGAAGAAGTGCAGGAACGGAACCTTGCCGTGGATAGCGGAAAGGTGAGCCACAGCGCCGAGGTCCATAACTTCCTGCGGGCTGTTGGAGCACAGCATTGCATAACCGGTCTGGCGGCATGCATAGACGTCGGAATGGTCACCGAAGATGTTCAGAGCGTGGGTAGCAACGCAGCGAGCGGAAACGTGGATAACGCTCGGCAGCAGCTCGCCGGCCATCTTGTACATGTTCGGGATCATCAGGAGCAGGCCCTGAGAAGCGGTGTAGGTGGTGGTAAGAGCACCAGCCGCCAGAGAACCGTGAACTGCACCAGCAGCGCCGGCCTCAGACTGCATCTCCGTTACGCGTACTTCACGGCCGAAAAGATTCTTTCTGCCGGCAGCAGCATACTTATCGGTCTCATCAGCCATAACGGAAGACGGCGTGATCGGATAGATCGCAGCAACGTCGGTAAACGCATAAGAAACATGCGCGGCGGCGTTGTTGCCATCCATGGTCTTCATTTTTCTTGCCATTTAACTAATTCCTCCTTTAAGGATTATCAATGGATTTACCTGACGGCGCAGTACCCCGTTCGCCGCCCTGCCGTTTGCAGAACTCTCCCGTAAGCACCTGTCGTCGTTCAAAACAAATTTTATCATTTTTTCGCCTATATGTAAAGGAAAAAACGAGGATTTTTTGAAATTTCTTCTGAATTAACAGAGATTTTCGGCATTTTTTATTTTTCTCCGCTTCGCCTTTCGCCCTTTTCGTCGTTCTCCCTCCGCTTTGTCCGGGATTCGGCGCGCCTCTGGCATAAAATATTGACAACAGCGTTTTTTTGCGGTAAAATTTTAATAATTATATATCGGTGAGCAGTTAGTTTTAGCTAAACATCACGTGACGCTTTTGAAAAGAAAACTCGCTTTTTCATATTGCGTTTTTCTTTGACTTTTGCGGAAAGCGACTTAGGGCGCTTCCCTAAGAACTCGCAAACTTTATTCTCCCGCCTTCACGAAAGCAAATTCAAAACCATTTCACTGCTCCCAAACTTTCAGAAAGGATGCTTTTTTCACTATGAACGACGACCCTTACGGCAATTTACTGCCGTCCTCGTCCGTCTTACCCCTCCCCCTCGCTCTGTTGCTGTTTCTGCTCTTTTTCGTGCTCGGCGCGCTTTTCGCCATGTGCGAATCCGCTGCGGAAACGGCTAACGAATCCCGCATCAAAAAAGATGCGGAGTCCGGCGAACCGCGCGCCAAAAAGCTGCTCGAGTATCTCGAACGCAGCGCAGGCATCATTTCGCCCCTGCAATCGGGCATGATGCTCATGGGCTCCTTTGCTCTCGCTGTTGCGGTCACCGGCTTTGCGCCGCGCCTTTACAACGTATTCATCCGCGCCGCGCTCCCCACGGCTGCCGCTGCTGTGCTTTCGGCACTGCTTTGCACATTGCTGTGCGCAGGTCTTTATCTAACGGCAGCAGACCTGGCTCCGAAAAAATTCGTAGCGCACAAGGCTGCACACGGCATGCAGTATACATACAAACTCTGCCCCATGCTGTGCGCCCTCAGCGCCGTCATGCACCCGTTTGTCCTCTTGTGCAACCTCATTTCGGACGGTCTCATGCGTCTTTTGGGCAACGACCCCAAAGCGCTTGATGAAACCGTCACCGAAGAAGAAATCCTCCACATGGTCGGCGAAGGCGAGGAAAAAGGCGTTATCGAAGAAAATGAGCGCGACATGATCACGAACATTTTCGATTTCAACGACACCACCGTCACCGAGATCATGACACACCGTACGGACATCTGCGCCATTGATGAGGAGAGCACCATTGCACAAGCCGCCGTACTTGCGGTGGAAAACGGCTTCTCCCGTCTCCCTGTCTACCGCGAAGACATCGATACCATCGTCGGCATCTGCTATGTTAAGGATTTTCTGCCCTACGTCAACCAGCCCGTACCGGATTTCATCCATTTAAAAGACATGGTTCGCCCGGCGTATTTCATTCCGGAAACGAAAAAGTGCAGCCAGCTCTTTAAAGAGCTCAAGGAGCGCCGCCTGCAGATCGCCATCATCGTCGATGAATACGGCGGCACGGCGGGTCTCGTCACACTCGAAGACCTCATGGAGTCCATTTTCGGCAACATTCAGGACGAATACGACAACGAGCAGGAAGAGATCTTCCGTGTCAGCGAAAACGAGTTCACCGTGGACGGCACCACCTCCATCGACGAGATTTCCGACCTTACCGACACTGAGCTGCCGGAGGGCGATTACGATACCATCGCCGGCCTTGTCACCGACCTTTTAGGCCGCATTCCAAAAGAAAACGAGCACCCCAGCGTACAGGTCTGCGGGCTCACCATCACCGTACTTGAAATTGAAGACCAGCGTCTTTCCCGCCTGCTGATCGTGAAAAATGACCCCCGGAGAACCCCCGAAGAAGAAACACACGAAGACTGATGTTTTTTGAAAGGAGTGTCCCTATGACATTTTCCGAAGCATTCTACGGCACGTACAAGCTCGACAAAAAAGACGGCAAGCCGCACTTAAAGGAGCGTATTTTTGCCCCGGTGGACGGCTTTTGGAGCGGCGTCATGATCTTTGGCGGTGTGGTCGGCACGATCATTCTGCTCTTGACCTTTGCCGCACACGTGCAGGTCGCCCTCGGCACCTTCGCGCACCCGGCTGAAAACGGCGCGCTCACGCCCGATGCACAGTATACGCTGTGGGGCGTGCTCGTCGCGTTCATCTTTGCGTTTTTCGTGCTCGCCATTCCGCGCTGGTTCCTCTGCCGCGGCACCATGCAGTTCAGCTTCATCGGCGCATTTCTCATCCTGCTCGCGGCGCAGCTCATCTCCGCGTTCAGCCTGAATAACACGACACCCGATGTCGGCAATGTGCTGTGGGTCATCGTAACGGGCCTTCTGCTCGTGTTCCTCATCACATGCGCCGTGTGCACCGTTTCGGCGGGCCTAACCGCGCTCGTGAACTACTTCATCGCGAAGTATCGTATGGCGCACGCAAAGCCTGTCACCACATAAACGCATGATGACCATAACCTGACTTTTTCACAGATCGGCAGATACAGAAAGCCGTGCTGTCGCCCTAATAGGGGGGGTAACAGCACGGCTTATTTTTTCAGTTCTCAAACCTTCTCTTCATATTCCAACAGACGCCAAGAAAATCTCATAAGCATCGTTAAAAGAGTCATACGGCGTAGGGTTGCCGCCGTTTGTGCTCTTGCACTGGTTGTCGGAGTATTCCTCGCCCACAGCCAAAAGCTCGCCGGGGTAAAGCTCCACGCCCGCTTCCCGCGCCAGCGTGCAAAACGAGAGAATCGGCTCCTTGTTTTCGCGCGTTTTAAGCAGAGCTTTGCGCAAAGTCTCGTCCTTTTTTGCAAGCTCCGTCAACCTTTCGAGCTTTTCAAATGTGTTCATAAGCGCCCCTCGCTTCACCAAATGGATAAATTCAGTTTAGCAAAGTTCGGGGTCGTTGTCAAACGCTGTTTTCAGGCAAGCAGAAAGCCGCTCCGTCTCCGCCCGCACAGCTCGGGAGAATCCACCTATACGCTCATCAAAAATCATCACATCTCCAGTTCCACCATCGATAAGCTGCGTCATAATAAGCCGCTCAACACCACCACAGTCAACGACCTCTGCCGCATCTTAAGCTGCAAAGTGGAAGACATCCTCCTCTACATCCCCAGCGACGACGACCAGATCTTATAAAGCAACCCCGGGTATACCAAGCCATAAGAACAGTCAATATATCCCGAGATCCTATTTTACGCAAAAATGCTCCCGGTCACGCGACCGGGAGCATTTTTTATGCTTTAATATGCAATTTTCAGAAGCAACTCTTACTTGGAAGCCTCTTCAACAGCAACAGCGCAAGCAACGGTTGCACCGACCATCGGGTTGTTGCCCATACCGATGAGACCCATCATCTCAACGTGTGCCGGAACAGAGGAGGAACCTGCGAACTGTGCATCGGAGTGCATACGGCCCATGGTATCGGTCATGCCGTAAGAGGAAGGACCGGCAGCCATATTATCCGGATGCAGCGTACGGCCTGTGCCGCCGCCGGAAGCAACGGAGAAGTACTTCACGCCGTTCTCATTGCACCACTTCTTATAGGTACCTGCAACCGGGTGCTGGAATCTGGTCGGGTTCGTGGAGTTACCGGTGATGGAAACGCCGACGTTCTCGAGCTTCATGATTGCAACGCCTTCCGGAACGTTATCTGCGCCGTAGCACTTAACGTCCGCACGCGGGCCGTTGGAATAAGCCTTTTCGCTGACAACCTTAACTTCTTCTGCGTACGGATCGAACTCGGTCTCAACATACGTAAAGCCGTTGATTCTGGAGATGATGAACGCAGCGTCCTTGCCAAGACCGTTGAGGATAACGCGCAGCGGCTTCGTTCTGACCTTGTTTGCGTTCAGAGCGATCTTGATAGCACCCTCAGCAGCCGCGAAGGACTCGTGGCCAGCAAGGAATGCGAAGCACTCGGTCTCCTCGGAAAGGAGCATTTTGCCCAGATTGCCGTGGCCGAGGCCGACCTTACGGTTTTCAGCAACAGAGCCCGGGATGCAGAATGCCTGCAGGCCGATGCCGATAGCGGCAGCAGCGTCAGCAGCCTTCGTGCAGCCCATCTTGATAGCAATCGCGCAGCCTACGGTGTAAGCCCACTTTGCGTTCTCAAAGCAGATCGGCTGTGTTTCCTGTACGATGGTGTACGGGTCGATGCCCTTCTCTTCGCAGATGGTCTTGCACTCATCAATGGAATTGATGCCGTATTCTTTCAGGACGGAGAGGATTTTCGCCTCACGTCTCTCATAACCTTCAAATGTAGCCATTTCTCGTGCCCTCCTTATTCCTTGCGCGGGTCGATGTACTTAACGGCCTCATTGAATCTGCCGTATGTACCCATAGACTTCTTGTACGCCTCGTTCGGCTCCATGCCGGCCTTGATGAAGTCGGTCATCTTGCCGAGGGAAACGAACTCGTAGCCGATAACCTGGTCGTCAGCGTCGAGTGCCATTCTGGTGCAGTAGCCTTCGGTCATCTCAAGATAACGAACGCCCTTTGCCTTTGTGCCGTACATGGTACCGACCATGGAGCGTGCGCCCTTACCAAGGTCTTCCATGCCTGCGCCGATAACAAGACCGCCCTCGGAGAAAGCAGACTGGGAACGGCCATAAACGATCTGGAGGAACAGCTCGCGCATAGCGGTGTTAATCGCATCACATACAAGGTCCGTGTTCAGAGCTTCCATAACGGTCTTGCCCGGGAGGATCTCTGCTGCCATTGCAGCGGAGTGCGTCATGCCGGAGCAGCCGACGGTCTCAACGAGAGCTTCCTCAATGATGCCGTCCTTAACGTTCAGGGAGAGCTTGCAAGCGCCCTGCTGCGGTGCACACCAGCCTACACCGTGGGTGTAACCGGAAATGTCCTTAACTTCCTTTGCCTGTACCCACTTGCCCTCTTCCGGGATGGGAGCCGGACCGTGCTTCGGGCCCTTGGCTACAATACACATCTCTTCCACTTCTTTGGAATAATTCATAAGTGGTACTCCTTTCGGTTCCAGTTTTATTTGGCAGACTTCGCGCAAAAGAGAGCCGCAGCGAAAAAGCGCCGCCCGCATCCCGCAAAAAGCCATTTTACTGATTTTCTTCATTATAGCTTTTTTTCATGCGTTTCGCAAGGGGCAAAACACACATTTCGCGAAAAAAGCGCACAATATACGCAAAAAGGAGCGCCGCAGCACCCCTTTTGTATCTTATTTCGGTTTGAAATTACTTCCAAAGCGGGTCGGGATATGTGCCGTTTTGCATCATCTCGGCAAGCGCCGCCATCACGACGGGCTTATCGGCCTTATACGTCACGCCGAACCACTTGTCCGCCGATTTTAAAACCGTCACGTCCGCCTTGCCGTCGCGAATCTGGTCATTGACGACAAAAGGCAGGAAGTATTCCGCCTTCAGCGGGTTCTTCGGCACATCGTTCTCGAGGAACGAGACGAAATCCTTCTTCAATGCGTCTACAAAGTCCGGCGTAAAGCCCCACAGGTTCATGGAAACGGTCGTGTCCTCATCGAGCGCGTGCCACGTTGCGCCGTCGTCCTCGGTGTAAGCCGGGCCGTCCTCGCGCTTTTCAATGTGCGTGCGCTCCACGATGGTATCCAACACACCGTCTTTCTCCACGCATACGCCGCGTGCCACATGGCCGTTTTCGGTCAGCGTGTTTTTCAGATGGTAGCCCACCATCGCCCAATGTGCCTTTTCGCCGTTTTCCTTCACGTTCCGGAGGAACGCGCCGATCTTCTTAAACGCCTCGCCGCCGTAGAAATCGTCCGCGTTGATAACGACAAACGGCGCATCAATGTGGTCGCGTGCCGCTAAAACGGCGTGGCCCGTGCCCCACGGCTTCTCGCGGCCTTCCGGCACCGTAAATCCCTCCGGCAGGTCATCCAACTTCTGGAAAACATACTCGACCTGCACGTACTTCGATACGCGGTCGCCGATGACCTCTTTAAAGTCCTCAAAAAGCTGCTCCTTGATGATGAAGATTACCTTGGAAAAGCCCGCCTGCACGGCATCAAAAACAGAAAAATCCATGATAATCTCGCCGTTTTTGCCAACAGGATCGATCTGCTTCAGGCCGCCGTAACGGCTGCCCATACCGGCCGCCATAACGACTAAAATCGGTTTTTTCATAGCTAAATTGTCCTTTCTCGTCTGCGGCATCACACCGCCATATGTACAGGTTCGGTCACGCGGCCGTCAGGGGTCAGTTTTCATCCTCGTAAATAAATTCGTGGATATGCTGTGCCGCAACATCGGTGTCATACGTCCACATCCAACCGCCGCCCTCGCAGTAATCGGAGGCATAGCCCTCCACATCACTCGGGATGGAAAGGCGCTCAATGTCAAAGCCCGTCAGCGCAATCTGCGCCAGACCGATCATCTTATCAAACGTCAAAGAAGTCTCGCAAAGCGGCGCAAGCTGTTGAACGATGCTCGGGTATTCAAGCTTGGAAATAGAACTTGCCTTGCTCAAAAGCGCAGAAAGCACCTCCTGCTGGCGTTCCACACGGCCGTTATCGTCGCCGATGGCACGAATACGCCCGTAAGCCACAGCTTCGTCGCCGTTCAAAAGCACGCCCTCGCCCGCCGAAAGCGGCGCGTATGTAGAAATATCGCCTGACAAAGACTCTGGCGAATTCACTGCCAGATCTTGCATATTGATATTGACCTGCTCAACTTCTTCTTCCGTCAAATCAATATTCACACCGCCGAACGCATCCACAATCTTCGCCATGGAGGCAAAATTCACGGTCACGTAGTCCTGAATATCGAGACCGAAGTTCTGGTTGATCGTGCGGATGGCCTGCTCCGGGCCACCGTACATATAGGCATGGTTCAGCTTATCATAGCCGGAATCATACGGACTGCCGTCACCCATATACACGCGCACATCACGCATGATGGACGTCAGCTTAACCTTGTGGTGCACGTTATCAATCGACATCACCATAATGGCGTCGCTGCGCCCGGCAAAGGTACCGCCGTCATAATCGCGGGCATCCACGCCGAACAGCGCAATATTCGTAATGCCCGCTTCCGATTTTGTTTCTTCGGAAATACCGAGCTCCGTCTTGTCTTTCGTGATGGTCGTCGTCTTCAGGTCGCCCAAAAGCACCGTGGAAGCGTAGATCATCACGCCGCCCACCAGCACCAAAATAACGCAGATGAAGCTCAAAAAGACCTTAAGGCCCGTCCGTTTTTTCTTTTTTTGATTTTTCTTATACGCCTGCTTTGAGGAGTAACTGGAAATATCCTGAAACTCATCGCGGCGTTGTTTTCTTTTCGCCATAAAAGCCTCCGTCTCGGCCAAAGGCCGGATGTCTTTATCTTATCAATTATATTCCCATAACCTCGTTTCGTCAATTTACTTTTTCTTACGAAAAACGACCAGTTTGCTTAAAATATAATTTGCAAGGATCACAAAAACGTTCGCGACGAGCTTCACAATCTTATCATTCACGTGCAGCAGATCCACACCGATGAACATCATGCCCATTTCCATAAAGCCGGACGCAATACGGCTCGCAAAAAATTTCGCCGCCTCCGTCAAAATCGGCACAAAGCCGTGCGCGCGGCTCTCAAACACCCACTTGCGGTTCGTCACATACGCAAAGGTAACTGAAAGCACCCACGAAAGCGCTGTCGATACCATGTACGGGATGTGCAGAAAATCCGTAAAGATCCAGTAAGAAGCGTAGCTCACGACCGTCGTAAGCACGCCGAACACCACGTACAAAACCAGCTCTTTGTATTTTATAAGCAGTTCTTTGATTTTTCCCATATTTTCTATCCTTTATGTTTCGGGCAAAGCGCCCTCTTCTTTCTTATGATAAATATTCTTCCACGCCGTGCGCCGCCACCGCGCCGTCCGCAGCCGCCGTCACGATTTGCCGCAGCGTCTTTTTACGACAGTCGCCCGCAGCAAACACACCCGGAACGTTTGTCTTCGTGCTCTCGCCCGCCATAAAATACCCGTTTTCGTCAAGGTCAAGAATATCGCGTACAAAGTCCGTCGCCGGCACATTGCCCACCGCCACAAACACGCCGTTCACCTCAATCTCGCACGCCTTGTCCGTCTTTACATTGCGCAGACGCAGCCCGCCGACTTTTCCTTCTTTTTCAAGGATCTCATCCGTCACCGTATCGAAAACGATCTCGATATTTGGCTTATCGAGCTTCTTCTCATAGCTCTTTGAAGCGCGCAGGCGGTCTCTTCTGTGGATGAGGTATACCTTTTTGCACATCGCGGAGAGAAAAGCCGCATCGCCCGCCGCCGTGTCACCGCCGCCAATGACCGCAACCGTCTTATCTTTATAAAACGCACCGTCGCATGTCGCGCAGTAGGAAACGCCCTTGCCGCGCAAAGCGTCTTCGTTCGGCAAGCCGAGCGTCCTCGGCGCCGCACCGGGTGCCAAAACGACGCTTTTCGCGCGGTAAACCGTGCCGTCTTCCGTCTCCAGAATTTTCACATCACCGTCTAACCGCAGTGCCGTCACGTTGCCGTAAGTCTGCTTCGCGCCAAAGCGCTCCGCCTGCTTTTTCATGTTCATCGTCAGCGTAAACCCGTCCACCGCCTCCGGGAAGCCGGGGTAATTTTCAATTTCATTCGAGGTCACCATTTGACCGCCGGGGATATATTTTTCCAGCACCAGCGTCTCGTAGCCCGCGCGGGCGCAGTACAGTGCCGCCGTAAGCCCCGCAGGGCCGGAACCCACCACGATTACGTCATAGACCTTTTCCATGTTTTCGCTCATAAGTCACCGCTCCTTTTCCTGATGAAGTGCAGCTTTTCTGCACACCGTCTTGCGAACATCGTTAGTATAGCACATTCTCCCGAAAAATACAATTCCGTGCGGCGCGAAAGAGTTTTCTACCGCAAAGCGACACGCAGTCGAAAACTTTATCAGAATCAAATACATGTTCCCGTTCTCCTACTTAAACCAAAAAAACACGCAAACCGCGCGCCTTGCACGACATACCCCCTATCAAACAAAACAAAAGAGGCTCTTTCAGCATCCCGAAAAAGCCTCTCGTTCTTTACTTTTTATTGCACATCTTGTGCGGTGTACGCTCAGCGCACACATCTCAAGTTAATTTAAACTGATACTAATACATCGGACTTTCCTCTGCTTGAAACCATCGGTCTCTTTTTATACCTGCACTCTGCATTACTTTCAGAATGTCGTCGGTTTTTCAGAGTTTATCATTTGTGCATTGGACACAACTCCATGTATATTCTCAAAAACTGTATTTGATTTTTTCTTTGGCGTTTTCCGCCTATCCTTACACACGTCCGTACGCTTTGTACAGCCCATGTATAATTCTATATGTTAATTTCGACCTACTTATCTTTGCTGTACCACGAAAACCTTTTGGGACTCGCTTTTGCGATCCCGCGCTTTCATAAAGCTTGAAACACTCGTGTGCAAATATTCAGTCTACTTCAGGGATCCGAGGCGCAACGCACCACGGATCTTCTGCTGCTGAGGTTCAGTAGCCATTGGCCTCACCCGCTTTCTTTCAATAGATTTGCCTTTGCGGCTCATGCAGCTTTGCCTCTTTTCACGTTTTGCCTGTTTCCACATGTTCAAAACGTACGGCTGCTTCTTTACTTATGTTCCCGTTTCTCCGCTTCGGCTTTTTGTCCCTTTGTACCGGCACATTCTTAAAAGCCTACTTATCTCTTTCATCACATTTCCCGGAAGCCGAAGAACATTTGAAGCTCCGCCTTTGCAAATACTGCCTCAAGAGTTTCCTCCGCGCCTTTCTCTCTCCCCTTCGGAATACCTTCCGCGCGCTGAACCGCTTCGATCTTTTACCGAGACTTTTTTGAGCCTCCACCAAGAAAACCTCTTACGGTTTTCCCGATCTACTTTGCGTTCTGGAGTTCTTTCTCTTTTCACCTATATATTAGCACCATCCGTCTACTTTGTCAACAGTTTTTTTGAAGATTTTATTTTTTATTTGTATATTCTGTTTTCGCAAAATGAAGCTTGACATTCTTCCGCATTCACGATACAATTATTCTTGCAGGCAAAAGCAACGGGCTTATTTTCCACAGCTTTTCTGCTCCGCCGCATAAATCGCAGAACGGCGAATATACTGAGAAAGAAGGCTTTTCCCATGAGTATAGACAACAACCAGGAATACGAAGCAGAGCTCATCACCCTCATCGACGATGAAGGCACGGAGCACGAATTTGAGATCATCGACGAACTCGAGAACGATGACGGCTACTTTATGGCACTTGTCCCCACTCTGCGCGACGCCCAAAGCGAAGTTGCAGACGCAGACGAGTACTACATCTTTGAAGTCGTAGAAGACGAGAACGGCGAAGAGCAGCTTTGCGAGATTGAAGACGACGACCTGCTGGATAAGCTCGCCGAAATTTTCGAGACCCGCTATGCACAGGCTATGGAGGAAGAAGAGGAGTAATCTTCTTTCCCCGTTCAAGATCATGTAAAGACACCTGCCCGATGCGCGGACCGTGCAAAATAACCCTACACTCAACTTTTAGGGAGCTCGGCTCCGCAGGCGGACTGCAGACCTCCCGGCCCGGCTTGACCGGATACCGGAAGAAGGGAGCGCGAAACCTGCGGGAGGGCACCCACCTGCTTATTACGTAGCAGGTTATTGAGAGCACGTTACGGTCGGGCGGGGTTTTTTATGCCCATTTCAAGGCGGTGAAAACCGCCTTTTTTCATACTTTACACACCTTTTTCTGTGCTTTTCTTTTGGAAACGGTTGTATTTTGCAAATTTTGCCGCATTTGGGTGCGGTAGCAAAGAAGGAGAAGGTCATCATGACCAGAAAACAGTATTTTTTAAGCGGACTCAAAGATGGCATGCCCATTTGCTTCGGGTACTTTGCCGTTTCGTTCGCGTTTGGCATTCAGGCCGCAGGCATCGGACTTTCGGTGTTTGAAGCCTCCGTGCTCTCCGCCCTAAACGTCACCTCCGCCGGGCAATTCGCAGCACTCGCCATCATCGCATCGGGCGCGTCACTCATCGAGCTCGCATTCACGCAGCTCATCATCAACCTGCGGTATTTTCTCATGTCGTGTGCGCTCTCGCAAAAGCTCTCGCCGAGCCTGCCCCTTGGGCACCGCCTCGGCATCGCCTACGGCATGACGGATGAGATCTTCGCCGTCAGCGTCAGCCAAAGGGAGCCTCTCTCACCGATTTACAGCTATGGGCTCATCGCCGTCGCCATTCCGGGCTGGGTGCTCGGCACGGCACTCGGCGCGGCGGCGGGCAACATTCTGCCGGCCGTTTTGACGAACGCGCTCGGCATCGCAATCTACGGTATGTTCATTGCCATCATCCTGCCGCCTGCAAAAGAGAACCGCGTCGTTGCCGGTGTGGTCGTCCTTTCCATGGTGCTTTCCGCGCTGTTCACGTATCTGCCGGTGCTGTGCAACATTTCCTCGGGCTTCCGCATCATTGTCATCACGCTTATCACCGCAGGCGGTGCGGCGCTGCTGTTCCCCATCCCGGATGAGCCCGCAGAACCGGAAAAGGAGATGCCGCATGAGGATTGAGGTTTTCCTTTACATACTCGTTATGGCGGCCGTTACGTATCTTATCCGTATGCTGCCGATGACGCTCATCCGCCGCAAGATCACGAACCGCACACTGCGCTCGTTTCTCTATTATGTGCCGTACGCCACGCTTTCCGCCATGACCTTCCCGGCAATTCTCACTGCCACCGGCAGCGCCATCAGCGCCGCGCTCGGCTTTGCCGCCGCTTTGATTTTAGCATTCCGCGGTAAAAGCCTGCTCACCGTCGCCATTATCGCCAGCGCCACCGTGCTTGTGTGTGAACTCATATTGCCATATCTGCCGCTGTAAAGCACAGTTTGCAACGTAAAAGTTTCGCCCGCCTTTTTCAATAGGCGGGCGAAACTTTTAACTATCGTTATAGAAAGCCTTGTGTTTACTCTCTCTCAAAATGCTTTGCGACCGTCTGCAAGTACTCGATGATCGGCAAATGCTGCGGACATACACCCTCGCACTGGCCGCACTGAATGCACGCGCTCGCTTTGCCGAAGTGCTTTGCGACGTTCTCGTAATACTCGCTCTGCGGCGTCCAGCCCTCGTCCGGAGTGATTCCCCTGCCGCGCAGCTCCTGCATATCGGCGTTGTACAGCGAGAAATACTTCGGGATTGCAATCTGCATCGGGCAGCCGTCCGTGCAGTACGAACAGCCCGTACACGGAATATCGATGCTCGCGTTGATGATGTCCGTCGCCTTTTTGATGAGCGCTTTTTCCTCATCGTTCAGCGGCTTAAAATCCTGCATGTACGATGTGTTGTCCAAAAGCTGGTCCATATCGCTCATGCCGGAAAGCACGATCTTCACGTTCGGCAGGCTCGCTGCGAAACGAATTGCCCAAGACGGTACAGAAGCTTCTGAATTATAGCCCTTAAACAGCTTCGTCACTTCTTCCGGCACGTTGGCGAGCGTGCCGCCCTTCACCGGCTCCATGACGAATACCGGCACGCCGTGCTTTTCGGCAACTTCGTAGCATTTTCTGGACTGCACACCGGCGCTTTCCCAGTCGAGGTAGTTGAGCTGTAACTGCACAAACTCAAACTCCGGGTGCGTGGTCAGCACTTCGTCCAACAGCTCCGGGCCGTCGTGGAACGAGAAGCCGATGTGCTTTACAAGGCCCTTTTCTTTCTTGTCGCGGATCCAGCCGAAGCAATCGAACTTATTGTACGTCTCAATGCTATGGCAGTTGATGTCGTGGATGAGGTAGTAATCAAAATATGTTACGCCCGTCTTTTCCATCTGCTCATTAAAAATGCGGTCGCGGTCTTCAAACGAATTCACGAATGACGAATGCAGCTTTGTCGTCAGCGTGAAGCTGTCGCGCGGATGGCGGGAAACAAGTGCTTCCTTCACGGCGTTTTCGCTCTTGAATGCGCAGTACATCCACGCCGTGTCAAAATACGTGAAGCCGCGCTCGATGAACGTATCCACCATTTTCTTGACCTGCTCAATGTCGATCTTGCCCGGGTCGTTCGGGTCTAGAGACGGCAGACGCATGAGGCCGAAGCCTAATTTCTTTTCAGACATTTTACTCATACTCCTTATGTAAAAAATTCCAAGCATTTTGCTTCCTATATCTTACAACTTAAAGTATACTCTAAGTCAAGCTTTTTTGTAAAATTATTTTTCCGCCTCGAAATATCCCTCCCGCAGTAGCGAAAACTGCATGTCATCGCGGATTTCGCTTTCTGACGTACGCACGCAGCGGCGGATACACCCTTCATACACAAACCCCAAGGATCTCAGCAACTTTTCCGAAGCAATATTCCCCGTGAAAACACGCGCTGCTACAACTTCCAGATCTTCTTCGGCGAATAGTTCATGCAGCACAGCCCGCAGTGCTTCTTTCATATAGCCCTGCCGCGTATATTGCTCCCCGAGATAATACGAAAGACATCTCGAGCGCACATCGAACCGAACGCCGTCCTCCTCCGCCGCAATCATACCAAGCAAAGCGCCGTCCTCTTTTCGCTCAATATACCATGTGTTTTCATAATCGATTTCCCTATGAATCAAATGAACCATCTGTTCTTTATCAAACACTTCCATTACGTTGTTTTTCATTACGAAAGCGCTGTTGCGTATGGCCATGATCTCCGCCGCATCTCTCTCCCGCGGCGTGCGCAGTAAAAGTCTTTCTGTGTGCAGTTCTCTCATATTTTCCCTGCCTTTCTTTGCCGTGTGTACGTATTTCGGATAAAAAACACCCTTTCCTCCATGAACCACGGAAGAAAGGGTGCGAAAATCAATTCAGTCTTTTGCTGCATGATGCAGCGTCAAAACACCTGATTTTTCCAGCGCCTAAGCCGAAATTAGATCTCAGCGAAGTACTTGATGGTTCTGACCATCTGGCTGGTGTAGGAGTTCTCGTTGTCGTACCAAGAAACAACCTGAACCTCATAGAGGTCGTCAGCAATCTTGGAGACCATCGTCTGGGTAGCATCGAACAGGGAACCGAATCTCATGCCGATAACATCGGAAGAAACGATCGGATCGCAGTTGTAGCCGAAGCTCTCAGAGGAAGCTGCCTTCATAGCTGCGTTGATGCCGTCGACGGTTACGTCAGCGCCCTTAACAACAGCGGTGAGGATGGTGGTGGAACCGGTCGGAACCGGAACACGCTGTGCGGAACCGATGAGCTTACCGTTCAGCTCCGGGATAACAAGGCCGATAGCCTTTGCAGCGCCCGTGGAGTTCGGAACGATGTTAGCAGCGCCGGCACGTGCACGGCGGAGGTCACCCTTTCTGTGCGGGCCGTCGAGGATCATCTGGTCGCCGGTGTAAGCGTGGATCGTGCTCATGATGCCGCTCTGGATCGGAGCATAATCGTTCAGTGCCTTCGCCATCGGAGCGAGGCAGTTCGTGGTGCAGGAAGCAGCGGAGATGATGGTGTCATCAGCCGTCAGGGTCTTCTCGTTTACGCTGTAAACGATCGTCGGGAGATCGTTGCCTGCCGGAGCGGAAATAACAACCTTCTTTGCGCCTGCGTCGATGTGAGCCTGGCTCTTAGCCTTAGAGGTGTAGAAGCCGGTGCACTCGAGAACAACGTCAACACCGATCTCGCCCCACGGAAGGTCCTTAGCGTCCTTCTCAGCGTAGATCTTCAGGGTCTTGCCGTCAACTGTGATGGTGTTAGCCTCGTCGTCAGCGGAAACCGTGTGGAGACCTTCGCCGATCTTGCCGCAGTAACCGCCCTGTGCGGTGTCATACTTGAGCAGGTGAGCCAGCATGGAGGGCTTCGTCAGATCGTTGATCGCAACGACCTCATAACCCTCAGCGCCGAACATCTGTCTGAACGCCAGACGGCCGATACGGCCGAAACCATTGATTGCAACTTTAACTGCCATGATTGTATACCTCCTGATAATTGTGGATGCATAATTTGCAATTCTATTTTATAGCATTTCGCAGGATTTTACAAGGGCTAACTGCTAAAAATGCAAACTTTTTCCGTAATTTTCAGAAAATTCACGCGTTTCCCGTGTCTTTTAAAGCATTTTCTTCTAAATTGCTCTCCGCTTTCGCAGAAACGCGCTGCCCGCTCACCGTAAGCAGCAGGCAAAGGCTGTGAACGGAAAGGCACAGCATCGCAAGCTGAATCACATACGGCATCTCCGTCGCATACCCGCGCCCCGCAATGATGAGCACCGTGTTCGAGATCACATACGTCATCCAAAGCACCGCCGCCGGCAGGCCGAACACATACGTGCTGCGCAGCGCCTTTTTGCCGCCCGCGCCGGAGAGCAGCTTGCCTTCGGAAAGCAGGAACAGCAGCATCATCGCACCGCCACCCACGGTAAAGATATTCTCCTCCGTCGTCGCCACAGCGGAATACGTCATGAACGTCACGATCATATACGAAATGCCCCAAACGGAACCGATGGCCCAAAGCCCGCCCGTGCCGCTCGGGAAGCCCTCGCCCGTCAGCCATATAATGGAAAAAATGAGAGAAACGATCGCGAAAAGCAACGTTAAGACCGCAAACGGCAAATGCGTCGTCACATGCGAAGCCTGCACAAAGTAGGTCGGCTGATTGTTGCGGTATAAGTAAAAGTCCCGCAGAAGCGCTGCCGCACACAAAAACAAAAATACACACATCAGAAGCGCAGAAGCACCCGCCACCGCATTTCTTTTCGTCTCTATGCGCGCGCAAAGCTTTTTGTCCACACGGCACAAAAGCATGCAGAGAAGCGATACGCCGATCGCCGCACCGCAGTAAATATACGTCAACAGTCCGCTGTCCGTCACAAAGCCCGTGTCATAATCAAAAAAGCAGAGCATCTGCACGCAGCGTAGCGCAGCCGCCGCAAAGAGGCCGATTCCTGCCAAAACAAACGCCAATTTCACTTTCTTATTCATATATCATACACCGCCCACACCCTCGGGGCTTTCCTTTCATCGATTCATTCGCCGTCCGAATTTGCGGCACATCGGTTCACTATGTTTTATTTTAGCACATTCCGCCTAAGATGAAAACACCCCGCAAAAAAGATTTTTAATTTCCTGTTGACAACAAACTTTCAAGTGATTATAATATATGCCAGAGTAAACAATTAAGCGCATGATTGTTTACATAGGAGCAGATTCGATTCTGCTGTACGGCGGGGCCTTCTCCCCGTGAAAACAGATGAAAGGATGGTAACAATGCACGATCACGAAAAAGAGCCTATCGGCCATGCATTGCATGTGCTGGATACCACCATGCGCCGGTATATCGATACGTATTCCCATAAAAAGGAACACGAAAACCTCACCGGCACAAACACATGGGTCATCCAGTTCATCGCCGATCACAAAGACGGGCCCGTGTATTTGCGCGATATTGAGCGCCGCTTCGGCATTACGCGTTCCACCGCCTCCAAAGTGGTGGATATGCTTGTGCGAAACGGTTTTGTGGAGCGCCACACCGGCGAAACGGACGCCCGCCTGCGTCGTCTGACCCTGACGGAAAAGTCAGAAAACCTTTTGGCCGATATCCGCGCCGACCACGAAGCAATGGAAGCCGTTTTAACGAAAGGCTTCACGCAAAATGAAAAAGAAACCATGCTCACTTATTTACGGCGCGCAAAAATAAATGTAGATGCTGCCTTTGCCGAAAAGCAGCAAAAGAAAGAAAGGAGCGGTGCAGATGGTTAAAAAACTGATGGAAAGCATCCGCGAACAGAAAAAGAATTCCATATTGGCCATGGTCACCATCAGCGGTGAGGTCGCCTTCGAGGTCATCATCCCGCTTTTAATGGCGAATCTCATCGATTACGGCATTGACATGGGCGATATGGGGTACATTGTCAAAATGGGCATTGTCCTGTTGCTCTCCGCACTGGGTCAGCTTTTCTGCGGTGCCATTTCCGGTAAATTCGCAGCCATTGCCTCCAGTGGCTTTGCCCGCAACCTGCGCCACGACATGTTCTACAAGGTGCAGAATTATTCATTCTCAAACATCGATAAGTTTTCCACCGCAAGTATCGTCACGCGTCTGACAACAGACGTCACGAATCTGCAAAACACTTACCAAATGATCATCCGCATGGCGGTACGCAGCCCGCTTATGGCGATTTTCTCGCTTGTCGCGGCATTCGGCATCGACGCCAAGCTCTCGCTTATCTTCCTTGCCATCATCCCGGTGCTCGTTCTCGGCCTGTACTTCATCATGACGAGAACGCACCCGATCTTCGAGCGCGTGTTCAGAACTTATGATAAACTGAACAGCGTTGTGCAGGAGAATCTGCACGGCATCCGCGTGGTAAAGTCCTTTGTCCGTGAAGATCACGAAAATAAGAAGTTCACCGCCATTTCCGAAAATATCTATAAGGACTTCAAAAAAGCCGAGCAGCAGCTCGCATGGAACGCTCCACTGATGCAGCTTTGCATGTACGCGGCGGTGCTCCTGCTCTCCTGGTTCGGCGCACGCACCATTGTTGCTTGCGGCGGTGACGCAGCGACCGGTCTTTCCACCGGCGAGCTTCTGAGCCTGCTGTCTTACGCCACGCAGATTCTCATGAGCCTCATGGGCCTCTCTATGATCTTCGTCATGCTCACCATGTCCCGTACCTCCGGCGAGCGTGTCGTTGAGCTGCTCAACGAGACCCCGGACATCACCACCCCCGAAAATGCCGTAAAGAGCGTTCCGGACGGCAGCATCGATTTCGAGCATGTCCAGTTCAGCTATCGTCACGGCACAGAGGGCAAGCCCGTGCTTTCCGATATTAACCTGCACATTCCGGCAGGCGCCACGGTCGGCATCATCGGCGGCACCGGCTCCTCCAAATCGAGCTTCGTACAGCTCATCCCGCGCCTGTACGATGTTGACCTCGGCGCGGTCAAGGTCGGCGGCATCGACGTCCGCAAATACGACCTGGATACCCTCCGCGGCGATGTCGCCATGGTGCTGCAAAAGAATGTCCTGTTCTCCGGCACCATCAAGGACAACCTGCGCTGGGGCGATGAAAACGCCACCGACGAGGAGATCCGCCATGCCTGTCAGCTCGCACAGGCCGATGACTTCATTCAAACCTTCCCTAAAGGCTACGATACCTACATTGAGCAGGGCGGCACGAATGTCTCCGGCGGCCAGAAGCAGCGCCTCTGCATCGCGCGTGCGCTGCTAAAAAAGCCGAAGATTCTCATTCTGGACGACTCCACCAGCGCGGTCGATACCCGCACGGATGCGCTTATCCGCGGCGCGTTCGCAAAGGAGATCCCGAACACGACAAAGATCATCATCGCCCAGCGCATCGCCTCCGTACAGGGAGCCGATATGATCCTTGTCTTAGATGACGGCAAGATCGTCAGCTGCGGCACGCATGACGAGCTCATGCAAACAAGCCCGATCTACCGCGAAGTTTATGAATCCCAGACGAAAGGAGATCCTGACAATGCCACCGCGTCCTAATGGTCCCAGACTCTCCATGAAAGAAAGCATGAAGCAGCTCGATAAGAAGACCTTATTCCGCCTGCTTTCCTATATGAAACCGTACAGGCTGCACCTTGTGTTCGTGTTCATCTGCATTGCGGTGAGCGCTTTCGCAAGCGTCATGTCCTCCCTATTTTTAAAGTCCCTCATTGATGATTACATCTCCCCGCTCCTGCTCGAATCCAATCCGAACTTCAGCGGTCTTCTGTATGCGCTGCTCCAAATGGCAGTCATCTACGTCATCGGCGCGTTCTCTACGCTGTTCTACAACCGCACCATGGCAGTTGTTTCACAGGGCACGTTAAAGAAAATTCGTGACGAGATGTTCGAGCACATGCAGACGCTGCCCATCAAGTTCTTTGATACGCACACCCACGGCGACATCATGAGCTTCTACACAAACGATACGGACACCCTGCGCCAGATGATTTCCCAGAGCATTCCGCAGACGCTTTCTTCCATCTTCACGGTCGTTTCCGTGTTCTGTTCTATGCTGACGCTCAGCATTTGGCTTACCCTGTTCCTGATCGCGTTCCTCTTTGTCATGTTTAAGATCGTCGGCAAGGTCACCGCAAAAAGCGGCAGCTACTTTGTTCGCCAGCAGCAATCTCTCGGCAATGTGAACGGCTACATCGAAGAAATGATCAACGGCCAGAAGGTCATCAAGGTCTTCTGCCACGAAGACAAAACAAAGGTCGAGTTCGACAAACGAAACGACGACCTCTTCACAAACGCTTCCGAAGCGAATAAGTTTGCCAATATCCTCGGCCCCATCATGAACGCACTCGGCTACTTCTTTTACGTGCTCATCGCCGTGCTTGGCGGCGGTCTCGCACTTGCAGGCGTACCGAACCTGACCCTCACCGGCATGGGTGTCATGACGCTCGGCGGCATCGCGTCGTTCCTGCAGCTCTCCCGCAGCTTCGTTATGCCGATCAGCCAGGTCACGCAGCAGATCTCGTCCATCATCATGGCTATGGCAGGCGCTTCCCGCATCTTCTCTCTGCTCGATGCCGAGAGCGAAAAGGACGAGGGCTACGTCACGCTCGTCAACGCCGAAAAGAAAAACGGCGTGCTCACCGAAACCGACAAGCACACCGGCCTTTGGGCATGGAAGCATCCGCATAAGGACGGCACGGTCACCTATACGGAGCTCACCGGTCACGTAGAGCTTGAGGACGTCGATTTTGGTTATACCCCGGAGAAGACCGTCCTGCATGACATCACGCTTTACGCAGAGCCCGGCCAGAAGGTCGCGTTCGTCGGCGCAACGGGCGCAGGCAAAACGACCATCACAAACCTCATCAACCGCTTCTATGACATTTCTGACGGCAAGATCCGTTATGACGGCATCAACATCACGAAGATCAAGAAGCCGGATCTCCGCCGTTCCCTCGGCGTGGTTTTGCAGGACGTCAACCTGTTCACCGGCACCGTCATGGAGAATATCCGCTACGGTAAGCTCGATGCCACGGACAAAGAGTGCATCGCCGCCGCAAAGCTCGCAAACGCCGACGGCTTCATTCGTATGCTGCCGCAGGGCTATGACACCGTTCTTTCCGGCGACGGCAGCGGCCTCTCACAGGGCCAGCGCCAGCTCATCTCCATCGCCCGCGCCGCCGTTGCAGACCCGCCCGTCATGATACTCGACGAAGCGACGTCCTCCATCGATACCCGCACGGAAGCCATCGTGCAGTCCGGCATGGACGCCTTGATGAAAGGCCGCACCGTGTTCGTCATCGCGCACCGCCTATCGACGGTCCAGAATTCCGACGTCATCATGGTGCTCGACCACGGCCACATCATCGAACGTGGCAGCCACCGCGACCTCATCGCGCAGAAAGGCACCTACTACCGCCTCTACACTGGCGCATTCGAGCTGGAATAAGGTAAATTCAAAGCGATAAACGAAAACTCCGTTTGCTGATGAGCAAGCGGAGTTTTTTGCTGCGCAAAAGCAGCCCCGTTCACGTCGGAACAGGGCTGCTTTCTCATTTTATCTTATTTCGTTCTGCCGATGTCATGGCGGTAATGCGCGCCGTCAAAATGGATTTTCTCCACAGCTGCATACGCCCTTTCGAGCGCTTCGTCCAGCGTTTTAGCCGTCGCGGTCACGCCAAGCACGCGGCCGCCGTTCGTCAGCAGCTTACCGTTTTCAAGCTTCGTGCCGGCATGGTACACCGTCACGCCTTCCGCCTGACCGTTTTCGTCAAGACCGGTGATTTCCAGTCCCTTCGGGTAAGACTGCGGGTAGCCGCCGCTCGCCATCACGACGCACGCGCACGCTTCCGTAATCCATTCAATCTCAAGCTCGTCGAGCTTCTCGTCGATAACCGCGTTAATGACGTCCACAAAATCGGTCTTGAGGCGCGGCAGCACGACCTGCGTCTCCGGGTCGCCGAAGCGCGCGTTGTACTCAATGACCTTCGGGCCGTCCGGGGTCAACATCAGGCCGAAGTACAAACAGCCCTTAAACGGTCTGCCCTCTGCCTGCATCGCTTTGACGGTCGGCAGGAAGATGGTTTTCATACACTCGTCCGCAATTTCGTTCGTGTAATACGGGTTCGGGCTGATGGTACCCATGCCGCCGGTGTTCAGGCCCTTGTCGCCGTCCAGTGCACGCTTGTGGTCTTTAGAGGACACCATCGGGCGCAGCGTCTTGCCGTCCGTAAATGCCAACACGGAAACCTCCGGGCCGGTCAGGAATTCCTCCACAACAACGTTGTTGCCGGAAGCGCCGAACACCTTGTCTTCCATGATGGTGTGCACGGCGTCCTTCGCCTCGTCAAAGTTTTGCGCGATGATAACGCCCTTGCCAAGCGCCAAGCCGTCTGCCTTAATGACAACCGGGAACTTGCCGCGCTTTTCCACGTACTCTACGACCTCTTTCGGGTCGGAGAACACCGCGTAATCCGCCGTCGGAATACCGTATTTCTTCATCAGATTTTTTGAGAACACCTTGCTGCTCTCGATGATGGCCGCGTTCGCGCGCGGACCAAATGCACGGATGCCCTCTTTTTCGAGCGCATCTACCATACCGGCCGCAAGCGGGTCATCCGGCGCAACAAACACAAGGTCAACTGCGTTTTTCTTCGCGAAATTCACAACGCCGTCAATGTCCATCGCGTTAATGGCCACGCACTCGGCGTCTGCCGCAATGCCGCCGTTGCCCGGTGCGCACCACAGCTTTTCCGTTTTAGGGCTCTCTTTCAGCTTGCGGATGATTGCATGCTCACGTCCGCCGATGCCGATAACCAGAATATTCATAAAAGCACCTCGCCTTTCGGATCAATGGTGGAACAGACGGATGCCCGTGAATGCCATGGCGATGCCATACTTGTTGCACGTATCGATGACGTTGTCGTCGCGGATAGAGCCGCCCGGCTGCGCAATAAATTCTACACCGCTCTTGTGTGCGCGCTCAATGTTGTCGCCGAACGGGAAGAACGCGTCGCTGCCCACGGAAACGCCCTTAAACGTCGCAAGCCAAGCCGCTTTCTCCTCGCGGGTGAACACCTCCGGCTTCTCCGTGAAAAACTGCTGCCAAACACCGTCGCGCAGCACGTCATCATGCTCCTCACTGATGTACACGTCAATGGTGTTGTCGCGGTCAGGACGGCGGATGCCCTCCTTAAACGGCAGATTCAGCACCTTCTCGTGCTGACGCAGATACCAGATGTCCGCCTTGTTACCCGCAAGACGCGTGCAGTGGATGCGGCTCTGCTGGCCGGCGCCGATGCCGATGGCCTGACCGTCCTTCGCATAGCAAACGGAGTTCGACTGCGTGTATTTCAGCGTGATGAGGGAGAGCACTAAGTCAAGCTTTGCGTCCTCCGGAATCTCTTTGTTTTCCGTCACAAGATTTGTCAGCATGTCCGCGTCGATTTTCAGTTCGTTTCTGCCCTGCTCAAACGTGATGCCGAAAACATCCTTGTGCTCAATCGGCTCCGGCTTGTAATCCGGGTCGATCTCGACGACATTGTACGTGCCCTTACGCTTTGTCTTTAAAATCGCAAGCGCTTCGTCCGTGTAGCCCGGTGCAATGATGCCGTCGGAAACTTCACGTGCCAACAGTGTTGCGGTTTCCTTATCGCATACGTCGGAAAGCGCTGCCCAGTCGCCGTAGGAGGACATTCTGTCTGCGCCGCGGGCTCTTGCATATGCCGTCGCGATGGGCGAAAGCTCCAGATCGTCCACAAAATAAATCTTTTTCAGCGTGTCGCTCATCGGCTTTGCCACAGCTGCGCCCGCCGGGCTCACGTGCTTAAAGGAAGCCGCCGCCGGCATGCCGGTTGCCGCTTTCAGCTCTTTTACAAGCTGCCAGGAGTTGAACGCATCCAAAAGATTGATATAGCCCGGTCTGCCGTTCAAAACGCGAATCGGCAGGTCGCGACCGTCGTTCGTAAAAATTTTCGCCGGCTTCTGGTTCGGGTTGCATCCGTATTTCAGTTCCAGTTCTTTCATAGTTTCCCCTCCGAAAAATCACTTATTCTTGTTGACGATGCGGGTCTCAATCTTGCCCGTCTTCAAATTGATGAAGCGCGTGAACAAGGAGACCTTGTTGTCTTCGTTCAGGTTCGTCCACAGGTCATTCGTAAACGTGTCGATGTCGCCCTCAATCTTCACCGGCTTCGGCTCGCCCTCAAAGGACGGGATACGCGGTGCGCCGTCACATTTATACGTGTGGATGAAGTGGCCGAGGCCGTCCACCGGCGTATAGTCGAAGAAAAAGCTCTGCGGCGCGTCCGGGTTGCCCTCGCAGCTCTTCAAAATGGAAAGCTTATAGGTAAAGTCGCCGTCCTTCAGCTTTACAAGGCCGGAAATTCTCGGCGTAAAGTTCGGGGCGTCCGGCTCAAACTTGCGGGTCTTCAACGCTTTTTTGAAGCTCTTGCCCGCCTTGAGGTATGTAAACACGGTATCCGTCTGGTCTCCGTTCGTCACAATGGTCTTGTTTGCCAAAACGCGCACCGGCGCATAAATGACAAGGGACGGGTCAGAAAGCTTTGCGGGGTCAAACGCTTCCGTGCGGATGCCGTCGCCCTGCTCCACAAACACGCGATTGCGGGAGTTCACGCTGCGGCCCATAATGAAATACGCGATGACCGCATGCACGCCGTCCGCGCTTTTGCCGATGACGATGCCGCGGCCCGGGTATGCGTTGCCTGCAAGTTCCTTTTTAATATCCAGAATTTCCATGTATCCGTTTCCTTTCTATGTAAAGGGATAAATTATTCTTTAATCGTAACGATAGAGCCGTTCACGGAAAGCTTACCCGCGCAGAACAAAGACACTGCCTGCGGCAGAATCTTCCACTCCGCCTGCTCCATAATGCGGCGCTGCAGCGTCTCAGGTGTGTCGCCCTGCTCCACCGGCACCGCTTTCTGCAAGATGATCGGGCCGCCGTCGCACACCTCGTTTACAAAGTGTACCGTCGCGCCGGAGACCTTCACGCCGCGTGCCAAAGCCGCCTCGTGCACGTGCAGACCGTAATAGCCCTTGCCGCAGAACGACGGAATGAGCGCCGGGTGCACGTTGATGATCTTATTTTCAAACGCCTTCGTGAACTTCTCGTTCGTAATGGTCATAAAGCCCGCCAGAACAATTAAGTCCGTGTGCTTTTCTTTCAGCAAGTTTTCGAGCGCCTCGCTGTACGCGTCCACGTTTTCATAGTCGCTGCGCGCCAGCACAATGCCCTCAATGCCCGCGTTTTTCGCACGCTCCAAGGCATAAACGCTCGGCTTGCTCGCCACAACCACGGAAATTTTGCCGTTTTCGATTTTACCGGCTTTTTCCGCGTCGATCAGCGCCTGCAAATTCGTTCCGCCGCCGGAAACAAGGACTGCGATGTTCAGCACAGGATGACCCCCTCGTCGCCCTCAACCACTTCACCGATGACGAACGCCTTTTCGCCCGCATCATTCAGCGCCTTAATGGCCACGTCCGCCGTCTCCTTGGAGACCGCCATGCACATGCCGACGCCCATGTTGAACGTGTTGAACATGTCGCGCTCCGGAATGTTGCCCGTCTTCGCGATGAGGTCGAAGATCGGCAGCACCGGCACTGCGGAACGGTCCACCTTAGCGGTGAGGCCCTTCTTCATCATACGCGGAATGTTCTCGTAGAAGCCGCCTCCCGTAATGTGGGAGATCGCCTTCACGTCTGCCGCTTCAATGGCCGCCAACGCAGGCTTTACATACAGGCGCGTCGGGGTCAGAAGTGCCTCGCCCAACGTGCAGCCGAGTTCTTCGTAGTACGTTTCAAGCTTTTCTTTATTCAGACCGAACACCTTTCTCACCAGAGAGAAGCCGTTCGAATGTACGCCGGAGGATGCCACGCCAACAAGCACGTCGCCCGCCTGCATCTTGGAGCCGTCAATGATCTTATCCTTATCTACAATGCCCACCGTGAAGCCCGCGAGGTCATAGTCGTCTTCCGGCATCACGCCCGGGTGCTCTGCGGTCTCGCCGCCGATGAGCGCGCAGCCGGACTGCACGCAGCCCTCCGCAACACCCTTTACGATCTCTGCAATCTTCTCCGGCACGTTCTTGCCGCAGGCGATGTAATCGAGGAAAAAGAGCGGTTTTGCGCCGCAGCATACGACGTCGTTCACGCACATGGCAACGCAGTCAATGCCGATGGTGTCATGCTTATCGAGCAGCATGGCCGCCACGAGCTTCGTGCCCACGCCGTCTGTGCCGGAAACAAGCACAGGTTCTTTCATACCGGTCATGTCCGGCTGGAAAAGACCGCCGAAACCGCCGATACCGGAAACCACGCCCGGAATGCTTGTACGCTTTACGTGCTCTTTCATCAGCTCTACGGACTTGTAGCCTGCGGTAACGTCAACGCCCGCTGCCTTGTAGCTATCGCTGTAACTTTTCATTCTTTAACTTCTCTCTTTCTTTAAATTATCTATAAAATGAATTACATGAATTTCTCTGTCCAGTTGCCGTTTCTGAACACCGGGATAACCTCGCCGTCCGGCGTGATGCCGTCAATGTTCATCGTCGCGTCGCCCACCATGAAGTCCACGTGGATGACGGAATCGTTCACGCCCTTGTCGTGAATCTCATCAAGCGTATACTTGTCGTAATCCTTGATGACATTCGGGAAGCCCAAGCCAAGCGCAATGTGGCAAGAAGCGTTCTCGTCAAACAGCGTGTTGTAGAACAGAATGCCGAGGTTCGAGATGGGAGAGTCGTTCGGGATAAGCGCCAGCTCGCCGATCTGCGCCGCGCCCTCGTCCATCGCAATCATGTGCTCCAAAAGCTCCTGGTTCTTTTCCGCCTTGCAGGAGACCGCGCGGCCGTCCTTAAACGTAATGGAGAAGTTTTCAATCAAATTGCCCTGGTAAGACAGCGGCATCGTAGAAACGACCGTACCCTCTGCCTTGCCCTTCATCGGGGAGGTGAAAATCTCTTCGGTCGGCATATTCGGGTTGAAGAATGTACCGTCCAGCAGCGTTTCGCCGCCGCCCATCCACTGTGCGTCCGGGATCAGGCCGCAGGTGAAATCGGTGCCGTTCTCGCTAAAATAGTGCAGGCTCTCAAAGTGACATGCGTTCAGCTTCTCATAGCGTGCTTTGAGGGAAGCGTTGTGTGCTTTCCACGCTTCAACCGGGTCGTTATCCTTAGAAACACGCACCGTCTGAAGGATTGCGTCCCACAGCTTCTTCACCGCCACGCTCGTGCGGTCGTTCGGGAACACCTTCTTCGCCCACTTTGCACTCGGCACGGCGACAATCGTCCACTGGTACTTGTTTTCCATCGCGTCGCGGTACGGCTTTCTCACCTTCATACGGGCAAGGTTCGCCTTCTGCATTTTCTCAACGTTCACGCCCTTCAGGCCGTCCGGGTCGTCAGAGTCGATCCAAATGCGCACCGGCAGCTCGTCAAGCTCATACTGCATACGCGCCTTTTCCCACTCCTGCGTAGCGGAAAGCACCTTTACGCTTTCTTTCTTATAGCGCATCTTGTCAAGGTCCTGGTTCGTCCAGCGGATGTCCACCCACTTCGCACCGGCGCGGTAGGCTTCCTCCGCCACCATCAGTGCGATCTCAGACTGCGCCGTATCCGCCAAGATTACAGCGCCCTGACCCTTTTTGATGTTCACGCCCATCTTAACGATGAGCTTTGCGTACTTTCTCAAAATCGATTTTGTCATCGTTTATCCCTCCCGAATTATAGCTCGGCAACTTTCTGCTGCAAGGCTTCGTTCTTTTTCGCAACACCCTGCTCCATGTCCACCTTCATCTGGTGCAGCTGCTTTGCGATGCTCTCGTCGGAAAGCGCCAGCATCTGCGCCGCCAAAATCGCAGCATTGTCCGCGCCGTCAATCGCCACCGTCGCCACCGGAATGCCGGAGGGCATCTGCACGGTTGCAAGCAGCGCGTCAAGGCCGTCGAGCGTGGAAGACTTCACCGGAATGCCGATGACCGGCAGCGTCGTGTGCGCAGCCAGCACGCCCGCAAGATGCGCAGCCTTGCCCGCCGCCGCAATGATAACGCCAAAGCCGTCCTTTTCCGCGTTCTTAGAGAATTCCGCCGCGGCCTCCGGCGTGCGGTGTGCGCTCATCACGCGCGCCTCCACCGGGATGCCGAACTGCTTCAATCTGCGAATTGCCGGGGAAACCACCGGAAAATCACTGTCACTGCCCATAATCACTGCAACTTTTTTGCTCATTGAAAATCACCGATCCTTTCAAGTTTTGCGGCGTAAAAGAAAGCACCGCGAAAAAAAGAAAATAGGCTGTGCTCAAAAAACACAACCTATGCTTCTAAAATTGACCGCAAAACGCCCATGCAGATACAGTAAAAATGCACATCAGTTCAGCCATATCGCACCTCCGGCACTTGCAGCCTTGAATTTTCTGTCCTTAGTCTGTCTCAAGCGACTGATAAATCAATCCATTAAGCAGACCTTTAAGGCAGCAATGTATAACGTTGGTGCACAAGCTGCGCCGTCAGATTTTTCGTCAGGCTGCACGGAACACCCACAGGCAGGCTGACGCCCGGCAAGGGGGTTACGGTCGGCATGGCGGAAAAAATGCAAGCAAATTGCGTGCCAAGCCGTAGGCGTACTTTATACGTTGTTGCCTTTATCATTTTACGGGATTTAACGCGTTTTTTCAATAGTTTTTGCCGTTTTTAGAAAAAAATCCAAAATTCTCCCCTGCTCGTGGACATGCGTTGTATACCTCGATATGTCCCCTTTCTCCGCTTCCGTCTCACCATATATCAAATACATAGCAACACGCCTTGAAATGCAAAAGGGCATTTTCACTTTACCTACGTACATCATCTCCCTCTATTCGTCAAAAAAGGCAGCTTTCCAAGTTTCCTCTGACAAGGGTGCTGTCAGCGAAGCTGACTGAGGGAGATATACAGAGAGCTTTTATATACACAAGTCGCGCAAATCACCTTGAAAACGCATAAAACGCAAGTTCAATAGAAAAAATTCTCTCCCGGCTGCGCCGGGAGAGGATAAATTGTATTAGCGGCAAAAGTATTTCGCCATTTGCGAATGGCGACTCAAGGCGCTGCCCTAAAAACCCGTAAGTTTTCCGAAGAAAACTTGACGAAAGACTTTTACGTCTTGCTCGCCGTAAACTCTATTTTACTCCTTCGGCGTTTCCGTCGCAAAAATCTCCTTCGCGCTTGCGGCTAAGCCTGCCATACCCTGAATCTCGGACGGAATGATAATCTTCGTCGCCTTGCCGTCCGCTACTTTCTCAAGCGCTTCAAAGCTCTTCAAGGTCAGCACAGCTTTATTCGGATCGGCTTCGTTGAGAAGCTTAATGGAATCCGCCAACGCACGTTGCACGGAGAGGATTGCCTCCGCTTCACCCTGTGCTTCTCTGATTTTCGTCTCACGCACAGCCTCCGCGCGCAGAACGGCAGATTCCTTCTGGCCTTCCGCAATGAGGATGGCGCTGCGTTTTTCGCCCTCTGCGTCCAAAATCTTCGCACGGCGCTCGCGCTCCGCCTTCATCTGCTTCTCCATCGAATCCTGAATTTCCTTCGGCGGAATGATGTTTTTCAGCTCCACGCGGTTAACCTTAATGCCCCACGCATCGGTCGCCTCGTCCAGAATGACACGAATTTTCGAGTTGATAACATCGCGCGAGGTCAGCGTGTGGTCAAGCTCCATATCACCGATGATGTTTCTCAGCGTCGTTGCGGAAAGGTTCTCAATCGCGGAGATCGGGCGCTCCACGCCGTAAGCATACAGCTTCGAGTCCGTGATCTGGAAATACACCACCGTGTCGATCTGCATCGTGACGTTATCCTTCGTGATAACGGGCTGCGGCGGGAAATCGATGACCTGCTCTTTCAGCGAGACCTTCTTCGCAATGCGGTCGATAAACGGAATTTTCAAATGCAGGCCCGTGCTCCACGTGGCGTGGTACGCGCCGAGTCTTTCAATGACGAATGCGTGCGCCTGCGGTACCACCTTAATGTTCGCCGCAAGCAGTGCGATGACAAGAGCGATGAGAATGATAATGCCCACAACGCCCCAGTTGATGTACAGTTCAAAATCCATGTTTTTACCTCCAGTTTCAATTTAAGGGAATGTCAATCACTATTCATTTTATGGTTTTTGACAGGCCTGCATTTGTTACTGTCAGCGTTCCGTCTGTCACAAACAGACTGAGGGACTGGCCAAATTTCTGATAAAACCGTGTATTCAGAGCCACTCCGTCCACATAGATCGTTGCGATGGTGTCATCCAGGATCATTTGGATATGGTACTTCTTTCCTGCTTCCAGTCTGATGGGCCGTTCCAGTCCAATGTTCTGGTTTGCAGGCCAGGGCATGTTGGGACTCGTTTCAAAGCGGTAACGGTTTTCTTCTATATTAAATAAATACTGATAGCTCTGACCGGTCTCTTCGTTTTCATAAAAGCGAAGTCCAAAAGAGCGGGTGCCTTCGGAAAATTCCACATCCGCTTCAAAGCGGAATAGGTCTGTAGTATCATTGAAAAGTATCTGTTCCTGTCTGGCATAAGGGGTATCGATCACTATATCTTCAGCTTTCTCCCCCTCATCAAAGGCGTTCCATACAGTGTCGGGGATCCTGACGCCCAGGGTTCCGTCCCCTCTCTGATACACCTCATGTGCCACAAATGTGCCTGCCCACTCGAAGTTTCCACGGTCATCGCAGTCCTCTTTCGTGGGAACCCAGCCAAACAGAATGCGCTGCCCGTTCAGGCAGAAGGTTCTGCCCGCATAGTAAGCACGTCCATCAAAAGCATCGTCCGCAGGAGCGATCCAGGGACCATCCAGACTTTTGCTCATCCGGTACACCATCTTATTTCCGTCGCTGTATTCGGAAATAATGTGATACCACCAGTCACCGATCTGGAACAGATCCGGCATTTCATGCATGGTAAACAGGCCCGGTGCCCAGAAATCTCCCTCAAATTTCCAATTTTTCAGGTCTTTGGAGGTAAACTTTACGGTACGTCCGGTCTGTTGTTCCTTGGGTCCGGCCTTTCTGGTTCCCAAAACCAGCAGGTATTCCTGTTTTTCCTCATTCCAGATCACGAAGGGATCCCGCCAGTCATCCGGGTCATAACCCTCCTGCGGTGTAAAAGTCAGCTTGTCCTGGGTCTTGGTCCAGTTCAGCAGATCATCGCTCTCCGCATGCATCAGCACCTGGGATGCCTTGCCCAGCTTTGGATAGTCCCGGTTGAATCCGGTATAAAAAATGTGATACTTTCCCTCTGCTTCAAAAACGCTTCCTGCAAAAATAAACTGATCCTGCTCCTCGTCGGTTCCCCGCGGGAGCGCTGTCCCTTTATCCTCATAGTGCACAAAATCAGAAGTCACCGCCAGATCCCAGCCAAAGGGTTCGCCAAACGGGCAGGGTTTTCTGGTATCTCTTTGGTGAAACAGATAAAACTGATCTCCTTTTCCAAAAGGCATGCAGTCGCCGAACCAGGTGTTTGGAAACTGATAGTATAACTTTGTCATGAATTTTTCCTCCTGCTTTTTTCGTCCGTATTGTAAACTTAAATGAAAGTTGAGAACCTCTCATCCCTT
>ENA-ORTU01000403-ORTU01000403.1-human-gut-metagenome-genome-assembly--contig:-NODE-403-length-54949-cov-2.745856_pt1 | contig 54949 bp, 90 predicted proteins | sample MGYA00241910_ERZ509184 | MGnify/ENA primary metagenome ERZ509184 (study PRJEB26280, sample SAMEA2338847) | human gut metagenome | biome: human gut; feature: human-associated habitat; material: faeces... | reverse complement strand
ATATAGCTGAGATTTTTAAGAATTACATATTGAAGCAACTGCAATATGCTATAATTTTACCCTTGTATCTAAAACCAAATAAAAATCCTCGTCAAACTCTGAATTTGACGAGGATTTTCTGTTTTTGCGAATTTATTTAAGGTATAAAACGAAACGGGGGTATTGCGACGGTTGCCTTCTAAATGGGTTTGAAAGGGGTTTTGCGGGGTGTTGGGTGTGTCACTTGATGTGTCACCTAATAGACGCGATTTTCCCGCTATCGCGCGCTTGCTGAAATTCCGAAATGCGAGCGGCGGCAGACGCAAATGCCTCGTCAGAGAGGTGCGTATAAATTCGCGCGGTCATAGCGATGCTTTTGTGCCCCATGAGTTCTTTCGCTACATTGATAGGTACGCCTGCGGTTTGCAAATCGGTTGCAAAAGTGTGACGCATACAGTATGGAGTGAGGTCTTCGGCTACTTTGGATGTCTCTGGTATAATAGTCTTGCGGAAAGTCTTTGCACCCATGTCAATATCAAGAGCACGCTTAAAAGTTTGCCACATGTGATACATGGAAGATATGCTATATGGAGCACCAGTTATCGGCTGAGTAAAGATATATCCTGTGCCTCCGGTGAGATACGGACGCAATGCAGGATTGATAGGGACGGAACGATCGCCGTAGTCGGTCTTTGCCGAATGCAGGATTATTCTGTTTTCGCTCAAACGCACATCTTCCCATTTGGCTTTGCGAGTTTCAACCGGACGCGCACCAGTGTAAAGCATAAACAAAACCCAAAAACCGGCGCGATGTGTTTTGCAGACGTTGAGTATATGCTTCCGCTCATCTGCGGTAATGGCTCTGTGCGTACCTCTTTCTGCTGTTGGCATAGTGATTCCCTCGGAAGGGTCAAATGTGAGTATGCGCTCTATACGAGCCTGCTTAAACGCAGCTCTAATGAATGTGATTAGTTTGGTTGCGAGGGAAAAGGACTTTCCGGCAACCTCATTCATAATACGCTGTAAATGCGCTGACTTAACATCGCACAGCCGCATATTCCCGATGACCGGAGAGATATAATTTTTTTGCATGCCAACCATGTTTCGATATGTGCTATTTGCTACCGTGGTCTTTTTGTAGGTCTCCAGATAATCTGTAAACCACTTATCAACTGTCGTATTTTCGTTAATAATGTCGATACCCTGTTCAAGACGGCGTTTCTTTTCCTCGACCTTGCGCCACAAATCGCGTTGCGTCTTTGCACGGACATTGTAGCGCTTGCCCGCAAACGAGAATGATTCACGATAATATCCATCTTTGTTTTTATTCATGTTGAAAAACCTCCTATTTTGTCGTATAATAAGAGGGTAGAATTCCGTTGCACAAGATTTCTACCCCCGTTTAACGTCCGCCGGTTGCCGCCGGTGGACGTTATTTTTTTACGCATTTTTCATGGCTTTTGCAATCGCCTGCGCATGCATTTCCGCCTGCTCCTGTTTGTAAATGCTGATTTGCTCCAATATAGCAAGCCGCATGATAACAGGACGGTCAAATTTCTGCATCGTATAGATGCCACTGTTGCTGTATATGGAAATTTCACCAATGTTTTCTGAGAACTTCGTTTTCACAGATACATTGTCGATTTTATCAAGCGGAACATCGAGCATTTCCTTTTTGAAAATGCCTTTCGTGCCAATCAAACGCTTATTTGTCAAAACGAGTTTAGTTTGCTGTTGCGCATACATTCCGTATATTACAAGCGCGTCAATCACAGCGATAAGCCATGCGGATTCTAAACCGTTTACGATTCCTCCTATTGCAACCCCACCGAAGAATACCGCAACAGTAAACACACTCCATAGGGCTATGGAAATTTTGTACCACATGAAAAATCGCGGTGCATAGGTGCATTCGGTAACAATTTTTTCATTGTTCAGCAAATTAACATCCACTGAGTTACCCTCCCTTTTATTTCTTATATTTCGGATTTCCCAGCATGATTTCAAGGAAATCCAATGCTTTTTCCTGCCCGTCATCGGTGAGCTGATTGAATATTGTCGTCAGCCGAGATTGACGGGCGATTTTTTTTGTCTCATCATACTGCGCGAGATCGTGCAGCATGAATTCGATTGAGTGTTGCATACGCTCTAAGCCTTTTAGATTGGCTTCGAGCCATGCCTGCTTTTCCTGCTCGGTTGCCTGACCGGCTGCTACTTTCTGCTGTAGCTCCACCATTTCCGGCGCACTGTTTACACGGATTGAAGCATCAGGGCTTAACTCGTTTACGCTTACGCCAAGCGCATTTGCCAGTTTCACAATGTTTTCGTGCGAAAGCCGTTTGCTATCTCTTTTTACAATCGAATATAGTGTTGTATATGGCATTTCTGCACGTTCTGAAAGTGCACGAAGTGAAATTCCTTGCGATTTTGCAACTTTTTCTATTCTTTCTCCAATAGTCATATTATCACCTTTGTAACGCATTGCGCATAAAATCATTGACAATGAAATGCTTTGCGTATATAATTCAATTACAGAATATCGCAATGCGAATAAGAAAGGAGACTATATGCGCATTGACAGAATCAAGTTTGCCGCTGTTATGGCGAAAAGCGGCAAACGCGGAAAAGATATCGCGGAAATTGCTGGTGTCTCTATGTCGAGTGTCTACGGAGTAAAGCAAGGCCGCAGCTGCTCGGCAGAGATGGCAAGCAAGATCGCAAGTGCTTTGAACGTACCCCTTAACGAACTTGTAGAAAAGGAGCAATAAACATGGGCAACTATTCAAATTATGGCCTTAACCGCACACAAGAGGCTTTGCGGCTTGCGCAGAATTTGAGCGAATACGTTCGCTCCTTACCTCTGACCAATGAACAGAACGATAAGCTCGTTAGCATGATGGCCGATTGCACGCAGAGGTTTGAAAGCGATGCGTTTGCTCTCGGTTTAAAAGCCGGAGTGCAGGCTGCAAAAGAATTACTGTAATTAACCATACCACCCGAAAGGAGCAGACACATGAAAAACAACATCGTTGCATTCAAGTATGAAGAACAGCAGGTACGCACCATCGAGAAAAACGGCGAGCCGTGGTTTGTCGGTAAGGACGTAGCGGAAATTCTCGGCTATTCCGATACCGCACAGGCGGTTCGCAAGCACATTGATAACGAAGACAAAGGGGTGGTTGAAATGACAACCCCCGGTGGCAAGCAGCCTGTTACCATCATCAACGAATCTGGCCTGTACAGCCTTATCCTGTCCAGCAAACTGCCGACGGCGAAGGAATTCAAACACTGGGTTACTTCCGAGGTTCTTCCGTCTATCCGCAAGACCGGCGAATACAAGATCACACCGGCACAGCAGAACCGCCTTGACATTATGGAGCGCAACAGCCGCGCCCGTGAAGCGTCGTTGTGGCTGCGTATCTCCGCGCAGGTAAAGTCTGATACTTACCGTCAGGTATGCGCAAGCTACGCAAGCACGGTGCTCGCAGGCCGTGAGGTTATCCCGCTGCCGCAGACCACCCAGCACCATTACTCCGCTACGGAGATCGGCGAAATGTTCGGCGTGAGCAAGCAGGCCATCGGCAACCTTGCCAACAAGTACGGCATGAAAACCGATGAATACGGTTCATGGTATCATGACAAGTCCCCGTATTCCGCGAAGGAAGTCGATGTGTTTAAGTATAACGACCATGCCGTGCAGCGTTTCCACGATCTGCTCGGATAACGGAAAGCGAGGGTTAATCATGGAATACGGAAACGGACTTTACGTCAAACGCGATGAAACGACGATCAAGAGCGTTGAATCCCTATATCACTATATCAACACGTTGCCGCTTACCAAGCACCAGCGAGGCAAGGCTATCCGCCTTGCTGAAACAGCTTTGACCAATGCCGAAAACAACGGATGTCTTGTCGGCTTTGATGCAGCCGGTTTTAGTGACCTTTCGAAAGCCGTCGCGCAGTTCTTGACGAAGAAACTGCGAGAGGCTGGAATCTCTCCAGAGAAGCAATAAGTCCTGTTTATTGGACTTTTCAACAAGGCTGTTCGCGTCCTCTTGAAAATCGAACAAACGTTCGCTATACTATATGTCAGATAAAGGCGAACGGTTCTTATTGATATTTCCATTTTAAGGTAATATCATAGGAGTATACAACAGGAAAGGCAGGAACCAAACATCATGGACAACATCGACCGTTTTACCGCAATGCTCAATTCATGCACAAACCCGCTGCGCATATACAATGCGCTACGAATGATCGCCGAAACGCCATTCGAGCAATCCGACGATGTGCGCAAGAAACGCGAGATCATCGTCGGAAAGGTTGCCGGACTGGTCGAGCAATCCGAGAGCCTTTAACAACTCAATAGACATCTCTCTTGTGATTTCCCCTGTTTCGGCTTTGGCCGCGGCAGGGGCTTTTTCTTTTTCTATGCCGGTATCTAACAAGGTATCGGCAGAGATGTGAAGAACCTTTGCAAGCTGTTTGATTCTCTGCGGGTCAGGGTTTCGCTTTGCAGTTTCGTATCCACAATAGGTACTCTTTGTAATGCCTATTTCGTCGGCTATTTGCTGCTGGGTTAAACCGGCCTTAATGCGAGCAGCTTTCAGTTCTTCGTAGAATTCCATGTGCTCACCTCCTATGAGTACAGCATAACACTAAGTTGGCGTTCTGTCAACATTTTTTGAAAAATCCCTTGACAAGTTGGCGCATTGCTGATAAACTGTAATCACAGGTTGGCGGAGCGCCAACAAATGAGAAGGGAGGTGCAAATATGTATCCGAATTTGATGGGCATGAAAGCGTTTCACGGTCTGACATCTGATGATATGGGTAATATCTTAGGTATCAGCAGAAATGCCTATGAATCCAAAATGAAAAGCGGACGGTTTACGCCGAAAGAATGCAAGCTACTGTGCCGCTATTTCAAGAAGCCGTTCACTTACCTGTTTGCCACGGACGATGAAATTACCAACGGGGCATTCGGCGTGGAGAATGACAACGAGAGCGCATAAGCGGAGGTGAGAAGGACATGGCGCTGAAAGTTATAGCGCTTTGCCTATCCAGTTTTGCACTGGGTTGGAGTTGTTGCAGTATCGTCTATCGGATCGCATTGTTACGAGAGGATAGACACAAGAGAGAGAACAAGACCGGCCGTTCCGACTAACGCGGCGAAAATCGCAACAGCAAGGTTGATGCGATTCCATTTCAGCGCGAATCGGCGTTCTTCTACGTCAGATTTTTCGCGTTGCTGGCGTTCATCTTCAAGCTGCTTCAACATGGATTCACGAAATTCCAATTCGGCTTCTTGCTCGATACGGCGAAGCTCTGAACCTAAGTGCATCATATCAACACCTCCTTTCCCGGCTATTATACCACGGTCGGGAAGGGGCGAACAAGCGGAGGTGAAACCGATGTATATTCACCCGTTCGTTGCCGGAGTGCTGGCAACACTGGGCGTTGAAATGGCGCTGCTTATTGTGTGTGCGATGCTGCGTTGCAACAACAACGATGATGAGCGATAACACACCATCAACACACCGAACAACACACGAGGGAAGGGCTAAAAATGGAGGAACGAACATACAAAGCGCTGCGGCAGGAGGTCAAAAGCGACCTTGAGCAGCTCTTTCCGGGAGCCATACTTTTAACGCTTGAACAGGCGGCTAAAGTATACGGATTTCGGGATAAACGGTCGGCAAAGGACGTTATCGGCGCACCGCGAGTTGAAGGAGAGCGGCGGGTTGTTTACTACCTCGGTGATATTGCAAGTGACATCGCAAAGCGTCGAGCAGGAAACGTAAAACGGCGTTAGATAACACTCTAACAACAGACCATCAACACACAGATAACACACAATCAACAAACCAATAACACACCGATAACAAACCATCAACACACCGAGGCGTAAGAAAGAAAGTAACAAAGAAAGAAAAGAAGTATATATATATTCTCCCTACGGTCGAATATATATTAATTTAACTTTCTAAGAAATAAAGAAAAGAATAACCCTCTCACTACGTTCGAGGGTTACAAGAAACCGCGAAAGGGGATTGAAACCAATGACCTACAAACACTGTGGCTGGCTTGCAGGAATGTGCTTCTTTGGCATACTGGTATCTGCCGGTATGACCGAGAATGGCCGGATTGACCTGTTCAGCGGAGCAGCTATCATGTTCGCCTTGCTGGCTGTCGGCATGGTAGCAGCGAGGGAAAGCCTGTTGCTTGCGGCATGCGAGCAGCAGAAACGCTATCGTGGTCGTTACCGCTGAGGGGAGAAAACAGGATATGACGGAAGCGAGAAGGAAAACGCTGAAAGTCAAAGACATGCAGCGCCGGGTTATCGGCAAGGCGATTAACGCCGCGAAGTACGGCCTGCAGATGCGCGAGAGCGCAAAGATCATCGGCGTAAAGCCGGACAAATAGCAACGGCAAGGATATGCCTTGAATGGCAAGGAATGGCAAGGGCGCGGATATGCTCGGCGGTGCGACGGCATGGCAAAGCGATACAGAGCAGCGCCGAGGCGAAGCAGGTCAGGGTGAAGCAGCGGCATAGCGAGGCATAGCGAGGCATAGCGAGGCATAGCAAGGCTGCGATTGGCAACGGCACAGCTCGGCACAGCACAGACTTGCAATGGCAAAGCGTTGAATAGCGGAGGATGAACAAAAAACAGGAGGAACGAAAAACATGAAAAAACTGAAAGTTAAGCTGACATTCACGGAAAGTTTGCTGGGTACGAGCCCGGCGGATGCGGAGATTTACAGCCGCTTTATCGGCGCGAAGAGCCCGGATGCGCTGACTGTAGACGAGGAGGTCGCGGCGCAGGGCGCGGACGAGATCACAGAGCGCGGCACGACTGTTTTTCCGCGCACCGAGGACGGCAAGCCGTTTCTGTACGACTACCAGATCAAGGGTTTCTTCAAAGATGCCTGCTCGATGCTGGCACGCCTGACCGGCAAAGACCCGGAAACCGGCAAGAAGAAAAAGGCGGTCAACGAATCTGGCAAGCTGACGGCGTACAAGAAGGTTATCGACGGCCTGATCTTTGTGCAGCCGCGCAAGATCGAGCTGAATGTTCCGGGCGAGATTACGATTTGCGAACGTCCGCTGAGAGCGCAGACCGCACAGGGCGAGCGGGTGGCACTCAGTCGCAGCGAGGAAGCGCCGGCGGGCACGACATGCGAGTTCACGGTGCTGTGCTTGGATGAGAACCACGAGAAGGTAGTGCGTGAATGGCTTGACTACGGCAGTCTGCGCGGCATCGGTCAGTGGAGAAACAGCGGCAAGGGCGCGTTTGAGTGGGAGGAGATCGAATGATTGTAAAAATTAACGGCTCGGTGTTTGATACCGAGCGGGTGATGCGGTTTGCACCACACAAGAAGGACGGACTGGACTTTCGACCGGAGGATGTATGCACACTGGACGAACTGGAGCAGCGCTGCGAGAAGATGGCAAAGATGCCGCCGACACAGCAGGTTAAGACCGTAGATCGCATGGGATGGCGGTTTGTGCTGCTGAAAGATATCTACGGCAACACGTTCCCGCAGTGCTTTGCACCGCTCAGCGGTGAGCTGGAATACATGCAGGAATGAGAAAAGCCGCTGACGGACGGCAATCCGAACAGCGGCAAAGAAAAATAGGTTTACGGTGATTATAGCACCGGAGAGGAGAAAAAGCAAGATGTTGAAGGAAACACTGCGCAAGCTGATGGACCTCAGATTGGAGGAAAAGCCGGAAGGCAAGATCACCGAGGTAAAGATCGGTAACACTACCTGCTCGGTATGGATCATGAGCAAAAGTGCAAACGGAACGTATCAGGTTGACCGCCGCTTTTACCGCTACAAGAACACCGGAGAAAACGTATGGTATGAGGGACTGAAAGAAGTACCCGAAGCCGAGGTTATCCGGGCGATGGAGGCGGTAAACAATGCGTGATACACTGACCGGCTGCCCCGAGCGGGCGTTAGAACCGCCGGAGAGGGCAGACCAGAACAGGCTTAACAAGCTGCAGGATATGCGGGAAGCCGAGACTGCTATTGGCCTGTATCTGGAGAATTATAAACACCTATTCAGAATCGAGATTAAGAACTTCTTGCTTGATTTACGGATTGCTGTGCAGGACTTTGAACAGGAGGACGAACTATGAATTTATACGAATTGACGCAGGAATTTGCGACTGCAATGCAGGCTATCACGGTAGACCCGGAGACCGGCGAGGTCAGCGGATTTGAGGCTGTAGACGGTCTGGACGCGGCGTTTGAGGACAAGGCCGAGGCGTATGCCGTCACCATCAAGAACCTTGACGCAGAGGTTAAGGCGCTCAAGAACGAGCGGGACAATCTCAAGGCGCGAGAGGATGCGACCAAGAAGCGGATGGAGTACATGAAGCAGCACCTTGCGGACAGTATGCTTGCTGTAGGCAAAGACAAGATCAGCACGTCGAAGGCTGCGCTGTCGTTCCGCAAGAGTATGCAGGTGAACATTACAAGCGACGTAATGGTTCCGGACGACCTGTGCAAGGTGGTTATCGACCGCAAGCCGGACAAGGCGGCAATCGGCAAGTTGCTGAAATCCGGTGAGGCTGTACCGGGCGCGGAACTGGTAGAAAACATGAATTTGCAGGTGAAGTGATATGAATATCAGGTTGCTTAATGCAGACGAGATCGAGTGCCGCGTAGCGCAGGTGTCAAAGTCTCAGTATGGCGTATCGTGTTCGTTGCTACTCTACAAGGACGCACGTTGCGATATGTCCATTCTGGACGAGGTGTACGGTCAGACAAACTGGAAGCGCGAACACGTTATCATCGACGGTCGGCTTTACTGCAATGTCTCTGTCTGGGATGCAGAAAAAGGACAGTGGGTTGTAAAGCAGGACGTAGGAACGGAAAGCAATACCGAGAAGGAGAAGGGACAGGCAAGCGATAGCTTTAAGCGGGCGTGCACCAACTGGGGTATTGGCCGAGAACTGTACACGGCTCCTATGATTTGGGTTCGGCTCAGGGATAAAGAGTATTCCGAGCAAAACGGCAGAATCAAGTGCAAGCAGTCGTTCCGTGTGCGCAGTATCCAGTATGACAAGCGCAGGATTTCCGGCCTTGTGATTGAGGATGAAAAAGGAGAAGCACGGTTTGAACTTGTACCGCCGCCGGTCGAACTGACCGAAGTCCAGAAGAAAGCAAAACACGTAAAGAAGCTGCTTTATGATATCAGCGGCAAAGATGCAGATGCGTCGTCGAAGCTATGGCGTGAGCAGTACCAGAAGGACGAAAATGACATTGTAAAGATGAATGCTGCGATTTTGGAGCTTGAACCGAAGTGGAACGCTATCAAGGCAGAACAGCACAAGGCGGTGCAGAATGACGCATGAATTCGATCGTGCGCAGGTAGTGCACAATGACCTCGGAAACTGGCTGTGTCTGCACATCAAGAACGCGCCGATGGCGCGGGTGGAGTGCGAACAGCTCAAAGAGGGCAAGACCTATATCGCCGAGGTGAAGAAGAAGTACGACAAGCGTTCCGGGCGGGCAAATGCCTATGCTTGGCAAATGATGTCAAAACTGGCTGCAAAGCTGGGAATCAAGCGGGAGGAAGTTTATCGGCAGTACATCCCCGAAATCGGGGACAATTACCGACTTGTGCCGTATGTGAACGGTCAGCAGAGAGACTTTATCGCTGACCTGTGGAGCAAGCAAGGCCTCGGATGGGTAACGCAGGATTGCAATGGCGGTTATCTGCTGTGCTTCTACGGCTCATCCACCTACAACACGTTGCAGATGGGACGGCTTATCAACCTGATCGTGCAAGACTGCAAGGAGCAGGGCATTGAGACCGAACCGGAAAGCACGGTGATCGGCTGGCTGAGTAAGTGGAAACCGGAGGAACGCGAGGTATGAGAAGACAGACACGGTTTACTGGTATCTCGCCGGTGGTGTGGAAGGAATGCTACGACCGGGACGGCGGCATTTGCCGTCACTGCGGGAAAGGCGGTGTTCTGCAAGCATGCCATTTTGTATCGAGAGCACGCGGAGGCATGGGTATCACGACAAACCTTGTGATGCTGTGCCCGGACTGCCACCGGGAAATGGATCAGGGTGACGGAAAGGAAATCAAGCGGGAAATGCGGGAGTACCTGCAAAGCCTCTATCCCATGTGGAGCGAGGAAAACCAGAAGTATACGAAAGGGACGGGACGATAAATGGAAAAGCTGTTACTTACGCGCAAGGAAGCGGCGGACGCGCTGAACATCAGCGTGGACACACTGGACGAAATCCACAAGGCGGGTTATATCCGCTGCGTGCGTATCGGCGCTCAGGTGTATTACACGCCGGAAGAACTGAAATCGTACATCACGAAGGAGATTTGCAAATGCTGAATAAGGGAATTTTAATGGGTCGGCTGACGCGCGACCCGGAGCTGAGACATACGCAGAGCGGCACGGCGGTTTGTTCGTTCACGTTGGCGATTGACCGTGACCGCAAGGACGCGAACGGCGAGAAACAGACAGACTTTATCGACTGCGTTGCATGGGGCAAGCAGGCAGAGTTTGTTTCGCAGTGGTTCAGCAAGGGTATGATGGCAATCGTTGTTGGCCGTATCCAGTCCCGCAAGTGGCAAGACCAGAATGGCAACAACCGCATGGCGATTGAGCTGAACTGCGAGGAAGTTTCGTTCGGTGAGACCAAGAAGAACCGCGATTCAAACAGCGGCAGACAGAACAGCGATTTTGCGGATATGCCGGAGGAAGATTCGGACGTTCCGTTTTAAGAGGTGACAAGGGATGCTAACGAACGGATACATAAAAGAATACCGCTCGTTGCTGTCGTGGGGGTGGTTCAAAGACCCCTTCACGGCTCACCTGTGGGAATATCTGCGCTTGGCGGCAAACTGGGACGAGGCGGTTTTCAAGGGAAAGCCGGTGCACCGCGGAGAACTCGCTACCTCTTATCCTGCGATGGCTGAGGCTACGGGAATGAGCGTACAGAACGTGAGAACGGCGATAAAGCACTTGAAGCAGACGGGCGAAATCGAAATGAAGTCTTTCCGCGACTTCTCGATCGTGACGGTTGTGAACTACGACAGGTATCAGGCTGATAACAGCCAGTTAACAGGCTGCCAACAGGCAGACAACAGGCAGCTAACAACAATTGAAGAAAGCAAGAAAGCAAGAAGGCAAGAAAGCAAGAAGGAGAAAGATGGCGCGTCCGCCCCTGACCTTGCAGAGCGGTTTTCTGAGCCTGCGCTTTCTGCGGTGCGCGACTGGATCACCTACAAGAAGGAACGCAGAGAGGCGTACAAGTCAACCGGCTTGAAGTCTCTGCTGACAGAAATTGAAAACCGCGTAAAGCGGCATGGAGAACAGGCGGTAGCCGAGGTTATCCGGCTGAGTATGGCAAACAACTGGCGCGGGATTATTTGGGACAGAATCACGGAGAGCAGACCGGAAAAACCAAAGTACCGGATGGTGAACGGAGTGAAGGTGTATGACTGATATCATCACCAGCGAAAACCTGCTGATCGGTGCGGCGATTACAAACCCGCAGACGGCACGGCGATTGCTGGAAGAATTAAAGCCGGAGGACTTCACGGTGGAAGCGAACCGTGAAATCTTTGAGGCGATGCAGCGGATAGACAACCGAGGCGAGGACGTAGACCCGGCAAAGGCGGCAAACGAAAGCGGCGTGGTACGCTCGTACTTTTACGAGTTGATAGAGATTGCACCGAGCGGGAACGCAGACCTTGAACCGCATATCGCAGAGGTGCGCAAGGCTGCGCTGCGGCGCGGCATCCGCGAGGTACTGAGTACGGCGGACGCGGATATTATTGCAAATGCGGACCCGTCCGAGGTGATAGACGGCATGACGCAGCAGCTTGCAAAGCTGGCAGAGCACGCGGAAGGCGAGCTGATCAGCGGCGAGAACGCTGCACTGGAATTTTGGGACAGGCTGGACAGCGGCGCGGTTTCCGTACAGACCGGATTTGAGGACTTAGACCGGATTCTCGGCGGCGGTATGCTCAACTGCGGACTGTATGTACTGGCGGCAAGACCCGGCTGCGGCAAGACGGCAATCAGCTTGCAGATTGCGGACAACGTAGCAAAGCAGGGCGGCGTGCTGTTTATCTCACTCGAAATGGACAGCGTGCAGCTGACCGCAAGACGTGTGAGCCGCATTTGCAAGGTTCCGGCAAGCAAGCTGCTGCTCGGCGGTGCTACGGACGATGAGATCGCCGCTGCAAGCCGTGCGGGACACAGTTTGATAAATGTTCCGCTGTACTTAAACAAGACGTTACGGTGCGGCGTGGGCGAAATACGGACGATGGCGCGCAAGGTGAAAAACCTGCGGCTTGTGGTCATCGACTACTTACAGCTGATTAAGCCGAATATGCGGCTGCGGAGTCGGTACGAACAGATTACTGAGATTTCTGGTGAACTGAAAGTGCTTGCGCGGACGCTGGGCGTGCCGGTGCTTTGTCTGGCACAGCTCAACCGAGGGACGGAGACCAGAGCGGACAAAAAGCCGATGCTGTCAGACCTGCGAGACAGCGGCGCAATCGAACAGGATGCGGACTGTGTGATTCTGCTGCACCGGCCGGATATGTACGACGAGGACGAGAAAGCTGAGAGCGTACAGGTAAAGGTGAACGTAGCAAAGAACAGGCACGCGGGAACGGGTGAGATCGACATGATGATGCACCTTGCAAGCGGTAAGTTCTCGGCTGCAGACTGGAGGTACAGTTGAAATTTGTAATCAAAGGCCCACTGCCGGGACTGAATGAGCTGATCGAGGCGGAACGGCGCAATCGGTACTTAGGCGCACAGCTCAAGAAGAAGTGCGAAACCGTTGTGATGCATGCGGCACAGCAACTTGGCGGTGCGGAGTTTCAGGAGCCGGTGTACATGATTTACCGCTGGTACGAAAAAGACCGGCGGCGGGACAAGGACAATATCTGCGCGTTCGGCAGAAAGGTTATTCAGGATGCGCTGGTGAAAGCGAGGTATTTGTCGAACGACGGTTGGAAGAATATCCGAGGGTTTGAAGATCACTTTGAGGTGGACGCGAAAAATCCGAGGATTGTGGTTGAGATTTTGGGAGCGGATGAAACAGATGGAGTATGAGGAGTTCCTGCGAAGAAAGGAATATCACGTTATCAGTTCTGGTTTTAGCAAAGACCGCAAAGAAATGAATGATAAGATGTTTGCGTGGCAGAAAGATATTGTTTTCTGGGCTTTGAAAAAAGGACGCGCGGCACTATTCGAGGACTGCGGGCTTGGAAAGACAATCCAGCAGCTTGAGTGGGCACAGAGCGTATCGGAACATACAGAAAGACCCGTATTGATCGTCGCACCGCTGGCTGTTGCAGAGCAGACCAAACGCGAGGGAGAAAAATTCGGCTACTGTGTGACGGTGTGCCGAAGCATGAATGATGTGTCTGATGGCGTGAATATCACAAACTATGAAATGCTCGATCACTTCACGGCAGAATCGTTTGGCGGAGTGGTGCTGGATGAGAGTTCGATATTGAAAAACTTCACGAGCAAGACGAGAACGCAGATTATAGATTTGTTCCGCGAAACGGAATATAAATTGAGCTGTACTGCAACGCCATCACCGAACGATTACATGGAGCTGGGCAACCAAGCGGAATTTCTGGGCGTAATGAGCCGTACGGAAATGCTTGCAACATTCTTCATCCACGATGGTGCAAATACAAGCAAGTGGAGACTGAAAGGCCATGCGGAAGATAAATTCTGGGGATGGCTTGCGGAATGGGCTGTGGTACTTACGAGCCCTGCTGATCTCGGATATCCGGCAGATGAGTATATTTTGCCTGAGATGCACACACACGAACATCTGGTAGAAGTACATCAAGAGACCATGAACGACAACTTGACGTTGTTCACAGAGGTCGCACAGACGTTGAGCGAACGCCGGGAAGCGAGAAGAAACAGTTTGAAGGAACGGTGCGAAAAAGCTGCGGAACTGGTGAAAACGGACAGCGGGCAGTGGCTTGTGTGGTGTGATCTGAACGATGAGAGCGAAACACTAACAAAGCTGATTGATGACGCAGTAGAGATCCGGGGCAGCGACAAACCACGAGACAAAGCGGAACGACTGCGACGTTTTACAGATGGAGAAATCCGTGTGTTAGTTACAAAGCCCTCTATTGCTGGTTTCGGATTGAACTGGCAAGGATGCCATAACATGATCTTTGTTGGACTGTCAGACAGTTACGAAATGATGTATCAGGCGATTAGAAGGTGTTACCGCTTTGGTCAGGAGAACACGGTAAACGTGCATATCGTGACATCGGCGGCGGAAGGCGCAGTAAAGGCTAATGTCGAGCGCAAGGAACGTCAGTGCGCAGAAATGACTGCGGAAATGGTAAAGCATACAAAAGAAATTTTAGAGGAGGAAATCCGGGGAACGGTTCGTATCGTAATTCCATACAATCCGCAGGTGGAAATGAAAATCCCGGAATGGTTGACGGCATGAAGGTGTTAGATCAGTACGAGGGTAAAAACTTTGCCCTCTATAACGGTGATAGCGTAGAAGTTCTGCAAGGAATCCCGGACAACAGCATTCACTTTTCGGTGACGAGCATTCCGTTCGCGTCATTGTATACATACTCGAACAGTGACAGGGATATGGGCAACAGCAGAACGTATGAGGAGTTTGCTGATCAATATATGTTCCTCGGAAAAGAATGGTTCCGCGTGATGATGCCGGGACGCAATGTTTCTATTCATTGCATGAATTTACCGACAAGTAAGGAACGAGACGGATGCATCGGGATTCGAGACTTCCGCGGAGATGTAATCCGTTGGATGCAGTCGATCGGGTTTATTTATCATTCTGAGGTGTGCATTTGGAAGAATCCGGTTACAGCGATGCAGCGCACAAAAGCTCTGGGATTGCTGCATAAGCAGATCAAGAAAGATTCATGCATGAGCCGAATGGGCATTCCGGATTATGTGGTGACGTTCCGCAAACCCGGAGATAACCCGGAAAGAGTGGAGCATACGAACGAAAGCTATCCGGTAGATCACTGGCAGCAAGTGGCAAGTCCAATATGGGAAGAATACGCAAGCCCGACGTGGTGGGACATTAACCAGAGCGACACGCTTAACCGAAAAGCAGCAAAAGAGGAAAAGGACGAGCGGCACATTTGCCCGCTGCAACTTCCGGTGATTGAGCGGTGCGTGGAACTGTGGAGCAATCCGGGGGATATTGTGCTTGACCCATTCGACGGTATCGGCTCGACTGGATATCAGGCAATCAAAATGGGACGCAGACATATCGGTATAGAGCTGAAAAAGAGCTACTACGAGCTGGCAGTAGAAAATTGCAAATCGGCAGAACGAGACATTGGGACAGAGAATGTGACGTTCGGTGAAGTGTGCGGATGAACACCTGCAAAACCTGCCGATGGTATGCAGCATTTGAGGGTGTGTGCTGCAACGGCGACAGCGAACACCGGGCGGATTTCCGGTTAGAGAATGACGCGTGCGAGGAATGGGAGGAGAAAAAATGAACTCTGTGATGATCTCGATTCGGCCTAAATGGTGTGAGAAGATCATTCAAGGCCAGAAGACGATAGAAGTGCGGCGGACGCGGCCTAAGCTACAAACACCCTTCAAGGTGTTTATCTATTGTACCAAAGGCGGTAAAACGCTCAATATCCCTATTTCGCAGGAGCGGCTTATCGCAGATATTGCTGTAAATGGCATGAAGAGCATGAATTGTCCCATCGGCAATGGCAGTGTAATTGGTGAATTCATCTGTGATACTATGATTGTTGACAAGACCTGCGGACGTGATGCTATGGTAAATGGCGCTGCCTGCATTGATGAAAATGATGCAGTGGAATATGCCCAGGGAAAGCTGCTGTATGGATGGCATATTTCAGATTTGAAGATTTACGATCAGCCGCGCAGCCTGACTCAGTTTGGTTGCGGATCGGCGTGGACTGGCATGAACAAAGCACCACAAAGTTGGTGCTACGCAGAGGAGATATGGACATGAATGCTGATGCCGGAACTGCCGAAGGAGAAAGACGATGGCGATAAGTAAGAAAACCCGCGAAGAAGTATACCGCAAATACGACGGACACTGTGCTTATTGCGGCAGAGAGATTGCATACAAGGATATGCAGGTAGACCATTTCCAGCCGGTCAGAGCGTGGAACCCAGAGGATAGCGGAACGGACGATATTTCAAACCTCATGCCGTCCTGTCGAATGTGCAATCATTACAAGCGAGCCCATACGCTGGAAACATTCCGGCGCTACATCGCGGAAATTCCGAGAAAGCTGCGCGAAAATTACATCTATAAGGTTGGCGTAGTTTACGGGAATGTGATCGAGAATGAAAAGCCGATTGAGTTTTACTTTGAGAAGCAGAAAAGTGCAACTCATTTGGGAAAGGGGTGCGAAAATGGCTGACCACGAAAAGATTAAAACTTGTTTTGCGCAAATCATCGTGAATAACAGTGAGGACAAGCCGTATTACAGCATTATGTACTGGGAAAACGGTGAAATGAACATCGGATTCAGCTCGTATAATTTGGATTATGTACGGCGGTGGCTGAACGAAAAATTTGAAGTAAAGCGTAATGTAGATGTTGTGCCGGTGGTGCGGTGCAAGGACTGCAAGTGTTTTGTGGATAACAATGGCGGAGAATGGTATGGATGCAAAATGTTCCAAGTCGTTCGGATTACGCCAGAGGACGCACCGAAGCCGGACGATTTTTGCAGCTACGGCGAGAGAAGGGACGGAGGTGCAGACAATGATTGAACTGAAACCGTGTCCCTTCTGCGGTGAAAAAGCTCGCCTGTTTGTAAGCAACGGCGTGAGAGTGCTCTGCACCAAATGCGGTGCAACCACACGGATTTTGGTTGACAGCGAGCGCGTCGGAACGAGCGCGGCTGAGGACGTAATTAAGGCATGGAACAGGAGGAAAAACAATGGGTGATATTCTCGGCTATGCTTTTATCGTAACGGCAACTATCTTCTTCGTGTATGGCATCTGGGTAGAGCACAAGTACGATCTGATTGCCGACAGGCTGAACGAAATGATGGAGGAGAAAAACGATGAAGTTTAAGAAAGACGGGAAAGTGTACGACGATATCGACGCACTGCTGCATGAAACCTGTTTTGCAGGAACTCACTACCACTGTGGAAGCTGCGAGATTAAAGACAAGGCACTCACAGAGCAGGATAGTTGCTATGCCTATGCAATTTATCATCAGAGAGAAATAGCGCAATACTTAGGCTATGAGGTGATCGAGGACGACACGCCCACCATTGCCGAGGCAGTCGAGGAAAACAGCGAGAACGTGAAGCACAGGCTGACCCGTGCGGACATCCTGCACGCGGCGGAGAAGTGCGTATGCGGACAGCGCGAGACGGACTACGGCACGCCGGAGGATAATTTTAAGACAATCGCGGGACTTTGGGAAACATACCTCAGGCGCGCGTGCGTGGATGAGGCGGGCGGTGTGTATATCGAAGCAAACGACGTTGCCATGATGATGGCGCTGCTCAAGATTGCACGCATTGCAGCAGGAGGCGGAAAGGCTGACAGTTGGATTGATCTTGCAGGCTATGCGGCTTGCGGGGCGGAATGTGAGGGAGTAACGGAATGAAGTTCAGAAAGAAACCGCGATGGTATCTGAACCGGCTGATTCGAGAGATGGAGGTTACGGGCGATGAATAGAAAAATAGAAGAGTTTGTACTGCGAGAAAGCAAGCGCAATGCGGAAAGTGTGTGGAACGCCGGTTGGGAAGTTGGTTACAACAAAGCCCGCGCTGAATATGGAATGCTGCGCGACGGAGAGGCTACTATGGAACCGGCTACCAAATCGCAAATGGAGGAATACGGTGATGATTTGGTAGGCTGGTGCTCCAGGTGCGGAAAGCCTATTAACGGCAGATGGGCTGGTTTGGTAAGTTTTTGCCCGTGGTGTGGCAGACCGATGCGTTGGGGGCTGGAAGAATGACCATTGCTGAAATCGCCGCCCAGATGGATACAGCACAAGCGACGGTACTTGTTTTGAGCGCGTTAGCGGTTGTTTGTGGACTTGCAGTGCTTATAGCCAGATTTATAGGCTCTGATAACATTAGCGCTGCACTGGTTATGCTCTCTGTGCTTTTAGTGGTTTTCGGTGCGATCGCCTTTAGAAACGTATGCAAAACCGCGCCGGAAACCACGGCGAACCAGTACATTGTTGAACATTATGGAGGTGGACAGGAATGAAGAAAACAATTTTAACTCTGCTGGTAGCTATGATGGCTCTGATGTTTTCCGGGTGCGCTGGCTGCGATCGCGTGGCTAAGAGCATCGGCAGTGATGTGTCTGGCGGGCTGCATCGCACGGTAACGGTATACAGCAACACCGGAGAGAAGATCAAAGAATGGAACGGCAAGTTTGATGTTTCCGAGAACGATAACGAGGTATATTTCGATCTGAACGATAAACGCGTCATTATTCATGGCGGCATCGTAATTGACGAGGAGGACTAAAGAGGAACACCATGATTAAATTCGAGCACCCCGAAGTATGGGGATGGAAACACGCAATTCGAGGGATGCGTAATCCCTTAAACAGTTGGGATAAGTCGGATAGTGGATGGTGCACAGAGAACGCTCCTGTGATTCAGTGCAAAAACTGTATGTATTACGACAATCATTACGATGATTGCGCAGCACCGGATATCGACACAAGAGTTTTTGTCATCGGCTGCAACGACCTCGACCTCATGCGCCGCCTTATCCGCGCTGGTTCGTCGCATCGGAAGTTCTTACGGCAGATTTTCGTATCGGTTGACATTACTGCGCCGCGCTACTGGTTGGCGGAATTTGACACTTACAAGGTGGGCACGGTTGCAAATTCCTGTTCCACGATGCACAAGATTCACAGCAAGCCGATTGAACTTTCCGACTTCAGCATTGATGATGATTTCGAAATTCCTTATACAGATATGACGTTAAGGGAATGTTTTGTTAGTGTTGTAGCTGACTGTGAAATGCTGAGAAAGGCATATCTGGAAGCCCTTAAAAAAGGTCAGAACGACCTTGCAAAACGGTATTGGAAAGGCTTGATTCAGCTTCTCCCGCAGTCCTACAATCAGAAGCGCACGGTCACCATGACATACGAAAACCTGCTGAATATGGTCAGTCAGCGTAGAGGACACAAGCTGAACGAATGGCACGATTTTTGCGACTGGGTATTTACCCTGCCGTATGCCGAGGAATTGTTAAAGGAGGGATTGAAGTGAACGCAGTGAGCGCAGAAGTAAAAGCGTTAGTTTATAAGGAACTTGCAAGCGCAAATGAGCGGTTCCCGCAGTTTCACTCGGAGCACGAGGGATGGGCGGTAATGCAGGAGGAAGCCGAGGAACTGCGGGAAGAATGCGACAGTATCGAGATGGCGATGGAGCAGCTCTGGCGCCGAATCCGTGACGGTATCCCAACGTCGCTGCAGGTGGCACTGGTTGAACAGTACGCCGAAGCGGCGGCTTGCGAGGCAATTCAGGTGGCGGCGATGGCGAGAAAGTACCTTGATATGTTGGAGCGGATGGACGAGTGAAACGGTACAGCACGGAGATGCGGCAGTATCTGGACGAGATACGGCGGTATGAAAATTGGAGGTACGGAAATGGCGAAGAAAAAGAAAGTCAACCCATACCGAATACCGGCGACGCAGGGTGACATAGAAAAAGCCAAACGAGACGCAATGAACACGGCGGTTGCGTCTACATGGGCAATTATGTTTAGCGTTCTACGGGATAAAGAAGGGTACGACTATGACCGATTACGGCGGCTATGGGACGAAACAAACTACCTCACAGACAGTATCGCCCGAAAATACGTTAAAATCGACGATCTGATTGAAGAACTGCGGGAGAATGGAATAGCATTAGCATGAAAAAGAAAAGCGAATGCGCTGGGTGCGCATACTGGCGGGTACTTGGTACAAGCCAAGGGTCTAAGCTATGGGCGTGTCATTATTTGATCGACACGGGGAAATCGCGTGGATGTGAACCGGGTGTGGGTTGCGTCCACAAGGCGGCGAGAATCAGCCGCCGCAGGCGATATACACAGCGCGGCATGGAGGAGGTAGTGGCACACGACGACTAAAGAATGGCTTTTGCGTGCCGTAGGAATCGAGAACAACATTGCATCGTTGGAAAACGCTCGTGTAAAAGCATGGACACGAGCGACGAGTGCAACGGCGACTATTAAGGAAACGCCGGGCGGCGGCGGTGATGTTACTGCGAATAAGGCGGATGCGTACATTGAGTTGAACAATCAAATCAAACGCGAGCAGGAGCGGCTTGCTTTGGTGCGGGCTGAGATTATCAGCACGATTGCAAAAGTTCCGAGCAACGAACTCAGGACGTTGCTAACCGACCGGTATGTAAACGGATGCAAATGGAGAGACGTGGCGCGTAACCAAAATTACAGCGAATCCCATGTGAAGGGCGAAATGCATGTAAGAGCTTTGAAGGCAGTGGAACGGATACGCACAGGCTGTGAATAACATTGTGGAAAACACAATACACAATAATACTAAACATGGTGGTATAATGATATCGTGATAAAAGCCCTAAAGGGCGGAATCACGGAGTTTCGTTCCTCCACTTTCAGCCCGCCGAAAGGCGGGTACACGCCCGAAAGCCTGCGTGAGGGCTGACGGGTGACAAGCCTTTCTGTTTAACCCCAAATACCTACTTAAAGCGGTGGGGAGACCTGCCGCTGACCTGCTCCAAAGTCTGCATGAGGGCTGAGGAGCAAAACGCCTTTCGCGGAACGAAGGCATTGATTATCCTTTCTATTCTTTCGGCGTGCCTTTTGCGCGGCACGCCGATATGCTCCAAAGCCTGCATGAGGGTGACGGAGTAATAACATTTATGCTACAATGAGAATGGAATGCGGAGCCTGCGGGCAACAGGCACCGCAAACATGCCCGGATGGCTTCATGAGGCCGGACGGGTAACGTACAGAACCTTTTTAGCCAAGGGCAATGTGGCGGACTTCTGGCAAGCCTTGCATGGCGGACGACGTGCAAGGCGATCTGCTCCCGAAACTGCATGAGGCGGAGGGAGCAAAACGCCTCCAACGAGGACGATAATATTCTGACAGTCCGGAAAGACGGACAATCTGTTTCCGAACGCCTGTGAAGCTGCTGCAACGGCTTTGCAGAGTTCAGCGGGTGCTTGCAGGCACGCCGCGACCGGGGTCGCTCCCCGCTGTAACTAAAAAGGGAATCAGCCGGATTACGCACCGATAGAGACGCGTGACACGACGGACAGAGACGCCGAACAGCCTATATCGAGAGGGCGAGTGCTACCGGATAAGCACTCACACGGACTTAGAGAGCCGAGAGCAAAACAACCGGTACAAAGTTACAAAGCCGATACGGCGCTTTCGGGTGGCTAAGTACACGCCGCGAAAGAGCACCAGTCTGTTTATCTCTTGCAATAAACAACCTAATCATCAGGACGGAAACACAAGTAAACTTGCGAAAGTGAGGTTATACCTCTCTGGATTTCATACAAACCGTTCTGGACAGCGGCGCAAGCCTCGGTAAAAGCCCGACGTACAGACGCGACGATAGCGCCCATACCTCCCTGTGGAGGTATACCGGTTTGCATAGAGCTGAAAGCAGGTGCAAGTCCTGCGGAACCGAAACAGTCGTATAATGGTAAACCCCGCTCACCTTATGGCTTTGGTGAGCGGGGTTTGTCATGCTATTTAATTCTGTGGCCGAGACGGATTTCTTCTTCGGTCCAGCCTGCGCGTCGGCGCTGGTAATCGCGCCGACGTTCTTTTTCATGCTGTGCGGCTTTGATGGACTTTTCTTTTTTGCATTCTGCACACACACGGCTTTCCGAAACGTTCAAAAGTAATTTTCCGCAATTTGTGCAAAAATGCAGATTTTTGGGCGGGTTCTCGGATGATTCTATCAGCTCTGCGTTGTGGAGAATAAGATCGCGGAAGCTGACTGCTTCATCCAAGGACGGAAAATCTTTTTTCAGAAGGTACTTTTCGATTGTCACGCAATACTTCCCGGATGAGCGCAAATAGATGTACTTTTCATCTATTTTGTTCTGAATATTTAGACGTTTGGCGTTGGCACAGCCGCACGAAACAACGGTTTTGCTGTAAAAATAGCTTGCACCGCGTTCGATCACCTTACCGCAGCGCTTGCACTTTGCAACGTAGTGCCGCGGGTCCGGCTGCGATATAAATTCAAACGGTCCGTCCGGCCGCAGAAGCGGCGGAAGAACTTTCACAAGCTGAGAGGATTTATCGGCTGCGATTTGCTCCTCTGTCCAGCCGAGCTTATTACGGCGCTGGAAGTTGCGGGACTTAATGCGGATGCGCTCTTGTTTACATTTCGGGCAAAATCGTGCTTTGTTTTCGGCCGGAAACCGTTTGCCGCATTGCTGACAAACGCGGTCGTAAACCCTCGAAACCAGCCAGCCGTGGCAGCGATAACGGCCGATAGAGGTTGCAAGGTCTTTTGCTTCGCGCTCGGCGGCGGCATCGTCACCGGGCGGCAGATCGAAAAGCTCCGGATTCTCACGGCAGAAGTTGGACAGGTTGCGGCAGATATATTCGTTTTTGCCGTCGGAAAGCATAAAGGATTTAGCTTTTAGATTTTGTTCAAACTTGCCGGTGTTGGGCGAGGCTTTTAGTGCGGTGATACGCTTTTCGGGCGACTGCTGCGAGTCTTTAAGAGCACAGCCGCAAGAGGTTGTGTGACCGCTTACAAGGTTGCCGCCCTGCACGGTAGTATCTTTGCCACAATCGCAATGACATAGATACATTGTGGCGTTGCGCTGTGGGTCGTAACCTTCGCGCTGTACTACAGTCAATCGCCCGAAACGGTCGCCGGGAAGGATGACGCGCGTTTCGGTGCGTTTGCCTGCGGTGATCTCGTCTTCCGTCCAACCTGCCTTGCGGCGTGACCAGTTAAGCTGGTACACCTTGCGGCAATCCGGGCAGCGTTTAGCAGATGTTGCACCTGCAAAGGGTTTGCCACAGTCAACGCAGATGCGCATGGCTTGCGGCGTGCTTGCAAGCGCTTGATCGCGGTATGCGATAGCCTCGGCAAGCGTGGGGAATGTGCCGTCTATCCCTAAACGCGGGATGTGGACACGATATTTCCCACGGCTTGGATAGATATATTTTTGATCTGCCATGGTTAAGCCCTCGTATACAGACCGGCGGCCTGCAGGAGAGCGAGCCGGACATATTCCGGGCACTTGCTTGCACCGGATTCCCAGTTTTCCAGCGTGCGGACCGGAACGAGGAAACGAGCGCTGAACGCCGGACGGGACAGGCCGAGCGCCTGCCGCATATCCTTGATGGATGTATGAACTGCGGTCCAGAGCGCGTCAAGCTCGCGGAGACGATCTGCGGGAACCGGTGAGCCCTCCGGGTCATCCCAGATAGCAGAGAGCGCCGAATCGGAAACAAATTCGGCACGATCTGGAGAGGTTGAAGCCTCTCCCCACAGGATGCTGAATTGATGATCGGTCATGGTGTTAGTCCTCCTTATGCGATGATTGCAATAACTTCGGGGTCACGGATGATGTATTCGCCCTCGTCCTCGCCGTACTCGTAAGCGTTGCCGGCGATTACAGCGCAATGCTCGCCGTAATAATCAGGGTTACGATCAACCAGCTTGACAGAGCAAACGCAAATACCGGGAAGGTCTTCGCCGGTGTCGTCGCCGTTGTCCCAATGATGGGAAACATGGTCGATAGAGCCGAGCTCAAAGGGCACGTCCTGAGAGCGGAAACCGATTGCCGCATAGTCAAAATCATATTCTTCTGCGATTTCCTTAATCTTGTTGATCTGTTCAGCGTTCAGTTTCATGATGATCGTTCCTTTCGTATCTCTTTTTTTATGGTCTTATTGTACCACCAATTTGGTGGTATGTCAACAGAAAACCACCAAAATAGTGGTGAAAATATCGGTCGTGGATTTGTGCAAGTTGCATATGTTCCGCCGCAGGTGCGTGAGCCGGGCGGGAGATTAAACAATTTCAAAGCTGACACCCTCAATGAATAAGATAGTACCGTATCCGGGAAGAAATGCACAACGGCGTCCAACCCATTCTGGGTGATTACCTTGGTAATCCTGATAGGTGGATTTGTAGTCGTTGCCGATGCGGTCGTATTCTGCTTTTGTGATGCGTACCATGGTAAGTCCTTTCTGCCCTCGTGACCTCCGGGGCGGGGTGGTTAAGATGGTTAGTCAATAGCGCAGTAGGTAAGGGCATCATAGCCCATATCAGCAAGCGCCTTGGTCATTACCTCGGCAGCGGTCTCGCGCTTGTATGCCTGACCGGGAATGTGAAAGCAGATAACCCAACGCCGGTTAAAGCACTTCCATTCAAAGCAGCCGCATCCGGCCTCCTTGCAAGCCTGCTCAATCTTGGCGGACTGCCAGCGCGGGAGCAGGAGCGAGGGCGCATCTAAATTGCAGGTGCCGCCGTCCTCAACTTGTGCGGCTGCGGCTTTGCCGATCTCGTACACCTTGCGCAGATCGTCGCGGAGCTTGGCGTACTTGCCGGTAAGCGGCTTGGGTGCTGCGGGCTTGGTGTCTGCCGGGTAGGCGGTCAGCAGCTCGTCAAAGTCTGCGATTGCGTCCGCCTCGGTGCGTGCCGTGCGGCAGTCGATCTCGTGACCGTTGGGGTACAGGAGCATAGTCTCGTATTTGCCCTGCGCGAGTTCGCAGGTGTCGAGGATAACGCGGCGGCCGTTGTGTTTGTACTCGGTGTGTTTGATGGTGTTCATGGTGTGTAGCCTCCAAAATAAAAAATTTATGGGTGCGGGCTTTAAGGGTGAACCCGCGAGAACCTTTTAAGCGCCGATCGTGCCGAACTGCTGATACAGGTAAATGTACTTAGCAAGTTCTTTCGCTCCGCCAATGGCGGTGCAACGGCTTTTGTTGTCGTGCAGGCGGTAGTCATAGTACAAGAGACCGGGGCGAACCGTTACGATGTCATCGGCGCTTCTGAGCACCTTTTCCGCCTCGTCGATATACTTGGCGGATACCTCATCAAACAGGCCGTACTCGTAATCGACGAACATATAAAAGTTGCCGCCTGCGAGGATTTCGCCGGTGCGCTCGTCGCGGTCGATCTCGTCCCAGTGAGCAAGCAGCTTTTCAATGTCGCTGCGCTTTACGGTCGGGTCCTTGATCGTAACATGTGCGCTGGTGCTGTATCCGCAATCCTTAACGGATACCTTGAAGGACTTGGTGTTGTAGCCTGCGGCTTTCAGTTCGCGCTTGATTGCTGCGTTGGTTTCTCGGTTAGTTAACATATTGATTACTTCCTTTCGGTGTTCGTTTCCTTTACTGTGACTATAGTATAATATATTTGCGCAAGTATAGCAATTGGCGAAATAACTATATTTGCGCAAGTATATTTGTGGATTGTGTATATTTACACAAATATATCTTAGGCGTATAATAGCTATCGTTAGGAGGTGCTGTTATATGCCATCCAGCAAGGCACAGCAGAAAGCAACCAATAAGTACATCAACAAGGCTTATGACCGAGTTAATTTGACCCTGCCGAAAGGCAAGAAAGAAGAGATCAAATCCCATGTGGAAGGCCGGAGCGAAAGCGTGAATGGCTTTATCGCTCGTGCGATTGATTGTCAGATGGAGCGAGACAAAGAGGAGGACAAAGCGTAGTGTATGATAGAGTAGATGCAAGCAGCGGAGAGAGCCTTTGCCGTACTATGGCGGAGGAATGCGATACCGCGATCTTAGCATTTTCCACAGGCAAAGACAGCATTGCAGCGTGGTTGCAGCTGAGGAAGTATTTCAAGCATGTAATCCCGTATTATTGTTACACTGTGCCGGGTCTGGAATTCGTCGAAAACAGCCTCGCATACTATGAGGATTTTTTCGGCACTCACATTTACAGACTGCCGCACAGATCACTGTACCGGCTGCTGCGAAATCTGGTCTTCCAGTCGCCGGAGCATGTAACCAAGATCGAGGCGCTGGATTTGCCCGGCGAAGAATATGACGATGCCGAAATTGGCGAGATCATCCGCGAATGCAAGCGACTGCCGGAATGCGTATACACTGCGACCGGCGTTAGAATGGCAGACAGTCCTATGCGGCGTATCGCCATGAAAACACATGGAGCGATCAACCACAATGCAAAGCGGTTCTATCCGGTGTTCGACTGGGTAAAAGCCGACCTGCTGCGCGAATTTGATGCAAGCGGTGTTCGGCTGCCGGTAGACTACAAGCTGTTCGGCAGAACGTTCGATGGTATTGATTATCGGTTCTTGAAGCCGATCAAGGAGAATTTCCCGCGGGACTACGAGAAGATTATCACATGGTTCCCGCTGGCAGAGTTGGAGTTATTCAGGAGGGGCGAACTGTAATGGGATATTGGAACGACGACGAAGTTAAGGAAACAAAAGACGATCACATTGAATTAGAGCAGCTCGAAAGCGAGTGCCTCGATGAGCTGGGGGACGTAGAAAAGAGTTTCCGTGAGCGCATGGGCGCTGAGAACAAGCGATTCCGCGATATGTGCGACACTGAATACTGGTGCTGCATCTGCTTCACCAGCCGTGCGCAGAAAGAGGAATTTCTCGCATCCCTCGAATTCGATACCGATCTAAAGTATATCGAAGGTAAGGAATTCGCGCGGGCGGTCAAGCGTCCGATTAAAACCGAAGATATGAAGTTTGCGCGAATCGGCAAAGGCTCAAAAGAATATTTGAGCAAAATCATTGGTGAATAAATATAACGGAAAGGATTATCTGCGAAAGATAGTCCTTTTTGTATATTTGAAAGGAGGTGTGAAGCATGGGTAGTGGTTATGGTAGTGGCAGACTTGCAAACCGTGGTCGTTCTGGCGGTGTGCGCCGTCGTAGCGTAGCGGTTGGCCGTCGTGCGGCTGGCGCTCGTGGCGCTCGCTCGTCCTCGACCTAAGCAAACACAACTCAACAGACAAAGCACCGGGAAAGTCTCGGTGCTTTTCTATTGGGTGAAAGGAGGTTATGAAATGCCGAGAGGCAGACCGAAGAAAGTAATTGATCTTGAAGCCGTCGAAGAACTTGCCGCAGAGGGAAACACCCAAGCGGACATTGCGGACGCTCTGGACTTTGCGAGAGGAAACTTCCTGAATCGCAAGGATGTAAGGGCGGCTTATGTGCGCGGCGTGTCACAGATGCGCTTGCGTTTGAGACACTGGCAGGTACAGGCGGCTAAAGGTGGAAATATACAAATGCTGATCTGGTTAGGTAGGCAGTACCTCGGGCAGAGCGATACACCTGCACCGATGGAAAGCGATAACGACAACGGCGTGCAGCCGCTCGTTGATATGCTGATGAAGCCTGCACCGGACAGAGACATAAAGGATTTTGAAGATGGATAATATCCCCGCACCGTTCACGAAAAAACAAGTGGATTATTTCTATAAATCCCTTCATAGCTGGTTCAACGTGGCCGAGGGCGGCAAGCGTGGCGGTAAGAACGTATTGCAAACAACGGCGTTCTGCGCTCGATTGGAAAAGCACCCGAACAGATTCCACCTCATTGCAGGCGTTTCTACTGCGTCGGCAATGCTTAATATCATCGACTGCGACGGTTACGGCATGATTAACTATTTCGGCAAGCAGAATTGCCGGGTAGGTAAGTACCAGAACCGAGACTGCATCTACGTCAAGACGCGGAACGGCGCTGAGAAGATCGTGCTTGTATCCGGCGGTCGTAAAGACGGCGACGAGAAGAACATCAAGGGCAACACTTACGGCCTTGCGTATATCACCGAGGCAAACGAGTGTCACCCCAAGTTTGTGCAGGAAGTCTTTGACCGTACCATGACGAGCGGCGACCGTGGTATTTATCACGATCTTAACCCAAAGGGCGAGAACCACCCGTACTACACGGACGTGCTCAACTTCCACATGGAGAAGCAGCGGGAGAACCCAAACTACGGTTTCAACTACGGACATTTCACCATTGCGGACAATCTTTCTGTATCGGATGAACGCTTGAAAGAAATCCTTGCGACATACGACCGCAAAAGCATCTGGTATCAGCGTGATATCCTCGGTATGCGACGTGTTGCAGAGGGTCTGGTTTATCCTATGTTCTCGACCGAACTGCACGTTACGGATGGTGAAGGTTCCGGCAATCGCTGGTTTGTGTCCTGTGACTACGGCACGATTAACCCGACCGTGTTCCAGCTTTGGCGGTTTGATGAAATGACCTGCAAATCAACTTGCGTGCGTGCGTATCGGCACGACAGCCGCAAGGAGAAGAAACAGAAAACAGATGAGGAATACTACGCCGATCTTGAAACGTTCGTCGGCGGTCAGTATATCGAGGCGATCATTATTGACCCCTCGGCTGCATCGTTCAAGGAAACAATCCGCAGACACGGTAAATTCCGTGTGCGTGACGCAGACAACAGCGTGCTTGACGGTATCCGCCTGATGGGGACGCTGCTTGCTGCTGGTTATGCACAGTACAATGCAAGCTGTACCGGAGCAATCGACGAATTCGGCATGTATATGTGGGACGATAAATCCCCCGAAGATGCGGTTATCAAGGAGTTTGACCATGATATGGACGCATCACGCTATTACTTCCAGACGATAGTGCGCCGAGAGGTTAGAGCAAGGGGGCTTGTGAATGTTTGAACGGTTGAAGCAGTTAATAAAGGCGGTGAGGCAAGCAATGATTCCGGCAAACAAAATTGAAGAGCTGACAGGGGCAACGGCGGTCTATGATTCCACGATGCAGTCAAACATTGACCTGTGGCGACGGATGTATATGGACGATGCCGAGTGGCTCGGTCAGCACGGCAACCGGAATGTTACGTCTTGCGGCCTGCCGTCGGCTATCTGCCGAGCAGTAGCACGCCCAACCACCATTGAAAGCACCATCACTGTTGATGGCGGCGCACGAGCAGAATTCCTAAACGAAAGCCTGCGCGGTATGATTCCACACATGCGAATTGACGTTGAAAAGGGCCTCTCGGTCGGCGGTTTCTTCTACAAGCCGTTTGTCTCGGAGAACCGTGTGCTTGTGGACTTTAACACTGTCGGCAGCGCATACCCGGTCAGTGTTGACAGCAACGGAGAGATCACAGCAGCAGTGTTCGCGGATACCAAGCGAGAAAAGAACCGATATTATACCAAATTGGAGTACCACGAACTGAAAAGCGGCGTGTACACCATCAAGAACAAGGCGTACAACTCCGACAAGAACGGTAGTATCGGCTCGGAAGTACCGCTGAATACTGTAGAGGACTGGGCACAGATTGCGCCGGAAACGACGATTCAGAATGTAGAACGTCCGCTTTTCGGTTTTTTCAAAGTGCCGGTTGCAAACAACATCGAGCCGGAAAGCCCGCTCGGTGTCTCGCTTTACAGCGGCGCAGCAGTTGACCTCATCCGGCAGGCTGACCAGCAGTGGGAGCGGCTCATGTGGGAATATGAAAGCGGCGAACGCCGTATCCTGATGAGTGATTCCGCGATTCCGCAGCACGTCGTAGATGAGCACGGACTATCGCACACGAACCCACTGCTCCGTGACCGTCTGTTCCGCCGGATGCCGTTTGAAGACGTAGACTTCTATCAGGAGTTTTCACCGGAGTTCCGCAACGATGCACTTTACAAGGGATTTCAAGACACCTTGAAGATGATCGAGCTGAACTGCGGCTTGTCTTTCGGCACGCTGTCCGACCCGCAGACGGTAAACGCAACCGCAACCGAGATCGTATCCAGTAAGCAGACAATGTACGTCACTGTGAGGGATACGCAGGCGGCACTTGAACACGCTCTGAACGGCCTGCTGTATGGCATGGACGTTTACGCCACGCTTTACGGTCTTGCGCCTGCTGGTGATTGGGACTTGCAGTGTGATTGGGGAGACGGCGTTGTGCAGGACACCGAGAGTAAGCAGAAAGAACTTGCGGATATGCGCAATGACGTTTCTGCCGGTCTTATTCGCGGCGAGCTGTACATTGCAAAGAAGTACGGCGTAACCGAGGAAGAAGCGCGGGCTATGATGCCGAACGCAGAAAAGCTAACAGAGGGCGAGGAATAATCAAACTGTTAGCAAATCGACTTTGATAATCGCATAACCCACTTTGATAAAGTGAATCCAGCGCTGTAAGGCGCTTTTTTCATGCCCGCAACGGCATTAAACTACGGAAATTGGCTATCCTGCAAGCCTAAAAGTGCAGGCAGATCGGTGACGGCGACCACCTAAAACGCCTAATCTGAAAGGAGTACACACATGAAGAAAGAAGAACTGTTAGAAATCGGTCTGACTGACGAACAGGCAGATAAGGTTTTTGCACTGAACGGCAAGGATGTTGAGAAATACAAGTCACAGGCGGTAGAAGCTAAGAGAGACGTTACCGACCTGCGCGACAAGCTCACCCAGCGCGACAAGGACATTGAGGACTTGAAGAAGAATGCGGGCGACGCGGACGACTTGAAGACCAAGCTCGACACCCTGCAGAAGAAGTACGACACCGACACCGCAGAATTCCAGAGCAAGCTCGATGCCCGCGATTATGCGGACGCAGTACGCGCCGGTATCGCCGCAAAGGGTATTAAGTTTACCTCCAAGGCGGCAGAAAAGGCATTTATCGCTGACCTGACCGCAAACAAACTGGAAATGAAGGACGGCACGCTGACCGGCTTTGACGATTACTGCAAGAAGCAGCAGGAATCCGACCCGGCGGCATTTCAGAGCGAAAAACCCGCTCCGACGTTTGCAAATCCGATTCAGAATCCCGCACCGCATACGGTAAGTGCTGCCGGTCTGGCTGCACAGCGGTATTCCGCACAGTTCGCACCCAAGGGAAAGGAGTAAATAACCTATGGGCACTTATGTAAACAAAGCTGACGGTGCACACAAGCCGTCTATCCTCGCAAGCGAAGTTGGTCTGATTACCAAGACCCGTCTCATTCCTGCAACCCTCGGCACCGCTGACGGCAATCGAAAGGTTGTTAAGCAGGGCACTATCTTCCCGCTGAACGACAACACCGCAGAGGGCATTGTGTTTGAGGATGTGGACGTAACCAACGGCGACCGTGTAGCTGCTGTTATTGTTGCTGGCCGTGTATATGCAAACCGCCTGCCCGCACAGCCGAGCGCGGACGATAGCTCCAAGACTGGCGCAAAGTCCACCCTCGAAAAGAGCGGCGTTGTTTTTGTTAACGCGCCGGAAACCACCAGAGCGTAAAGGAGTAATAACCTATGGAATTTGTAGAACTGCTGAAAGAAGCTGAACTGCTGGACTTCGGTCAGAATTTCAACATTGCACGCCCGGAACTGTCCGGCGACCGTCTGTTCCCCGACCAGAAGACCCAGAATATCACCGCAAAGTATCTCGCTATGTCTGACAGTGCATACCTGCCGACCATGGCAACCGTGCACGCGCTCGACGCAGAGGCACAGATCGGCTCCCGCCCGACCGCAAGCATCGTAACCGTTGAGAAGCTGCTCATCAAGCGCAAGATCAACCTTTCCGAGCGTGTCCGCCTGCTCCGCAACCACGGCGTAAACACCAACAACGAGATTCTCGACTATATCTTTGACGATATGGCACGTCTGGCTGAGGGTGTAAAGACCCGTACCGAGGTTGCAAAGCAGGAGCTGCTTGCAACCGGCAAGATGACCATCAACGAGAACCACGTCAATACCACTATTGACTTCGGCGTTCCGACCGACCATACGAACAAGGCTTTCGATTGGTCTACCGAGGCAAAGGCAAAGACCATCCTCGACGATATTCAGGGCGTGCGCGACGCTGCTATTGCAACCGGTCGTGTGCTGCGTGAGATCGTCACCAGCTCTGCTGTTCTCAGCCTGCTTGCTAAGAGCGCTGTTATCCAGAACGCGCTGTTCGGCTCTGCTTTCGCTGGTCGTCTGGCAACTCAGGACGAGATTACGAGCCTGTTCTCCCGTCTGTTCGGCATCGAGCGCATCACTGTAAACGATCAGGTTTACAACTACGAAAAGGCAGACGGCACGCTGACCACTCAGCGCTACTTCCCGAAGAACAAGATTGCGTTCCTCGCAACCATGGCAAACGGTTCGTTCGGCGCTGGTCTGTGGGGCGTAACTCCGGAAGAGGAAGCACAGGGCGCATTTACTGCTGCATCGCAGAACCAGTACATCACCATGACCCAGTGGCAGACCCCTGACCCGGTTGCAATCTGGACTAAGGCATCCGGCATGTTTATCCCGGTTCTGCCCGACCCGAACGGCCTGTACATTGCAACTGTAACCCTGCCGTCGTAAAGAAAGGAGCAATCCGCCGTGTACGCAAACTATGACTTTTACCGCACCTGTTACAAGGGTAATCTGATTGATGAGAAGGATTACGACCGCGTAGCAGGGAGAGCGGCGGATATTATCTCTTGCGCAACGCTCGGACGCTCTGACGGCGTTCTGAGCGACACTGTAATGCACCGAGTAAAACGCCTTAACTGTGCACTGGCAGAAGTCATGCACAATCAGGAAACCGCAGAATCCGCCGTCTTTTCTACAGACGGCGGCGCGGTATCCTCTGAGAGTGTCGGCTCGTGGTCTCGCAGTTACGGCGCTAACTCTGCTATTGCTGCACAGGTGCAGAGCATTGAAGATCGGCAAAAACGACTTATCGCACAGTATTTGTGCGGTACTGGCTTACTCTATGGCGGTATCGGCTGATGAAGTATCCTATTACTCCGGAATACCTTGAAAACGCGCCTAAACCGCTTGTGAAAGCAATCCTCGCAATGGAAGATGACCTGTTGCGTGAGATTTGCTCCCGCTTCAAGTTGACCGGCGAACTGAACGAGGTAACGATAAACGACATACGCACGCTGAAAACCTATGGTCTGGATATGGATACCATCGAACGGCGTATCGCAAATCATACCAAGACCAGCACGGAGGAAGTGCAGGGCGCGCTTGACCGTGCGGTAAAGCTAAACCGCGAGTATTACGGCGAGTTGTCCGACAAGGCAGGTATTACAATGCCACTTGAAATCGTGACGGCACGAGAAATTGAACTGATTCGCAAGCAAATGCTCGATGAGTACCGCAACATTACCCGTTCTTTGGGTTTTGCTGTGCAGACGAACGGCGAAATCGTGTTCCGCCCTATCGCTAAAGCCTATCAGGCTGTGCTTGATAAGGCAGAAATGAAGGTGTACTCCGGCGGCTTTACGGTGCAACAGGCGCTTGAAGATGCTGTTCGGGAACTGGCTGACAGCGGTATCCGCACTGTTGATTATGCGTCCGGCTGGATGAACCATGCTGACGTTGCGGCGCGGCGTGCTATTGTAACCGGTCTGAATCAGGTTACATCCAAGTATGCCGAAGAAGCGGCTGAGGTGTTGGAAACCGACTTATACGAAGTGACCGCCCATCGCGGAGCACGCGATAAGGACAAACCGCACGTCTGGTCAAATCATAAGCGCTGGCAAGGCAAGGTATATGCCACGAAAGACGGCAGCAAGTACCCGAATATCTACAAGGTTTGTGGATTGGGACAGGTTGACGGTCTGGAGGGCGCTAACTGTAGACACCACCGGCATCCGTTTTTGGAGGGCGTTTCCGAGCGCGTCTATACGGACGATGAACTAAAGAACATCGACCCGCCGCCGTTTGAGTATCAGGGCAAGACTTATACCGCCTACGAAGCGACGCAGATGCAGCGCAAGTTGGAAACAGCTATGCGGAAGCAGACACGGCGCAGAATGGCGTTTGAAGCTGCCGGGGATACCGAGCAAGCCGACAATGCAAAGATACGTCTGCAAGCGTTACGGCGCGAATACAAGGCGTTTTCCGAAGCGGCAGAATTGCCGACACAGTTTGAAAGGGCAAAGGTGACAGCATGAAATTACCGCATACAGTGACGATTTTCCAACCGTCCGGGCGCACAGTGCTGTCTGGCGTATTGCTGGAATCCACACGCGGCACAGCGGCGAGCAAAACCGCGCTCAATAGCACGGACACGGTAACGCTGCACATCCCGCTGTTTGTCGCCGGTTCGCTGGTACTGTCCGCTGAAAAGGACTATTTCGCCCGCGGCGACGTGCCTGACATGGGAAGTTATCAGAAATGCCGGGAAGCGTACGAGACATACCGTGTAACGAGCATATCGCTGTACGACTACGGCGCACCGTCTATGCAGCATATGGAGGTGGGCGGCAGATGATTCGTTATTCTATGGCGCTGAAACTCCCTAAGAACGTGCTGGATAAGCGTGTCAATAAGGCGAACGCATGGCTCATAGAGGAAATCATCAAGGACACCGACCCGTTTGTTCCGGCGCGAACCAAAGTGCTGGCAATGAACGTGCAGCGGCACGGGCGTACCATCGTGTATGCCTCGCCGTATGCACGTTTTCAGTATTACAGAAAGGTTATGATCGACCCGGCAACAGGAAGCACATTTGCGCCTAAGGGCGTGCGCAAGGTGTTGACCGAGCGCGACCTTAAATACAGTAAGGCGGTGCACAGACACGCGCAATCGCACTGGTTTGAGGCAAGCCGCGCGGTGAACGAGGGACACTGGAGGAAAGGAGTGTGCAAGATTTTGACCGATGAATGATAAACTGAACACGGTAACAGCTCGTGAACAAGACGGTGTTTCACGGGCTGTACTTTTATGGCTGAAAGGCTATGCTCCCGAAATCGAGTTTGAATATCTCCCGCCGGAACGGTCAGGCATGATGCTTACCAGTGTACAGAGCGCGTATAAAACCGCACAGTACATTGACGGCGGATATGCTGCACAGTACCCGTTCGGCGTGATGTATCGCGCCCTGCCGACCGACAGCGAGGCACGTCTCGACGTTGAATCCTTGCTGAATGAGCTGGGAGCATGGGCGGAAGAAAACCCGCCTGATCTCGGCGAGGGAATGACCGTCACATCTGTTGAGCGAACGACCCCTGCGGGACTTATCGCTCGATACGAAGATTTAACCGAGGATTACCAAATCCTCTTAACCATTAACTATGAAGTTGAGGTGTAAAAATGGCAACTGAAAAGATTAAACGTCCTCTGATTGCACACTTTCTGGATACCAGCGATAAGATGGGCGAATATAGCGATGCAAAGTTTGCGCGAATCGGCAAGAACGTAACCGAAGCATCTACGGACTACGGTGCACAGACCGAGACCGAGCAGGACATTATTTCTGATTCTGCGACTACTGAGATTACCGGCTATCAGCCGACCATGAGCGTTTCTCAGCAGTGCACCAAGGGCGACAGTGTGTTTGAGTTTATCGACAAGAAGCGTCGCGCTCGTGCTACTCTGGCAGATTCTCACGCATGGCTGCTGAATGTGGACATGTGGAATGCTACCAGCGACAGCGACACTGCAACCTACGTTGCAGAAGTACAGGAAGTATCTGTACAGGTTGATACCTACGGCGGCGCAGGCGGCGAATCTCCAACACTGGAATATACGCTGAACTATGTAGGCGACCCGATTCCGGGCACTGTTAAGATCACCGGCGGTGCACCGGTATTCACTGCGAACGTATCCGTTTGATAGGAGGTAACGAGGAATGGATAGTATCCGCGTAAACAGCGGCGTAAAGGTTATTGAAGTCAACGACAAGGGAGAGACGATCTCCCTTCCGCTGTCTGATGATAGCTTTGTCAAAGGCTTTTTCGACCTGCTGAATGAAATCGAAGACAAGGCAACGGCTATTTCTGAGAAGAAAGGCGACGTTCTGGACACTCTGGACGATATCGTGGCGTTTGACAAAGACGTTAGGGACAAAATCGACGCGCTGATTGGCGAAAATACTTGCGCGAAGGTGTTTGGTGCGGTTCTTCCGTCCTCCAACCAGTTCCTTGATTTCTTCGCACAGCTTACCCCCATCATTGACAGCCACGTTGAGAAGCGTGCAGCAAACATGAGCAAGTACAGCGCGGAGCGTGTCGGCAGTGTTTAACATGCTGCTCGACCGCCTGCCAAGCTCTTACAAGGGGTATCTGATTCGCACGGATTACAGAATCGGCATTCAGATTTCTCTTGCACTGGACGACCCGAATTTAAGCGATAATGACCGTGCATGGGTGGCATTATCCTTGCTTTACGGAGCAGGGATGCCACCCATTGACATTGCACTGGAAGGTTTGCAGTGGTTTATTCGCTGTGGCGACGATAGAGAGATTGAACCCGGCGGTAAACGCATGATGTGGTTCGATTTCGATTCTGCACGGTTGTACGCATCGTTCCGGCAGACGTTCGGCATTGAGCTGCACAAGGTCAATCTGCACTGGTTTGAGTTTATGGCAATGATGGAAAGCCTTAACGAAGATTCGGCAATGTCTCATGCCCTGCAAATCAGAGGCACGGACACAAGCAAAATGAAGGGAAAACAGAAACAGGAATACGAACGTCTCAAACGTAATTTAACCCCTGCACCCGCACTTTCCGAAGAGGAAAAGGAAGCTATTGACGCTTTTTGGGCGCAGATCAATTAGAAAGGCGGTGAATAAATGGCGGATGGCTCTATCAGAATCGACGCTACTGTAAGCGACGAACAAGCGAAAAAGCAGATTGCACAAATGACGAAAGACATTGAGAAGCAATCAGCCGCCGTAGATAAACAAGCCGCAAAGGTACAAAAACTTGCTGAACAGTGGAACAAGGTAGCCGCTGGCGGCACGAAGGGCATTAAAATGCAAGCCGACCTTGCAGCAACGGAGAAAGAAGCCGCACGTCTGGCTGCTCGGTTGGATGAAGTAAACGCTGAGATTGAAAAGGCTCAGAGCGATTACAATACCAAACTGAAACAGGCGGCAACGGGCGCAATCCCGCAGGAGGAATTTTCGGAATCGGCGCAAAAGCTGAATTCGCTTGTTGCTGAATCGGATAAATTGGGCGAAGCTCTGCGAAACGCAGATGATAAAGCGGCACAACTGAAACAACAGCTTGCCGAGATCAAGCAATCGTCCACGATGAGCAGCGCCGGTCAGAATGTGCGGCAAAACCTTGCCAATGAGACGACGCAGTTAGAGAACATGAAGGCCGGGCTGAAACAGTCCAAGTCGGAAATGAACGACTTCGTAAGTCAGACAAATTCCAAAATGGCTAAACTGAAACGAGTTGTTGCGGGTTTAGGCGCTGGCTTGAAAACGTCTGTCGGAAGTCTGCAAAATTTTCTCGGCGGCAAATTGGGCGCAGCGATTGACAAGCTCAAAGCCAAATTCTCCAATTTCGGACGTTCCAGCCAAAAATCTATGAAGAAAGCAACGGGCGGCGTGCAGTCGTTCGGTGTACGTCTGCGTTCTATCGTTGCGGGCGCGTTGTTCTTCAACTTGATTTCCAAAGCGCTTACGGCAATGGCTGACCGTTTGGGCAAGGCTCTGCTTGCGAACCAAACGTTTGCAAAGTCGTTCGGACAGGTGAAAAGCAACCTGCTGACGGCGTTTCAGCCTATCTATGAATCTATCATTCCGTGGCTGAATAAGTTGATGCAGGCTCTTGCACAGGTAACGGCACAGATGGCGCAGTTTATCGCGTCTGTGTTCGGTACGACCGCACAGCAGGCACAGGAAAATGCAAAGGAACTGAACAAGCAAACGGATGCACTTGATTCCACGGCATCGTCTGCGAAGAAAGCTGAAAAGGCTCTTGCATCGTTCGATACAGTCCAGAAATTAAGCAATAACAGCAATAACACGACCGACCCGAGCACACCTAAGTTTGATACGGATTATTCCGCAGTAAAAAATCAGACACCACAATGGCTCACTGACTTCTGGAAAGTATTTCAGGATTCGTGGGCACAGTACGGACAGCAGACTATTGAAAGCGCAAAGAACGCTCTGTCTGCGCTGAAAGACATGGTTTCCGCTATCGGTCAGTCGTTTATGGCAATCTGGACGAACGGAACCGGACTTGAAACACTTAACAACATTCAACTGCTGCTGCAAACCATCTTCGATCTGATTACCGCCATTGCAACGGCATTTACCAATGCGTGGAACACGAACAACACGGGCGAACAGATGTTGCAAGCAATTATGAACTTGCTGAACACGATCATTCAGATTATCACATCTATTGGTCAGGCGTTCATTGCAGCATGGAACGATGGTAACGCGGGACAAATCATGCTGCAAAGCATTATGACCCTCATTACCACGGTGGTTCAGGCAATTAACGCAATCGGTCAAGCGTTTTTAGCTGCGTGGAACGATGGTAATGCCGGACAAACGATGATAAACACCTTGATACAAATGATTACGGCGGTTGTAAACCTCGTTAATTCTATCGGCCAAGCGTTTATTGCGGCTTGGAATGATGCAGGGTTAGGCGAAAGTATCTTCTCGAATATTCTTTCCATCATCACGAATATTGAGAATACGATAAAATCACTGGCTGAAAACCTGCAATCTGCGTGGGAATACAACGGGAATGGCGTAGCCATTTGGGAGAGCATCCTCAAAATCGTTGACGATGTATTAGCCGGAATTGATAAAATGTCGCAGGCAACGGCAGATTGGGCGAGCGGTTTGAATTTTGAACCTCTTGTCACGGCATTTAACAATTTCATGGCAGCGCTCGAACCGGTTGTAGACCTGATTGTGAACGGCCTTGCGTGGGCATGGGAGAACGTTTTACTTCCGCTTGCGAGCTGGACTATCGAAGAAGCTGCTCCGGCAATCCTCAATCTTCTTGCGGCGGCGTTGCAGGCAATATACAAGGTAGTATCTGCGCTGGCTCCGATCCTGCAAACGATTTGGAGCATTATCAAACCTATCGTTCAGTTTATTGGTTTTTCTGTGATCTCTATTATTGAGGGTTTGACGGATACCATTACGAAACTGGGAGACGCTATTTCCTTTGTCCTTAATCTGATTGGCAAAATTGGAAGTGGCATTGGAAGTGGCATTTCGTCGCTTGTTGGCGCATTGGGTGGCGGATTAAGCGCATTTTCGCTGGATTCTCCTACTGCTGCGTATGCACTTGATATCCCCGCCCTTGCAAACGGCGCGGTTATCAGTCCGAACAGTGAATTTCTCGCTCTGCTGGGCGATCAGAAAAGCGGCGTGAACGTGGAAACCCCACTGTCCACCATGATTGATGCGTTTAACGCGGCACTGGACGCACGCGGCGGCACGGTCAACAGCAGTCAACCTATCGAGCTGTACATCGACGGCGCGAAGTTTGCACGCATTACCGGCCCGTACAACAGCGGCGAAACACGGCGACGCGGTGTAAGTCTTGTAACAGGAGGTGCATAAATGGAACTTACCGTAGACGGAAAGAAGTACAACGTCCTTGTTACAAGCCTTACCCGTAAATTTCAGGTGCTTGACGGCGAGAACGCAGAGCGAACGCTCAGCGGCGCAATGATTCGCGACATTATCGGTACGTTTTACAACTACGAGATTACGATTCTTCCCGCAGTTGGCAAGTACGGCGACTACGATGCGCTGTACGAGGTTCTGAGTGCACCGCAGGACAGTCACAGAATTGTTGTTCCGTATGCACAGAGCACGCTTACGTTTAACGCATATGTTACTGCCGGACAAGACAATCTCATTCGCATGAAGCCCGGAGAATCATACTGGACGGGACTTTCCGTTCAGTTTATCGCAATGGCACCGCAAAGGACGTGACACATGGGAACCAATACAATCACATATCTTGACCGCACGTTCGATGCACACGATGTAATCAGCGGAAATGCGTATTATGCGCGTCCGCTGAACAGTGCCTCGCTGGAAATCGACACGTTTTCCTTTGATGTGCAGTCGGATGATACCAGTTTAACGGAGTTTATCCGTAACACCCCACTGACTTTCTACCATGACGGAAATCAGATGGGGATTTTTTATGTGCAGACGATCTCTCGCACCTCTATCAACACTTACCACTTTACCTGCACCTCGACCGTTGGCCTGCTGGATGAAACCTACCACGACGGCGGTATCTATACCGGCGAAACCGTGCGCGAAGTTTGTACGGACATTTGCTCACCGCTGACCTGCTATGTTAAGTCCAACATTGCCAATATCAAACTTTACGGTTGGCTGCCTATCGCAACTCGGCGCGAAAATCTCGCACAGGTGCTGTTTGCTATCGGCGCAACACTGAAAGTGGACTATAACGGTGCAATCCGCATTGAGGGTTTGTGGGACGGACAATCCAGCGAAATCACCGCAAGCGAAATGTACGCGGGCGGCTCGGTGGAGTATGCAACGCCGGTTACGGAAGTTATCGTAACCGAGCACGCCTATTCGCAGAGCACAACGGAAGTTACGGAACTGTTCAACGGCACGACCTCGGCGGGCGATAAGATCACGTTTGACGACCCGTGCTACGACCTCGAAGCCACAGGCTTTGAAATCACAGAGAGCGGCGCAAACTACGCTATTGTTACCGCCGGTTCCGGCGTGCTGAATGGCAAGAAGTACACTCACGTTACGCGACAGATTATCACCCCGACAAACACCCGCAGCCGCAGTCTGGTTGAACAGTCGGACAACACGGTAAAGGTTGAGAATGCAACGCTTGTATCTCTGGTAAACGCAAACGCCGTTGCGGAACGCCTTGCCGAATATTACAGCCACAATGAGCGCATCAACAACAAAATTGCCATCAAGCGTGAAATTCCCGGCGATGTGGTGAAGATTGCACATCCTTACGGCGGTGAAGTGACCGGATGCGTTGAAAGTGTAGACGTTACCGTGTCCGGTAGACTGGCAGCGCAGGAAAGCGTATTAGTTGGATATAAGCCGCAGGATATCGGCGAACAGGAGTATTACGATACGGTTGAGGTTCTGACCAAAGACGGGACGTGGACTGTGCCGGATGGAGTTACAAGTGTCCGTATTGTTCTGATTGGCGGCGGTGCAGGCGGCGATTCAGGCGAACGCGGTGAAAACGGCGAAAGTACAGATGAAGCTACCAATACCAACGGAACTCTACGCCCCGGAAAAGGAGGAAAAGGAGGAAAAGGAGGAACCGCAGGCAAGGGCGGAAAAATTTATACTATCGAACTGAAAGTAACTCCAAACGATCAATTCAATGCAAAAATCGGAGTTAAAGGAGTAGGCGGAGAATATTCCTCTGATACTGTGAATGCAGGAACAGCTGGCACGGACACTTCTTTCGCGGGATATACATCGCAAGATGGCGCATCATCTTCTGAGGGATTTTCTGAACCGACAACGGGAATAACGTATGGTGTATGGGGAACCGATGGAATCACAGGCGCAGATGGCGGTGATGGAGGTTTTCCAAGCACCGATGAAAAGGTGAGCGGCAGTCCGGGAGGCGATGTTTTAACATATCTTGGAGGAAAGGGTGGAACTGGCGTTCGTGGAACCAAAAGAGATGGAACCGTTGTAGGCGGTTCTGGCGGTGGCGGCGGTGGCGCTGCGTATGGCATAAATGGTTCGGATGGCGGAAATGCCATTATGAACAGTAGCGGCCTGCGAACAATTCATGGCTATACAGGAGGAAACGGTGGAACTCCAGATGCAATTATAGCACCGACTATATACGGCGCTGGTGGACACGGCGGACACGGTGGCGGCGGCGGCGGCGGTGTAGGTGCTGTAACGCTCAACGCAGCGTATTTACCGGAATCTGGAGGAGCAGGCGGAGCAGGAACGAGCGGGACTGACGGTGCACCGGGTTGCGTTCTTATTTATTATCGCCTGCCTAAAGCGCTTTCTGCTTCCGGTGCAGTCCACGATAAAAACGGCAAAATCATTTCAGACAAATACGGAAGGAGGTTGGTTGTTTAATGGCGGCTGATACTTACTATACAAGCCGATACAGCGGTGAGGACATTGATAATGCAGTCGATAAAGTAAACGACACCTCAGCCGGAAACGATGCACTCAAAGCGGCATTAGACGCACTGATTGCGCGTGTCGCGGCATTGGAGGGCAAGAACACATGATCTATTTCAACGACTGGGAGCTGACCGCAGATTGTGAAGTGCTTGCCCGCCAGCATGATAATCTGACGCGCTCCATCACGGTTACAGGCGATCTCCCGCCTGACTGGACGTGGGAAATGTATGCGTCAGCAGGTGGGAACATGGACATCCTGCCGATGCAGCAGGATGAAACCGGAATCTCGGTGTTGCTGACTGCACAGAATTTGCCTGTTTCGGGTGAGTACACTTTCGAGCTACACGGCACGCAGGGCGAGAAAAAGCGCAGCACAAACAGCATCCATGTATACATCCCGCCTACGATGAGCGGTGACGCACACTGGCCGGAAATCCCGACAGCGTTTACCGAACTTGAAAAGCGAATGCAAGCGCTTGCCAACACTTACCCGACCATTGGCGATAACGGCAACTGGGTAATTGCAGACAAGGACACGGGCGTAAGCGCGAAGGGCTTAACTCCGTTCATCGGAGACAACGGTAACTGGTGGATTGGCACTACCGATACCGGCGTCACGGCTGAAGATACCGGTGTACCCGCATCGGGTGGCGGGCATGGCAACGTGTTTTCAAATGATGTTTCTGCTATTCGCGTCTTGACCCGTGCAGAGTATGACGCAATCGAAAAGCACGATGAAACTGTGCTTTATCTGATAACGGGGTGACGGAATGTATATCGGAGACAAAAGCATTATCGCGTATTTCTTAGGAAAGATGGGAATTTACGAGGCGTATTTGGGCGAAGAACTGCTCTATCGCCGCAAGAGTTCCTACCTTTACCTTGAATTAAATACAAAAGGAGTGTAAAACATGGCATCTTTCTTTAACTTAACGCTGGATACGACCGCGCCTGCCGGGCTTACCCTCAAACTGAACAACGGTGCTGCTTATGCAACCAGCACGGCAGTAACGGCTACGATTGGTCTGACGGACAGCGTAACGACCGGCTACCAGATGAAGATTTGGGGCGTGGCAGGTGCAGCAACGGAAGCCGAAGCTGCATGGGCAACGTTTGTAAAGTCTAAGGCGATCACGCTGACCACTGGCGACGGCCAGAAAACCGTATCTATTAAGGTTCGAGACGACGTAGGCAACGAAACCGCAACTGTTACCGCAAAGATTACGCTGGATACCGCCGTTCCGGTTGTTACGATTACTGGCCCGGACAAGAGCAAGATTTCCAAGGTGGCAACCTTTAATGTATCTGCGTTCTCGTTCTCTGCTAATGCGGACTTCGAGGAATACAAAATCAAGGTTGTTCCGAGCGAATCCAGCCTTGAAAACGCCGGTACGCAGATTCCGGTTACTGCCGGTTCTACCAACACCAGCGGTACCGCAGGCGGATACAAGAAGGACACGGCAATCAACGTCACTATCAACGGTGCAGACCTCGAAGCTGCATCTTCCGGTGACGGCGTGAAGATCGTCAAGGTGTTCGTCAAGAACGCTGCCGGTACTTGGAGCGTGGCGTAAATGGCAGCTCCGAATCTGACTTTTTCCATCACGGGAGAGAGGATTTCGGCGGTTTCTGGCTTCGACAAGGTGATTGTTGCGTTTCAGTCGGACATTCCGTATCAGGCATTCGAGTGCCGCGCTACGAAGTCCGGCGAGGAATGGGGCAGAGGGAGAGGGGCGCTTATTGCGTCCTTCTCTCAGACCCCTGCCGCAACACAACGACAGTTTGAAGTCTATGACGATTTCTTGCTTTCCGGTGATGGCACTTACCGCATTTCCCTCTACGTACAGGGTATGGATGGCAGTTGGAACGACAACTGGGGCTTTATCCCGTCTGACAGCAACGAAACCATGCTCGACGCGGACGGAAACGAATTTCTCTGCATGAAGGAGTGATGGCATGGCTTACAATTCTTCACACACCGGCGCACAGATTGATTCTGCGGTCGGTGCGGTAATCGAAAAGGAATCTACATGGGACGGTAAGCAGAACAAGCTGACCGCCGGAACGGACTATGCGACACCGGAACAGCTGTCGGCGCTCAAGACCAAGGCGCACAAGGCATCTCTGACGGTTGTAGGTTGGGATAGCTCGACAAAACAGCAGACCGTATCCGTTGCTGATGTTGTGGCGGATGAAACCGCACAGCTTATCCTGCCGATGCCTGCGGCAGCAAGCATGACGGTGTACAACGATGCGGGTATCCAGTGTACCGCACAGGCGGCAGGCAAACTGACGTTTACGGCAGATACCGTGCCGACGGTGGCTATCGACGTGTATGTGACCATTACGCCGGTGGCGTTTTCGTGAGGTGAGAGTATGATTATGAACCCTGCTTGCCAGGTAAAAGAACAAGCGTTTGCTCCTTCATATTCGGAAATAACAACGGAATGGAAGTGTTATGACATGAAAGCGTATTTTGAACAGGTGTCGACAGATGGAGTTGCTACCGGCTCCTTGGCAGGTCTAACTGAACTTCCGTCTATGATTGCGTTAATACAGCCGGCCGCCAACCAGTCCCCTCCTATAATTCATTTATTTCCTCAATCCGAGGACGAAGGGAATAAAATGCTATTTGCGAGAGGACTTTTCGAATTTTACAGTGGACATGGAGACTGGTTCTTAGGAAATATTTATTTAGGCATGTCCGAGGAAGACAGTAGAAAAGATGTCCATTTTACTGTAAAAGGTGCTTTCCCTAGTCCAGCTTCGGTTAGGCTGAGTGTCGTTAGTAAAGACGACCGCTATTTTCTATATGAGCCTAAACTTTATGTTAAACCATGAGGTCGCAAGGCCGGAAAGGACAAATTATGTATCCAAACAACATTTACATCAAGAACTACGAGGTTAAGCAGTATCCCGGCGATATCGGCGTGCCGGGGCTGTAAAACATACGCGTAAAGAGAAAGAACACGCAAGGGAGAATCAAATGAACAATGTAAACGAATTTAAGGCCGCAGTTGCGGCGGGCATTGCGGTGCTTACCGCACTTTGGGGGTGGTTCGGCTGGCTGGTTGTGCTGTTTGTGGCAGCGATGGCGGCGGACTATCTGACCGGCACGGCGGCGGCTATGCAGAAGGGCAACTGGTCGAGCAAGGAAGCGAGAGACGGTATCTTTCACAAGGTCGGCTCTATTGTGGTCGTTGCGGTCGCAGGCGGCGCGGACTTGCTGATTGGAATGATTGTAGACCATCTGCCGGGCGTGATACTGCCGTTTGAATACACGGTGCTGCTTTGCCCTCTGGTGGTCGTATGGTACACGCTGACCGAGCTTGGCTCTATCGTTGAAAACGCGGTATCGCTCGGTGCACCGTGCCCGGCATGGCTGAAAAAAGCACTTGCGGCGGCAAAGGACGCAGTAGATAAGATGGGAGACGAGGAATAATGAGCATTCCGTTTAAGCAGTGTAATTCCCGCAACTACCGCGAGGGCAGAGAGTTTCCAATAAACTGGATTTGCCTGCATTTTACCGCTAACAATGGCGATACAGCACAGAATAACGCGGATTATTTCGCGCGTGAGGGCGGTTTGAACGCAAGCGCACACTATTTCGTGGACACGGAAAGAATCGTGCAGAGCGTAAAGGACAGCGACACGGCATGGCATTGCGGCAGGGAACGCGGCGGCAGTTACTACAACGACTGCCGGAACGCTAATTCCATTGGAATTGAAATGTGCAGCGTTATTCGGAATGGTGTGTACGTTATCCCTGAGGGAACCATGAAGCGTGCCGCAAAGCTGACCCGTGAGCTGATGGCAAAGTACCATGTGCCGGTGTCGCGCGTGTGCCGTCACTATGATGTGACTCACAAGGATTGCCCGGAGCCGTGGGTGAGAAATCCGAGGCTGTGGGAAAAATTCAAAACCATGCTGACAGAGGAGGTTGAAGATATGACTGAACAGCAGACACGAAACATTGTAAAGCAGGAGATCGCCAACGCTGAAAAGGCAAAGAAGGTTTACGACACGGTAGACGCAGTACCCGCATGGGGCAAAGAGACCGTTCAGAAGCTCATCAATAAGGGTTTTCTGCAAGGCGACGATAAGGGCAAGCTGGCACTGAGCACCGATCTGTTGCGCCTGCTGGTTATTAACGACCGTGCACACCTGTACGGCTAATTTTGCGACCGACATTTACATCGGTTGCAAAAAATGATATACTATCTATAGTAATTGTGTTGTAGAATCCTGCGGGACTACGACCGGAAATAGCTTATCTGCCATGCGTAGAAGGAGTTTCTGAAACCGCCTTGCCAATCAGGACGGTTTTTGCTATTGAAAAACGCATTGTTCCTGCGCTCCCCGAAGCCTCATGTACCTACATGGGGTATTGACGTAGAGGACGCGGGACGGTGTGTTTTTATAGGGTGCGAAGCGCGAAAGTGTGTCGCACCCGATTTTTTTATACAAGGGGAAGGATATGCGGTGACACCATAACGAGGGGATACCGCATGAAATTAACGGAATTTACAAGGCCGGAGGTGGAATACTTCCGGCGTGAGTGCAATTTTACACCAGAAGAACGCGCCGTGTTTGATCTGCGAACATCGGCGCGTTCTATTACTCAGATTTGCATGACGCTGCACATGAGCGAAAGCACGGTGCATCGTCGGTTGAACAGCATCAAATGCAAAATGCTGCGCGTGCTGTGACGGAAAATTGACAGATTTGTGACAGGTTTTCACGCATAGCAGACCTTATACTGAAAGTATAAGGAAGTGATCGCATGAGTTACGAACAGAGACTTGAACGCATGGGGTATGACCCTGAGTGCGCTCGTCGCATTGTAGCAGTTTACCGCAACGCAGGCAACACAGATTGTTTGGAGGAGTATATATCCTACAAAGAGGCGGTAAGTAAATCCATCAGCGAACACGCAACGGAGGTGCTGGGATAATGGCATATCCTTATGGTTACACCGGCTACACGCCGCAGTATCAACAGCAGTACCCGCAACAGCCAATGCAGACACCAATGCAACAGCAGGTGCAATCTCCACAGCATATTGTTCGACCTGTGGCAAGCGTGGAGGAAGCACGCGCGGTACAGACGGACTTTTCCGGTGCGCTTACTATCATGCCGGACACGGCACACGGCGCGATCTACACCAAACAGCTTAATTTGCAAACCGGCTGTGCTGACTTTGTGATGTATCGCAGAGCACAGGAGCCGGAAACGAATAAACCTGCGGAAATAGATTTGTCAGATTATGTTCCGAGAACAGAATTCAACGAACTTATCCGACGGTTTAACAAGTTATGTGAACAACTGGGAGGTGCAAACGATGGTAAATAATCCGATGATGCAGGTGTTGCAGCTTATGAGGAACGGCGGAAATCCTATGATGATGCTGAACCAAATGACCGGCAATAATCCTATGGTGAGCACCCTAATGAAATCCATGCAGGGCAAAAGCCCGGACGCGCTGCGGCAGATGGCAATGAACATTGCAAAGGAACGAGGAATCGATCTCGATCAGTTTGCACAGCAGTTCGGCATGAACATCAAGTAAATATCCATTTTCAGTTTTGACGGAATCTTGATGAAAATCCGACGTGAATTTGTCATGTTCGGAAAGCGTACGGTTCCGATCAAATATAACTGAAAAGGAGAATTACACTATGAGTGACGATTCGATGGCTCTGGGCTATGCACTGGGTCAGGACAGCAACGGTAGCAACAACGGCTCCGGTATGTGGGGCGGCGATGGCTCGTGGATTTTCGCATTTCTGATTATTGCACTGATTTTCGGCGGCAACGGCTGGGGCTGGGGCAACAACGGCGGCAACGGTGCGAACGGCGCAGGGTATCAGGGCGCGGTTACTCGCTCCGATCTGTGCAGTGAGTTCAACTTCAACAACCTGTCCCGTTCCGTTCTCGGCATTCAGGACGGATTGTGCAACGGCTTTTACAGTATGAACAACGGGATGCTTACCGGCTTCAACACGCTTGGCAGCGCAGTTTCTAACGGCTTCCACGGCGTGGACAATTCGGTTTGCCAGCTCGGCTATCAGAACGCCCAGCTTATCAACGGCGTAAACCAGAACATGAACACTGGCTTTAACGGCGTAACTGCTGGCCTTACTGCTCTGGGCACACAGATGGCTTCTTGCTGCTGCGATACGCAGCGTCAGGTAGAACGAGGTTTCTGCGACACCAATTACAACGCTGCTACTAATGCGCGTGATATCATCCAGTCTACCCACAACGACACTGACCGTATCATTGCGCGGATTGACCAGATGGAAACTGCACGTCAGGCAGAGAAGATCGCGGCGCTCCAGACGGAGAACCAGACCTTGAAGTTCGCGGCTTCTCAGGAGGCGCAGAACAACTACCTTGTAAACGCTCTGCGTCCGGCTCCGGTACCGGCGTTCCCGGTCCCGGCACCTTACCAGTTTTCCGGCTGCGGCTGCAACACCTGCTGCGGCATGTGAGAGATACGTTCAGCCGGGGGACATTCCCCCGGCTTTGATAGGAGGTTTTGATTATGGCTTGCAAGCCTGTACAAAAACTGTGTCCGAACCTGCGTATCTCACAGGGCGTGACTTACGCAAGCGGCGTGCTGACAGTGAACATTCCGGCGGGAGATTACCAGAACGGCTGCGTATACGGAATCGTAATCGCTCAGAACATTCCGTCAACAACGATCATCGGCGCGCCGGTAGTAATCACAATCGGCGACGGAACGGTAACGTATCCGCTGCTGAAATGCAACGGCGCACAGGCGACAGTGTTTAATCTGGACACCCGTCACAAATACCTGTGTCGCGTTGTCACTTCGTCCAGCGGCGGCAGTTTCCGAATGCTCGGTAATTCCTGCTGCTCTCATTCTGACGCGCTGCGGTCTATTAACGGCACCGCGCCGACGGCGTAAGGGGGTATCATCATGAAACGAGGAACCCGAATGCTGTTGATGCAGCACACCCGCCGAGAGAATGCTTCGCCGGAGGAATGGAGAATCCGCAAGACGTACCCCGAAGATCGCCAGCATTACGGCGTGCGGTATCGGTACAATCATATTGAGCCTTACGGTTACTATGATGAGCGTATTCACGGCGGCGAACCGGAGATGCGGAATTATCGCCGTTATTCTGACGGACGCTTTGCACCGAAAAGCAGCATGGAATATCCGGAGTATGACGAGTACCCCGATTACGAGGACGAGATGCGCCCTATTGGCTTTCGTGACGATGATGCTTACATGGGGGATACTTCTTATGTAGGTGACAAGACGCACGGTTCTGAGCGCACTATGGGCTATGCGTCCAGCACGCACACCGGACGTATGACTAAGGACATGGCGGACGAATGGATGCACAACATGCAGAACGCTGACGGCACGACTGGCCCGCACTGGACGCTTGAACAGTGCAAGCAGGTAATGCAGCAGCACAACATGAATTACGACCCGGTAGAATTCTGGGTGGCAATGAACGCTGTATACTCCGACTTTTGCAAGGTCAACGAGAAACACGGCATCCGCAACATTGATTACTATGTTGACGCTGCTTGTGCGTTCTGGCTCGAAGACAAGGACGCAGTGAAGAATAAGGAAACGGCATATTATCGGTATGTTGTTCGGCACTGAAAAAGGAGGGCGCGAAGCCCTCCTTTTTTTCTTTTGTGTGTCACTTGGTGTGTCACCTGTGATTTTTAATGCATAAATCGTTAGATATAGCTGAGATTTTTAAGAATTACATATTGAAGCAACTTCAGTATCAATCTATTCGGAGATTTTCCGGGGTGTTACATTAAGAAGTCCCTCTGTACCTTCAATACAGGGGGACTTCCGTCAAAGAGGGATGGGGCTGTTTTATACGTCCATCCAGACGCCTCCGGCCGTATGGCTGCGCACACACGCGCACAGGTACATATCCAGAAAATCCCGCTTGACCTCATAGCCGGGCACGCACTGGTAGCGTCCGTACTGGATGAGGTAATACAGGTGCTCCCGCGCAAACGGAGATGGAATGGTAAAGTCCACACGCAACGAGAGCAGCAGGCCTTTGTCGGGTGGTTTCACTGGCATCACCTCCGTGAGAGCATACAAAAATTGTAATGCAGATTTGCTCAAAGAGCAAGAGCGTATCCGGCAGATTGTCTGAAATGCACATGGAAAACGCAAACAGGGGAATTAACCCATCAAGTCCTCATCGGTGACGAAAAACTCGTTGTCGAGTTCCGCGCATCGGCGGTCAAGCTCCGAGGTCGTGCCGAGCGTGCGGCGCACGGCGTCGTACTCGGCTTTCGCGCGGTGGTTCACCTTGCCGGTTCGCGTTGCGCGGATGAGCAGGTTTTTCGGGGTATCGAGCGGCGAAATATACTCAACGACAGAAACCTTGTAGCCTTCGGCTTCCAGCTTGAGCGCACGCATGCTGTCGGTCAGCACGTCGTTGAAGCGCGCCTTGAATACGCCGAATTTGGTCAGCGGCTCGAGTCCGGGCATGGTGTACTGATCGAGCAGCTCCTTGTGACAGCACGGCACGCACGCGATGTATTTCGCCTTGGCGCGGATGGCTGTGCCAAGAGCCAGATCGGTCGCAATGTCGCACGCGTGCAGCGAAATCACAGCGGTGACGTTTTTCGGCGGCTGGTACGTCCGCAGATCCGCGCAGATGAACGTCATATTGTGATAGCCGAGACGCTTGGCCATTGCACGGCTCTCATCGATAACGTGCTCCTTGATGTCCACGCCGATGACACGGCAGCGGCGATGCAGTACCTCGTGGATGTAGTAATTCATGACAAAGCTAAGGTAGAATTTGCCGCAGGCGCAGTCCAGCAGCACGATCTCGTCGCTGTCGTCCTGCTCAAACATGGGCGCAACCAGCTCAACGTAGTGGTCGATCTGATTGTACTTGCGGATCATGTCGTTTTTCAGCTTGCCGTCTGCGGTCAGGATGCCGATCTCGCGCAGCAGCGCCGCCGCCTGATCGACGCGGATGAGGTACTGCCGGCCGCTGTCGAGCAGCGGATTGGCGGCAGCCGCTTTTTCCTCGGCGGTCGCTTCGCGCTCGGCCTGCTTCATCTGCACGCCGCGTGCCGTCACGGACAGCGTAACGACCGTGCTGCGCTCGGTATAGGTGAGTACGCTCTCGTCGTATTTCTCAGCCTGCTCGGCAAAGAAGGCGCAGAATTCAGCCGCGTCTACGCGGCGGTCGCTGCCCTGAAAATGCAGCGTGTAGTCCTCGTCCGCGCGGGACAGCTTTGCGTCAAATTTCTTTTTGCCGGAAACCAGAGTGCAGTCTGCCTGCACAAAAAAATCGCGGTTTTTGGTCAGCCGTGCTGAAATGCCTGCCAGCAGCAGCTTGAGCTTCGCGGAATCTCCCTTTTGCATGAATGTCACAACCTTTATTGTAATGTTTTTTGTTTTAGTATAGCACAACGGAAAGCATTTCCGCAATTCCAAAGTATAATTTGTGGAAACGAGTGAGATAATATTACCGAAATCACAAAAGGAGGTCATTCTCTATGAGTAACGATCGCTGCAACAAGTCCATTCACTGTACGGTGGAGCAGTGCGCAAACCATTGTCCGACCGCTTCTTACTGTGCGCTGGACAGCATTACCGTTGGCACGCACGAGGCTAATCCAACGATGGATCAGTGCACCGACTGTAAGTCCTTCCAGCGAAAGTGCTGCTGATTTCCCCTCGCAATGCAGAAAAGGGAGCCGGATTTGTCCGACTCCTTTTTCGAGTGTACTTATATAATAATTGAGAATGGAGACACCCACCGCAGTGGGCGTCCAGCGAACAACCGCCGCAGGAGGCTCTTAGCGAGTCGGAATGGAAAATTGAGAATTATGGTGTCGCACGAAGGGAGATAATTGAATGCCGTCCGAGGGACGGTAAATGGAATGAGCATGAGATTCAATTTGAAGTTCATTCTCCATCCTCTATCTTCAATTCTCCATTTTAAGCTCCGGCATCACCACATGCCGCATGGTAAAGTAGCACGCCAGACCGCCGATGCAGTTGGACACCGGCTCTGCCGCAAATACGCCGCTCACACCGAGATTCCAGCAGTACGGCAGCAGCAAAGTCAGGGGTACAACAATGAACGCCTTGCGCAAAAGCGAAAAGAACACCGCGTATTTCGCCCGACCCAGTGCGCGGAACGTACTCTGACCGGAATACTGGAACGCCATCATTACAAAGCCGAAAAAGTAAATGTGCAGCGCCGGAACAGCCGCCGCGACCAGTTCCGCGTCCTGATTGAAAATGCGGATAAACAGGGCAGGGAAAAGAGAGACCAGTATCCAGACAAGCATGGTATATCCGATAGCAATCTGTGTCATAAACCGGATGGCGTCCCGGGTGCGCCTGTACAGCCTCGCGCCGTAGTTGTAGCTGATGGCGGTAGATGCACCGTCCGCGATGGCGAGCACCGGCGTCTGTGCGATCTGGCGCACGGAGTTAAGTACAGTCATGACGCTGATGTAAAGATCGCCGCCGAAATTGCGTAGAGTAGCATTGCACGCCACCTGCACGAGCGTATCCGTAAACGACATGACGAAGCTGGCGATACCGAGCACGGTAATGCGCTGAATACACTGCCAGTCCGGCCGGAAACCGCGGAAATCCAGCTTTAACTCGGCTTTTTTGCCGGTTAAGAACTTGACAACCCATGCAGCAGACAGAAGCTGCGACAGCACGGTCGCGATAGCAGCGCCGCGCACGCCGAGGTGCAGTGCGAAAATGAAAATCGGGTCGAGCACGATGTTGGCTGCCGCGCCGAGTGCCACGGTGAGCATGCCGGTTCGGGCAAAGCCCTGACAGTTGATGTACGGATTGAGACCGAGCGACAGCATGACGCACAGCGTACCGATCAAGTAAATCACGATGTACGAGGACGCATACGGGTACGTCACCTCACTGGCGCCGAACAGGTAGAGCAGCGGGCGATGAAACGCGCTGCCGAGCACGGTCAGCACGGCGCCGCTCAGCAGCAGCATAAAGCCGGCGTTGACCATGATGCCTTGTGCGCCTTCCCGGTTGCCTTTGCCGCGCGCCATCGCGCACAGCGGAGCGCCGCCCAGTCCGAACAGATTGGCAAACGCGGTAATGAGCGTCACAAAGGGAAAGCACAAGCCGATACTTGCCAGCGCAAGCGTGCCCTCGCCGGGGATTTTGCCGATATAAATGCGGTCTACAATATTATACAGCAGGTTGAGCAACTGCGCGATGAGCATCGGTGTGGCCACCGCAAGTATCCTGCGGCGGATGCTGCCCTGAGAAAAATCAATTTGCTGCAAACGAATACAGTCCTTTCAAAATCAGAAAAAAGCAGGGAGAAGTCCGAGCTTCTCCCTGCACTATTGTAACACTGCTGCTGATTTTCGTCAAGAATCCAGCAAAATCAGTGCGCGGTACAGCATTTCGCACGCCGTTCGGCGGTCGAGCGGGTGCTCTGGGTTCTGTGCCTGTGCAGCGGTGAGTACGGAGGCGCGTTCCAGCCGAGCGATTGCCGGCTGTGCCCAATCCTGCGGAGAATGGTCGGACATCGACCAAGCGTACTGCACACCGCTCAGCGTGCCGTCAAGCAGGTGGTCGAGCACCACGCCTGCCTCAGCCGTTGTGATGGTTTTCTCGCCGCGAATCTCACTCACGCCGGAGACGGTCGCGTAGCCGCTGACCAGTCCGTTTGCGGCTGCGGCGCTGATATACGGCTTGGCCCACGCGGAAAGTCCGCTGTCATCCGCAAAGTCGGTCTGGTCTGTCGGTTCAACGGACAGGTCTGCCGCGGCGGCTGTCATGGCGATGAACTCACTGCGTGTTACCGGTCGGTTGGGATGGAAAAACGCACAGCTGCCGATGGTTTCTCCGGTCATTACACCCTTTTGCGATAGATAGATCGCCGCGTAATGCGCCGGATCACCGTCCATGTCCGAGTAGGTGAGTCCGGTCTTATTCTTTTTAATCTCAATCGTGATAGCGGCAGGCTGTGCTGTGTTTCCCTCGGCATCCACGGCGGTATAGTGGAAGCTGTCGCGTCCGGCTTTGCGGCCCGGTGTGTAATATAAGGTACTGCCCTCGATCTTCGCTGTGCCCAGCCGCGGCTTTTCGGTAAGCTGATAGAGCACTACATCGTTATCTGCGTCGGCCGCGGACAGTTCAGCCTCCACGGCGATATCCACGCAGGTCTGCGCCGTGACCGGCTGCACCACCGGTGCATTGTCCGCCGCCTGCGCGGTTACGGCGGCAGCGCCGATCAGTCCCGCATAGGCGAGCACGGTTGCGAGCAGCACCGCAATGATGCGAATCTGCCTGTTTTTCAAAATCCTTCACCCTTTCCGGTCGTTTCTTCTATCGGAAAGTATGCACGCGGCTGTTAAATTTTATACCGGATCGGCAGAATTTCGGTTCGTGTATGTTTTCTTCCTGTCGGGAAACGGAAAATTCCGCAAAAGCCCTTGCCGAAAACGCAGAAATGTGGCATAATTCTATTATATATACATTGGGAAAACAGAAAGGAGATTGGCGATGGAAAATCATCAGCTTGTTCTGGTGCTCGACTTCGGCGGTCAGTACAATCAGCTGATTGCACGACGCGTCCGCGAACATAATGTTTACTGTGAGGTCAAGCCCTATAAGACCTCGATTGAGGAGATCAAGGCGCTCAATCCGATCGGCATCATCTTTACCGGCGGTCCGAACAGCGTTTACGAGGAAAAGTCCCCGAAGTGTGATCCGGCTCTGTTCGAGCTGGGCGTACCGGTTCTGGGCATCTGCTACGGCTGTCAGCTTATGGCGCACACCCTCGGCGGCGAGGTAACCACAGCACAGGAGGACACTGCGCGCGAGTACGGCAAGACCGAGACCTTCTACAACACGGACTGCAAGCTGTTCAAGGGTCTGCCGGAGCAGGGTATTTCCTGGATGAGCCACGGCGACTACATGGCAAAGGTGCCGGAGGGCTTCGAGCTGGTCGCTCACACCGATATGTGCCCGACCGCTGCCATCGCTGACGAGAAGCGCGGCTTCTACGGCGTACAGTATCATCCGGAGGTAAACCATACCGAGAACGGCTCGCTTATGCTGAAGAACTTCCTGTACGAGGTCTG
>ENA-ORTU01000398-ORTU01000398.1-human-gut-metagenome-genome-assembly--contig:-NODE-398-length-55175-cov-4.805570_pt1 | contig 55175 bp, 46 predicted proteins | sample MGYA00241910_ERZ509184 | MGnify/ENA primary metagenome ERZ509184 (study PRJEB26280, sample SAMEA2338847) | human gut metagenome | biome: human gut; feature: human-associated habitat; material: faeces... | reverse complement strand
GAACAAAAGTTTAAGCACATCGTTGTTTAATTTACAAGGTACAATCTGCTGTTTTGCGCTTGTTTCTGAACTTTTCAGCTCATCAACTCTCGCTGACAGCTTATTTAGTATACCGCAGTATGCGCCCAATGTCAACACTTTTCTTTAACTTTTTTCAAAAAAATTTTACAGGAAATTTGTACACTCTATATATACCTATATAATATATTCCTCCTGTCCAAATGTCCTGAAAATAAAACACCACCTGCCGCTGTACACCGACAATCGCGGAAATAATGCAGCACACCATCTTTCCGAGGATATTTCAATATTCGGTTGTAATCTTCATCACATATTACTAACTTTTATTTCGCGGAAATTGTGCGCTACTTTGTATTTTTTCCGCTGTATACAATATATATCGCACATACAAAAAATTTTTTCTTTTATTAAAAATCACGTTTGGAGTTAGCTTATTCTAACTTATTGCAGGATTTTGTGTACTTTTGTGTTGTTTATGTGATACGGTCGTTCTTTTATGTAAATATCAGGATTTGACAACACAAAATCTTTATGGTATTTTATTACCCACTTATGAGTTAGCATATGATAACTCACTGTGATCACGCTCCTTTCCTATGGAAAGGAAAATTTTTACCGGTATAGTTAGCCAAGTCTAACGACAAGGAGGAAAATATACTTGAACAAAAAACGTACCCTTGCGATGCTTTTGGCAGGAGCTATGCTCCTGCCAGCGAATGCATTCGCTGCCTCGCCCGAAGACTTTACCGATTTTCCGACCGACTGGTCCGCAGCCGGCCTGCGCAGCGCTGTACAGAACGGCCTGCTGAACGGCTCAAACGGCCAGATTAACAGCTCCGGCCTGCTGATTCGTGCCCAGATGGCTGCTATCGTCAACCGTGCCTTTGCCGCTCGAAAAACAGCTGACCTGTCGGTTTACAGCGATGCAAACACTTCTGCATGGTATTACAACGATCTCGAGCTGGCCGTTGCCATGCGCACATTTCAGGGTGCAAACGGCAAACTGAATCCCGAAGCGCCGATCACCCGTGAAGAGGCTTTTGTTGTCCTCGCGCGTGCATTTGCACTTGAAAGCGGCGATACGTCCGTTCTGAACCATTACACCGATGGTGCTTCGGTCTCTGCATGGGCACAAAGCAGTGTAGCTGCATTGATCGAAAACGGCTATGTCAACGGTGCAAATGGTAAGCTGAACCCGAAAACCAGCATCACCCGTGCGGAATTTGCCAAGGTTATCAGTGAGATGGCCAGCACCTACGCCGATGCAGACGATTCTCTGTCTGCCACGGTGGACGGCAGCGTTATTGTGCGTGAAAACAGCGTTTCCCTGTCCGGCAAGACCATCAACGGCGATCTCATCATTGCAGACGGCGTCAGCAGAATCGACCTGACGGGTGTTACTGTCACCGGCCGCATTGTGCTGCGCGGCGGCGAAAGCGGTGTAACCTTCAAGGACACCAAGGCCGGCAAAGGCATTATCGCCAATACCGACATTGCGGTTTCCGGCTCGGTTGACAACATCACAGTCGCACAGGGTTCTGCCATTACCGTAAACAGCGGCGCGTCTGTCGGTTCCATCAACGTCAACGCAGAAGGCGCAAAGATTACCGGTGCAGGCAAGGTTGGAACCGTAAAGGCGAACGCCAATAACGTAACCGTTACCACCCCCGGCACCAAGGTTACCGCAGCAGACAGCGTTTCCGGCGTCAAGGCCGGCGATAAAGCGGTTTCCGCAGGTAAGACCGAGACAGTTGGCAGCACGGCTTCTGGCGGCGGTTCGTCCTCCGACGGTTCTTCGAGCGGCAGCAATACGACTGTCAAGGCCGAGATTGCAGACGCGCAGGTCGTAACGACCGATGCAGGCGCATATCTGGCGCTTTCCTTCCGCACCGGCTTCACCAAGGAAAATACCGTCATCACCGTTGATGGTGCTGATGTAACAAAATATGCTACTCCGGTAACCGATGACGGCTCTGTTGTCAAGCTCCCGCTCGTGGCACAGCCGGGTTCTGTCGCCCTGACCAGCGGAAATAAGACTCAAACTACCGACCTCGGCACCAAGGTGGACGGTGCAGTTTACACCGGTGACCATTACCTGCCGGACTATTTTGTCAAGCATGGTCCACTGGCAATCTGGGATTATTATCTGACGAATTACGACGTCAAGGGCAACATCCGCACCGAAGCCGAAAAGACTACCTTCGGCACCAAGGCTGTCCCGAATCCGCATCCGAGTTATTCTGTTTCCACCGAACTGGGACAGGATGTTGTCATCATGTTCAACTACACTTCGGATGCGGACAAGCAGTGGTTTGACCACATTACACCGTATTCCGCAGACAATCAGAAGGGTTCCGTACAGTTGGTAAGCTATGACCAGTACAAGGGCACCTGGAATTATAATCTGGAATTTACCAAGGGTAAGACAAATCATGCCGGCAACACAGTTGCTACCCTGACCATCAAGGCCAACCAGGATAACTTCCGTTCCAACGGCCGTTACTTTGTCCGCATAACCTCTACAGATGCAGCAGGCATAACTTCCTCAACACTGGTTCCGATTCATGTTGTAAATGCAGAGACTCCAACCTTTGAGGTTGAGGAAAAGCCGGAATCCGGCAAAAACCTGCACTTTGCGGTAAGCAATCTGGTTTACGGCATTACCAACCCAATTGAGCAGGTAACGCTGACCGATCCGTCCGGTGCAAAGCATGAACTGACGAACATTAACGATTACTATCTGTTCAGTCAGGATCTGTTCGTTCTGTACAACGACGAATCCGCAGAAAACGGTACAAACCACCTGAAATACAAGGGTCAGTACACGCTGACTATCGAGGCAAACGGCTTTAAGACAGCGGCCACCAAGTTCACCGTGCAGGAAGGCGAAACCGCTCCCACGCAGACCGCACTGACGCTGGATGCCGTAAGCCGTGCAACCGGCAGTATCTCCGACGGCAGCAGCAGCGATGGCTCCTCCAGCGGCTATGCCATCTCGACTGATTTCTTGTTCAAGGGCGATCTGATTGCGAATGCCTGTGTGCTGAACAAGCTGAACAAGGACACCACTGAGTCCACCGCCGTACTGGAATACTGGAATTACAGCACCTCTACACTGGATTCCACCTTTAACAAGGGCAATACCATGTATTACAGCGGTACAGACTATATGAGCTACATTTACGGCTCCAAGGCAGACAGCAGCAAGCTGTGGAAACCGTTTGCTGAGTATACCGCATCTGCAGCGGCAAGCGTAAATCCTCCGCACCAGACCAAGGAAGTTATGGAAGATGGTCTGCTGGGTGATGTACTCGACAGCAATGTATCCGGCAAGCTGGATTATGTTGCTCCGGATAAGGGCACTTACGCCGAAGGCGATGATGTTGTACTGAAGTTTACCGCTGACAGTTCTAATGATTATCTCTCCAAGATTACCGGCCTGTACCTGAATGGCGATTGGCGGTATCTGGGCGAAAATTACTACACCATCAATACCGAAAACAACACCATTACCATCAAAAAGGATCTGCTGCACATCGGCGAAAACGCAATAAAGATTGTCTCCGGCGGTTATAAGGAGCAGAATGTAACCTTTAACTATGCAAAGGTTACGGAAGGTGTTACAGATCTGACTGTTTCTGCTGATCAGGAAGGCAAGCCGGTAACCATCACCGTCAACGGCTCGGATGGCGATTTTCTGAAAAACCTGTCCCTTGTTACCCTCAAGCAGGACGATGATGTTGACAATGTATATTGGTACGGCTACGAAGGCAGCGACGCGGTGTATTATGTCAAGAGTGACGATAATAAGACCCTGACCCTGTATAATGTAAAGCCGGGTACTTATACGGTAACGCTTTCGGCTCAGTATTATGCTAATTTGAGCACTGACTTTACGATGGCGGGTACTGTTGTTAAAAATCCGGTTCCGGATATGGACATTCAGCAGAGTGTCGAAGATGGTGTATACACCGTAAAATTCTATGGTGTAAAAATTCCTAATTCTACTGATTACACTGATTCTCAAATTGGCACTTGGAAACTTGCTATTAACAAAATTTCCGTAAATGGCACTAACTATACCGAATATTCCTCTTTTAGCGGTGATCCCGCCAATGATTCCACCGAATATAAATGGGGTTATGGTCAGGGTTCTGAAAAGGTTCTGATTCTTGGTGGCAGTGCATTTAAGACCGGCGAAAACAAAGTTGTTATCTCCGCTAAGGGTTACAAAGATTTGACTGTTACCATTAACAAATCTGCTGAAACCGTAACCGAAAAGGATACACCTTCCCTGTCTGTTGCTGAAAACGGCGTTATAAAGGACGGCAACAGCTACAAAATCACTTTGACTGGCACCGACCTTGCCGATTGGTGGAAGAATGTAAAGAAGGTTCAGGTAGATGAAGGCACTGCAGCTGATATCAGCAAGGTAATCGGCGAAACTGCCTTTACGCTCTCGGGTCTGGAATCAAACCACGAGTATACGCTTACCTTTACTGCTGACGGCTATAAGAACGCAACTGTTAAGGTAAAAACGCCGGAGAAGAAGTCGGATAATAACGAAACTGCAGTTACTATGCCGACTACCACACCGACAATAACGTCTACCGGTATGTATAGTTCTATCTGTATTCTTGATTTTAGCGACTACAAGGCATGGGTACAGAATATTAAATCCATCAAGGTAGCTGGTTCTGCTTATAAAGAAGTTACTTCCTCTAATGGTGTTGAGTCTGGAGAATATTATCTTGATACCGAAAATGGAAAGATTTATATGTACCTTTCCGTATCCTCCTACTCTCCTAAGAAAATTGTAATCTCAGCCAATGGCTGCGACAAGTTGGTTCTTACTGCTATCGCGGGTTCTAACTGGTCTGATCCCCCTGTAATTTCCGCTGTTGAAACTGCTCCTGCCGGTGCTGCTAACGCACCGACTATTGCAAAAATCGAGGAAGTACCTGCTTCGTTCATAACAGCCTCTTTTTATCGCGTATCTTTCAGCAGTGATGAAATTGAAGATTATTTGAATAATGTCAAGAAGGTTACTCTCGATAATAATGTTGAGTTGAAGTCTGGCGGCATTTATAATGATTCTACTAAAACTTTTAAGATTGGAACTGAATCATCTTCTGGCGCCCAGAGTTATCTGGACTTCTCGAAAGATTGCTTTACCAAAGGTGACACTACCGTGACTATTAAAGCTGACGATTACAAGGATTTGACTTTCACTGTAACCGTCGACGCTGACGGAAACCTGTCTATCAAGTAAACCCCCAACAAAAAAGGAAACCCACCCGGGTTTCCTTTTTTCTTACCTATATTCCCTCAACAGCGCCTGACACCCTTCCAGCAAATCCTCCCACACGGCATCAAAATCGCCGGTATACCATGGGTCGGCGACCTCCTCGCCTTTCCGGTCGGTAAAATCCAGCAGCAAATGCAGCTTTCCGTCCGGATCGCCGCCGCAAATGCGCTGCATGGTGCGCAGATTGGACCGGTCCATGCCAATCAGCAGATCAAACCGATCATAATCTGCGCGCGTCATCTGCCGCGCCGCATGATGGCCGCACGGGATTCCCTGCTCAAACAGCTTGCGCCGCGCCGGCGGATACACCGGATTGCCGATCTCCTCACGGCTGACAGCCGCCGATTCGATCTCCCAGTCACTCGCGACGCCTTCTCGCTTTACCAGTTCCTTCATGATATATTCTGCCATCGGACTGCGGCATATATTTCCATGGCAGATAAAAAGTATCCTCACTCAAACGCCTCCTGCTGTTTTTCTCCATCATATCACACAGAGCCGCAATCGTCACGCAATTTCAAAACCCCGGTGCTCCCACCATTCCTGTGAACGGCATGCGCGCCTCGTTTTTTTCGTGCAAAACAGTACCCCGCCGAACGGAATTTTACTCGCTTTCCATCCGGCGGGGTATCTCAATTATGAGGAGTTGTTCTTCATATTGCGGAAGCTGTGGTCTTGCAATTCGCCAGCCGGTATCGAAGAAGCCGTTGCTCGACGGTGCTGTCCGTGCCTTCCGCGTTGTCTGCTGTATTTATACCATAGCAGATTTTCGATCAGCCGGAACGTCTTTTTCACGAAATGCAGTTTTGCGGGAACGAAATGCAGAAAGTCCTTACCCGAAAGCAAAAAATTGGAAGTTTGTGCATCCGGCGAAGCTCTTTCTGTAGAAATTCCGGCAGATTATTAAGAAACAGACACGAAAAGGTCATAAAAAAAGGGTTTCCCGATAGGAAACCCTTTCATTTTGCAATTTTGCGACCGGTTAGAATGTAGGCAGATTCTTTTTCCACGCACCGGACTTATAGAAGAACACCGACAGACCCGAGCCGAGGAACCAGCCGATCGGCCAGCTGAGCCAGATACCGTGCTCGTTGCCGACCACATAGAACAGCGCAATGGACAGCACCACGCGGATAATCAGGTCGGAGAACGTCGTTACCATGAACGGACGCATTGCACCGGCACCGCGCAGCACACTGTCGCACACGAACTTGGTGCATACGACCAGATAGAACGGTACGACCGTGAACAGATAGCCTCGTGCGACATCAATAACGCCGGAGGCACTGCCTGCCGGAACGAACAGGCTGATGATCTTGTTCGCAAACGGCAGATAAATCGCCATAAACACCACGGACAGGCCGAGTGAATACACCGCACCCCATTTGAGACCCGGACCGATGCGGTCCAGCTTGCGGGCGCCGATATTCTGCGCAACATAGCTGGACAGACCCGAGGCGAACGACATACAGCAGGTCAGCGCAAACTGGTTAACGCGGTTGGCCGCCGAGAATCCCGCGATAACGGTCGCACCGCACAGATTGATGTAATACTGGATGACCACATTGCCGACCGATACAAAGCTCTGCTGTGCGATGGACGGCACGGCGTAGTTGGTCAGGCGGCGCAGCATTTCGGGCGCGAACAGCACGAAATGGTGGCCCGTATCAAACGAGCGCACACGGCGCAGCAGCAGCACAAACGCCAGAATACCGGACGCGCCCTGCGCGATAAACGTCGCCCATGCAACACCGGCAACGCCCCAGTGCAGACCGGCAACAAATACCATATCCAGAATGACATTGCCGACCGAGGACAGCACAAGCAGGATCAGCGGCGTTCGGCTGTCGCCCATGGCATTGAAGATACCCGTACACACGTTATAGATAAACAGGAACAGCAGACCGAACACATACACGCGCAGATACAGCGAGCCGTCCGCAAAGATATTCTCCGGCGTGGACAGCGCGTTCATGATGCCGTGCGTTCCGATGGCTCCGATCAGCGTCAGCAGCAGCGCCACCGCCGTGGTGGTGAGCAGTGCGGTCGAGATGGCGGTCTTCATGCGCAGATAGCGCTTTGCGCCGAACAGCTGCGAGACGAGCACACCGGTACCGATGTTGATACCGGTTGCGACCGCAACGAACAGCTGCGTGATCGGGTAGCTCGCGCCGACGGCGGCCAGCGCCAGCTCACCGGCTTCTACGGTCTCGGCAAAACGGCCTACGATGATGGAGTCAGCCATCTGGTACAGCTGTTGGAACGCAACGCTGAGCAGCAGCGGAATCGAGAACCAGAACAGCTTCTGCGACGGTTTTCCGACGGTAAGGTCAGTGGTCAAATGGGATACCTTCTTTCGGGAGTCTGCTTATCCAGTTTTGACCGGATAAAATGGGATTTATTGCAATTTTATGCTCTCCCCGAAGGGAGAGCATAATTTTGCGACTTTAATTGACGTTGTTACGCCTTTTTCTTCTGGCGTGCAGTAATAACCGCAACGGTGAGCACCAGCAGCACCACACCTACGCCAAGCGCCAGAATGTCGTTTCCGGTCACACCGCCGACAAGGAAGCCTACAAAGCTTATCGCCGCGATCATCAGCGCGTACGGCATCTGCGTGGAAACGTGATCAATGTGGTTGCACTGTGCACCCGCGGATGCGAGGATGGTCGTATCCGAAATCGGCGAAATGTGGTCGCCGCAGACCGCACCGGACAGGCAGGCTGCCACGGTCATGATCAGCATGGTGGACGGTGCATCGCCGAATACCGCAATAGCGATCGGGATCAGGATGCTGAACGTGCCCCAGGAGGTACCGGTGGCAAAGGCCAGACCGAGCGCGATGAGGAAGAATACTGCCGGCATGAACATACCGATGGTGGATTCCGCCTTCACCACAGAGGATACGAAGCCGCCGATGTTGAGGTACTCTTCACGGCAGACACCGGACAGCGTCCACGCAAGCGTCAGGATGAGAATAGCCGGAACCATTGCCTTGAAGCCCTCGGTGAATGCCTCACAGAACTGGCCAAAGGACAGCACCTTGCGCGGGATGTACAGCACAAAGGTGAACAGCAGCGTAAAGAACGAGCCGAGCACCAGCGCGGTGGAAGAATCGCAGTTTGCGAACGCCTCAACGATGTTCGCGCCTTCCAGAATGCCGCCGGTGTACAGCATGCCTGCAATGCAGAGCACGATCAGTACGCTGATCGGCAGGATCAGATCGTAAACCTTGCCCGAGCCGGCTACAACGTGAGTCTCCTCAATCAGAGAGAGATCGTCATCCTTATGCGCGAGCTCGTACTTTTTCATCGGGCCGAAGTCGAAATCAGCAGCCATCAGCCAGATGAGGAACGCGAGCGTCAGCAGCGCGTACAGGTTCAACGGGATGGTCTTGAGGAACAGCGAGAAGCCGTCCAGCGTGCTCGATTCCGGCAGGGACGAGCCGACCGCCGCCGCCCACGAGGAGATCGGCGCGATGATGCAGACCGGAGCCGCCGTTGCATCGATGATGTACGCCAGCTTTGCCCGGGAAATGTTGTACTTGTCCGTCACCGGGCGCATAACCGTGCCGACGGTGAGGCAGTTGAAGTAATCGTCCACGAAAATGAACATTCCGAGGAACGAGGTCGCAAACGACGCGCCGCGCCGGCTGCGAATGGTTTTGACCGCCCACTCACCGTATGCGCGTGACGCGCCCGATTTTGTGATCAGTGAAACCAGAATACCGAGCAGTACGAGGAAGATACAAATATTGATATTATCTCCCAATTTACTGCCCATGATGGTGAAAGTCGTCTCGACGGCTTTCAGCGGATGGAAGCCCGTATAGAGCAGCGCACCCGAAAGAATACCGATCATCAGCGAGGAGTAAACCTCCTTCGTAATCAGTGCAAGCGCGATTGCGATGATCGGCGGCAGCAGTGTCCAAACAGTTGCCGTAACGTCCATTCCTTATTTCCCCCTTATACACAGACAAATCGTGTCCGCAATTCCATTCTATTTTATATGGATTTAACCGGATTTACAAGTGCTAATCCTGTTTTTTCCGTCCGAAAGGATATTTTTGTGCAACTTGCAATGGTTTAACGTCATAAATCGTGTTTATAGCGACACCATTCCGCAATCACCTGCCGCCGAAGTGCCAGCACGCCCGCCAGATTAGGCAGCGCCATCAGGCCGTTGAACGTGTCGCTGAGCGCCCACACCGGCTCCAGCCGCATCATGCAGCCCGCTGCCGCCGCCAGAAGAAAGGCCGCCTTGTAGACCGGAATTACCCGCTCCCCCATCAAATAGGCCGCTGCACGCTGCCCGTAATACGACCAGCCGAGCAGGGTCGAGAATGCAAACAGCGCCAGCGACACCGCAACGAATCCCCCGCCGAACCGTCCGAATACGGTGGAGAACGCCTCTGCGGTAAGCTGTGCACCGGTTGTCAGCTGAGAAAGCAAAGGCGTGCCGGACGCGAGCGCGTAGCGGCTTACGTCGTATACCCCGCTCGTGAGAATGACGAACGCGGTGACGCTGCACATCACAATCGTGTCGAAGAACACCTCAAACACCGCCCACATCCCCTGTTCACACGGCTCCCTTGCGTCTGCGGCGGCATGCACCATGACGGACGAGCCCAGTCCGGCTTCATTTGAAAATATGCCGCGCGACACACCCGCCCGGACGGCCTGCGTCATGCCGTAGCCGAGCACGCCGCCCGTGCCTGCCCTTGTATCGAACGCCATCGAACAAATCTGCGCGAACGCCTGCGGCAGATTCGCTCGATGCACCCACAGCACAACGACCGCGCCGCCCATGTAGAACAGCGCCATGAACGGCACGAGTGTTTCCGTCACGCGGGACAGCCGTTTGAGGCCGCCGAGAAGCACCGCGCCGAGCAAAACCGCTGTCACCGCGCCGACGATCCCGCTCGGTATGCCGAACGAGCCGGAAAGTCCCTGCGCGATTGAGTTGCACTGGCTCATGTTGCCGATACCGAACGATGCCAGCACACAGAACAGCGCAAAGGCTCCCGCCAATAGCGGACTGTGCAGACCGTTTTTCAGGTACAGCATGGCTCCGCCGCGCCAGCTGCCGTCCGCTCCCCGTTCACGGTAGAGCATCCCGAGCGTGTTCTCCGCAAAAGCCGTCATCATGCCGACAAAGGCGCTCACCCACAGCCAGAGCACCGCGCCCGGCCCACCGATGGTCAGCGCCGTTGCCACGCCCGCGATGTTGCCCGTACCGACCGTCGCGGCAAGTGCGGTGCACATGGCCGCAAACGGAGAAACGCCGCCGCTTGTCCGTCTTGCAGCACCGGTAAAGCAGGAAAACAGCGTTTTCCGCAGCCAGAGCGCGCAGTACCGCACCTGAAAAACTCCGGTCACCGCCGTGAAATACAATCCGGTGCCAAGCAGCAGAATCAGCATGGGCGCGCCCCATATCAGGCCGCGCAGCCGCTCATTTACTTGTAAGATATCGTCCATCGGCATTCCACCTCTCCCCTGTTCCGCATTATATGAACCGGATTTCAGCGGCAGAACGCCCATAATTACTCATTGCTAACGACTAATTCCTACTTCAAATAACAGAAAGCCGCCCGGACAGGCGGCTTTCTGTGATTTGCGAAATTATTCCATCATACCAACGCAGTCGAAGTACGGCTTCTCTGCGATCTTGTCCTTGTTCTCCTTGAACAGCGTGTGACCGAGTGTGATGACCAGATAATCTGCCTTGAGAACCTCCTCGAACGATACGTTCGGGATGTTCTGCACCTCAGTGTCCTTGGCGAACGGCTCGCACGCGATAACCTTTACGCCCTTTTCCTGCAGGATGTGGCACAGCTCGATAGACGGCGACTCACGCAGGTCGTCAACGTCCGGCTTATAGGACAGGCCGAGCACGCCGACCGTGTCGGTTACCTTCTTCATCTTTGCTACAACCTTGTCAGCGACGAAGTGCGGCTTGTTCTCGTTGCGCTCGCGTGCCGCAAGGATAACCTTTGCCTCCGCCGGGAACTGCTCGTAGATAAACCACGGGTCAACTGCGATGCAGTGGCCGCCAACGCCGACACCCGGGGTCAGGATGTTAACGCGCGGATGGCAGTTTGCCAGCTTGATCAGCTCAAAAACGTCAATGCCCATCTTGTCGCAGATGACGGACAGCTCGTTTGCGTAAGCGATATTGACATCACGGAAGGTGTTCTCGGTCAGCTTGCACATTTCGGCGGTCAGGTCGTCGGTCTTGTGAACGACACCCTTCTCAAGCACCTTCTCGTAGATGGATGCCGCCATTTCAGCAGCCTCCGGCGTGCGGGCGCCGACGATGCGGTCATTGTTCTTCAGCTCGTACATCATGTTGCCCGGGATAACGCGCTCCGGGCAGTGTGCAACGTGGATCTCATTCATCGGGATGCCGGATTCCTCGCTCAGTACGCGTGCGAGCATCTCGGAGGTGTGCGGCGGCACGGTGGACTCCAGAATGACCAGATTGGACGGCTCGAGCACCTTGCCTGCCATACGGCCTGCAGACTCTACAAAGCGCAGATCGGCCTTGTGGCTGCCGTTCTCGTCCTTGAAGAACGGCGTCGGCACCGAAATATAAAATACATCGGACTTGCCAAGCTCTTCGGAAAAATGCAGATGACCGTGTGCAACAGCCTTTTCAAATGCTTCCTGCAGACCCGGCTCTACAATATGGATATGACCGCCCTGCAGGGTTTCGATGGTCTTTTTGTTTACGTCAAAGCCGCAGACCTCAAAACCAGCCTCAGCCAGCGTGATCGCCGTCGGCAGGCCGATATAACCCAGTCCCATGACAGTAATTTTCATAATTTTCGTACCTCGTTCAGCATAATCTTCTTACATTATACCACTTTTTTCACGAAATTCAACGTAGTGTTTGAATTTTCACCGAAAAGAGTCTATAATGATACTATCGTTCGTTTATGCAAATATCATAAACGGCTGTCGGAACCTTTTATCTTCCGATTACATATACTGCTTTATACCCCTAAAGTTTGGAAGGGATACTATGATTTTTAAGGGATTGCTTGAGGATGCACGCTCGATCCGGGACCGCGACCCGGCAGCACGCACCACACTGGAAGTTGTTTTGCTCTATCAGGGCTTTCATGCCCTGTTTTACCACCGTCAGGCGCACTGGCTGTACAAACACAAGCATTTCTTTCTTGCGCGTGCGCTGTCGCAGTTTGCGCGGCATATGACCGGTATTGAGATTCACCCGGGCGCAAAGATCGGCAAACGCCTGTTTATTGACCACGGCATGGGCATCGTTATCGGTGAAACCGCCGAGATTGGCGACGACTGCACGATTTACCACGGTGTAACGCTCGGCGGTACCGGTCACGACACCGGCAAGCGTCACCCGACCATCGGAAACAACGTGCTCATTTCGACCGGCGCGAAGGTTCTCGGACCGTTCAAGGTAGGTGACAACAGCCGTATCGGCGCGAATGCTGTCGTACTGCAGGAGGTTCCGCCGGATTCCACGGTTGTCGGCATCAAAGCGCGCGTCGTCAAGATTGCCGGTCAGCGTGTCGGTCCGTCTCCGGCGTATGCGCTCGACCAGATCAATCTGCCGGACCCGCTTGCACAGGAACTGTGCCGTCTGCAGAACCGTGTTTACGCCAACGAGCAGAAGCTCAAAAAGGAAGAGGAACGCGAGCGCGAAGCCGACAAATAATACACATAAAAACAAGCCCTTCGGTGCAAACTGTCACCGGAGGGTTTCTTTTATGAAAATTTCAGTGAAATATGCGGTCACAGGTGCTCTTTCCGGTGCAGCAAACGGATTTTTCGGGGCAGGCGGCGGGTTATTTCTTGTACCGCTGCTGATTTCCTGGTGCGGCATGGAGCAGAAGCGCGCGTTTGCGACCTCAGTCGCGGTAATTTTCCCGCTGTGTGCGGTCTCGGCAGTCATTTACCGGCTAAAGGGTGGTCTGCCGATTGCGCAGGCAGTGCCGTATCTGCTCGGCGGCGCGGCAGGCGGCGTGCTGGCCGGAAAGTTATTCGGCAGGGTAAAGGCAGACTGGCTGCGCCGTGCTTTCGGCGTGCTGATTCTCTACGGCGGCATCCGTGCCGTCCTGCTGCTGTGAGCGCGATACTTGCGGTCGCAATCGGTCTGCTGACCGGTATTTTAAGCGGCTTCGGCATTGGCGGCGGCTCACTTTTGCTGCTGTATCTGACGCTTTTTGAAGGGGCAGGGCAGTATCAGGCGGGCGGCATCAACCTGCTGTATTTTCTCTCGTGTGCGCCTGCAGCGCTGATTTCGCACCGCAAAAACGGACTCATCGAAAGGGAAGCGGTCAAATGCTGCGTACCGGCAGGTGTGGTGACCTCAGTCCTTTCGGCGCTGCTTGCCGCCAGAGTGGACACCGACCTGCTGCGGCGTGCTTTCGGCGTGGTTTTACTCTATATCGGCGTAAAAGAGACCTTTTTGCGCAAAAAATAACACCTTCTTCACATTTCGTGAAGAAGGTGTTGCTTTTATTTATACTTCTGATACTCGCCGACGGCAAGCTCGTCACAGCGGTTGTTATATGGATTATCCGCGTGACCCTTGACCCAATGGAACCGCACCTCGTGTTTATCCAGCAGATCGAGCAGACGCCCCCAGAGTTCCGGATTTTTTGCGGGTTTCTTATCGCTTTTAACCCAGCCGCGCGCACGCCAGCCCTTGGCCCAGCCCTTGGTAATGCCGTCAACAACATACTTGCTGTCCGAATACAGATCGACCAAGCACGGCTCCTTGAGAGTCTCGAGGGCGGTAATTACACCGAGCAGCTCCATGCGGTTGTTCGTGGTGGACGGCTCGGAGCCGGAAAGCTCCTTTTCCGCCTTGCCGTACTGCAGGATCGCACCCCAGCCGCCGGGTCCCGGATTGCCCGAGCACGCACCATCTGTGTAAATGGTTACAGTTTTCATTGGTTTTCTCCTGTGAGAGTGATTTTAAATTGTGAAAAGGTGGAATACCTTTGTTGCCAATTCCGAAGCGAGGATCGCTGCCAGCATCACCGGAGCCACCCAGCGCACCATAACGCGGTGCAGCTTCTCGCGGTGGAACGAACCGGCACCTTCCTTTACCTCGTCTGCGATGACCTTGGTGCCGACTACATGACCAATCAGGATGCAGGTGAGCAGCGCCACGATCGGCATGAGCACGGAGTTGGAGATAAAGTCAAAGAAGTCGAGGAACTGCATACCGATAATGGTAATCGTTGCCCACGGACCATAGCCGAGACAGGACAGCATGCCAATGATCAGGCAGCTTGCCGTAATAGCGATGGTAGCCGTCTTGCGCTTCATGTGTGCCTTGTCCATCAGCACGGAAACCAGTGTTTCCATCAGCGAAATGGAGGAGGTCAGCGCCGCAAACAGTACGAGCAGGAAGAATACCGCGCCGATAATGGTGCCGAACTTCATGGAGTCGAATACCATCGGCAGAGTGATGAACATCAGACCCGGACCGCTGTTTACCTGAGACGGATCGCCGCCGTTGAATGCGATAACCGCCGGAATGATCATCAGACCGGCCACAAACGCGAACAGCGTGTCGAAAATCTCAATCTGAGCGACAGAGTGCTCAAGCAGATTTTCCTTCTGCATGTAGGAGCCGTAGGTGATCATAATACCCATTGCCAGCGACATCGAGTAGAACATCTGTCCCATCGCACCAAGCACGGTAGATACCGAAAACTGCGAGAAATCGGGCAGAATATAATATTTCAGGCCCTGCAGCGCACCCGGAATGGTCAGCGAGTAGATTGCGATAACGACCGCCAGAATGGCGAGAATCGGCATCATGATACGGCTTGCCTTCTCGATGCCCTTCTCAACACCAAAGATAACGACAATGGTGGTCGCCAGCACGAACAGGATGAACCACGGGGTCGGTCCGTTGAAGCTGAAAATCGTCGAGGACAGCGAACCCGCATCGTAGCCAATGAAATTGCTGAAAAATCCGCCGTTGTCGGCCGCCTCAAGTGCGTTGCCGCTGATAAAGGTGAACAGGTATTTCATAACCCATCCGCCGATAACACAGTAATACGGCGTGATGATGAACGGCACGAACGCCGCCAGCCAGCCGAGGAATCCGAACCGCTTATCGAGCGCCTTGTACGCACCGATACAGGACAGACGGGTCTTTCGTCCGATGGCAATCTCGGTAACCATCAGTGAAAAGCCGAACGTCAGCGCGAGAATGAGGTACACCAGCAGGAAAATACCGCCGCCGTACCGTGCCGCCAGATAGGGGAATCGCCAAAGGTTGCCCAGACCTACCGCCGAGCCTGCCGCCGCCAGCACGAAACCAATTCGGCTGGAGAAGCTGCTTCTCTTTTTTTGTTCCATGTTTTGTGTTTTACTCCCTTACATACAATATCTTTTAGACTGTCCGAAATGACAGCCATAATGAAATAAAATTATTTCTATTTTACCATATCCGAAAGTTTTTCACAAGCTGTTTGCAGGAAAAGTACATTGTGCTATAATATCTTTTATCGGATATGATCGTTTTATCTGCCATAATTTGAAAGAAACGGCAGTATTTCTTCCGCAGAGCGGGCTGCCCTCTATCATTTAAGCATATATGAAACAACAAACCATAAACGAGGTGTATTGACATGAAAAAATACAAATTCGGTGTTCTCGGTGCCGGCAACATGGGTACCGCTATTGCGGAAGGCGCAGTGCGCGCAGGCCGTTTTGCGCCTGAGCAGGTGCTGATGTTCAACCGCAGCGAGGAAAAACGCGCCGCTCATGCAGCCAAGGGCTACGCCGTCACGGGTGACTATACCAAGGTCTACGCAGAAAGCGAGATCGTGCTGCTGGCCGTCAAGCCGCAGAATTTCGACGAAATCCTGCCGAATCTGGCGAAATATGAAGGGGAGAAGCCGCTTGTCGTATCCATTGCCGCAGGCGTGACCTTCGCCAAGTTGGAGGGTGCGCTCGGCGCGGACACCGCGATGATCCGCGTGATGCCGAACACGCCGCTTATGCTCGGCGAGGGTGCAACCCAGCTGGTTAAGAATGCGGCCGCAACCGACAAGCAGCTGTCCGAACTCTGTGAACTGTTCAACACCATGGGCGTTACCGTCACGTTTGAACAGGAGAACATGCTCAACGAGGTCATTCCGTATGCCGGTTCGGCTCCGGCGTACCTGTATGCCTACGCGGACGCATTTGTGCAGAGCGCAAAGCAGCACGGCATCAACGAGGACGACGCGCTGACGCTCATCTGTCAGACCATGATCGGCTCGGCAAAAATGCTGCTGCGCCGCGATAAGACACCGGCAGAGCTGATCCGCGCGGTGTGCTCTCCCGGCGGCACCACCATCGAAGGTATGAAGGTGCTTGAGGACCGCGATCTGTACGGAATCGTGTCGGAAGCCTGCGATAAGTGCATTAAGCGTGCCTACGAGCTTGGCTAAATGTGCCGTTAGCATTGACTTTGCCCCGTCCGTATGGTAAAGTATAGGCAAAGCACTTAATCGGCATTTACGCCGTATTTTGTTTGATTGATTTTTATTATGACAATAGTTCCGCATCATTTGAGAGGGAGTGGATACCGTGAAAAATTCTACCAAGGTGAAAGCAGGTCTGCTGCTGACCAGCCTTGCCTGTGCAGCCGGTGCTACCGCAGCGCTTGTTATGCTTCAGAAAAAGCGTGAAGAGGAAGTTTACCACGAGGCTGAACTGAAGGCCATGGATGAGCTGGAGGAAATGATGCGTGCCGAGTCCGACTGTGCCTCCTGCGCATGCGCAGAGGAATGCGCGGATACTTCGGTATATCAGGACGCATTTGACGATGCACCCAAGGCTGCTGAACCGGCGGCTGAGGAGCCTCAGACTGAGGCCGAGGAAGAGCCGGAAGCCGAAGAGAACTAACCCAATGTTACCAGCAAACGGACGGAATACTCCGTCCGTTTTGTTTATCTAAATAGCTAAAATAAGGAGTTTTACCCATGATCGAATACGAAGGCAGAGTTTTTCGTCCGCCCTCTGAGGCATACAGCCTGATTGTGCAGGTCACCATCGGCTGCAGCCACAACAAGTGCACCTTCTGCGATATGTACAAGGAAAAGCGTTTCCGCGTGCGCAAGCTGGAGGAGGTCAAGGCTGATTTTGATGAGGCACGCCGCATGTACCGCCGTGTCGGCCGTATTTTTCTGGCAGACGGCGATGCGCTGATGTGCCGTCCCGAGCACATGGCAGAAATCCTGCGCTACATCAAGAAGGTATTTCCGGAGTGCGAGCGCGTTACCAGCTATGGCTCTCCGGCGTCCATTCTGTGCAAAAAGCAGGAAGATTTGAACATGCTGCACGATCTGGGTCTGGATATGATCTATCTGGGTCTGGAATCCGGCTCGGATGAGGTACTGCGCCGCATCAACAAGGGCGAAACCGCCGATGAGATCGTTCGTGCGGGTTTGATGGTCAAGGAAGCCGGCATGAAGCTGTCCGTTACCTGCATTGCGGGTCTCGGCTCGCTGGAGCTGAGCGAGGAGCACGCCATCAAGACCGCAGAAGCGCTCTCCCGCATGAAGCCGGAGTACATTGGCCTGCTGACCCTGCTGTTTGAGCTGCCGACGCCGCTCATGCGCGACTGGCAGGAGGGCCGTTTCTACCTGATGAACCCGATTGAAATCGCGCACGAAACCCTCATCCTGCTCGAGCATATCGACTCCGAGGGCAGTATTTTCCGTGCAAATCACGCGTCTAACTACGTTAATCTGGCGGGCACGCTCAACCAGGACAGGGAAGCCATGTGTGCACGTCTGCGCAAGGCCCTTGAGGGCAAAATCAAATTCAAGAGTGAGCAATACCGGGCAAGATAACCAATTTAATGCAACTTAAATTGTGATAATCCGCAAAATTGTTAACATTCTGTGTTGTTTGCGTTACAATTTTCAAAAAAGCGAGACAATGTGCAAAAAGTGTGCTATACTGGTTTCGATCGTGAAAAGCGGAGAGGATGCTTTTCGGGCGTTAAGAATTTGTTAATTTAATATTTACTGTTAGAATTAACATGTGTTCCGTCTTGGAGGACTGATAAATGGATTCCGTATCCCACATTCGCGTTGCAAATCTGCTGATGGATTACGTTGAGCAGACCTGCGGCGTGACCTTTGATCAGAGCGGCTTTATTTACGGCAACCTGAAACCGGATCTGACCGGTACTTACCTCACCAAACGCCATAACCCATCCATTATGATGGATGAGGTGATGGAAAAAATCCGCACTTTTACGCGTAAGTATACCATCGGGCGTACCAACGGACGCGAGCTGTCGGTCGATCTCGGCGAGATCTGTCACTACATGACCGACTTTTTCACCTACCCGCACAACGACGATATCTATGAGCACAATCTGCTCGCACATTATGTTTATGAAAAGCGCGTTGCACTGGTCATTCGTCGCCGTATGACCGAAGATAAGTTTGAGAAATGGGCAAGTCCCATCATTCCGCCCACGACCGTGGACACACTCGTGAACCGCATTTCCACGATGCACGAGGCTTACCGAACTTCGACTAAGCCGCATGGCATCAACGACGATCTGCAGCATATCTGCATCGCTACCGCTACCGTGGTGCTGTCTATCATCAGCATCGTTTACGAGCAGGTCGAGGATACTGCAGTCGCTACCGCGTAAAACTATATAAGTCAAAAAACCGCCTTTACAGGCGGTTTTTCTGTTTTCCAGGCACAAAAAGACGAGTCCAAACGGACTCGTCTTTTGCTTTTTATTCTTCGGTACTCTCTGCGCTTTCAGCGGATTCAGAGGTTTCTTCCTCGGCTTCTGCCGGGTCTTCCTCCTCCTTGTCCGTGCGGGCAATCGAGATAACCTTTACGTCCTCGCCGGTACGCATGACGATAACGCCCTGCGAGCCGCGGCCGCATTCGCGGATCTCCTCAACGCCGGTGCGGATGATAACGCCGTCATCGGTGATGATCATAACGTCGTTTTCGCTGTCTACAACAGCGATGCCTGCCACCAGACCGGTCTTTTCGGTCAGGTTATGCAGCATCATGCCGCCGCCGCCGCGATGATGCACGGTAAACTCCTCGACCGGGGTGCGCTTGCCGTAACCGTTCTCGGTGATGGAGAGCACATATGCGTCCTTGCGGGCACGCGCCGCGCCGATAACGTAATCGCCCTCAGCCAGCTTGATGCCGCGCACGCCGGTAGCCACACGGCCCATTGCACGAACCTCGTTCTCGTCAAAGCAGATGGCCTTGCCCTCGTGGGTGGCGATCAGGATGTTCTGCTCGCCGTCGGTCAGACGGACGTCAACCAGTGCGTCGTCCTCGTTGAGGTTGAGCGCACGCAGACCCGCGCGGCGGATGTTCTGCAGGTCGCTCAGCACGATACGCTTTGCAATACCCTGACGGGTGACGAAGAACAGGAACTTATCGTCCGCAAACTCCTGAATCGGGAACATTGCGGTGATTTTTTCGCCGTTTTCCAGTTCCAGCAGGTTAACAATGTTCATGCCCTTAGCCGAACGTCCGGTCTCCGGAATCTGGTAGCCCTTCAGCTTGTAAACCTTGCCGCGATCCGAGAAGAACAGGATGGTGTCATGCGTGGATGCGGTGAAGATGTCCTTTGCGAAGTCCTCCTCACGGGTGCTCATTGCGGAAACACCGCGGCCGCCGCGGCGCTGTGCGCGGTAAACCGAGGTCGGCTGGCGCTTGATATAGCCGAAGTGGGTGAGGGTGTACGCGCAGTCCTGCTGCTCGATGAGGTCCTCAATGTCGATCTCGTCAGCCACATTCTCAATGCGCGTATGGCGCTCGTCGCCGTATTTCTGCTTGATCTCCTGCAGCTCCTGCTTGACAACGGCAAGAATGTTCGCATCGCACGACAGAATTTCCTCAAAGCCTGCAATGCGGCCTTCGAGGTCCTTGTACTCATCGTTGATCTTCTCCTGCTCCAGACCGGACAGGCGGCCCAGACGCATATCTACGATGGCCTGCGCCTGCGGCTCGTCGAGGTGGAACTCGAAATGCTCCGAGCCGTCCACGATGCCGAGCAGCGCAATCTGGTCGATCCAGAACGGCTCTGCCATCAGGTTTTCCTTGGCTTCGGCCTCGTTCTTGGAGGCGCGGATGATTGCAATAATGCGGTCGATATTGTCGGTTGCGACCTTGAGACCCTCAAGAATGTGCGCACGGTCGCGCGCCTTCTTAAGATCGAAGCGCGTGCGGCGCTCGACAACGTCCTTCTGGAAGCCGATATACTGATCGAGGATCTGGCGCAGCGTCAGCACACGCGGCTGCAGCTTGCCGCCCGCACCCGGCACGAGCGCGATGTGGATCATCGAAATGGTATCCTCGAGCTGCGAATAGGTGAACAGCTGGTTGAGGATGACCTGCGCGTTGGCATCGCGGCGAACATCCACGACAATCTGCATACCCTCGCGAGAGGAATGGTCCTGGATATTCGTGATGCCGTCGATGCGCTTGTCTTTGACCAGATTTGCCATGGACTCGACCAGACGCGCCTTGTTTACCATGTACGGGATTTCCGTAATAACGATCTGGCTCTTGCCGTTCGGCAGGTCAACGATCTCGGTCTTTGCACGAACCTTGATCTTGCCGCGGCCGGTCGCGTAGGCAGCGCGAATGCCGCTGCGGCCCATGATAACGCCGCCGGTCGGGAAGTCCGGTCCCTTGATGAACTGGCAGATCTCGTCCATCTCCGCCTCGGGATGGTCGATGACATAGCAGGTGCCGTCGATGACCTCCGCGAGGTTGTGCGGCGGGATGTTGGTCGCCATGCCGACCGCGATACCGGACGAGCCGTTCACCAGCAGGTTGGGGAAGCGGGAGGGCAGTACAACCGGCTCCTGACGCTCCTCATCGAAGTTCGGCTGGAAATCGACCGTGTTTTTCTTGATATCCGCCAGCATGTAGTTCGCCAGCTTGGCCATGCGGGCCTCGGTATAACGGTATGCTGCCGGAGGGTCGCCGTCCACGGAACCGAAGTTGCCGTGACCGTCGATCAGCGGATAGTGCAGCGAGAACGGCTGCGCCATACGCACCATCGCGTCGTAAACCGATGCGTCGCCGTGCGGATGATACCGACCGAGCACATTACCGACGGTCGTTGCCGACTTGCGGTAGGGCTTGTCCGAGGTCAGGCCGTCCTCGTACATCGCGTACAGGATGCGGCGGTGTACCGGCTTTAAGCCGTCACGCACATCAGGCAGCGCACGGCCGACAATAACACTCATTGCATAGTCGATGTAGCTTTTCTTCATCTCGCGTTCGAGATCGACCTGCATGATTTTCTGCTGTTCGTATTCTTGACTCATATTTTAATTTTGCCTCCAAAAGTGTTGGCTTTCAGCCGAAAACGACTGTTTTTATCGCTTAGAGGATACTGAGCAGCTCGTCTACCTGCTCCTCGGTCGTGGCCCAGCTGGTTGCCAGACGGATGACCGTATGCTCCGCGTCATATTTCTCTATAAAGCTGTAAACTACCTTGCTTTGCAGCTCGGGCAGTCTGCTGTTTTCTACAATGATGAACTGCTGGTTTGTCGGGGATTCCAGTGCAAAGCGGTATCCCTTTGCTTTGAGACCGTCCCGCAGTTTGATGGCGAGTTTGACCGCCGGTGCACAGATTTTCTCGTACAGCCCATCGGTGAACAGGGCGTCGAACTGCAGCGCGTTCAGACGGCCCTTGGCGATCATTGCACCGCGGCGCTTGACCATCGTGACGAACTGTTTCGGCATATTGCCGTGCGTGAACACAACCGCCTCGCCGCAGAGCGCGCCGCACTTGGTGCCGCCGATGTAGAACACATCGGTGAGCTTTGCGATGTCTGCCAGCGTCACATCAGTATCCGCCGTCAGGCCGTAGCCGAGGCGTGCGCCGTCCAGAAACAGCGGCATATTAAACTCTCTGCATACAGCAGACAGGCGTTCCAGCTCATTTTTGGTGTAAAGCGTGCCATATTCGGACGGATGAGAGATGTACACCATGCCGGGAAATACCATATGGTCGTGGCTGGCATCCGCATAGAACGTCTGGACGTACTCGCGGAGATCGTCCGCATCCAGTTTGCCGTTCTTATGCGGAACGGTCAGCACCTTGTGTCCGGTGGACTCGATGGCGCCGGCTTCATGCGTGTTCACATGACCGCAGGAGGACGCTACAACGCCCTCATACGGACGGAGCAGCGTATCAATGACGACCATGTTGGTCTGCGTGCCGCCGGTCAGGAAATACACCTGAGCGTCCGGGCAGTCCGCCGCTGCTTTAATCTTTTCTGCCGCCGAAGCGGTAAATTTATCGTTGCCGTAGCCGGAAACCGGCTCCATATTCGTCTGTGCCAGATACTCTAAAACCTTGGGGTGTGCGCCATAACCGTAATCATTTTCAAAAAACAGCATAGTTTTCTCCCTTATACGTCCAGATTCATTACATATTTTGCATTTCGCTCGATAAATTCGCGTCTGGGTTCTACCTTTTCGCCCATCAGGAGCGCAAAGGTCTCATCGGCAGCGGCCGCGTCCTCCATCGTAACCTGCAGCAGCGTGCGGTGCTCCGGGTCCATGGTGGTTTCCCACAGCTGCTGCGGGTCCATCTCGCCGAGGCCCTTGTAGCGCTGTACGCGCACATTGTCGCCCATTTCAGCGATGCAGTCGCGCTGCTGCTCCTCGGTGTAGGTGTAGCGGACATCCTTGCCCTTTTCGTTCTTGAACAGCGGCGGCTGTGCGATGAACACATGGCCGTGCTCGATCAGCGGGCGCATAAAGCGGAAGAAGAATGTCAGCAGCAGGGTGCGGATATGGCTGCCGTCAACATCGGCATCGGCCATCAGGATGATCTTGCCGTAACGCAGCTTTGCGAGGTCAAAATCATCACCGAAGCCCGCGCCGAATGCGGTGATCATCGGGGTGAGCTTGTCGTTGCCGTAAACGCGGTCGAGGCGTGCCTTTTCGACGTTCAGCATCTTTCCCCAGAGCGGCAGGATCGCCTGATGACGGCGGTCGCGGCCTTCCTTGGCGGAGCCGCCTGCGGAATCACCCTCGACGATATAGATTTCGGTGTAGGTCGGGTCCTTTTCGATGCAGTCCGCCAGCTTGCCCGGCAGAGAAGCGGAATCCAGTGCGGACTTGCGGCGGGTCATCTCACGCGCCTTTTTCGCGGCCTCGCGGGCACGCGCGGCAGTCTGCGCCTTTTCGATGATGGTGCGGGCCACCTGCGGGTTCTCCTCGAAGAAGGTCATCAGCTTCTCGGAAACCATTGCGTCCACCAGCGCACGCATTTCGCTGTTGCCCAGCTTGGTCTTGGTCTGGCCCTCGAACTGCGCTTCCTGCAGCTTGACCGAGATAATCGCAGTCAGACCCTCGCGCGCGTCCTCGCCCTTGAAGGACTCATCGTCCTTGAGCAGCTTGTATTTCTTGCCGTAATCGTTGAGTACACGGGTCAGAGCGGCCTTAAATCCGGTCTCATGCGTGCCGCCCTCGGTGGTGTTGATATTGTTTGCGAAGGACAGCATCAGCTCACTGTAGCTGTCGGTGTACTGCATGGCAACCTCGGCCATCGAGGTATCGCGACTGCCCTCCATGTAGATCACATTCTCGTGCAGCGGCGTCTTCGTGCGGTTGAGGTGCTCGACAAACTGGCGGATACCGCCCTCATAGTGCATGACCTCCTCGACCGGCTCATCGTCGCGCTCATCGCGCAGCGTGATTTTCAGACCTGCGTTGAGGAACGCCTGCTCGCGCAGACGCTTTTCGAGCACATCGTACTCGTAGATGGTCGTCTCAAAGATCTCCGGGTCCGCATGGAAACGAATAGTCGTGCCGGTTTCGCTCTCGCACGGCGTATCGCGCATCTTGACGGTCGTTACACCGCGCTCAAAGCGCATGTAGTGCTTGGTATGGCCGTCGCGGACCTCGGCCTCCAGCCAGTCGGACAGCGCGTTTACGACCGATGAACCAACGCCGTGCAGACCGCCGGATACCTTGTAGCCGGAGCCGTCGAACTTGCCGCCTGCGTGCAGGACGGTGAGCACAACCTCGAGCGTCGGAATGCCCATCTGCGGGTGAATACCGCAGGGAATGCCGCGGCCGTTGTCGGCAACGCGGATGATATCGCCCTTTTCGATCGTAACTTCGATGTGCGTGCAGTAGCCTGCGAGCGCCTCGTCGATCGAGTTATCGACGATTTCATACACCAGATGGTGCAGACCGCGTGCCGAGGTAGAACCGATGTACATACCCGGGCGCTTGCGGACAGCCTCTAAGCCTTCGAGCACCTGAATCTGATTTTCATCATATTTGTCGGTAACCTTCAGGTCGAGCACTTCGTCCTTGATTTCGATTTCTTCACTCATATCGTTAAATTTCCTTTCCAGAAATTGCGGGAACAAAATAATTGAGAATGGAAAATGGAGGATGGAGAATGAATGTGTCCGCCCATAGGACGGCATTTAATCATCGCGCAAGGATAGCGACATTCTCAATTTTCCATTCGCAATTCTCAAATTTTTTAGACAGCATAACCTTTCTCTGCGCGGCGCTGAATGGCCTGCGGAGAAAGCTGTGTCAGGTACAGGGTCTCACCGAGGGCGTTTTCGCACAGCACAGCCGCGCGCGGCAGATCGTCGTACAGCTCGATGATCCGTCCCTCGTCCTGCAGGCGTTCAAGCAGCAGGCGCGTGCGCTTGGATGCGGTCGCCGTATCCATATCGAACACCGCAACTACGCTCTGCAAGGGCACGATGTAGTCCTGACCTAAATGTAAATACATTCTATTCCTCCGGAATAATTAGAAATTAGTAATGCGTAATTAAAGTCCTGCGGATTTTCTATCCGTTTCAACAATCGCGCCGTACGCGACACCCTAATTTCTAATTACTAACTGGATTTAATTATACCACTTTTTTCACTAATTGTGTACCCTAAACCTAAGGAAAAACAAATATTTCTCTGTTTTTTTGAAAGAAAACAAGGGCACGGCAGGAAATTTCGAGGTGGTATCTGTTCCCGCCGTGCAATAGTTTGTAAAATTATGTGATTTTAGTGTGTTTCTGCGGATTTTTCGCCGTTTTGAATATGGAAAACCGCGCCTGCACGCAGCTTTTCCGAGATGCCGTCCTCGCAGCAGGTGATCATGACCTGACCCGCCGATATGCGGTTGAGCACAAAGTCCTGACGGCGGCGGTCAAGCTCGCTGAGCACGTCGTCGAGCAGCAGCACCGGATACTCGCCGTCCTCGTCGAAGAACAGCTCACGCTCGGCAAGTTTAAGTGACAGTGTGCAGGTCCGCACCTGTCCCTGCGAGCCGAAGGAAGCGGCACTACGGCCATCCAATAACAGCTCCAAGTCATCCTTATGCGGACCGGAAAGACAGCTTTTGGCCGCAATCTCGGCGGTTTTATGGCTGAACACATGGTCGATAAGTTGCTTTTCGATTGTTCGAGCGTCTGCAAACGGGTCAGTGACGCTCGACACGGTCTTGTACACACCGGAGAGCACCTCGTGCGGCGCGATATCTGCATAGACGGCAGCCGCAGCCTTGAGCAGCTTACGGCAGTAGTACGCGCGGTAGCGGATAATCTGCGCGCCGATATGCGCCATGCGCAGCGAGAAATCCTCCCACATAGAGAGCAGGGAAGGCTTTTCTTCGCTGTCGCGCAGAATGCGCGTTTTATGCTCGTGCAGACGGTTGTATTCCTCGAGATAGCGTGCGTAGTTGGGCCGCATCTGGCACAGCGCGGTATCGAGAAATCGGCGGCGAGCCGCCGCTCCGGCACGAACGAGCATCAGATCCTCCGGGCAGAACAGCACGGTTTTGAGCAGTCCCTGTGCGTCCGACTGGCGTTTCTGCCGCACACCGTTTTTGTAGATTTCCATCGCTTTAGTGCGGGAAAACCGCAGTTCAAGCGAAATATCGCGCTCCTGCGCGAGAAAATCCGCAAAGATGAAAGCATGATTCTCTCCGAACCGCAGCCCCTCTTTTTTCTGGGCCGTGCGGAACAGCCGCATGGTCGAGCAGGCCGCTGCCGCTTCGAGCAGGTTGGTTTTGCCCTGTCCGTTTTCGCCGCAGATCAGGTTGACCGCCGGATCGAACGCAAACGATTCGTCCGCATAGTTGCGGAAATTCTGCAGTTTTAACGACTTGATGTACATGGGCTTCTCCATATTAGACGATTTGTATGATAACGGACACGCAAAATCGCGTTCGTTATCATACATAGTGTTTATTTTATTTGATGCAGACCTTCGCACCGTCCAGCTCTACCGTGTCACCGGAACGCAGTTTTTTGCCGCGCATGGTGCAGATTTCGCCGTTTACCAGCACTTCGCCCTCGGCAATGCGGATCTTCGCCTCGCCGCCCGAGCTGACCAGATTGGCGAATTTGAGCAGTGCATCAAGTTTGATGAATTCGGTTTCAATTTTAATTTCAGTCATTGGCTTTCAGTCTCACAGGCAGTACAAGATAGGTGTATTTATCGCCTTCCATCGGCGAAATGATCATCGGGTTGAGTGCGCCCTTGAGCTGCAGCTTCACCTGCTCATCGCCGGCCGCGCGCAGCGCCTCCAGAATGTAGCGGTTGTTGAAGCCGATCTCAAGGTTCTCGATCGAGCCGTCAAACGGGCATTCGTCATAGCTCTTGCCGATCGCGGTCACACACGACATCTGCACATACGAGCCGTCAAAATGGAAGCGGATCGGGTTTTTCAGCTTTTCCGACACGATCAGGGAGACACGTTCGATGCACTGGATCAGCTCCTGGCGATCCGCCGAAACCTCGTGCTCGAACTCCTTTGGAATGGCCGCACGGTAGTTGAGAAACTCGCCGTCGATCAGGCGGGTAATGAGAGTCGTGCCGCCGATGCGGAACAAAATGTTCTTGGAGTCCGGAAAAATCTCGACAATATCGTCATCATCGCCCAGAATTCGTTCGATCTCGCGCAGGGACGCGCCCGGCACAACAAACTTCATATCACCGGGAACGCCCTCGACGGTCTCGCGGCGTACAGACAGGCGGTAGCCGTCAACGGCCACGACGTTCAGACGGCTGCCTTCGATTTCAAACAGGCAGCCGGTATGGATGGGCTTGGATTCGTTGTCCGAAACCGAGAAAATGGTCTGCGCGATCATGCTCTTGAGAATGGGCTGCGGCAGAGAAAGGCCCTTGTCGCTGGCCACATCAGCCAGAGCCGGATACTCGTCGGCCTCGCTGGCCATCAGGTTGAATACCGAACGGCCGCACTTGATGGTGGTCATCAACTTGTCGTCGGTCTCAAGGTAGACCACGTCCTGCGGCAGCTTGCGCACGATTTCGCAGAACAGACGGGAATTCAGTACGATTCTGCCGGGTTCTACCACATCGACCTGAGCGGTCGTGCGAATGCCCATGGACAGGTCGTAGCCGGTGATGGTCAGGGTATCTGCATCGGCTGCCAGCAACAGACCTTCGAGCAGCGGCATCGAGCTTTTGCCGGTTACTGCGCGGGAGGCGATGTTGAGCAGATTCAGCAGGGTTTCTTTTTCACAGGAAAACTTCATAGTTGCTCCTCTCAAAACTGGAAATAAAACAAAGAGTCGATTTATGCAGTATTTGCATATTTATAAATATGCGCCAGCGAATACTGTGCGATTGCACACACCATCTAATGACCATGTCCGCAGTGGGCGAACAGCTTCTGGCCTGCGTCGCCAGAGACTCGAAAGATCACACATAACAGAAGGATAGGATATAGTATTCGTAGTAGTACCTGGGGAAATTGGGGAAAACCCGAAAATCCTCAGGTATGGCGCGGGAAATGTCGTACACAGGAGGTTGTGGATGAAAAATAAACGATACACAGCGAAAATAACCCTGTTATTTATCCACAGAGTTATCCATGTGGAATCCACAGGATGATTGGGGATAACTGAACTGTGCATTTTTAGACTGTGGAAAAGCCGTTTTGCACGAATGCACGGCAAAGATCAGCCGTCGCCGCGGATATTATTATGCAGCTTTTTGATGACGTCCTCGGTCTCGCGGGAGTTCTTGCGCTCCTCCTCGATCTTGTTGCAGGCGTGCATGACGGTGGTATGGTCGCGTTTGAATATCTTTGCAATATCGGGGAAGGAGTATTCAAGCTCCTGCCGGATCATGTACATCGCCATCTGCCGCGGGTAGGCCACATCCTTGGAGCGGTTCTGCGAGATCATCTGCTCGACCGGGATATAGAAGTAGTTCGCTACCGCTTCCATAATGCGTTCCGGTGTCGGATTGAGGCCCGGATTCTCGGTGCGCAGCGCGTCGATCGCGTTTTCTGCAAGCGAAACCGTGATGCGTTCGCCCATCAGCTCGTGCATGGCCTTGATCTTTTTGACCGCGCCTTCAAGCTGGCGGATATTTGCCTGGATATTCTCTGCAATGTAGTTGGATACGTCGTCGGGCAGTTCAACGCCCATTTTGACCGCTTTATCGCGGATAATGGCGATTCTGGTCTCAAAATCAGGCGGCTGAATATCAGCCAGCAGACCCCATTCAAAACGGGTCTTCATGCGGTCCTCGAGCGTGTTGATTTCCTTCGGCGGACGGTCAGAAGTGAGCACGATCTGCTTTTTTGCCTCATAAAGCGCGTTAAAGGTATGGAAAAATTCCTCCTGCGTGCGCTCCTTGCCGGCGATGAACTGCACGTCGTCCAGCAGCAGCAGGTCAACCATGCGGTACTTGTTGCGGAATGCCTGTACGTTGCCTTCCTGGATGGCGGTGATCAGCTCGTTGGTGAAATCCTCACCCTTTACATATATAATGCGGTATTCCGGATGGGTGCGGCGCAGCACGTTTGCGATCGCGTACATCAGATGCGTTTTACCCAGACCCGAGTTGCCGTAGATGAAAAGCGGGTTGTTCTCTGCCGCCGGGCGCTGCGAAACCGCAAGGGCAGCCGCATGCGCGAATTTGTTGCTCGAACCGACGATAAAACGCTCAAATGTGTAGTCGTCATACGGAGAAGTGCTCGTGCTCGGCGCGGTGTATTCGCCGGTTACTACAACGATCGTGATCGGGTCGCCGGTCAGGTTGTGCAGCACCTCCTGTAGAGGAGCGATAAATTTGGACTCGATAAATTCTTTCTTAAAGGGTACCGGAGAGTGCAGCACCAGCCGATTATCCCCAAAGGAAACGACCGTTACGTCGTCAAACCAAGCGGAAATGGTGGAAGGAGGGAAGTCCAGCTGCTCGAGCGCCATCTCCAATATATTGTTTGCCATAGGGCGCCTCCTGTCGATAATAATTCTATTTTATAATAGCATATTTTATCCACAAGTTCAATGCGTCGATGTGGATAACTGTCCGGCGGCGTGCCGCGCGGCAGCATGATTTTGAACAGCCGAACCGGTTTATTTACTTCGCAGAATTTAAAAAAATTGGCGTTTTTTGCGTCGAAATCATCGAAAATTAAAGCCGGTTGGAAAAAATGCACGGCGTTTTTTATGAAAACTGCGGAATTTATGCAAAAATTCATCGAAAATTGGCGGCTTTTCCGCGAAAATCCGAAAATCCGCAGATTGCCGAAAACCGTGATTACGCAAGACATTGAGCAGATACTTCTATTTATCCACAACATGTTGACAACCTGTGCAAACTGCTGAAATTCGTTCCGAGGGTCGGAAAAAATGCTTGACAAAATCGAACCTATATAGGATAATAAATATCGTATCCTATTATGCAGACAGGCAGCGGCATATGCCCGCGTCTTGCGCCGGACCTATGCCGGTGCCCATCTGTAAATTTTAGAACAGGGAGGTGCACAAAGTTATGAAGAGAACGTTCCAGCCGAAGAAGCGTCAGCGCTCCAAGGAGCACGGCTTCCGTAAGCGTATGTCCACGTCCAACGGCCGCAAGGTACTTGCACGCCGTCGCGCTAAGGGTCGCGCTAAGCTGTCTGCTTAATGACAGCCTATAAAGGAAGTATTCAGACTTCCTGAAAATTCGCGCCAGCGGCGCAAAAGAGTTCGTAACGAGCCGCATTCGTGCGGCTCGTTTTTTCGTTTACGGGCAACACCACTCAAGCAATCGCTGTCTGGAGCGGTGTCACCCTGTTTAGGGTGCAGTCCATGCAGCGAAAATACGGTATTCAGGTTCGGATTTTACTGACCGAAACGAGCGAAATAGTAAAATCAGCTTTGCAAACCATCAGATGCAAAGAAAAAATACGTTTTTTTCGAGGGCATCAGGAAAAAACGGGAGCATCAGAAGATGAAAAAAACAGTATCCTTAAAGGAAAACCACGAATTCCGCCGATTGTATCATCGTGGTGTGTCCACGGCAGGAAAACACGTTGTGATCTACTGCCGCAGGAACAAGCTCGGCTACAACCGGCTGGGACTCACCGTCAGTGCCAAGCTGGCGTGTGCGGTGAAAAGAAACCGCATCAAGCGTTTGTTTCGTGAGGCGTACCGTCTCAACGAGGACAAATTTGCCGACGGCATCGACCTTGTGCTGGTCGCACGGGTACGGGCCGTAGGCGCAAGCTATCAGGAAATCGAAAAATCGCTGCTGCGCGCCTTGAAGGACAACAAGGTTGCGGCAGCTCGGACATGAAGCGGCTGCTGCTGGCGATGATCCGGTTTTATCGCCGGTATATTTCTCCAAACAAACCGCCCTGTTGCCGGTATATCCCGACCTGCTCGCAGTACGCGATCGAGGCCATCGAGAAATACGGCGCGATTAAGGGCGGCTGGCTGGCGTTTAAGCGCATCTGCCGCTGCAATCCTTTCTCTAAGAGAGGACCCTATGATCCGGTTCCATAATAGGAACGGGATCATGTTTTATACTGCCTTACGGCGGTAAAGTGAGGATTTTGCTTTGCAAAATCCTTTTCACTGTGTCGTTTTACAATTTAACATGGAGGTTTTTATGACCCTGGATCAACTTTCTAACCTGGTCAAAGATCCGAAACTGTTCGGTATTTTGATCGTTCGACCGTTCGGCCTGCTTCTGCAGTGGCTGTACAGCATCGTGCAGAACTACGGTATCGCCGTTATCCTGTTCGCGCTGCTGGTAAAGCTGGTCTGCATCCCGCTGACCATCAAGAGCAAGAAGAGTATGCTCGCCATGAGCGCGATGAACGCCGAGCTCCAGCAGCTGCAGAAGAAGTACGCGAACAACCGCGTCAAGCTGAACGAAGAGATGCAGAAGCTGTATGAGAAGCACGGCGTCAGCCCGATGAGCGGCTGTCTGCCCAACCTTATCCCGCTGCCGATCATGATGGGCCTGTACTACGCGGTTCAGCAGCCGCTGCAGTACATCGTCGGCCTGAGCCGCGAGACAGTTATCGCATTGGCGCAGATGATCGGTCTGGATCAGCTCGCAGGCGCGAACTACACGGTTCAGATTCTGATCGCAGAGAAGCTGAACGCATTTGTTGATGCAGCAGGCAATTTCTCTTCTGACGTAATGAACTGCCTGCAGAGCGGCGAGACCATTTTCCCGCTGGATTTCCACTTCTTTGGTCTGAATCTGGCTGATACGCCGTCTATCTCTCATCCGAGCATTATCTGGATCATCCCGATCCTGTCCGGTCTGACCGCATTCCTGTCCTCCTACATCATGCAGAAGATGCAGGGCACGCAGAACTCTGCGGCAGCAGGTCAGATGAAGATGATCAACTTTATGATGCCGCTGATGTCGCTGTACTTTGCGTTCATCCTTCCGGGTGCGATCGGCATCTACTGGATCTTCAACAACGTATTTACCTGCGTACAGGAGATCATCCTCACCAAGACGCTCCGCGGCAAGCAGGAGGCCAAGCAGGCTGCTGAGGCTGCCCGCATCGAGGCAGAGAAGCAGGCTAAGCGTGAAGCACACAAGGCTGCACAGAAGCAGCAGTCCCAGAACGCAAAGAACAAAAAGGGGGACAAGTAAATCATGCAGAAGTTTTTAGAGGCTACCGGTGAAAACCGTGACGCAGCAGTTGAGAATGCCCTCGAGCAGCTCGGTCTGGAGCGCGACGATGTATCGGTAGAGGTACTCGAGATCGGCAAAAAGGGCTTTCTGGGTATCGGCGCAACGCCGGCACGCGTGCGCGTGACCTATGAAGCACCGGATATTCCGGCGGCAAAGCCGGAGGTAAAGCGTGAGGAGCGCAAGCCCGCTCCCAAGGCTGAGCCGAAGCAGGAGAAGCCTGCTGTCAAGGCGGAAAATCCGGCTCCGAAGCAAGAGAAACCCGCTGAGAAGCCGCAGAAGCTGTCCATCACCACGGATGATAACACGCCTCGTCTGGTAAAGGCTGCTCCGGCAGACTTTGTACCGGAAAAGCTGGAGTTTGAGCGTCCGCCGCGCCGTGAGCGCAGCGACCGTCCGCGCCGTGACCGCGGCGACCGCAGTGGCCGTGACCGCCGTCCGCGCCGCCCGCGTGAGGACCGTCCGATCACGCCGTCCGTTCCCAAGGAGCGTGAGCTGATCCCGGTTTCCGAAGCAGGCATGCAGCAGGCGGAAAAGCTGGCTACCGATTTTGTAACCGGTCTGCTGGCAAAGATGGGCGTTGAGGGTCAGGTTAAGACCCTGCCTCAGGTAGAGTGCGACCAGCTCCGTCTGGAGATTTCCGGTCCGGATATGGGCCCGATCATCGGCCGCCGCGGCGACACGCTGGATGCCATCCAGTACCTCGGCTCTCTGGTGCTGAATAATGCACTGGATGAGCATGTTCGTCTGTCTGTCGATACCGAAAACTACCGCGAGAAGCGCGCGGAAAGCCTGGAGCGTCTGGCCCGCAAGATGGCGATGAAGGTCGTTAAGGCACATCGCTCCATGACGCTTGAGCCGATGAACCCGTATGAGCGCCGCATCATCCATGCCGCGCTGCAGGACTTCAACGGTGTGACCACCTATTCGACCGGCACCGAGCCGGGTCGCCGCGTTGTTATTGCGCCGGATAACAGCTATCGCAACCGCGACCGCGGTTAAATCGGGGTATTCGTTATGAACGATACGATTGCCGCAATTTCCTCCTCCGGCGGACCGATCGGTTTGATCCGCGTGTCGGGTGAACGCGCAATCGAAGCGATAAATGCCGTTTTTCAGGCGAAGAACGGCAAGCCGCTTACGGAAGCACCCTCGCAGAAGCTGGTTTACGGCACACTGACGGACAAGTCCGGCAATGTGATCGATTGCTGCTACGCTGTCGCGCTGCACGCACCGCACACCTATACGGGTGAAACGATGGCGGAGCTGCAGTGCCACGGCTCGACAGCCGTGCTGTGTGCCGGTCTGGACGCTCTGTTCGCGCAGGGCGTGCGGCAGGCAGAGGCAGGTGAGTTTACTCGCCGCGCCTTCTTAAACGGCAAAATGGGCCTTTCTGAGGCTGAAGCCGTGCATGATCTGATCACCGCGCGCACCGCAGAGGCGGCGCAGAATGCGGCAGCACAGGTCATGGGCGCGGTCGGCTCTCCCGTGCAGCAGATGCGCGATGAGCTGCTCGGCATGGTGGCGCATTTCCACGCGGTCGTGGATTTCCCGGACGAGGACATTGATCCGGTGCTGTTCGAGGACGCCGCAGCGCTGCTGCACCGCACGACAAGCCGTCTGTACAGCATGGCAGAAAGCTATGAGCGCGGCCGTATTCTTAGAGAAGGCGTACCGTGCGTTATCCTCGGAAGGCCGAACGCCGGCAAGTCCACACTGCTGAACACGCTGCTCGGCCGCGAGCGGGCGATCGTGACCGATATTCCGGGCACGACCCGCGATCTCATCGAGGAGAATGTCAAGGTCGGACAGATTCTGCTTCGCGTGACCGACACCGCCGGTCTGCGCAACACGGACGATCCGGTGGAGCAGGCGGGCATTGACCGGGCGATGGCGGAGGCTTCGGCTTCCTCGCTCATCCTGGCTGTGTTTGACGGCTCCAAGCCCATCAGCGACGAGGATATGCTCGTGCTGGCACGCTCGGCAGGCCACCGCGCGATCGCGGTTGTGAACAAGGTCGATCTGCCGCAGCAGCTGGATGAAAAGCTGCTGAAAAAGCACTTCCTGCACATCGTGCCACTTTCTGCGAAAACCGGTGACGGACTGGATAAGCTGCTCAATCTTATCCCGCGAACCGTGGGTCTGGGCGACGGTGCGTTTGACGGTGCGCTCATCACTAACGCAAGACAGGCGGCGGCGCTGGCGCGTGCTGCCGAACGCTGTGAAGCAGCGCTGTATGCGGCGCAATCCGGTATGACGCCGGATGCGGTCGTGATGGATGCCGAGGGCGCGATTACCGCACTGGGCGAGATCACCGGCGAAACCGTGACCGATGCCGTTGTCACCCGCATTTTCAGCGACTTCTGCGTCGGAAAGTGATGCTGCTGCAGCTGTTATTAAGAGAAATTGCACTTAAAATTCAGAGAGGACGTTTGCAATCTGTGCAAACGTCCTCTTTTATTTTGCGCTGAAATCGTGTATGATATATACTGTATGTCCGCAGGTAATAATGAGGTAAAAACCACTTGTGCACAACTTCTATCCGGCGGTATACGAGATATAGTGGATAACTCGGAAAATTGCCCTATATTCAACTACTTATTGTAATAATAAAATGAAAATAAAACTGTGCGTATAAAAATATGGTCAAAAACTCACAAGTTATCAACAGTATCCACAGAGTTATCAACAGTTACGCACAGGTTTCACACAACCGAAATCACAGGAATTTTTTGAAAGGGGAGAGAGCGCCAATGACGGTTTTTTCGGCAGAGAGCTTTGATGTAGCGGTGATCGGCGCCGGTCATGCCGGTATTGAGGCGGCGCTGGCTGCAGCACGTTTGGGTGCAAAAACAGCGTGTTTTTCGATCAATTTGGACGCCGTAGGCAATATGCCGTGCAATCCGGCGATCGGCGGAACAGCTAAGGGACACCTTGTACGCGAGATAGATGCGCTCGGCGGTGAGATGGCGCGTGCGGCTGACGCGGCCTGCATCCAGTACCGCATGCTCAACCGCGGCAAGGGTCCGGCAGTGCACTCGCTGCGTGCACAGGCCGACCGTATTAAATACAGAGAGTATATGAAGCACACGCTTGAGCGGCAGGAAAACCTGTTTCTCATGCAGGACGAGATCGTGTCCGTTGAGGTGGAGAACGGTGCCGTTTCCGCGGTTGTTACCGCCATTGGCGCACGACATCCGGTCAAGGCGGCGGTCATTGCGTCCGGCACATTCCTCGGCGGACGTGTGATCATCGGCGAGTACACCCGTGAATCCGGTCCGGACGGTATGGCGGCAGCCAAGCCGCTCACCGAGTCGCTGCGCGGTCTGGGACTGCGGCTGCAGCGGTTTAAGACAGGTACGCCGCCGCGCATCAATCGCCGTTCTATCGACTATACCGATTTGGCGGAGCAGGCCGGTGAGGATGAGATCATCCCGTTTTCGTTCGAGACCGACCACCCGCCGGACAACCGCGCGGTGTGTTATCTGACCTACACGACCGCGAAAACACATGAAATCATCCGCGCAAATCTGAGCCGTTCGCCGCTGTACGGCGGCCAGATTGAGGGCGTAGGACCGCGCTATTGTCCGTCTATCGAGGACAAAGTGGTGCGCTTTGCGGATAAGCCGCGCCATCAACTGTTCCTTGAGCCGATGGGTCTGGACACCGAGGAGGTCTATGTGCAGGGCTTCTCGTCGTCCATGCCGTTCGACGTGCAGCGCGAGATGCTGCGCTCGGTCAAGGGATTGGAGAACGCGGAGATTATGCGGCCGGCGTACGCCATCGAGTATGACTGCATCGACCCGCTGGAACTGCGGCCGACGCTCGAGACTAAAAAGGTGCCCGGACTGTACGGCGCAGGCCAGTTCTGCGGCTCGTCCGGCTATGAGGAGGCGGCCGCGCAGGGACTGGTTGCGGGCATCAATGCTGCGCTCAAAATCAAGGGGGAGGAGCCGCTTGTACTCGACCGTGCGGACGGCTACATCGGTACGCTGATCGACGATCTGGTGACGCGCGGCACGAGCGAACCCTACCGCATGATGACCTCACGCTCGGAATACCGCCTGCTTCTGCGGCAGGATAACGCAGATGAACGTCTGGTGCCGATCGGTGTTCGAGTTGGCTTGAATTCGCCGGAACGCGGCGAAAAGGTGCGTAAAAAGTACGAAGCAGTGCAGGCAGAGATCGACCGCACAGCCTCGGTCGGCGTGGCGCCGAGCGATAAATTGAACGGCTTTCTTGCGGGTAAAAACTCCACACCGCTCAAGGCGGGCTGCAAGCTGATCGACCTGCTGCGCCGCCCGGAACTCAGCTATGCGGACCTTGCAATGTTCGATCCTGAGCGTCCGGAGCTGCCCGCTGTTATCCGTGAGCAGGTGGAAATCCGCGTCAAATACGCGGGCTATATCGAGCGCCAGATGCGCGATGTGGAGCAGTACCGCAAGCTGCAGAGCCGCCCGTTGCCGCTCGATCTGGACTACAACGAGGTGGACTCGCTGCGACTGGAGGCACGTCAGAAACTGAACGCCGTCAAGCCGCTGAATTTCGGTCAGGCGGCTCGTATTTCGGGCGTTTCACCGGCGGATATTACGGCACTGATGATCTACATCGAGACCCATAAAAAGGAGGAAAAGGCATGACCGAACGCGAGCTTTTGACCGCCGGTCTGCGCGAGCTGGGCGTCACAGAGTGTCCGTCTGCAGCGGACAACTTACTGCGTTATTCCGAGATTCTGCGCGAGAAAAACAAGGTTATGAATCTGACTGCCATTACCGATCCGACCGAAATCGTGACCCGGCATTTCCTCGATTGCGCGGCACTTGCACCGTATATGCCGCAGGATGGACGCGTGCTCGATGTGGGAACGGGAGCCGGTTTTCCGGGCATGCCGCTGGCGATTCTGTGCCCGCAGACCGAGTTTGTGCTGCTCGACGCACTGCGCAAGCGCATTGATTTTCTAAATGAAGTCATCGCCGAACTGGGCCTGACCAACGTTACGGCGGTGCATGCCCGTGCGGAGGATTACGCCAGAGACAACCGCGGCACGTTTGATCTTGCGGTGTCGCGTGCGGTAGCCGATCTGCGCGTGCTGAGTGAACTGGCGCTGCCGATGGTCAAGGTCGGCGGTGCGTTCCTCGCCATGAAGGCCGAAGACTGCACAGAGGAAGTTGAAACAGCGGCAAACGCCCGCACGGTTCTCGGTGCGCCGGACGCTGAAGTGCTGCACTACACTGTGCCGTTCGATGAGGTTTCCCGCGCCATCGTGCGCCTGCAGAAAACGCAGGAAACACCGGAAAAGTATCCGCGCCGCTTCAAGAAAATACAGACTTCGCCGCTGTAAATCAGGCGAGAAATATACGGAAAGTATCCCTCTGTACGGAAAATTACAGAGGGTATTTTTTGTCCGAAAATAGGGGAAAATATAGATATCAGGTAGAATTTGTCATGTTTTCGTCGAATTTTGCAGATTGTGCGGTCGATTTTACTTGTCAATATGTAATTATATGGTAATCTATTACCGAGGGCGACATTTCTGCTGATGGTGCGGCAGAGATAAGCGCGAATGAAATGAATGAATAAGACGAATTGGAGAGTGGTTGACCATGATGTCTGTATTAACACTGGTTTCCGGCAAAGAGGATCGCACGCTGCGGCGTATTCGCGTGAGTGAGATTGCGCGCAATCCCAATCAGCCGAGGAAATACTTTGATCCGGAGGCAATCGCGCAGCTGGCAGAGAGTATACGGCAGTACGGCGTACTCAATCCGCTGACCGTACGGCGTGCTCCCGGAGGCGGTTACGAGCTTGTGGCAGGGGAGAGAAGGCTGCGCGCTGCGCGTGTTGCGGGGCTTAACGATGTACCGTGTCTGCTGATTGCGGCGGATAACGAGGATTCCTCGGCGATTGCGCTCGTAGAGAACCTGCAAAGGCGTGATCTGGATTTTTTCGAGGAAGCCTATGGCTTCAAGCGTCTGATCGATCAGTACGGACTAACGCAGGAGGAAGCCGCGCGCAAAGTGGGGAAAACACAGTCTGCGGTGGCGAATAAGCTGCGTCTGCTGCGGCTTTCTCCGCAAAATATGGAATTGATTCGCAGTGCGAACCTTACAGAGCGGCACGCGCGCTGTCTGCTGCGTCTGCGTGATGACGAGGAACGGATGAACGCCACACACTATATTATCGAGAACGAATTAAACGTCAGCCGATCGGAGGAGTATATCGAGAACCTGCTGGAGCAGAAAAAGCATCCGGAGTTGACCGAGCCGCCGCATAAGGATAATGTTGTGCGGCTTATTAAGGATGTGCGTTTTTTCCTGAATACGCTCAATCGGGCGGTCGGCGTAATGGTGGACGCCGGAATCGGTGCAACCGTAGACCGGCAGGAAAACGAGGATGGAATTACGCTGACAATCAATATTCCGCACGCAAAGAGCTGATGTTTCACGTGAAACACTTTTGTTCCACAGGAGGGCGGATTTTGTTTCACGTGAAACATGGGATAGTTGCTTGCGAAGCAAACGGAATCTGCGCTGATGCCGCGCGGGCGCACAAGAGGGTAGACACCAAGGTTTGCCCGTAGGCCACTAAACCTTTAATCCGCGCCGTGCGCGGATTAAATGAGTACCACCCTCTTGTGAATTACCCCTTTTCCTTTAGGAAGCACGGCGAAAATCGAAGAGCGGCGACCGCTGCGAAAAGGAGAACGGCAGTCGGGTTACTCTTGCGTGGCTTTCGAAAACGATTCGCAGTTCACAGATAACGTACTGCTACACATGTCGGATACTCTACGCAGGGTCGGCATAACAGTGCCGACCAACGGTTTTACTGTGTGTATGATGCACGGCAATTCTGGGTAGGGCGGGAGCAGATTGGAGAGCGTGTAAAGGTATATATATAATAAGGTAAGAGAGCCGAACGGCTCTCTTTTGTTTCACGTGAAACAAAAGTCGATGAATTTACCAGTTGTATCCTGTAAAACGGCAAAATACTTGATGTTTCACGTGAAACAGCTGTAAAAATACTGCGATTGCTTTGCAATTAAAAGTGCAATGTGATATAATGAAATCCGTAGAAAAAACCATGGACGAGAGGAAATGACTATGGGGAAGATTATCGCGTTTGCCAATCAAAAGGGCGGCGTGGGAAAAACTACAACCGCCATCAACCTCGCGGCAGCGTTGTCGGAGCGCGAAAAGCGCGTTTTGCTGTGTGATTTCGATCCGCAGGGCAATGCAACCTCCGGTTTTGGCGTGGATCCGCGCTCACTGGAAACCTCGATTTACGACCTGATTGTAGCCGATCAGCCGGATGTCAAGAGCGCAATTGTATCGACCAAGTGGGTTGATCTGTTGGGCGCGAACGTCAATCTGGCGGGTGCTGAGTTGGATTTGATTGGAATGTCCGACCGCGAGTACCGTCTGAAAAACGTACTCGATCAGGTGAAGGACGATTACGACTATGTATTTATCGACTGTCCGCCGTCACTCGGTCTGCTGACGCTCAACTGCCTGTGTGCAGCCGACAGCTTTCTGGTGCCGCTGCAGTGCGAGTATTACGCGCTCGAAGGTCTGAGTCAGTTGATGACGACCGTGCGCATGGTAAAGAAGGCGCTCAACCGCAAGCTGGTGATGGAAGGCGTGCTGCTGACCATGTTTGACGGACGCACCAATCTGTCGATTCAGGTGGTTGAGGAAGTGAAAAAGCACTTCCCGGGCGAGGTGTTTTCGGCTGTTGTGCCGCGCAACGTGCGTCTGAGTGAAGCGCCGAGCCACGGCAAGCCCATAACGGCATACGACAGAATGTGCCGCGGCGCAGAGGCTTATCTGGCTCTCGCGGACGAGATTCTGAAGAAAAATGACCGAAAGGGGAGAAGCTGATGGCAGGCGCAAAAATGGGTCTGGGCGGCGGCTTGTCCAACCTTTTCGGCAGTGATACCAGCGATTTAATGGAAGAAAGTCTGGATAACGGCACAAAAAACCTGCCTTTGGCAAAAATCGAGCCGAATCCCGATCAGCCGAGGAAGGTCTTTGATCAGGCATCTTTGGACGAGCTGGCAGAGAGCATTCGCCTGCACGGCGTCATCACACCAATCACGGTGCGCAAGGGCGAGAAGGACGGCTACTACCAGATCATTGCAGGTGAGCGCCGCTGGCGTGCAGCACGTCAGGCAGGTTTGGAAGACATTCCTGCGATGGTGCTTGAGGCTGAGGAAGACGAGGTCATGGAGCTGGCACTGATCGAAAATCTGCAGCGGCAGGACCTGAACCCGATCGAAGAAGCCGAAGGCTATGAGCGTCTGATGAAGCAGTTCGGACTGACGCAGGAGCAGGTTGCCAAGCGTGTGGTCAAGTCCCGTTCGGCGGTAGCGAACGCACTGCGTCTGCTGGCTTTGCCGACCGAGGTGCGGACGATGGTCAGCGAAGGCGAAATCTCCGGCGGTCACGCGCGGGCAGTCCTTGCAGTAAACGAAGCGGATAAGCGCGTAGAGGCAGCCAGACAGATGGTCGGCCTGTCGGTCCGTCAGTCGGAGGCGCTGGCTAAGCGCATGAACAAAAAGCCGGTCGAAAAGCCTGAGCAGTCGCCCGAGGTTTCCGTGGACTACATTGCCGAGCTGGAGAAGGAGCTGGAGGGTGCCCTCGGACGCAAGATCAGCATCCAGCAGGGCAAGCACAGCGGCCAGCTGACGCTGGAATATTACGGCGCAGAAGATTTGGAGCGGCTCAGTGAAGCACTCCGAAACCTGCGTGCATAAAGGAGGCAAGCAATGGACGAGCAGAATAAGCAGCCGGAACAGAACAAGCCGGAGAAAAAGCTCAGCCGCACCACGCTGACCTTTTATATCGTCGGACTGTTTTCTGTAGCGATTGCGCTGATCCTGATCAGCTATGTGGCACAGTCGCGTGCGGACAAGCAGGTCGAAAATCTAAGCTCGCAGCTGACACAGCAGCAGACCGTGGCACAGGGCGCAACCCAGAAAGTGGAAGATTTACAGAAGCAGTATGACATACAGAACACTGCACTGGATAAGGTCCGCAAGACGCTGGACAGCGAGCAGGCGGCAACCGATGTAGTCGGTGCGACCGAGCAGCGTATGGAGGAGCGTGAGGTGTATCAGTACCTTGCGCAGATCGGCGTTTCCCTGGCGGCAAAGCAGACCGCAGATGCCCGCAAGACCTGCGACGAAATGCTGACGAAATACAGCGAGGAGCGTTTGATGGGCAGCAGCGAGGATGGCTTTGATGAGAACATCAGCAAACTGTTCCAGTCGGTCAAAGCTGCACTGGAGCAGGCTGAGAAAGCGCAGGATGCAGAGCCGAACGACACGGAAGAATAACACGTATATAATGTAAAAGGAGATATAGACACAATGCTGGATATCAAATTTGTCCGCACCAATCCGGATGCGGTAAAGGAAAACATCAAGAAGAAGTTCCAGGACGAGAAGATCCCGATGGTTGACGAGGTCATCGAGTTTGACGCGAAGTACCGTGCAGCCAAGACCCGCTGTGACGAGCTGCGTGCACAGCGCAACAAGAAGTCCAAGGAGATCGGCGGTCTGATGGCCAAGGGTCAGAAGGAAGAGGCTGAGAAGATCAAGGCCGAGGTAAAGGCTATGGCCGACGAGATGACCAAGCTCGAGGAGGACGAAAAGACCTTCGCTGAGGAAGTCAAGAACCGTATGATGGTCATCCCGAACATCATTGACCCGTCCGTTCCGATCGGCAAGGACGACTCCGAGAACGTTGAGATTGAGAAGTTTGGCGATCCGGTCGTTCCGGATTTCGAGGTTCCGTATCACGTTGATATTATGGAGTCTTTCGACGGCATCGACCTCGATGCTGCACGCCGCACCTCCGGCAACGGCTTCTACTACCTGAAGGGTGATATTGCCCGTCTGCATTCCTCCATCCTGTCCTACGCACGCGACTTCATGATCGACCGCGGCTTCACCTACTACATTCCGCCGTTCATGATCCACGGTGATGTCGTTAAGGGCGTTATGTCCTTTAAGGAAATGGAGAACATGATGTACAAGATCGAGGGCGAGGACCTGTACCTGATCGGTACCTCCGAGCACTCCATGATCGGCAAGTTCATCGACACCATCAACGATGAGGAAACCCTTCCGCAGACCCTGACCAGCTACTCTCCGTGCTTCCGTAAGGAAGTCGGCGCACACGGCATCGAGGAGCGCGGCGTATACCGTATTCACCAGTTCGAGAAGCAGGAAATGGTTGTTGTCTGCAAGCCGGAAGAAAGCAAGATGTGGTATGACAAACTGTGGCAGAACACGGTTGACTTCTTCCGCTCGATGGACATTCCGGTTCGCACGCTCGAGTGCTGCTCCGGCGACCTGGCTGACCTGAAGGTTAAGTCCTGCGACGTAGAGGCATGGTCGCCGCGCCAGAAGAAGTACTTCGAGGTAGGCTCCTGCTCCAACCTTGGCGACGCACAGGCTCGCCGTCTGGGCATCCGTGTCCGCGGCAAGGAGAATCCGAAGGAGCTGTACTTCGCACACACGCTGAACAACACCGTTGTTGCACCTCCGCGTATGCTGATCGCATTCCTCGAGAACAACCTGCGTGAGGACGGCTCGGTTGCAATCCCGAAGCCGCTGCAGCCGTATATGGGCGGTATGACTGAGATCCGCAGAAAGTAATTTACCTTACTATAGAAAAAAGGAGAGATTCCAATGCAGGTTGGTATTAAGGGCGAGAAGAAGTTCACCGTAACCAAAGATCAGCTGGCATGCAATGTCGGCAGCGGTCTGGTATCCGTGTTTGCAACCCCGATGATGATCGCAGCCATCGAGAACACTGCTGCAGGCAGTGTAGCCGGTGAGCTGGAAGAGGGCAAGACCACGGTCGGCACGCTGGTAAACGTAAGCCACGTTGCCGCTACGCCGGAGGGCATGGAAGTCCGCATCGAGACCGAGCTGACCGAGATCGCGCCGAACGGCAAGATGCTTACCTTCAAGGTTGCCGCATACGATGAGGCAGGTCTGATCGGTGAGGGCACGCACCAGCGCGCCATCGTAGCCAAGGAGCGCTTTGAGCAGAAGGCACAGAGCAAGCTGTCCAAGTAAAAATCGGCAAAAGAAAAACGCTGTGGAGAGATTCCACAGCGTTTTTTTGTTGGTGCACCGAATGAGGATAAATCCGAACCCTCAACATCTGCCAGAGTGATAGTCTTGGAACCATCCTTATAGTTGAAAGTAAGGATTATCTTGTCCTCATAAAGATACACCGCATTTACAAAGCTGTCGATCAGCCTTTGCCGCTGTTCCCGCTTTGTCACATCAAACTTGCGGAAACGGTAAATGAAAAATGCTATCTGTTCTCTTGTAAGCAGGGGTTTGTGCATTTCTTCCTGCAAAATGCTGACTTCAAGCTGGCTTTTTGTTTCTTCCAACTCGTCCAGCCTTTGCTTGGTGGATGGGGTAAAAATCCCTGCTTGAATAGCGTTGAGCATATTGTTAATACCTTTTTCCGTTTCTGCAAGCTGTTTTTTCAAAAGTGGCAGGTCGGTGCTTTCTTTCTTCTGCAACTCCATCAGCGTATCAATCAGCCGCTCCATGACTTCATCATTCATAATTGCTTTCATGGTATAATTGACAACCAAATCTTCAATCCAGTCTTTCTTGACCGCTTTCTTGTCACAGAGCTTCTTTTTCTTAGTATTCACACAGCGATAATAACGGTGTACTTTCATTGTATGGCTTGTGCCGCTTTCTCCCACCATGAAAGAGCCGCATTTCCCACAGTACAGCTTCGTTGTCAAAAGGTAATCATCCTCGGCTTTGTGACGGGCAGGAGCTTTTTTGTTCTTTGCCAGCCGTTCCTGTACCCGTTCAAACAACTCTTTCGGGACAATCGCCGGAATACCGTCCTCCTTGACTACATCACGATAGCTGTATTCTCCCATGTAACGGCGGTTCTTTAGCAGGTGGTTCATAATATTCAATGTGATTTTCCCGCCACGAATGGAACGCATACCCCGGCTGTTTAACAGATTGACAAGTTCCTGCATGGTCGCACCCTCGCTGTACTTTGTAAACATTTCCAGTACCACCGGGGCGGTCTTGGGGTCGATTTGATAAAACTGCTGTTCGTCAATGTAATATCCCATCGGGACAGTACCGCCATTGTATTTACATTTCAGCGCATTGTCAGTCAGACCTCGAATAACCTTTTCAGAAAGTTCCGCAGAGTAGTATTCTGCATAGCCCTCCAGCATAGCTTCCAGAATAATTCCCTCGCTGCCCTCGGAGATATTTTCCCTTGCGGAAATGACTTTCACACCGTTCTTTTTCAAGAGATTTTTGTAGCGTGCGCTATCATAACGGTTTCGTGCAAAGCGGTCTAATTTCCAGACAAGGACAACATCAAACAAGCCCTTTGCGCTGTCTTTAATCATCTTCTGAAATTCAGGGCGGTTGTCCGTTTTTGCTGATAAAGCCCGGTCAATGTATGTTCCTAAAATCGTGATACCGTTTCGTTCTGCATAATCCTTACATTCTCGCAACTGCCCCTCAATACTTTCTTCTCGTTGATTATCGGAAGAATAGCGGGCGTAGATCACACCTTTCATTTATCCACCTCCATCATTTGAAGAAGCGTCTGCTTTAACTTTTTACTCATTGGCGATTGCGGGTCAAAACACATTTCAATAAACTGCCGCATTTCCTCACTGCCCGTTGCAATTTTAGGGCGGTATTCGTACAGCTTGCCTTGGGGCTTATCCGTCCGGGCAAACAGGTAATCCATAGACACATCAAAATAATCTGCATACTTCACAAGCGTTTCCAAAGACGGAGCAGATTGTCCCTGTTCATAGCGGTTAATGCTGGACTGTTTTACTCCCAGCAAATCCGCCATCTTTACCTGTGACAGTTTCACGCTCTCCCGCAATATCCGCAGACGTTCTCCCAATTCTTTCATAGCTGCGACCTCCCTGTTTTCTCTGTGCTTATTATAACATTTATGCGTTTTATTTTCAATCCGCAATAAGCATAATTATTATGATAAATGCTCGCATAAAGAGCAGAGGAAACAGGGAATGCAGCACCAAAATAAGCGGTCAATCTGACTGTGATGTTACAGCAGACTGAAACCGCTTATTTTTGCGTTTTGCGGGGAATGTGGGTACACATGACCGCAAAACAGGGTTTCCAAAGGGTATCCCTTTGGCACACGACTTTGCTTGCAAAGTGTAGTGTGTTATACGCTCTGTCGGCGTTGCTGCGAAAATGAAGTTGCCGGGGGAGGGCAAGTACATTTGAAGTAGCAAGAAAACAGGGCTGTGGTTGCATGGCGTAAAGCCGCAAATACAGGGCTGGTTTCAGCAGCAGACAGGGCGTATAGGAAAGCCCCCGTCCATCGTCCCACGTCGGACTTCGGGACAAAATGTCCCGAACTTGTGGACACACTCACGAAAAAGCGGGTGGGTTTTTCTCTCAAAATTGAAATGGGCGGGAAGCCATTTTAAGGGCTTTCCCGCCTTGATTGCCTATCAGCAAAGGTAGGCGAAACTGTCAACGGCGGCGCATTTATGCGCCGTTCATCTTGACCGTTGACTGGATCGGCTGGCTTTGCGATTTCCCATCACTTTAATAAATGCGTTTTCTTCTCAATCGTCGCTTTTACGAGCAAAACTGTTTTGGGATTGACAATCAACATTTCGTAAAACTGGCAATACGAAAACCAAAACGGCAACCGCAATAATCCCTATTCCACAAAGTAAAAACCATTTTTCCACACCAATTCGTTCTGCAAAAATACCGGAACACAGCAAACCCAGCGGCATGGCAAAGGACATCACGCTTCCGAGCAATGAGAAAACCCGTCCCAGATATTCTGGTGGAAGCTGCTCTTGAAACAAGGCGTTTTGTACTCCGTAAAATGGAGAAGTTAATCCCATGACTGTACAACAAATTACAAATATAAAAAACGCATTGGTGGGCAGCAAACCGGAAATCGCAATGCTTACCCCCATCACAAGAACCGATAGACCGATTGAAAAAATCCGGTTCTTGAATCCACCCCAAACGCTGAGCAAAATTCCCCCTGCAAGCATACCGCCTGCAAAAGCAATTTCTGCTATGGACGCATGGGTAGGTGTTCCACGAAAGTATCCCATGCTCATTAAAGGGTACAATGCACTGATAGGCATAAAGAAAAACATATATGCCGTTCCAATCCAAAGTAATGCGAACAAACCCTTGTTTTTCTTTAACTCAAAATATCCCTCCTTCATATCCCGGAAAAAGCTGTTTTGGCTTTCGCCTGGGCATATTGGCGGATTTGGAATCGACAGAACCGCAACAACGCCGCAAGCCAGAACTGCGCCGATAATATCCAATAGAATAATCGTGCTTAATGACCAGACACTATATAAGAAAGCGGCAGCGGCTGGGCTGATCAGGGACACGGCGGCCTGCATGGTCTGATTATAACCGGCACATTTGGTTAGCTGGTCTTGCGGAACCATAAGCGGTGTAACTGCGCTGGACGCAGGAGAATGAAAAGCGTTGCCGATACTTCTGACAAATAAGACCAGCATAATGAGCCATATGGGCAGTTCCATAAACACTGAAACGACTGCCAGAAATCCTCCTGTTGCGGCAATCATAAGGTCTGCTCCGATCATCACTCCTTTGCGGCTATGGCGATCCACAAAAGTCCCTGCAAAGGGGCCAATCACAGCTTGAGGAAGAAAGCCCATCAAGGTTGCAATGGATAAGACCATAGCGGAATTTGTTTTTGCTGTGAGATAGAATATAATGGACATTTGCAAAATCCCACTTGTAATGAGAGAAACGCTCTGTCCCGCCAGCATAGTAAAATACTTCTTTTTCCAAAATTTAGTTTCTGTTGTCATATCAATACCTCCTGTTTTTGTCACATACTCTTTTCTGCGCAACAAAAAGCAGATATATGCTCCACTATGGGCATATACCTGCATAACAAAAGGCACGACAAGAAATACTCTATGACAATCATTGTCATAAAGGATTGACCTACGTGTTTCTCTGTACGCACGACAAAAAAGCCCATCACATGGAATGAAAAACCGACTTTTTGTTGTTTATTAGCGTACAAAAATTAACACACGTAAGCCTCCTTTCAACTTCAAACTGATTGTCAGAATATCATATAACAGATAGATTGTCAATCAGTTTGAAAAATTTTTGAAGTGGATTGGTTTGTTTATAACTGAAAATCTAATTTCTTTGAACTTGCAGGGAATGGAATGCTCCGCTTACTTTTTTAGCCCTAACAATTATAATATCTGGAATTTCCTTGTTAAAATAGCATTCTTCATAAAAACCATCAATTACAAAACCAGTGTCAAAACACATATTAAAAATATCCTGCAAAGAACGATGATAGTAACATTGCTTTTGTGGTTGTCCTTCAATCGCAATATCGTAGTAGCTGTGTGGTGTCATGTATTTATCTGTCAGTGTAACAAAGCACGGATGCTGTGTTGCAAATACAAAAACTCCATTATCCTCAATCAAATTGTAAACAGCGGTAAAAAGCGGCTTAATATCGGTAATATCCATGACCGCCATATTTGAAACCGCTTTTGTGAACATCCTGTTTCTTTTTAACGTCTTCATACTGATTTCATTAGTGGCATCTGCTACGTAAAATTCAATTCTATCAGTATTGTGTTTTCTTCGTTTCTTTGCCAGTTCAATCATTTTTTCACCATAATCAAAGCCAACAACTGAAATGCCTTTTTCAGCAAGATATGCCGAATAGTTTCCGTTTCCACACGCAATATCTAAAATATAATCTGAGGAATTGGGATTTAGAAGTTCTGTGACCTTTGGACGGACCACGTTTCTGTGAAAATCATTTGATTCATCACCCATTGTATAATCCCAAAATTCAGCATTTTGATCCCATATCATTTTACTTTCTTCTTTTGAGTATCGCATAATTCCTCCTTCAATTAGAAGTTTTCTATCTATTCAATAGGCAAATTATGTTGTTTCAAAAAGGAAAGTTTATCCCAGTAACCTCTTTGAAATAAAATTTTCCCGTTCACAACATGGAAAAATCCGCAGCCTCTTAATCCTAATGGGTCTCTCCATTCTAAAATTGCCCACTGCCCATCTTCAAATATATTTTCTACAATGGCTGTCATATCAGCTGTGGTAAATTCTGTTGTGAACATTTCTCTGATTGCCTCTATCCCAATCACCGGTTCATTTGTTACCTGATGATTGGTTGCGTTATCATGGTACAGACTCACGATTGCCTCAACATCGTGGTCGTTAAAAGCATCTACCCATTTACATACTACTTCTTTTGGTCGTAACATCATGATTTCCTCCATCTATCTTTGTTTCCTTGCCTGCCAGTTCAATCATTTTCTTCGCCAACTGCTGGAACTGCCCGGCAGTTTCCTCGTCCATCGGAAGAAGCTGCCCGACCCGTCCGGCAATCATAGCGGTCACATCATCCATAGAAAGCGGCTCCTGCTGGTGGTTTTTCATGGCTTCCTGCATAGTTTGGAACATGGCAGCGGTAATGGTTTCTCCCGGCTGCTCGCCGCTGTCCATCTCTTTCTTAATGTCCCGCAGGATAGCAAGGAACACATTCTTGATTTTCTCAATCTCTGCTTCATGGTCGCCCATTTTCTGTGCGTTCAAGAACTGCAAGTCCTGTCTTGCTTCTGCCCGGTGTTCCGGGTGTTCTTTCATCAGATCAGACAGGGAAGCCGTTGCCATTTCAATAAGCTGGTTTCGTGCCATAATGCCCTTTGCCGCTGTGTCCTGAAAATAAATCCGTATCAAATCTATCAGTTTCGGGAAGTTCCTGTGTTCCAGCAAGCGATTTAGGATTTGCACATCCACAGCACCCGTCACAAGCCCTTTGACTGCTCCCTCGGACAAGCCCAGCTCGGATATATCATAGCTTTTGCGGACGCTGATATTGGATAGCCCCAGTATATAGTCGGTGGACACCTTAAATTCCTTTGCCACACCAATGAGAATATCGCTGCTGACTGTCCTTGTTTCGCCGCTGACAATGCGGCTCAGCTGGGAAGCGGAAACGCCGATCTTCTCTGCAAGTTCTTTTTGTTTGATTTTGTTTCCGTTGCATAGGTCAGAAATCCTCTGTCCGGGTGTTCCGGGTAAAGCCATAGTATGCACCTCCTCCGTATAACTCTATTATACAGCAAAATTGCAAAAATGCAATTTTAAAAGTGTAAACTTCACAGAAATGCAATTCTCGCAAAATTCCGAGGATTGCATTTTTTTCGTGTAGACTTAGGGTAGTTCATCGATGAGCTGCACCTTGAAAACAGAATGACCGTCCGAAAAAGGAATATTTCTCCCGGCGAAGTATCGCATTTGCGTACCAACGGAGAACACACGCCGCAGAAATGGGGCAGGAAGCCTTTTCGGGGAAAACGGCAATCAGACAAAGCGGAGGACACACATGGAAAACAATCTCAAAAAGCTGCCGCCGTTGGAGCGCAAGCCGGACGGCTCTCTGTACCGCATGACCCCAGCACAGCGGAAACGGGCAAACGCCTTGATTCGCCGGGAATGTTGCAGCTATGACAGCGGCAACTGCATTGTGCTGGATGATGGCGATACCTGTATCTGTCCGCAGACGATTTCTTTCTCGGTCTGCTGCAAGCATTTCCGCTGGGCTGTCCTGCCGCTGGATCGGACGCTGGAAGCAGAGATTTTCCGGGATAAGGACACAAAACGGTGTATTGTCTGCCGGAGAGCTTTTGTTCCCGGCTCTAATCGGGCGAAATACTGCCCGGATTGTGCCGTCAGCGTTCACAGGCGGCAGAAAGCAGAAAGTGAACGGAAAAGGAGGGCGTGCGTGGACAATTAGGGGCGAAAAAATCCTGTATTTATGGGGCTTTCCGAACACCAAACCAGGGCAGGTGGTATTCTTTATCGCTAACTCTCAAAACAGGGCTTCTAATTGTCCATAAGACACTATGACGAAGTTTATCTATCACTACCAACAGGAACGGGCGCAGAGCTTCACCCAGCTTCCCAATTTCCTGTTTGAAGCACCAACCTATCAGCCATTATCCAATGAAGCAAAGCTGCTGTACGCCTTTATCCTGCGCCGGGCAGACCTATCCCGCAAAAATGGATGGGCTGACGAGTACGGACGGATTTACCTGTACTATCCCATCTGTGAGGTAGTGGGCCTGCTTCACTGTGGGCGGCAAAAGGCAGTCAACACCCTGCGGGAATTACAGTATGCAGAGCTGATCGACATCAAGAAACAGGGCTGTGGAAAACCCAACCGCATTTACCCAAAATCCTATGAGGGCAGTTCCAATCTCTGACTTCTTGAATTTCCATTTTGGTACGCCGGAGAGCTGAAAACCGTACTTGACGAGTACAAAAATCAGCCCTCTTGGAGTACCGAAATCGGACGGTATAGAAATACAGAGATTAAAATGATTTATTTATATCGATTCCATTCCAATCCTATCAGAGCTATTTGGGGCGGGATTTTCCTTGTGGAAAACCCCGGGAACGGAAGGGAAAGGAACGAGGAAAGGAGTTTATGGCACAACACGCAATTTTGCGATTTGAAAAGCACAAGGGCAACCCGGCAAGACCGCTGGAAGCCCATCACGAAAGGCAAAAGGAACAGTACGCCAGCAATCCCGACATTGACACCAGCCGGAGCAAGTACAATTTCCACATTGTCAAGCCGGAGGGCAGGTACTACCACTTTATACAGAACCGTATTGAACAGGCAGGCTGCCGTACCCGTAAGGACAGTACTCGGTTTGTCGATACGCTGATTACCGCCAGCCCGGAGTTTTTCAAGGGCAACCCCCCAAAGGAGATACAGGCGTTTTTTCAGAGGGCGGCTGACTTCCTCATTAACCGGGTAGGCAAAGAAAATATCGTGTCGGCGGTGGTACACATGGACGAAAAAACACCCCATCTGCATTTGGTCTTTGTTCCACTGACGCAGGACAACCGGCTGTGTGCAAAGGAGATTATTGGGAACAGAGCCAACCTCACAAAGTGGCAGGACGATTTTCACGCCTATATGGTGGAGAAATATCCAGACTTGGAGCGTGGAGAAAGTGCCAGCAAGACAGGCAGGAAGCATATTCCCACCCGGCTGTTCAAGCAGGCGGTCAATCTCTCCAAACAGGCAAGAGCTATTGAAGCCACGCTGGACGGCATTACCCCGTTCAATGCAGGGAAGAAGAAAGAGGAAGCCCTCTCCATGCTGAAAAAGTGGTTTCCCCAGATGGAGAATTTCTCCGGGCAGCTCAAAAAATACAAGGTCACGATAAGTGACCTGTTAGCTGAAAATGAAAAGCTGGAAGCAAGAGCCAGAGCCAGTGAAAACGGCAAGATGAAAGACCGTATGGAACGGGCGAAGCTGGAAAGCGAACTACAGAACATTCAGAAACTTGTTGACCGTATCCCGCCGGAGGTGCTGGCGGAATTGAAACGGCAACAGCGACACACAAAGGAAAGGTGATTGATTATAAGCAGATTTTTACGCCGCCCCTATGCGGCATTGTACCTTGACAACTGAATAAAGAAAGGCGAGCTATGGCAGAAAAGCACTCGGACAAAATCCCACAGTATGAGATAAATGCCCTTGCCCGGTGCTTGCTTCCCGAAATTCAGAAATTCTTTGCCAGCCCGGAGGGGCAGAAAGAATTTGAAGAATGGAAAGCACAGAGGGCAAAGGAAGCAGAACAACATAAAAGCGTATAACAAAAGCGGCGGTATCGTTATGATACCGCCGCTTTTGCTTTAGCATAGATATACTAAAAATCCGAATCCGTCCCCGATTGGAACCGGGTTCGGATTATCATGGTCTGGTGCACCCGACAGGATTCGAACCTGCGGCCTTTCGGTCCGGAGCCGAACGCTCTATCCCCTGAGCTACGGGTGCGTAAGGGCTGTGTTTCAGCCCGTTTTTCTATTCTACATGGAATCGTGGAAAATGTCAATTCCTTTCCCCCTGTTTCCTTTCGTCAAAAGCAGCTTCATTTTAAACAATCTCTACCGAAGGCAGCTGCCAGATTTCATCGGCATACTGGCGAATGGTACGGTCAGAAGAAAATTTACCGCTCTCTGCCGTATTAAGAATTGCCATCCGCACCCATTTTTCCTCATCGCGGTAGGCTCTGTCGATGTCCCACTGTGCGCGTGCATAATCGGCGTAATCCTCCAGAACGAAGTATTCATCTGCTCTGCCGCCGCAGCCGTTCAGCAGTGCATCGTACAGCTCACGGAACAGATTGGTATCCGGGTCAAATGTGCCGTCAATCAGGCTTGTCAGTGCCATCCGCACCTCCTGATTCATGTTATAGACCATCCAGGGATCATATCCCTCCTGTGTCTTCTGCTGCACCTCTGCCGCGCTCATGCCGAAGATAAAGATATTGTCTCTGCCGACCTCCTCGCAAATTTCCACATTTGCACCATCCATCGTGCCGATTGTCAGCGCACCGTTCAGCATGAACTTCATATTGCCTGTACCGGAGGCCTCCTTGCCCGCAGTCGAAATCTGCTCGCTGACATCTGCTGCCGGAATCATCTTTTCTGCCAGAGAAACACGGTAGTTTTCCATAAATACCACCTTAATCTTACCATGAATGGTCGGGTCGTTATTCACCACATCCGCAACAGCGTTAATCAGCTTGATGATGAGCTTCGCTCTGTGGTAGCCTGCCGCCGCCTTTGCCCCGAAAATAAAAGTTCTGGGTATCATATCCAGTCCGGGGTTCATCTTCAGGTGGTTATACAGCCCAATGACATGCAGGATATTCAGCAGCTGTCTTTTATATTCATGCAACCGCTTCACCTGAATATCAAAAATAGAATCGGGATTGATATCAATCCCCTTTGTTTCCTTGATATATTGCGCCAATGCAATTTTGTTTTCCTTCTTGATTGCCGTAAATCGGCTGCGGAAGGCGGCATTCTCTGCATAAGGCACCAGCTTTTTCAGCTCATCCAGATTGGTAATCCAACCCTTGCCGATGGTTTCGGTAATCAGCTCTGCCAGCTTCGGATTGGCATGGAGCAGCCATCTTCTCTGGGTAATGCCGTTTGTTTTGTTATTGAATTTTTCGGGATACAGCTCATAAAAATCATGCAGCTCCTGCTTTTTCAGAATTTCCGTATGCAGTGCCGCTACCCCGTTGACAGAATGACTCCCGACGATTGCCAGAAATGCCATGCGAATCTGCCCATCTGCAATGATTGCCATTTTTCTGATTTTATCGGGATTGTTCCCATATTTTTCCGTCAGCTCCAGAACGAAACGGCGGTTGATTTCCTCCACAATCTGATAAATACGAGGGAGCAGGCGGCTGAATAATTCCATCGGCCATTTTTCCAACGCTTCGGACATAATCGTGTGATTGGTATATGCACAGACCCTTCTTGTAATATCCCATGCCTGATCCCAAGGCAAATCATTTTCATCCACCAGCACACGCATCAGCTCCGCCACCGCCATGCTGGGGTGGGTATCATTCAGCTGAAATGCCACCTTATCTGGCAGTTCGTTGAAATCGGTATGCTTTTTCTTGAAGCGCGCAATCACACGCTGCACCGTTGCGGAAATGAAGAAATACTGCTGCCGCAGACGCAGCTCCTTCCCCTGTATATGCTCATCCGCAGGATACAGCACATCCGTCAGCGTATTGGCAAGCAGTTCCTCCTCCGCCGCCTTCTGATAATTGCCCTCATTGAAGGATTTCAAATCCAGTCTGGTTTTGGGCTTTGCCTCCCATAGACGCAGGGTATTTACAGTATTATTGCCATACCCAATCACCGGATAATCATACGGGATTGCCGTTACAGACTGATAATTTTCCTGCACAAAGCGATATTCGCCGTTGCCCTTTTCCACTGCGCGCACATTGCCGCCAAATTTGACCTCAACGGCATATTCATTCCGTTTAATGCCCCAGGGGTCGCCGTTTTCCAGCCAGTTATCCGGCACCTCGACCTGATAGCCGTTTTCAATCCGCTGCTCAAAGATGCCGTAATGATAGCGAATCCCACAGCCGTAAGCCGGCAGGGAAAGCGTGGAAAGGGATTCCAGAAAGCAGGCCGCCAATCTGCCAAGGCCGCCGTTGCCAAGGCCGGGGTCGGGCTCCGCCTCCTCCACCATATTGTAATCAATGCCCAGCTCCGCAAAAACCTCCTTCACCTCATCGAACATTTCCAGATTGATCAGTGCATTGCCAAAGAAACGCCCCATCAGAAATTCCATGGAGAGGTAATAAACCACCTTTGCATCCCTTTCATAATATTCATCATGGGTTTTCATCCACTTATCGGTAATCACATCGCGCACAGCAAACACTGCCGCCTGATACAGCTCCTCAGGCGATGCATTTTCCAGTGTTTTGCGGTACAGCGTTTTCACATTTTCCCGAATGAGCTTCTTCAGTTCCTTTTTTTCAATTCGTTCCATAATAAACCCCCTTAAGGTTTTCTCTATTTCTACAAAAATTTTGTTTTGTATGCTATTCTGTACATTTTCCTTTTCATCATACCAAAAAAAAGAAGGCTTGGCAAATTTCTCCTTTTTTCCGCTACAATAGCGGCGAAAAGAGAAATACTCCCGCAAGAAAGCCACCTGCGCTAAAAAGTGCGTTTCGTATGGAAACAGGCTCAGGCAAAATGCCTGCCGAGGCATGATACAGCCCCACGCCGCCCAGAAACGCCAGCGGAAATACGGGAATCTCCCATGAGAAGCAGACCGCCGCCGTCAGAAAAAGAAACAGCGCGCGCCGCAAAAGCACATCCCATGGAAGATATTTCTCTGCCAGAAGCCCTGTCCCGCAGCCTGCCGCCGCACAGCCTGCCGCACCCCAGAACCGCGCCGGACCCATGGCAGGCGGCA